>JABAOH010000864.1_pt1 | contig 55924 bp, 69 predicted proteins | sample 7062181 | NCBI WGS metagenome assembly JABAOH01 (sample SAMN14538630, study PRJNA623070) | marine sediment metagenome | biome: marine biome [ENVO:00000428]; feature: marine pelagic biome [ENVO:01000023]; material: deep marine sediment [ENVO:00002113]; isolation source: pool of 5 deep marine... | reverse complement strand
ATCCCGAGCAAAATTGCTCCTGCTATTAAAAATTGCAAAACAGCTGATGGAGATAAAGCAATTAAATTAATGAAAAAATTACCAAAAGAATTTAGAATATTTCTTAGAGAATATTTTGAAAAAGATTTGAATGTGGTTTGATGTTAAAAAAGTTCTTAAAGCCAGACTGGAAAAGATTAATAATTTATTTAGTTTTTGTATTAATTTTTATGTCTGAAACTTTATTGATACGCTATTTATATAAAAAAGATTACATCGTGGAATTTTTTTTAAATATCTATAATCATTTTTTTAAAGGAATGAAAGATTATGTTAATTTTTTCACATTAACTTTCTTTTGTTATCTTCTTGTTTTATTTGTATTATATCTATTAAGTTGTTTAGTTATTTTAATATACGAAAAAATTGAAAAGTGATTTTATGCCAGAACCTATTAATATAACGCTTTTAGGAACAGGTGCTGCTATTCCAAGTTTAAAAAGGAAACATCCAGCCATTCTTTTACACTATGGTAGTGATTACATTCTTTTTGATTGTGGTGAAGGAACACAATTACAACTACAAAAAGCAAGAGTTTCTCCTATGAAAATATCCAAAATTTTCATAACTCACTGGCATGCGGATCATTTTGCAGGTCTTCTGCCTTTAATAGAAAGTTTACATTTGTCTAGAAGAAAAAAACCTTTAGAAGTTTATGGACCAGAAGCATCAAGATTCATTGACGCATTAATTGAACTAAGCTATTGGGGAATCGGATTCGAGATAATTTCTCATAACTGTGATGAAGATAAGAAAATTGAAAAAATATTTGAAAATAATTCTTATGAGGTCTATGCTATAAAAGTCATACATTCTATTCCTGCCTTTGGTTATTGTTTTAAAGAGAAAGATAGCTGGAATATTGATGTTAAAAAAGCTAAGAAGTTTGGATTAACAGGAATACAAATGAGAAAAATAAAAGAAAAAGGTAAAATAAAAGTAAAAAACAAAGTTATAAAATTAGAACAAGTAGCAAAAAAAAGAATAGGTAGAAAAATTACTTATTCTGGAGACACCATGCCTTGCAAAGAACTCTTTGAATTTTCTAAAGAAGCTGATTTATTAATTCATGACGGAACATTTGCTGAACCCATGGAAAAAGAAAGGCCTCATTCTTCTGCTACAGAAATTGCAAAACTGTCTAAAAAATACAAAATCAAAAAATTAATTTTAACTCATCTTAGTAGAAGGTATAAAACAACAGAAGAGGTTTTAAATGCTGCTAAGTCGATTTTTAAAAATACTGAAATTGCTAAAGATATGATGAAAATAATTCTAAAGTGATTAAATGAACTTAAATTTTTTAAAATTTTTAAAGCCCGAATGGAGAAAGATTGTATTATTTATTATATTATTTTTAATATTGCCTCAAAAAGTATCAAATGATATTATTCTTTTTGGTGGAGTCTCTATAATAAAATTCTTATTTGAATCACAACCACCGGATTTAGATTTAATTGTAACTGTCATTGTCTTAATTGTTTCTTATTTGTTATCATGTATTTTGGTTTGGATTTATGATAATAAAATAAATAAATTTATTATCTCTGAAGGTGAAGTAGATGTTTCACCACCCGAAGAAAGAGAATCTAAAGAAAAAGGTAAGGAAGAAAAGGAAGAGGAAGAAGGACCTCCTTAATGGGAGGAACGATATTAAATCTGGTAAAAATGCCATCTAACAAAAAGTTAGTTTATGTGGTTCATGAACATTGGGCGAGAAATCATCATTTTGATTTAAGACTTGAAAGAAAAGGTGTTTTGAAAAGTTGGGCTATTCCAAAAAATATCAAAGAAGCAAATAAAAGAAGGATTTTAGCCATCCAGGTTGAAGATCATGAATATGCTTATAAAGATTTTGAAGGCATAATAGAAGAAGGACAATATGGAGCTGGAAAAGTTAAAATATGGGACAAAGGAACTTATGAACCAATAAGCGTTAAAGATAAGAAAATAGTTTTCAAAATAAATGGTAAGAAGTTAAAGGGAATCTATGTTTTAGTAAAGTTCAAACCACCCAAAAATTGGTTGTTTTTCAAGAAGAAGGAACAAAAATGAAAATTCGTTTAGGACCATCAGGAATACCTATTTCTTGTAAAGGAAAATCTTCGGTAGAAGGTGTTAAAACAGTATCAGAACTAGGATTAAATGCTATGGAAATTTCTTTCACCCATGGAATTCACATGTCTTTAGAAACTGCTAAAAAAATAGGGGAAGTTGCAAAAGACTTAGATGTTGAACTATCAATTCATGTTCCATATTTTGTTAATCTGGCAAGTGAAAAAAAGAAAGTAGTAAAGGATAGTAAAAAAAGAATAATAGATTCTTTGGAAAGAGGTAATATAATGAATGCAACTGTTGTTGCAGTCCATGCTGGATATTATGGGAAGGACAAAGAAAGGGCTGATAAAATGATTTTTGAAGCTTGCAAAGAAATCAATGACAATATAAAAAAGAATAAATTGGATGTTGATTTTGGGATGGAAACAATGGGAAAACAAAAATCATGGGGAACTTTAGATGAAATAATAAAAATTTGTAAAAAATTAAAAAATGTAATTCCATATCTGGATCCTGCTCACATCTACGCAAGAAATGGAGGTAATGTTAATTACAAAGAAATTTTTGATAAATTAAAAATCTTGAAATTAAAAAAATATCATTCTCATTTTTCAGGGATAAAATATTCTTTAGTTGGAATTGGCAGAGGCAATGAAAGACATCATGTTCCCATGAGAGAGGCTGGACCTGATTTTGAACCATTTGCCAAAGAAATTCTTAAAAGAAAAACTGATATAACCATAATTTCCGAGAGTCCAATTTTAGAACAGGACAGTTTATTAATGAAAAAAATATTTGAGAAGTTGGGATACAGATTTAACAGAGATAAGACTTAAATTTTTTACTTTCTAAATAAAGTTATTGGTGTTTATCTTGACAGCTTTAACTTATAGAGATGCTGGAGTTGATATTGATCTTGAAGAAGAAGCTTCAAAAATAATGTATGAAGCTTCTAAAAAAACTTGGGAAAACAGAAAAGGAAAGTTAGGAGAAGTTTTTATTCCTTTTGAACATTTTTCTGGTTTAAGAGGAATTAGAGTTGGTGGCCTACCTTCAGATTCTATCATGTCAAAAAGTTTTGATGGTGTTGGAACAAAGGTGGAGATAGCTGAAAGAAATTGTAAACATGATACTGTAGCTTATGACTTGCTTGCAATGCTTTGTGATGATTCAGTTCGTTATAATTCAGAGCCTGTTTTAGTTGGTTCTATTTTAGATGTTAACAAATTATGGAAAGGTGAAGGAGGAGACAAAACAATTTACTTGAATTTCATACAACAACTTGCAGATGGAATGGTTGCTTCAGCTAAAGAGGCTGGTGTTGCTATAATAAATGGTGAAATAGCAGAACTTGGATACAGAATCAGAGGTTATGGTGATTTCAATTATAATTGGGCAGGTGGTGTTGTATCATTTTTAAGAGAAAGCAAAGCTTTAACAGGCTTTGAAATCAAACCTCATGATGGTTTAGTTAGTTTAAAAGAAGAGGGTTTCAGATCAAATGGTATATCTCTTGTAAGAAAAACTTTGGAAAAGGTATATGGAGAAAAATGGCATGAAGAAGAATTCGGAGGACAAAATTTAGGAGAATTGGCGCTTCATCCTTCTAGAATTTATTCTAAAACAATTGTTGATATGACTGGTGGATTTGAAGGAGAACCAAAAGTAGAAATTCATGGTATTGCTCACATAACAGGCGGTGGTATGCCTGGTAAATTAGGGAGAATTCTTAAACCAAATAATCTTGGAGCTTATATTGATGATGCTTTTGAACCTTGTGAATTGATGTTACATTGCCAAGAAATAGGAAATATTTCAGATGAAGAATCATATAGATCATGGAATATGGGACAAGGTATGACTGTAGTTACACCTGAACCAGAAGGTGTAATTAAAATAGCAAATAATCATAATATAGAAGCAAAATTAATAGGAGAAGTTAAAAAAGAACCTGGTATAAGAATTGTAAGTAAAGGTTATTATAAAACAAATAAAGTTATATCTTTCTAAAATCTAAATTTTTATTTCTTTTCAATCTTAATTGCATTCACAACTCCATCTTGTCCAGGTCTAGAAATAACTTTTGCCAATCCCAATTCAGTCTCAATAACAGCCCCTTTTGTTATTATTCCCATTCTAACAAAGTGTGGATTAGCAGTATTTTCTTTGACATCTAATATTTTTGTTAATTGTGCCTTTCCTGTGGACTTATCAAAAACATTTGCTTTATCTGTTTGAAGCAATCTTCTTTTTCTAGTACTAGCTAAACCTTCTATAGTTTTTTTTCTTTGATCTCCAATTTTTATAGGAATAAAATCACTGCCAAAATCTCTTTTCTTTTTCTTTCTTTGTTTTTTTCTTAATCCACTAGTAGATTTTCTTTTGCTTTTATGCTGAATTATTGCCATTATATCACTTTATGAATTATTAGTCGTTATATTTAAATATCTTTTATAAGTTGGGAAAGAAGACTCAATTCAATATATGTTCAATTCTCTTATTTTTTCAATTATGGCATTTTTGTCCAAGGTTAAGAACTCATAATCTTTTAACAAAAACTTACCATTGACCATAACGTCACTCACTCTTCCATCAAAAGAATATATTAAGTTTGATAGTAAGCCATTCTTTCCGAGTATTGGATTTATTGTAATTTCATCTTTATTTATAAAAACAATATCTGCTTTCTTTCCTATATCAATGCTACCAATTTCATTTTCCATATCTAATGTTTTAGCAGCATTTGTAGTAGATAAATCAAAAGCAGTTTGGGATGTTATGGCGTTTGCTCTTTTAGTATTTATTCTTTGTAAAAGAGAAGTTATTTTCATTTCTTCAAACATATTGAGGTTATCATTAGAAGCTGGGCTATCACTACCTATAGATACATTAACACCACTAGTCAACATTTTAGCTACAGGACAAATACCATCTACAAGCTTCATATTAGTAGTGGGATTATGCACTACTTTACAATTCATTCTTGCTAAATCATTGATTTCACCTTCTGAAACATAAATGCAATGAATAGCAACAAAATTTTCATTTAATAATCCAAGTTCTTTCAATCTTTCAATTGGTCTTTTTTTAAAAATTCTTAAATTTTCCTTGAATTCTCTTCTAGTCTCGGAAACATGCATATTTATTAAGAAATTTTCTCTATTCATTTCAATAAGTTTCTTTATTAATTCATCTGAACAAGTCAGAGTCCAATGTAATCCTAAAACTGGTTTTATTAATCCCTTATTTCTTTTTATCATTTGAATTATTCTCTCGTATTTTTTTATTTCGTCGTCAGCTTTTTCAGGATTATTCCCATCTCTCAAACCTTTACCTATAAAAGCTCTGATACCAGATTTGTTAACAGCTCTAATAATAGACTCCGTAAAAGAATACATTTCATTAAAGGTTGTTGTGCCAGTTGATATTTGTTCTAATATCGATAGTAGTGTCCCATAATATGCTTTTTCTTCATTCATTCTACTTTCGACAGGAGCTATCTCTTCGTCTAACCAACCATGAAGGTCTTTTTCATCTGATATACCTCTGAACAATATCATGGGAGAATGAATGTGAGAATTTATCAATCCGGGAATCACGATCTTGTTACTAGCGTTTATGACCTCATCATCTTTTGATAGTTTGTTTCCAATCTCAATAATTTTATTTTCAGAAATAAGTATATCTTTGTTTTCAATTATTTGTCTTTCTTTATTTTGGGTTACTATGAATCTAGCGTTTTTTATTAACAATTTACCACCTAAATTCTTGTAAAACAAATCAAGTTTTATTATAATTTAAAAAATAGTTTAATACACTTATCTAGATCTTGAATTAATTGTAGACGTAGGGCATCTTTTGGAGTGACCCATAAAAATTCTTTATGTTCATTGGAATCAATTTTCACTCTTTTTTTATTAACTAGGGGTGCACTGAACATATGATAAACAAAATCATAATCTGGATATCTTACAAAGACTTTTGAAAAATATTTTAACATGTTTCGAGAGAAAGGAACACCTGTCTCTTCAAAAAGTTCTCTAATAATAGCTTGATTCACATTTTCATTCTTCTTGATCTTTCCAGCTGGAACTCCCCATGTTTCTCCCTGTGGTCTATCAGTTTGCCTGTGCAATAATAGTATCTTACCGTTATTAATACAAAAACAACTCACTATTTCAAATTTAGCATTAAAACCCTCTGGTTTCTTAAGATACATCATATTTTAACCTCGATATTTTTAAGGTACATTTGTTTTAATTGTCCACATCCAGCATTAATATTTTGGCCTTCACTAATTGAATATTTGTTCGGTATATTATGTTTATTTAAAATATTTTTAAATTTTATAATTCTATTGTTTTTTGATCTTCCGAATTTAAGCCCTGTATCACAGTATTGTTTTAAATATACTGTAAAATTTCCTTTAAGATGTTTCAGAGTTTCTATAAGCTTTTCAGCATCTTCATCACTATCATTTATATTATTTAATAGAAGATACCATATTATTAAACTGCCTTTCTTAGTTTGAAATTCGTTTAATTCGCCTAGAATCTTTTTCAAATCATGATTTGCAGAGAATGGTATTAACTTTCTTCTTTTTTGTTGATATGAAGCATGTAAAGAAAAATAAAGCTCTAAAGGAATATCAAGATTGGCAAGCTTTCGAATCTTATTGGGTATTCCAATGGTACTTAATTTATAAAAATTCTTTTTTAATATCCTCATACTTTTGACGACATTATCAAAGTTCAGCAAAGGCTCTCCCATACCCATATAGGAAACTCGGTCCACTTTCATGTTAATATCTTTTTCAATTTCTTTTACTTGATTAACTATCTCCTCAAAAATTAGATTTCTTTTAAATTTTCCATAACCTGTTCTGCAAAAAACACATTTTATTGGGCAACCAATCTGACTGGAGACGCATAGTGTTAATTTATCTTCGAATAATAAAACAGCTTCGAAAAACTCGTTGTCTTCAGTTTGAAGTAAATATTTAATTGTTTTACTTTCTTTTCTATTTTCATTATCTGTTCTTTCAATAATTCTTAAACACACGGTATCACACAACAAATACTATCTATAACTTCTTTCTTTGTTAGACATGCTGTATTCAAAACCAGATCATATATAGAAATATCATTTATATCAATACCAAGATTTTTCCATCTCATTTCATCTAAGTGGTTTCTCACTGTCATACTATTAAAATTTTCTAGTTTTGAATCTCTACTTAATAATCTTTCCTTTCTAGTTTCTTCATCGCATTGAAGATTAAAATTAAATACGTTTTCTCTTTTCATCGACTTTAAGAAAACACCATACCATCCAGCAAGTTGTCCATCAGTAACTAAACCAGTCTCCTTCTCACCGCCTTTTGCCATTTTTTCTAATGCACTATAGCTTGCGTTTAAATCAATTAATAAAGCCTCTTTATGATTTTCATGAAGATGGGTAACAAAGTCTTCTATTGTCATTTTTTTTTGATTAGCAATCCTTCTTATCTCAGAACCTACAGAGTAATAACCCAAACCATATTTCTTAGCTAATTCAGTTGTTACATATGTTTTTCCAGTACATATTCCTCCAGAAACAGTGATTAATGGAGAATCATTTATTTGAAGTCTTTGTAAAGGGTGTCCTTCTATATATTCTTCAAATAAACCTTTCAATGTTTCAAGAACCATAATAAATTTACAGGCAATTAAAAATTTAACGATTTGTTGTAAATGTTTTTACAATACCCATTTAAAAGGACCTGTTGTAAATGTTTTTACAGCATTTCCTTAAAAATAAAAATATGAGGTTTAATATATTATTATGCAATCTTTAGAGTTGATGAAAGCATTAGAAGAAATTGGTTTATCTAGAATTGAGTCTAACGTGTATCTAACCCTTTTGAGATTAGGTGCGAGCAGAGCTGGAAAAATAAGCAAAAAAAGTCAGATTAACAGAACGAGCACATACAACTCATTGGATAGGTTGTTAAAGAAAGGTTTAATACACTATAGAGTGGTGGCTAACGAAAAATGGTATGAATGTGCCAATCCAAACAGATTGTTAGAGTTCTTAAAAGAAAAGGAAGGTGAAGTAGAAAAAGTATTACCTTTTCTGAATAATATTTATGAAACCACTGCAGATGAACACAATGTCACACTTTATTATGGTTACAAGGGTGTAAAAACTGTATTTCAGGACATTCTAAGAGAAGCTAAAATTGTTTATGTGATGGATTCTGAAGGTCAGCTTGTTGATAGAATGCCTAATTTTGCAAAATATGCGATTAAACAATTGGACAAAAGGAAGATAATTGTAAAATATCTAGTGAGAAAAGATAGAAAGCCTTCTGTTGCATCAAAAACAACAGAAACTAGATACATAAAAAAAGCTACTAAATCAAATGCTGTTATCAATATTTACAATGATAAAATTGCAATCTTTGTTTGGACTGATCCACCAGAAGTAGTTGTTATAAAAAACAAAGCTGCTACTGATTCTCTCGCCGATTATTTCAAAATGTTTTGGAAAAGGGCAGATGTCAATCCCCCGTTTCAAAAACGTAAGAAAAGAAATCCAAGAATTTGATAAAAACGAAAATTTAAAAAATCAAATTAACTTTCAATGATATATTTAAATATATTAATACAATATCTCTTATAGAGTTTTTTAATTGTTGATAAACATGACAAGACCATTAGATGTTTTAGATAAAGCAAAAGAAAAAAGGGTAATACTTAAACTAAAGAATGGTGCAGAGATAACAGGAGTTTTACAAGCATTTGATTTACATCTAAATCTTTGGCTAGAAGAGGCTGAAGAAACAAAGGATGATAAAAAAATTAAACTTGGTACAGCTCTTATCAGAGGAGATACAATAATTTACATCTCACCAGCGTAATCTGAGTGATATTATGACTAAAGGAACTCCTTCTTTTGGTAGGCATACTAAAGTAATTCATACTAGATGTAGGAGATGTGGTTCTTATTCTTATCATTTAAAAAAGAGGAAATGTAGTAAATGTGGATATCCTTCCAGAAAATTAAGAAAATTCAATTGGGTATGGAAGCATCCTTTAAAGAAGAATAGAAAAAAGTAATTTTATAAAGTCTTTTTCTTAATTTTAATTTACGGGCCCATAGCTCAGCTGGTAGAGCAATCGGCTCTTAACCGATAGGTCCAGGGTTCGAATCCCTGTGGGCCCATCTTCTTCACAGGGATGAGAATTATAAATCCTGATTTTTCTATAATTTAGATATGACACTAACTACTAAAGATAAAAAACTCATTGAAGAAGCTAAAAAAGTAGCTAAAAGATTCTCAAAAACCAAATGGAAAGGCCAAGTAATATCTAGTGTTGGAGCAGCGTTAAAAACAAAAGATGGTAAAATTTATTCTGGACCAAACATTCATCATCCAGATTCTGGTTCATGTTCCATTTGTGCAGAATATATTTCTATAGCAAAAGCATATAGTGATGGGCATAAGAAAATTGATACTATAGTAGCATATTGGTATGATAATAATAATGAACAAGGAGTTGTAAATCCTTGTGGAAAATGTAGAGAATTCATGAGACTTTTTGGAAATCCGTGGATTATTATTAATGTTAATGGAAAATTAAAGAAAGTTAGGCTTAAAGAAATTCATCCGTTTTCAGACAATTGGTAAAAAGCGATAGTATGAAAAATAAATCAATACTTGTTACAGGTATCACTGGTTCTGGAAAATCATACCTATGTAGCGAATTAAAGAAACGTGGTTATAAAGCATATGACATTGAAAATATGCATGGTCTCTTTAATATGGTTCATAAGAAAACTGGGAAAATAGCTGATAAACATTATGACAACGACAATCTCGAATGCGTTAAGCAGCATGATTGGATATGTAATAAAAATAAGTTACAGAAACTTATTCGTAAAAATAAAAAAGATATTGTATTTTATTGTGGAACTGCATCTAATCTTGATGAATTGCTTTTTCTATTTGACAAAATATTCTTATTGAAAATTAGTCCAAAGATACTTCGTAAGAGACTTAGCACACGTAAATCAAATGATTTTGGACGCACTCCTAAGGTTCAAGAATGGATTCTTGAGTGGAAAGACTGGTGGGAAAATCATATGCATGAAAAAGGTGCAATAATTATAAATGCAAACCGAGATATTCAAGAAATAATAACTGACATCGTGAAAAGAAGTAAATGAAAATAGTGAATTATCATGAAGGGAAAGATGGTTAAGGAAGAAAACCGTAGGTTGTCTTCTTATTCGAATCCCTGTGGGCCCATAATGATTTTATATTTCTAATGGTAAATTGATTGTATGAAAAAAATGAATTCAAACAGAAAGACAACAATAATTGTGGGAGTATTGTTTATAATCGCGACGTTATTCTCTAGTCTAACTTTTATACTTTTAGGATTTCTAGATGCTCCGGATTATCTTGCTAAAGTTTCCGCAAATGAAACCCAGGTGTGGATCGTAATGTTCCTAGAATTTATTTGGGCTCTTTCAGTTGTTGGAATTCCGGTTATGCTGTTTCCAATCTTGAAAAAATATAATGAAACCTTGACTCGTGGATTCTTTAGTTTAAGATTTATTGAAGCGATTACAACTATTATTGGCACTATCGGTCTGCTAACACTACTGACACTGAGTCAGGAATTTATACAAGCAGGAGCTCCAGTCGCCTCCCACTATCAAGTCTTAGGTAGTTTATTAATAGCAGCACGCAATTGGAACTTTATGATTGGATCTGGGCTAGTTTTTTCCTTATCTGCTATAATTTTAAATTATGTATTGTATAAATCAAAACTCATTCCTCGATGGTTATCAGGTTGGGGTCTTATTGGGGCCATACTATGTTTTTCAACTTTTTTCTTACAGTTTTTTGGCATTTATCTAGAAATTTTATTTGTTCCGATAGCTGTGCAAGAAATGATATTTGCAGTATGGCTAATATTTAAAGGATTCAATTTAAAGAAGAAGTGATACCATGAAGGGAAAGATGGTTAAGGAAAAACCCAAAAATTTTTAAGCTGGACATTCTATAAATAGATTATGAAAAGATTATCAATAGTAATTTTGAATTTGATTTTAATTATAGTTGGTTTTATAACAATTTACTATAGACCATGGAGTGCTTTAGCAATAACTATAGGGATGTTATTAATAGCAATCTCTATTATTAATTTTGCACTTTTAATCTATTTCCCACCGCCACAACAAAAATACATTAAATTGAAAGTTGTAGAAGAGAGTAAAATACCAAAAACTCCTTTAAAAGCTATAAAACCTAGAAAAAGAGTCAAAAAGAAGAAACCCAAAAAAAAGAGGCCTAAAAAGAAGAAAAAAGCTAAAAGAAGGAGAAGGAGATAAAAATTCGTCAAACAGTAAAGTTTATAAAGGCTAGAAAACAATATAGAAATTACGTTTTTCGGGTTTTTACTCTTAAAGAGGAGTATATGGTGATGGGTTGGCAGGAGAATTCGATATTCTAAAACACGAACTTGTTCCTGAGCATGTTGTTCTCAGTGAAGATGAAATAAATGAACTTTTAGAAAAATACAAAATAAAACCCCGAAATCTCCCAAAAATTTTAACAACAGATCCTGTTGTTAAAGCATTAAATGCAAAAGAAGGAAATATATTAAAAATCATTAGAATGTCTAAGACAGCAGGAATTTCAGTATATTATAGAATTGTTGTTAAAAAGAAAAAGTGATTTTATGAATGAAGCTTTAAAAGCATTTAGAAACGATGTTGGTTTTGTTAGATTTCAAATTGATAGTTATAATGATTTTATAGACAATGGTTTACAAAAAATAATAGATCAGATAGAAGAAATAAAACCAGAAGTTCCGGAAATAGGAGAACTTGTATTAAAATTTGGAAAAATTTCTATTGGAAAACCATGTGTAAAAGAAGCAGAAGGAGCAGTCAGAGAAATATTACCAATGGAGGCTAGAATAAGAGATTTTTCTTATACAGCTCCAGTTTACGTTGAGATAACTCCAATTGTAAATAAAGTTGAACAAGAGCCTGTAAATGTCTTACTCGCAGAAATGCCTGTAATGTTAAAATCAAAAATTTGTCCTTTAAGTAAAATGTCTAGAGAAGAATTAGAAGAAAATGGAGAAGATCCTGATGATTCTGGAGGATATTTTCTAATAAATGGAACCGAAAGAGTTTTAGTCTTAATGGAAGAGATAGCATCAAATAGAATGATTTTAGAAAAACAAAATGTAGGAAATTACACAGAGTTAATAAGAATAAACTCAGAGAGAAACGGTTTTATTCAAAGACATACAATAGAAAGAAAAAATGACGGTACAATATACACTTCTTTTGCAAACATACGTAGATTGCCAATAGTTGTTTTATTAAAGATTCTTGGTTTGGAAAAGGACAAAGACATAGTTGAGGGTTTAAAGGATGAGGAAATAATAAATGACTTCTATGTTAATCTTTATGAGACTGATGTTCAAACACAAAGAGATGCTTTAGAATTTATCGGGAAACATCTTAAGATAGTTCAAAAGGAATACAGAAAGGAAAGGGTAGAACAAATCGTTAACAAATATCTTCTTCCCCATTTAGGTCAGGAGTCTAAAAACAGAAAAGAAAAATCAGATTATTTGTTAAAAGCAATAAGCAAAATAATAAAGTTAGCGCTGGAAAAAATACCTGAAGACGATTTAGATTATTATGGAAACAAAAGAATTAAATTAGCAGGAGATTTATTAGAACTTTTGTTTAGATCCATTCTTGTTGGAAGATGGGGTTTAATTGCTAGGATAAAGTATAATTATCAGAAAATGGCAAAAAGAGGAAAACTACCTCCTGTCCAAACAATTGTTGAAGCAAATGTTGTAACAAACCAATTAGCATCTGCAATGGCAACAGGAGCTTGGATTGGTGGAAGAACAGGAGTTTCCCAAAGATTAGAAAGAAAAAATTATATTGATTCTCTATCTCATATGAGACTTGTTTTATCACCATTAACATCAACTCAGGAACATTTTGAAGCAAGAGAGCTGCACCCAACACACTGGCAAAGATTTTGTCCTTCAGAAACTCCAGAAGGTCCGACAATTGGTTTAAGAAAACATTTATCCTTATTTGCAGAAGTGACAAATGGATTGACTGACAATGAAATGAAAAGATTATTGTCTCATATAAAACCAGATAGAGAAGGCACTGACGTTTATTTAGATGGCGTTCCAATTGGATGCACAACTGATATAAAAAAGTTTATTAGTGACTTGAAGAAAAAAAGAAGGGATGGAAAAATATCAAGAGAAATAAACTTTAGCTTTATAGCCGATTTAAATGAAGTAAGAATTAATACAGATGGAGGAAGAGTTAGAAGGCCTTTAATAATTTTAGAAGATGGTAGACCAAAATTTACAGAAGAACATTTGAAAAAATTATCTAATAATGAAATTAGTTGGTATGACTTAATAAAAATGAATTGTATTGAATTTTTAGATACTGAAGAGGAAGGTAATTCTTTAGTTGCTCTAAATGAAAAAGATATAACATCTTCTCATACTCATCTAGAATTATCTTCAATAGGAATATTTGGAATACCTGCAAGTTTACTTCCTTTCCCAGAACATAACAGAGGAGACAGAGTAAATCTTGGAGCAAAAATGGTTTGCCAGTCTATAGGTTTATATCAACCAAACTTCTTTTTAAGGAGCGATACGAAATCAAATATTTTAATTTATCCTCAAGTCCCTTTGGTAAGAACTGAAACAAATGATATTGTTGACTTTGAAAAACACCCAGCTGGACAAAATGTTGTTGTTGCAATTGCATCTCATAAAGGGTATAACATGTTTGATGCTGTTGTTTTTAACAAATCTTCTATAGAAAGAGGTTTATTCAGATCAATGTTCTATAGAATTTATTCCGCTGAAGAAAAAAGATACTGGGGAGGCCAAGAAGATATTATTGGAATTCCAGAAAAAGATGTCAGAGGATATAGGAGTGAAGAAGATTATGTTAACTTAGCAGAGGATGGCGTATTGTCACCAGAAACAGCTGTTGAGAGTGATTCTGTTTTAGTAGGAAGAACATCGCCATTAAGATTCTTGTCAGCAAATGAATTAATGTCTGGAATTGCTAACATGAGAGAAAGTTCAATATCCTTAAGACATGGAGAAAAGGGTGTTGTTGATAGAATATTCTTAACAGAAACTTCTAATGGAAATAAAATTGTTAAAATTTCTGTTAGAGATCTAAGGATTCCTGAATTAGGTGACAAGTTTGCTTCTAGACACGGACAAAAATCTGTTATTGGCTTAATAAGCCCTCAAGAAAATTTGCCATTTACAGCATCTGGTATAATTCCAGATGTTATATTGAATCCTCACTCTATACCATCCAGACAAACCATAGGACAACTTTTAGAAATATTAGCTGCAAAAACTTCTGCTCTAAATGGCAAAAAAATTGATGCTTCTGCATTTACTGGTGCTAAAGAAGATGATATAAGAAATGTTTTACATGAATTAGGATTTAGGAGAGATGGAAAAGAAATTTTCTATAATGGAATAACTGGAGAAAAATTCGAATTTGAAATATTTAGTGGGATTATTTATTATCAAAAATTAGATCACATGGTTGCAAATAAGATTCAAGCAAGATCTAGAGGTCCTGTTACTTTATTAACAAGACAGCCAACAGAAGGTAAAGCAAAAGAAGGAGGATTGAGACTTGGAGAAATGGAAAAGGATTGTTTAATTGCTCATGGTGCTGTCTTAACATTAAAAGAGAGATTTAGTTCTGATAGAGTTATTGTTCCTTTTTGTAGAAAATGTGGTATAGCTGCAATTTGGGATAGAAAACTAGAAAAAAATGTTTGTCCAGTTTGTAAAGAAAGTGATGTTATTGATATAGAAATGTCTTATGCATTCAAACTATTGCTGGACGAATTAAAAACAATGATGATATACCCTAAAATTAAAATTAGTGGAAGAATGATTGACTCTATAGAATTCTATCTTTTATCTCCCCAAATAACAAAAGAGATGTCATCAACAGAAATTACAAGAGCAGAATTATATGATAATGATGGATTTCCGTTAGAAGGAGGAGTAATGGATCCTAAACTTGGCGTTATAGACCCTGGATTAAGATGTAGGAGTTGTGGAAAAGGTATGGGTTCGTGTTTTGGACATTTTGGTTATATAGAATTAACAAAACCTGTTATTCATGTTCTATATTCAAAATTAATTTATAAGATATTAAAAATGACTTGTGGAAGTTGTGGAAGAGTTGTATCAACATCAACAACAACTACTATAAAGAAGTGTCCTCATTGTGGAGAGGAACAAAAACAAGTAAAATTCAACAAACCATATACATTTTTTGAAGTAGAGGAAGGGGGAGAAGTAATAGAACTAACTCCATTAGAAATAAGAGAAAGATTTGAAAAAATACCTGATGAAGATTTAGAATTATTAAAGATAAAAGGTGGGAGACCAGAATGGTTAATAATAACAATATTACCTGTTCCTCCGGTTACAATGAGACCATCAATAACATTAGAAACTGGAGAGAGAAGTGAAGATGATTTAACTCATAAACTTGTTGATATAATAAGAATAAATCAAAGATTAAGAGAAAACATAGAAATTGGTGCTCCTGAATTTATAATAGGAGATTTATGGGAACTTTTACAATATCATGCTGCAACTTTCTTTAATAATAGTTTATCTGGAATTCCAGCAGCAAGACATAGATCTGGAAGACCATTAAAAACTTTATCAGATAGACTTAAATCAAAAGAAGGTAGGTTTAGGCATAACTTAACAGGAAAAAGAGTTAACTTTTCTGCAAGAACTGTAATCTCTCCTGACCCATCTATAAGTATAAATGAAGTTGGTATACCGAAAATTATTGCAAGAGAATTAACAATACCTGTTACTGTTACAGAAAATAACATAGAATATATTAAAGAATTGATATTAAGAGCTCCAGCATGGCCCTCTGTTAATTACGTAGTAAGACCAGATGAAAAAAGAAAAAAAGTAACTGAGGAAACAAAAGAGGAAATAGCTAAAGAAATTACTCCGGGCTATGTTATTGAGAGACATTTACAAAATGATGACATTGTTTTGTTTAACAGACAACCATCACTTCATAGAATGTCTATAATGGCTCATAGAGTTAGAATTACACCTTGGAGAACTTTTACAATAAATCTTTGTACATGCCCACCTTATAACGCAGATTTTGATGGTGATGAAATGAATTTGCATGTACCACAAACAGAAGAAGCAAGAGCAGAAGCAGAATTGTTGATGGAGGTTCAAAAACACATAAGGTCTCCAAGATTTGGTGGACCAATAATAGGTTGTAAAGAAGATCATATCTCAGGTTGCTATAAGCTTACTCATAAAGATACTGTTTTAACAAGAGAAGAAGCTTTTAAATTATTGTCTGCTGTGAGAGTTAATGTAGATTTGCCTAAGAAAAAAATATTTACTGGGAAAGAGGTTTTTAGCTATCTCTTACCTAAAGGTTTGTACATAGAATTTAAATCAAAAATTTGTGGTTGTGAAAAGTGTGTTAAAGGAACTTGTCCGAATGATGGTTATGTTGTCATAAAAAATGGAGTCTTAAAAAGAGGTATTATAGATTCAAAAGCAATAAGTTCTGAGCATGGAAAACTTATTGATGTTATAGAAAAAGAGTTTGGAACCGAAGCAGCGCATCAGTTCATAGACAGAGTATCTTCAATTGGAATTAGATATTTGGATAAAATAGGTTTTACAATTGGATTAGATGAGATTGATTTAAAAGAAGAGATTTTAGCAAAAGTGAAAAAAGTAATAGACGCTGCAGAAAAAGAAGCTGAAAGATTAATCAGCTTGTATAAAGAAGGTAAAATTATTATTTTACCTGGAAGTAACATGAGTGACAGTTTAGAAGCTCACGTACTGAAAGCCTTATCAAAGTCAACAGAAGATGCAGAAAAAATAATAAAGGAAAACATAAAAGAAAGTTGTGCAACAGTCATGTCAAAATCTGGAGCAAGAGCATCTATGACTCATTTAACGCAACTTGCTGCAAGTCTAGGACAATCAAGAGTATTGGGTGAAAGAATAAATAGAGGTTATAGAAATAGAACATTACCTCATTTTTCTGTTAGTGATCTCTCTCCAGCAGCACATGGATTTTCAAGAAACAGTTTTAAATCTGGATTAAACCCATTTGAATTTTTCTTTGATGCAGTATCTGGTAGAGAATCTCTAATGGATAAATCTCTAAGAACAAGACACAGTGGTTATTTGGAAAGAAGGTTAATGAATGCGTTACAAGATTTAAAGGTTAACTATGATTATACTGTGAAAGATAATAGAAACATAATCATACAATTTACTCCCGGAGAAGATAGAATTGATCCATCCAAATCAGAATGGGGATCTCTAGATGTTAGATCAATAATACAATCTGTAGTTAGGTGAAAAAAATGAAATTAAAAGAATTAAAAGATGTTTTACCTCCTAAAATTACAGAAAATTTAAAAAATGCATTTAAAGAATTTAAATTAACACAAGCTCAAAAGAAAAAAGCAATAGATTGCATTGTTAAACTATATAAAAATAGTTGTTATGAACCTGGGGAAGCGATTGGTGTTGTAGCTGCTCAAAGCATATCAGAACCAGCAACACAGATGACTATGCGTACTTATCACTTAGCAGGAGCTTCTGAAATTAGAGTAACATTGGGTTTACCAAGATTAATAGAAATATTTGATGCAAGAAGAACACCAAAAACACCAACAATGAGTATTTATCTAAAGAAAAATTATAACACAATGGAAAAGGCTTATAAGGTTGCAGCTGAAATTCAAGAAACTAAATTAAGTGATATTTCAACAGAACCTGCTGTTGATATATTAAACATGAGAATTGAAATTCCTCTAGACTTTAAAGAAATAAAGGAAAGGAAAATAAAAATTAAAAAAGTTGTTGAAATTTTAAAAGAATTATATAAAGATTTAAAAATCAAAGTTACAAAAGAAAAAATTTTAATAAAACCAAAAGAAGATATAACAATAAAAAGACTACAAAAATTAAAAACAAAAGTTCTAAAAACTCATATAAAAGGTATTAAAAACGTTTCAGAAGTTAGAGTACTTAAAAAAGGAAATGAATGGATTATAACCACTCTTGGAAGTAATCTTCCTAAAGTTTTAGATATTTCTGGTGTTGATGCAAGAAGAGCAATCTCAAATAATATACATGAAGTCTACAAAGCTCTTGGTATTGAAGCAGCAAGACAAGCTATAGTCAATTTTGGTATGGGAACAATGAAAGAGGGAGGTTTAGACGTGGATATAAGACATATCATGCTTGTTGCCGATGTTATGACAGCTGATGGTAAAATAAAAGCTATAGGAAGATATGGAGTTGCAGGTTCGAAAGGTTCTGTTTTAGCAAGAGCAAACTTTGAAGAAACTATAAAGCATTTAATTAATGCTGCTGTAAATGCAGAGACAGATCCACTTGATTCTATAATAGAAAATGTTATAATAAATCAAGTTGTTCCTGTTGGAACTGGAATGTTTAAACTGGTTTTTAAACCTAAAAAATAATTTCTATAAATAATTCCATAGTCTGGATTTACGATAAGTTTAAAAAAGTTAAAAGTAAAAAATGATTCTATGCTAGAAGATTTAAAGATTGCCATAGAAGAAAATAAAGTTATCTTAGGTAGCAAGAGAACACTAAAATATTTAAAGTTAGGAAAAGTAAAAATGATTGTAATAGCAAATAATTGCCCTGATAATTTTAAAAAAGATTTAGAACATTATACTAAGTTAACTGGATTAAAAATAGAAAATTTTGATGGAACTGCAAAACAACTTGGTATAGTTTGCGGAAAACCATTTTCAGTAGCTACTTTAGCAATTTTAAGTGAAACAAAATGAGAAACTTTGATAATGAAACGATAAGTATAATAACAGCATTTGAAAATATAACTGGAACAGAAATTAGAGATTGTGTTTATTCTGAAACTATTTATTTTCTTGTTAATCCTGGAAAAATTGCAATGACAATAGGCAAAAATGGACATAATATAAAAACTGCGGAAAAAATGCTTGGAAAACCAATAAAAGTTTTTGAATGGTCAGAAAACAGTAAAGAACTTATAAAAAATATGATTTCTAAAGCCAAAAAAATCGAATTAAAAAATGGGAGAGCAGTAGTAACCATAAGTCAAGAAGATAGAGGTGCTATAATAGGAAGGCATGGAAATAATATAAAAGCTATAAGAGAACTTCTGACTAGAAATAGCGATATAAAGGAATTAAAGATTCTACCTTAGAATCTAATATATGGCCCAACAATAGCATATAGTATCATAAACAATATAATAGATGTTATTATTATTTCTATTTGTTTTGATCTTTTTTTAGCATATTTTTCTGTGATAGCTTTAACAATTTGACCGCCATCTGTTATATAAAGAGGCAAAATATTAAAGATTCCAACAAATATATTAAAAAATGATATCATAGATAAAAGAGGGAACAAGACTAAGAAGAAGTTAACATTTTTTGTATTAGCTTGTGAGGTTATTCCTATGTAGGGATATCCTTCTACTTCTGGATGTTCCCCTAATTTTAAATCATAATTTATTCCACTAATTTTTAATTTAACTGTGTCTCCTGGATCATATTCTCTAAGCACACTCCTTAAAAGTACAAGTGATATATACTTTGTAATATTTTCTGTATTCGATTTTGGTACCATTAAAACTAAAAAAGAATAATCATAAAAACCTATATTCATATCTTTACCATCTATGCTTTCTAAAACCATTCCAGAGCTTAAACCTAACTTACCTGCAGGAGATGTCTCATTTACACTTGTTATTAATAAACCATTAACATTGGGAGCCCAAAGTAAGTTTTGAATAAGAAACATTAATGTTAGTCCTATAACGATATTAATGAAACTTCCAACAGAAAGAATTCTTAGTTTTGTCATTAATTTAGACTTTTTAAATTGTTTTTCATCAGGTTCAACAAAAGCTCCAGGAAGTATTGCAAAAAGAAAAAGACCTACAGATTTTAATTTTACTTTTTCAGCCCTTGCAACAATTCCGTGAAAAGATTCATGAGGTATTAAAATTGATGCAACAATTATTATATAAAACCAAAAGGGTACTCCAATAAAACCTGGGCCAGATATCATATGTTCAGAAGGAAAGGGAATAGCAATAGATACACCTGGCTCTTTTATAACACCTGTAAAAACTAAATAGTCAGTAATTAACAAAAGTCGAATTCCTTCTACCATAAATAAAAGACAGATAAAGAAAGCAATTGTTCCTATAACTTTCCAAAATAGGGGTGATTTTTTGGCTATTCTGTCTAAAATATTTCTAAATCTTTTTGTTCTTCTCATCATTAAAATATAAGTGAAATCTATGTTCTTCCTATCTCTGTATATTAGAACTGCTAAAAAAGAAAAAAATATTATTACTGATAGTAAATAGGGGTCTATCATATGCTTTTTTTATATTATTTAGTATAAATATTTTAATTAAAGTTAATATAGTGAGATAAATGATTGGAGAATCAATTAAAGAATTGAAAGAAATTAAAAAAATGGGATTTGAACCATTTGGAAGAAAATTCGATAGAACACATATGATAGATGATATTATCAAAAAATATTCAAAAATTAAACCTGATGAAAAAATAGAAAATATTAAGATTTCTGTAGCTGGGAGAATAAGGTCAATAAGAAAACATGGTAAACTTAGTTTTGCTCATATTGAAGATTCATCTGGTAAAATTCAGATTTATGTTAGTATTGATAACATTGATAAGAAAAAATATAATTTATTTCAAAAATTAAATATTGGAGACATAATCGGAGTTACAGGTGGGATAATAAAAACAACAAAAGGTGAGTTAAGCATTCTAGTAAAAAAATTAGAACTTCTCACTAAAGCTTTGAGAACATTGCCATCACAATGGTATGGTTTAAAGGACGTTGAAATAAGATATAGACAAAGATATTTAGACTTGCTAATGAATCCAGAAGTTAAAAAAGCATTTATCATAAGAAGTAAGATTATTGAAAGCATTCGTAATTACTTTAAAGAAAGAGGATACTTAGAAGTTGAAACACCGATTTTACAACCGATTTATGGAGGAGCTCTAGCAAGACCATTTGTCACTCATCATCACACATTAAACAGAAAAATGTATCTAAGAATATCCAATGAAATGTATTTGAAAAGACTAATAGTGGGTGGTTTCGAAAAAGTTTTTGAATTTTCACCTGATTTTAGAAATGAAGGCGTAGACACACTTCACAATCCTGAATGTTTACTTGTAGAAGCAATGACAGCTTATGAAGACTATAAAGACGGGATGAAAAGAATAGAAGAGATGGTAGAAAAGGCAGCTAAGGATGTTCTTGGAACAACAAAAATAGAATATCAGGGACATAAAATAGATCTTTCTGTTCCATGGAAAAGAATGAAAATGGTTGAAAGCATTAAAGAGTATCTAAAAATAGATGTTTTAAAGATGACAGTTGAAGAATTGAAAGAATTTGTTAAAGGAAAAAAAATAGAAATAAGAGAAGGTTCGAGAAAAGGAGAAATCATTGCTGCAATTTTTGAAGAATTTGTAGAATCAAAACTAATTCAACCTACTATCATTTATGATTTTCCAAGAGAAGTTTCTCCCTTAGCCAAAGTTTGTAAAGATAATGCTAATTTTACAGAAAGATTTGAAATGTTTGTTGCATGTGGTTTAGAATTTGGTAATAACTATACAGAAATAAATGATCCTATTTATCTAAGAAAAAGTTTTAAAGAAGAATTAAAACGCAGTGAAGAAGGAAACGAAGAAGCACATCCCATGGATGAAGATTTTTTAAGAGCAATGGAGCATGGCATGCCACCGACATGTGGGATAGCAATAGGAATGGATAGACTAATCATGCTATTTACAAATTCTCCATCAATAAGAGATGTTATACTTTTTCCTGCAATGAGACCAAAAGAAGGTACAAAGAAAAAAGAAATATTTGGAGATGAAACAAAAGATAGAGTGTTTAAAAGCTAATAACCAAATCTTCTTTGTCTTTTGCTATATTCTATAATACATTTTTTTAAATCTCTTTTTGTAAAATCTGGCCAGAGTCTCTTTAAAACTATTAATTCTGCATATGCTGCCTGCCAAGGTAAGAAATTCGAAGTTCTGAATTCCCCTCCTGTTCTTATTAATAAGTCGACCTCATCTTTTATAAGCAGGTTTCTCTTTATTGTTTTTTCAGTTACAGTTACTACTCCCCTTTCCATGGCTTTTTTTGCTATTTTTTTAACAGCCTCAGTTAGTTCGAACTTTCCTCCGTATGCAACTAATAAATTAAAAACTCTTTTATTATATTTCTCTGTTTTATCCATTATTCTTCCCATTACTCTACGAAGTCCTAAGGGTAGTCTAGTTAAGTTTCCTACAAATCTCATTTTTATTTCATATTTATCTAGAAAAGACATTTTCTCTCTTTCGAGTTTTTCTAATTCCTTTTTAAATAGTTTAAGTAGTTCTTTAACTTCTTTTTCGGATCTGTTTAAATTCTCTGTTGATAAAACATAAGCAGAAACTTGGGGTATTTTAAATTCTGTACACCATTCTAAAAACTTTTCAAATTTTTCAGCTCCATAATAATGTCCTTCCCAAGGATTTAGTTTGTGTTTAATGGCCCACCTTCTATTGCCATCAAGAATTATACCTAAATGAGTTGGAACAATCAAACCTCTCATTGTATAGTTTATTGGAATTTAGGATTTAAATAAATGTGTAAAGGGCAGAATTTGAATAGGAAGACAACCTACGGTTTTCTTCTTCAATCATCTTTCCCTTCATAAAATCAAGATATTATAATTTTGATTTTAATTCTTTTATTTCTTCTGAACTTAGACCTGCTTTAGAAAAAGTTCTTAACACATCTTTTTTAGCATTTTTACCACTGTAAACTATTGGATTACTACTGCAAAGACCATAACTCATTGGAGAACCAAGATTAGGATATTCTCCGAGAAGTTCCAAATGTTCTTCTTTACCACTCTCACCTAGAAAGTGAAAGTCAAACTTTATCTTTTCACCTCTGACTTCCATCACTTCTTGAGTAATAGCTATATATTCTCCTTTCTTAGGGTCTTTCCATAATTTTGTAATGAACTCCTTAGAGCCTTTATGTACTTGTGCAACAACCATAATGAAATTTAAGCTAACAATCTTTAAATGCTTATCAACATGCCACCCTCCAAGTGAGCGGTGAAGAACATGAGCTGTGCGGAGGGCAGGATTTGAACCTGCGTATCCACTAAGGAACTGGCTCCTCAAGCCAGCGGAATTGACCAGACTATCCGACCTCCGCTTACTATAGAATAAGGTAATTAAATAGTTATATTTTTTTCAAATGTTCGGGATTTGCTATTATGGTTTTAATTTTTTTACCATCTTTTATTTCTACTAAAAAAGCCCTACCTCTTAATTCAACAATCTTTCCAGGTAAACCCTGAAACCTTCTAAATGGCATTCCTCCAACAGAAGAAGAATTTATATTAATAACAACCTTATCTCCTATCTCAAATTTTTTTAAAAATTCATTTATAGGAGTCCTTCTTGATCTTCTAAATTTCTCTCTTGTCCTCTTTCTTGGACCATGCGACTTTACAACCATATGAACACCGTTTAATTTAATTAATTGAAATCTTATAAATTTATATGCTTTTGGTTATTGGTATTACTGGTTTAGCAAGTTCTGGCAAAGGTGAATTTGCTGATTATCTAGTAAAAAAATATGGATTTACAAAACTTGTTTTTTCTGATGTACTAAAAGAAGAGGCTGAAAAAAGAAATTTATTGAAAAATAAAAATTATGAAGAACAGAAAAATATTTTTTCAAAGCTTGGAGAGAAATTAAGAAAAGAAAGTGGAAAATGGGACATTCTGGCTGAAAAACTTGTTGAAAAAATAAAATCTGAAAATTTTGAAAAAGTTGTTATTGATGGTTTTAGATCTGCTGAAGAAGTTAATCTTTTTAAGAAAAATTTTGAAAATTTCTATCTTGTCTTTATAGATGTTGATGAAAAAATAAGATTTTTTAGAAGAAAAAGAGAAGATCCTACAGCTAGTATAGAAGATTTTAGAAAAAGAGACAAAAGAGATATTGAAGAGTTGGGGTTGGGTAAAGTTATAGAAATGATTGATTTTACAATAAAAAATGATAAAGAAGGTCTTGAAAATTTACAAAAAGAAATAGATGGTTTAATGAAAAAAATTCTATGATGGTTGAAATCTTACTACCTCGATGCCAGCTTCTTCTACTAATTCTCTTGCAAGTTTATAATCTTCTGTACTTCCATAATCATCTTTAAAAACTATTTTTTTAATTCCTGCATTTATCAACATCTTTATGCAAAAAACACAAGGAAATGTAAGAGAATAAAGAGTTGCTCCTTCTGTTTTAACACCATGAGCAGCTGCTTGAGCAATACAATTACTTTCTCCATGAGCAGCTCTACACAATTCTTGTCTTTGACCCGAGGGTACTCCTAATTTTTCTCTAAGACAACCTCCCTTTTCACCGCAATGGGGAACTCCTTTAGGAGGTCCATTATAACCTGTAGCCAATATTTGTCTATTTTTTACTAATAGAGAAGCTGTGCTTCTCCTTAAACAAGTAGAACGTTTAGCAACTAATTCTGTTATTTGCATAAAGTACTCATCCCAAGGAGGTCTTGTGTGTTTTTTAACTTTAGAACCAGTTTCTTTAACATCAATGTTTTTTTCTATTCTATTAATAGCTTTTTTTATTTCAGAATCTTCCATAACCTCAATTAGAATTAAAATTTTATAAGTCTTTTGGTACCTCAATTTTTATAACATCTAAATCTTTTGGACTTGCTTTAACATTTAATATTTCAGCAACAGAAGGTTTAGTTCTTCCATTATCTCCAGTAACCAGTTCTTTTATGTATAAACCGGAAGAAGCTCCTATTTTGAGTTCAATTGTTTTTTTATTGATTTGTTTATATTTTATTGATTTAACACTTCTTTTCCTTATTTTATCTGCTCTTCTATGAGCAACCCTAACAGGAGTTCTTTGAGAAATGATTCCAGCTAGATTCTTTAATTTTTTTAATTCTTTCTTTTTTACTGGTTTATCAAATTTAACTAAAATCTTATATATCTTATCTCCAGTTTCAGCTTTTATTTTTTTAACAATATATTTTTCACAAAATTTCAATTCTTTTACTTTAACTTTTTTGTTTTTGTTAATCTGTTTTTCAATTTTTTTCAGATTAATACCTCTCTTTTTAGGTTTTAATATTTCTATTACAAAAGGTCTCCAATCTAAGCATCTTGCATCTATATCCTCTCTTCCTGAACCTGAAAACTTATTATTTGTTCCTTTTGTAGCTTTAATTATTGGTTTTGCAATTATTTCTTGAACAGAAGTTTTATATTTTTTAGGTGTCCCCCACTTACACTGAGGAATTCCTCTTTTTAATTTTTTATAGTATCCAAAAACGTACAAAGAATTTATCTGGATTTCAACATCATTTTTCTTGAAATCTGCCAAAACTACAATTTCTGGATTTTTAAAATTAACTGGTTTTTTAATTAAAAAGCCTAATTTTTTTCCTAATTCTCTATTGATTTCAGCCTTTACTGATTCTACAAATTCTATTCCTATTATTTCCCATATTTTTTCCTCTTTTGCAAAAATTTCTGAAGAAATTTTTGAACCAACTAAAAAATTGTTAAACTCCAATTTTTTAAGCTTTCTTTCAGCTTTTTTTGCTAATGAATCTAATTTATTGAAAAGATTGTTACAGAGCCAACATTTTTCCTTTTTTAGATTTTTAGCAAATTCCTTGTTTTGCCTGAATTTAGAACCATAAAAATTGTTTGGATTTATTTTAGAATAATCTACTAGTTTTCCATCAATCATAATTGCTATAAAGGTTCTGATAATTTTACCTTTTTCCTTGTTTTTGTATCCTGAAAGCAATTGACTGAATTGTCTACCCAGACAATGATCACATAAATTTTTATCTAAAATTTTTATAATATTATCAATCATAAGATTCCCTTATAAAGAGAACAAAGGTTCTCATAATTTAAAACCTTTAAACTTCTTGGCAAGTTTTGACATCATTCCTCTTTTTCCAGAAAACATTTTTAGCATTTTTTTCATTTGATTATAACTTTTTAATAATTCTCTTACTTCAGCCTCAGTTGTTCCAGAACCTTTTGCTATTCTCTTAACTCTTGAAGCATCAATTATTTGTGGATCTTCCTTTTCTTCTTTGGTCATTGATTGTATCATGTAAGACCATTTCTTCATTTTACCTTCTTGTTTAGAAAGATCAACATCTTTAGGTAATTTCGCTGGAAGTCCTGGCACCATTCCCATAACAGATTTCAAAGAACCCATTTTTTGCATTGATTTTAATTGTTCAAAGAATTCGTTCATTGTGAATTTTCCTGAAGCAATTTTCTCAACAGTTTCTTTTTTAATATCAGCTTCTTTTGCTTTTTCTATTAAACCTTGAATGTCTCCGAAGCCAATTAACCTAGAAATGAATCTGTCTGGATCAAAAACTTCCATTGCATCAATTTTTTCTCCTGTTCCAATGAATTTTATTGGTGCTCCTGTAATTGCACAAGAAGTTATTGCGCCCCCACCCCTTGCTGTTCCATCCATTTTTGTTAGAAATATTCCTGTTATTCCTACTAATTCTTTAAAACCTTGTGCTTGCTCTCCTGCGGCTTGTCCTAAATCTGCTGGTATTGTTAATAAAACTTCATCTGGTTTTGCAAACTCTGCTAATTTCTTTAATTCTTCTGCTAAATCTTTATCCAGGGCGCTTCTTCCTGAAGCATCAATTATTATTATATCGTATTTTTTGAATTTTTCAAGACCTGTTTTTAAAATCTCATTAGGATCTTTTATACCTTTGGGAGAATAACAAGGAACATTAATTTGAGAAGCTAGTTGTGATAACTGATCCATTGCAGCTGGTCTATGAATATCACATCCTATTAAAGCTGGTCTTAAACCTCTTTTTTGATAATATTTAGATATTTTTCCTATGCTTGTGGTCTTACCAGAACCGTATAAACCAATAAACATTATTTTTCCTGGTTTCATCATTATTTCTGATTTTTTTCCAACAAATTTTACCAATTCTTCATAAACTATTTTTATAACATGTTCTTTAGGTGTTAATCCTTTTGGTGGTTTTTCTTTCAATGCTCTTTCCTCTATTGTTTTGGTTAATTTCTCAGCCAATATAATGTCAACATCTCCTGCCAAAAGAGTTCTATGAATATCTTTGGCTAATTCATCTAAAACCTTTTTATCAATATAGCCAGCTTTAGTTATTTTCCTCAAAGCCTCTTTTAGGCCTGAGCTTAGTTTTTCTAACATAGATAACAGTTTAATTTTATGGTTTTTAAATATTTAATATGAAGGTTGTTGGTGTGGACCTAGCTGGAAAGTCTGAAAATCCAACAGGTTTTTGCTCATTAATAGATTCTAAAGCAGAAACTGGGTTGTTATTTAAAGACGAGGATATATTAAACGAAATAGAAATAATAAAACCTGATTGTATTGCAATAGATGCTCCGTTCTGGTTGCCCAGATTTGGAGCTTGGAGGCCATGTGAGGAAAAATTATTAAGAAAGGGTTTCAGACCATTATCTCCTTTATTACCAACAATGAGGATATTAGCATTAAGAGCTTCTAAATTAGTTAAAGTTTTGAGAGAAAGAGGTTATAGAGTTATAGAAGTTTTTTCAAGTGCATCAGAAAAAATACTTGGTCTGTCTAAAGAGCCAAGAAAGAACAAAGATGAATATGATGCTCTATTATGTGCTTTAACAGCTAAAGCATACTTAGAAGGAAACTATGAAGACTTGGATGGAATAATAATACCCAGATAATCGAGTTAATAAAACGAAAAGCTTAAATTCTTGTATTATTAATAATTTTTTGGTGTTAAAATGCCAATTATACAAGACGAAAGAAAAAGAATGGTAGCTCATACATTTACTGCAGAAAAAATATGTGATAGTTATTGTGGAAAATGTGCTAAAGAAAATAGAATGTATGAGAATTTAGAATATCCCCCAGGAAGCGTTTGCCCTATTGGAATTACTCTTGTAACCAGAATCGGAGAACATCTTGAAAACAATGGAGGAGAATACTCATGGGGTGTTAAGAGTGTTGTAGGAGGATTGGAAATAGATTCGATAAAAAGATCTGGCCCTCAAAAAATTAAAGCAGATATAAGGAGTTTAAGAACATATCTCTCACAAGGAGATATTCCAGTTTCTAAAGAAACTCAAGAAATAACAGAAACTATTGTACCTATCACTCCTCTCTCCTTTAGAACTGATCCTAAAATAAGAAAATTAGTCTCAAGTAGATTATTTTAATCATTCTAATAGTTTCTCAACAGTATTATTAAAGAATCGACTCTTCTAAATCCTTATAATTTGAACTAAATATTTATACCCAGATAAATGAGTTAATAAAACGAAATCTTTAATATTACGAATTAATAATTAATTTCTGTTGAAAAAGTGATTAAATGGCAGATGAAAAACCACACTATGAAGCTTCAATTACAGTTTCTGGATGCTATGGAGATAACATCCCAAGAACTCATGTCTTTACGGAAGAGGGGAAAGAATTTATAGCGAATATTAAAAAAATCTTACCTCTTTTAAAAGAAAAAGAAAGACGCCAAAAGGCAGAATTAAAAGGATTAATTTAAATTTACTCCAACAACTTCTCTACAATTTTATTAGGGCTAAATTTATCCAAATCTTCATAACCTTGACCTACTCCCAAATATAAAATAGGTTTATTTATTGTATGAGAGGCAGAAAGAGCAGCTCCGCCTTTTTCATAAACATCTACCTTTGTTAATATTAGAGCATCAACCCCAACTGCATCATTGAAAGTTTTACATTGATCATAAATATCATTTCCAGTTAAAGCATCTAAAACAAGAATTTTTAGATCAGGCTTATTAACTCTAACTATTTTCTTTAATTCTTCCATAAGATTTACATTTGCATGTGTTCTTCCTGCAGTGTCTGCTAGAACAACATCTATATCTTTTGATTGAGCATGTTTAAAAGCATCAAAAACAACAGCAGCTGGATCTGCTCCATACTTATGTTTAATAACATTTATTCCAAGATTTTTACCATGCTCTTCTATTTGCTCAATCGCAGCTGCTCTCCAAGAATCTCCAGCAGCAAAAACAGATTTAATATTATTTTTTTGTAAAAGATGTCCTATTCTTGCAATTGTAGTTGTCTTACCAGAACCATTAAATCCAAGGAAAACAATGAGAAATGGTTTTTTAGTCTTTATTTTTTCTAATAAATCAAAGGTCTCAACATCCAAGATTTCAAGAATTGATTTTCTAAAAGATTCTTTAATAATTTTCTCTATTTCTTTTCTTTTAATGAATTTACCTACCAAATTATTTTTTAAATCTTTACAAATTTTTTCAGCAACTTCAACAGCCACGTCAGAGCTTATTAAGCTAACTTCTAATTCGTATAAAAGATCTTTTACATCATCTTCAGTCAATTTCTTTTCAGTTATTCTTCTCTTTATTTTATCTAAGATACTTCTTTTTTTAGGCTTTTTTTCAGGTGGTTTTTCTTTTACTGGTTTTATTTTCTTTTTGATTCTTTCAATAACTCCAGGTTTTTTCTCAACTTCTACTTCTACTTCGGGTTTTAATTCTTCAACAACTTCAGGTTTTACTTCCTCGATTTTCTCTTCAATGACTTCTGGCTTCTCTTCTACAACCTCTTCTACCTTTTCTTCAACAATTTCTTCTGGTTTTTCTTCAACTTCAGGTACTTCTTCAATTTCTTTTTCAACTTCTTCTACAAGTTCTTTTTTAGATTCTTCTATGTATTTTTCTTCTCTCTTTATTTCTTCAACAGCTTCTTCTACTCTCTCCTCTTCTTTTTTAGATACTCTTTTAGAAATTTTTTCTATTCCTTCTTTTAACTTCTTTTTCAAAAATCCAAACATTAGATCACTTTTGAAGTCTTTCTATTTCTTGTTGAACTTTTTCCAATTGAATAACAAAAGCTGAACTTTGCTTTAACACATCATTTAAATTTTTTTCAATTTCTTTAATTCTACTATCTAAAACTTCTAGAGCTTTTTCTCTTTTCTTTTTAATAGCAATTCCACTTCCTACACCAACAATTATATCATCACAGTTTTCTATTTTCCCGTAAATGAAATTTCCACTACCTAAAGGAATTAAGGCTTTGTCTGGTTTTGTGATTTGTAACTCTTCTATTGCAACTCCGGTCTTTTGAAATTCTTCTAATTTCTTATTGAGAATCTCTGCTCTTTCTTGAAGCATTTTAAAGTTTGCATCTAAAATTTGGAATTCTATTAATTTTTTTTGTAAGTCTTCCTTTTTCTTCATGAAAATACCTCTTCGAACCTTCCTATCTCAGGACCTGTTGAAAGTTCTGAAAATACAATTCCTTTACTATTAACAATTATTCCTGACTTTATAAAAGGACTACCATAACCAACAGTTCCTACATCAACTTTAACTTTTAATAATTCTTCTATCTTTACCATTTCTTCTTCTGCGGCCTCTCTATGGCATAAACATCCTATATTATTTGTAGTAGCAGCTGATCCAACTATGTCTAAATTTGCAATTGTTCCTGTCTGTACTTCACAATCTAAAACATCTGATATTTTTTTCTTGAATCTTTTTAATTTTTCTGATATCAAACAGCCATTATCATTGCATAAGATTAGATTTCCTAAAGCTGTTTGTCTTGATTTGATTATCTCGAAGTTTAAATCAAATAATTTTTTAAGATTTTTTAATTCATATTTTTCTATTATTTTAGGTAAAATAATCCCGTTTTTATTTCCTGCTATGAATATACCAGACAATTCTGTTCCTGCTATTGTTGAAAATTTAATATCGGTTTTTAGAATTTTCTTTATTTGTTTTAGAATTTTCTTGTTTGATTCTAATCCTAATAAACAATAATCATCAGTAGCAAAACCATACAAACCTATATTTGGATCTCCATTGAATTTTGCTTTTAAAAATTTGAAAGGCATGAGTTGAATTTAGAAAAAGAAGTATTTAAATTATTACAATTTCTCTGTTTTCTATTCTGTATTCTATTATTTTCCCTTTTAAATCTTTGACACTTTCTTCTGTTCCATCCCATCTAACTCCATATTTTTCCTTTAATTTTCCCATTTGTTTAGGTGAAACTGTTATATCACAAAAATAATCACTTGGGTCATCCACAGTCAGAATCAAATCTCCATTTTTACAACTTACACTATGTATTCTAAATCTTTTCTGTTCTGCCATTTTTATTCCTTTTTCTCTTCTTTCTTAGGTTCTTCTTTAGGCTTTTCTTCTTTCTTTTCTTCAGGTATTTCTTTTGGTTTACCTTTAACTTCTTCTTCTATTTCCTCTTGTATTGTTCTCTTTCTTCTTTCTTTTCTTTCTTCTTTTATCTTTTCTTTCTTTTCTTTCTTCTTTTCCTCTTTTTTCTTTAATTCTTCTTTAGAAGGAGTTTTTATTTCCACACCTAACAGTTCAGCATAAACTATATCTTCCTCTTTTAGAGCATGAATCCTTATTTTTCTAGGAGGTTTTTGAATTCCTCTTTTCCAGATTTCTTGATTAATAGAATTTCCTATCTTAATCTTTTCAGACTTCATATGCCTGACTAAGAAATTTTTAACAATATTAGTAGCGATTTTAGCTCTTCTAGTTCTTGGTCTTTCAAAAGCATCTCTTAAAGGAATGTTGAATATTTTTTCTTCAGGCATGTTATCACTTAATTTATAGAACTATAATGTTTATAAAATTTATGCTATTCTCAATAAAATATTGTTTCTGTAAAATGTCTTGGTTTTTTACTTTTCTTTCCTTCTAACCATAAATATTCATCTACATGACTTGGTGTAATTTTATCTTCTCTATGTTTATTAACTTCTTTACATAATAAATCAGAAGCATGTATTGTGTGTGCTCTCATTTCTACTTCTTCATCAGAACCTTCCTGAATCATAACAAAATTATCTATTTTGTTGGCTAATTCACTTGTGTATTCTAAAATTCCTAAATCTCTCAATGCTTGGGGAAGCTTGTAATCTGAAAAAACAGTGAGTTCTCCTATGTCTTCTAATCTAAAATCAGAATATGGATTATGATGTAATATTGCTAGCATGAGTTGAGCTTTCTTATAAAATTTTACTATAGAATTCGTAGGTTTATAAATTCTGATATCATTAAATGAAGGGAAATTTATCACAATTTTTTCAACTAATCCATTACCATTATCAAAAGCTTTATTAGAGGTTTTTAAAAAATTAGAAAACTGTCCATCGTATTTTTGTTTTAGAACTTTGCCAACTTCATTGAGGATTTTAACTCTTTTTTTAAAAAATGGAATTATTATATTTGTTTTTAGAAATTTCAAAGCTTCTTGTTCAGAAAGATTTGATAAATATCCAGCATCTAAAATTGGTAAATCGTTCTCTATATTTTTTCTTAAAGAATAAGCTAATCCAAAAAATCCTTTGTAAATTTGATTTTTATAATTTATCTCGAATCTTACATTAGGAGTTCTCCAGTCTCTGAATTGAAAATTAATTGAATTTAAAACAAGAGCAAACTGATTTATACCATTTCTATCTAATTTTGGAAAAAAGTCATATTTTTGTTCAGGAAATTGAAAGTTTGATAATTTTTTAGCTACTTCTTCAATTTTTAATATATTGATTTTTACATGCTTTGAATTTGCTATAACTGGTTTTATGCTTTCTAAAATAGGATTCATTTAATCATTTTCTTATTCTAATTTGACTTCTTTACTCTCATCAAAAGCTGGTGTATGAACTAAAAATAATTTTAAAGTTCTTTCAACTGCCTTATAATCATAGGGTGTGTTCTTAGGAATTATTATAACATCATTTTTTTCAACAGGAACAACTTCTTCATTTATTTTAAATTCTCCTTTTCCTTCCAAAACTAAATAAACTCTGTCACTAACTAATGATTTTACTTTCCCATGCTTTCCTGTTACTTCAAACATTGCTGCGCTTGCTCTTTCAAAATCTTCTTTAGAATTAAAAGCTAAACCTTTTAACCCCTCCCACCCAAACTTGTAAGCGTCTTTTAGTTTGAATTTTAAAATCATTTAATCACTTTAAAGTTTCTAATTTATATTCTCCTTTACCTAAACCAAAATCACTAGCAGCTACTAACTGCTCATCTAATTTAGATTTGAAAATTTTACCAAATTCATTATTAGTTGCTTTCTGGACCAAATCCAATGAAGCTTTTTCAATTGATACAATATTGTCTGAAACAAGAATTCCTATATCAGGAGCAACTATTTTTCCACTATCTGAACTTCCTATTGGATAACAATCACAAGTATCAGTTATGTCCAATAAAACATTGATGTAAAGTGATTTTTTACCAAATTTTTTAACTATAAGAGAAGCAACTTCTGCTAAAGCTCTGCTGAATCTAACTGTTTTCATTTTTAAAACTTTATTTGGACATGCATCAACACATGCGCAACATCCAAAACACTTATCATAATCAATATGAACCTTTCCATTCTTCAATGAAATAGCTTTTTCATAACAAACATTAACACAAGTTCCACAACCTTTACACTCTCCAACTATTTCTGGTTGGACTTGAGGTTGAGTCTCTGTATGCATTATACTCTTGCTTTCTTTTGTTACTCCACCCATTCCTAAATTCTTTATAGCACCTCCAAAATTTGACAATTCATGACCTTTGAAATGAGAAAGAACAAGTAATCCATCTGCCTCATACATTTTTTTAGCAATTTTTAATTCTGATAACCATCTGCTCTTAACTTCTATTCCTTTATTAGAAATAACAATTGGACAACCAATTGTTTCTTTAGTAAAACCATTTTTTCTTGCAGTTTCTATGTATTTTTCTATTGTGTTTCTTTCTCCACCATAAGCGACAGGCGTATCAAAAACAAAAGGTTTTGTTCCAATTTTCTTTAACTCATCTACAACAAGTTCAATTATAGAAGGTCTTATATAATATAAGTTTCCATATTCACCCATATGTGTTTTTATTGCTATGACTTCTCCTTTAGAAAATTTTCCTTTTATTTTTCTAGCTACAACTTTTCTGAGATTTTTTAACAGAAGGTTTTTTATTAATATTACTCTGTCCATTTTTTCACTCTTAAAATTAGAAATTAGAAATTTAAATATTCTATCTAATTTTTTTAATCCAATTACCAACTAACTTTGATAAACTAACTTCAAAACCTAGAAATCCATGTCCAGCATTTTTAACTAATCTAGTATCACAATGTCTTATGATCTTTTTAAGAATTTTTAATTTTTCTTCTGGTTTAGGTTGATAGTCATCTTTTGAACCAAATATTGCTAACACAGGAAGTTTTACACTTCTAATCTCTTTTAACTTGCCAGAATAGTAGAATAATTTTCCTGATGTAGTTTTAGGATCAGCTACATCTAAAAATTTTTTTGGTGTGATCAAAGGATAAAACCTTATCCATTTAGGAGCTGGTTTTTTACCTTTACCTCTTCTAACCATTTGTCTAGCAATTTTTAATGCTTTTTCATATTTCTTTTTAAATATTTTTTTTACAAAACCGACATCATCTACTGGCGCTATTAATACCATGCCTTTTACTCTTTTGTCTTTTGTTTTATATTGATAATATGTGATCTTTTGACAACCCAAACTATGACCTTGTAAAATTATTTTCTTGTATCCTTTTTTGTTTACAAAATCAACAGCAGCCTTTATATCAATGATACAATCTTCAAATCTTTCCCAAGAGCCACCAATTCTTATGTACTTCACTCTATTTTTCTTTCTTCTGATTAAATCAGTTACAAATCCAACTCCCCGATTGTTAAAAGTTAGAAATGAAGAACCACTTTTAACAGCTTCCTTAGCAATATAATCTATGAATTTGTTTTCATAGAAATTTCCAGTCCATCCATGAACATGAATTAAAACTTTTTTAGTTTTTCTTTTAGGTTCAAACAATATTCCATGTAATTCTAAATTATCTTTTGCTGTTATTCTAACAGGTTCGCCTTTCAAGTTTTTCATTTTAGTCATAATTATTTATAATTTACAATTTTTATATATAGTCTATGAAAGAAGATTTAAAAACAACTTCTTTGCCATGGAGACAAATTGCATATATGTGGAAAACTTATTTTACAGTCCCAAGTCGTATTTCGCCACAAGAAATTGAAAAATACAGAGAATGGCTAAAGGAAATAAACAAAGATAAAAAGCCATTAAAAGGATTAGTTTTGGGTGCAACACCAGAATTAAGAGATGCTTTATTTGATTTTGAATATCTTGTACACTCAATTGATATTAATTTAGATATGTTTTTAGCTATGGAAGAATTGCTAAAAAATAAAAATCCAAAAGAAGTTCTAATTAAGGCTAATTGGTTAAATAACCCGTTAGCAAATAGCTATTTTGATGTAGTGGTTGGAGATGCTATTTTACCAAATATTCCTTGGAAAGAGAGATCGCATTTATTATCAGAAGTTAAAAGAGTACTTAAGCCTAATGGTATTTTCTTAACTAGAACTTTTTGTGCTCCAGATAAAAAGCCTTTTTCCAGTGTTGAAGAAATTCTAGAGTATTTTTCAAAAAAAGAGCCAAACATGCAAAGTGCTTTAGAAATGGTCTTAGAATTACATATATTAACTCATGAGCCTAAAAATCATATCGGTTCTTTTGCTAAAGCAAAAGAAGTTTTAGAAGAATATCATAAAAGAGAGGGAATGGAATTTGAAAATAAAAACTTACAAAAAATTCATGATGTTGTCTGGAATTTCTGGTGTAAAAAATTCGTTAATAAAGTTTTTCTTTATGCTTTCAGAAACGAAGAGGAAAATGATTATAAAAAATACTTTAAAATTATAGAGTTCTTTGAAGCAAAAGATCATGATTACTCTAAAATTACTCCTATGTACTTTTTAAGAGTATTATAAGACTATTTCAAAGCATTTTCAAATGGGTGTTGGGTATTGTTTTTTATGTTTTGGTGAACTATTGTTGTTTCTGTCTTAGTTACCATTTCTAATTTATGAATTTTTCCTACAATATTTGAAAGCTCATTTATATCTTTGACTAAAACTTCTATTAGAAAGTCGAACCTTCCATAAAGTCTATGAATTTGAGAAACTTGTGGTAAAAGTCTTAAGTTTGTAATTGGGTTTTTGTCAGGGTGTTTCAAGTATCCTGAAAGATCAGCTGAAATTAAAATATAGGCTTTTAAGTCTAAACCTAGTTTTTTCTGGTTTAAATTTACTGTAAAATCTTTTATTATTCCTTTTCTTTTCAAAGACTTTATTCTACTAAAGATGCTTTGTCTAGTCATTTTGCATGACCTAGCCAAGTCTGCAAAAGATTTTCTCCCATGTTTTAACAATTCAACCAATATTTTTCTATCTTTTTTATCTATCATACAAATGTTAATTTATCTTCTATATTTATTAACTTTTCGTTAATTTAGAAAATAAATTTTTTATATTTGTCTTAAAATCGATAAAAAATCTTTATCCTTTGTCAGAATAAACAATAAATATGTTAAATAGGTGTCCGGATTGTAGAGGTAAATTGGTTCGTGGTAAGTTTGAAGTAGTTTGTAAAAGCTGCGGACTGGTGGTTGACTATCCATTATGCCTTTTTGACTTTGTAAGTTATTGATAGTATGGGATTGGGATTGAAACTATAATTGACAAAATAAAATGATTCTGTTTATTTCTTAGAATTTATTTCTTAAGCCTACCTCTTCTCCAATGTTTTGTAGGATGTACTTGAATTCTTCTTGTTCTTGCTCTTTTCCCATATTTCTTTAAATCAGCCCATCTAGGAGCTCTCTTCTTTTTGCTAGCAGCTGACAATCTTAATTTCTTTGGCAATCTTGTGGATTTTTTAGGCATTCAATCACTTCCTTTTTATTTTCATTTTTTTCCTAGGTAATAAAACCTTAAGAATATGTTTTAGTCTTTTATCATCAATTGTTTCTTTTAATTGGCCTGTTTGATAAAGTTGAAGTAAGTAAATCTCTAATTGAGTAGCAACTAAAGGATTTGCAATTCTAACTCTCCCTAATCTTTCCAAAGCTTCTTTAGTTAATGCTTTTCTCAATACATCTTTTTTTAAAGCTTCGAACTCAGCAACATCAGCAGCTTTCATTTCAATCCCTTAGCAGTTTTAATTAATAATTTTTGACCTTTGGATGTTATTATTCTACCTTTTCTTGGCTTTTCTGTTTTTTTAATATAGCCTGCACCTTCTAATTGTTGCAAAATCAATCTTATTATTTTTCCACCAGCTTTTCTATGATGAGCTGGTTTATGTCCTCTTCTCCTTCTTCCACCAAAAACATTTCTTAATCTCTGAGTACCTATAGGACCATTTAGATAGATTTTTCTTAAAATAGCTGCAGATCTTAAAAACCACCAATCTCCTTGTGAAGGAGGTCTTTCTGATGAAACTCCTGTTTTCACAAATTTAGACCATTCTGGAGGTTTTATATTCTCATTTTTCTTTAATTCTTCTGAAAGTTTTCCTATAAGCTTTTGTGGAGGAACATCTCTCATAATCATACCTTTCTAATATTGTTTTTATCTTTAAAAATCTTTTGTAACCTATATTTTTCTTTTAATCTTTTTATTAGTTGTCTATATCTATTAGCAAATTCAGGCTTTTTTTCTATCATTTTTTCTAATATTTCTATTCTCTCTAATGCTATTTTCTTTCTCTGGTTTTTTATTCTTTTGAATTTGTCATATTTCATATTATTACCTGTAAGGATAGAAGCCTTCAGTGAAGATTTTAATCAGACGTTTCATAAAAAGAAATGGATTCTTAGATAAGTTCCATGAAATTATTCTTATGTTATATCCTGTTAATAAAGTGAAAATATCTTTTAAAAAATTTAGTCTTAGCAGCCATTTCTTAGAATGAAGTTTATAACTATAATCTATAAAATTTAAAAGTTCTTTTTCTGAAAAGTTGTTATAATACTTAGATATGCTATGTGCACTCTTCCAATCATTTTTTCTTATTTTGTTATTGTTTTCTAATTTTGACCATAATTCTGCTCCTGGAACTATTCCTAAGGAATTTATTTGAAGGCCAATATGTAAATCAGTAGCAAATTCAAGTGTTTTTAATATGTCTTCCTTAGATTCAATTGGAGAACCTATAATAAATGAGCCTATTACATTTAGTCTGGCTTTTTTTGCATTTCTAACAGCATTTTTTATCTGTTCAACTGTAATGCCTTTTTTATAATAATCTAAAACCTTTTGTAAACCGCTCTCCATTCCAAAATATATGGTAGAAAATCCTGCTCTCTTCATTTCTTTTAAAACTTCCAACGAGGCTTTATCTACCCTTCCTTCACAATTTAAATTCATCTTTATTTTTCTCTTTTTTATACCTCTACATATTTTAATTACTCTTTTAGAATTCAAAGTAAAATTATCATCAACAACAATACATGTATCATAACCTTGAGAATAAATTTCTTCTAACTCATCCAAAATATTTTCCACAGATCTTGTTCTCCATCTTCTCTTAAAGAGAGCAGAACAACAACAAAAAGTGCAATTGTGTGGACAACCTCTAGATGTTAAGAGTGTGGTAAATTTACCAAAACTGAGTTTCAAACCGAACCAACATTGCGCATAATCAATAGACTTCACAAGGCTTCTGTCTGGAAACGGCAAAGAATCTAGATCCTCAATGAATTCTATTTTGTTATTTACTATTTTATTTTTATAATAAAAAGCAAGCCCTTTAATATTTTTTAATTTTTTTCTATTGTGTAAATTATTGATCAGTTTATAAAAAGTGATCTCACCTTCACCTTTAACCACAAAGTCTATAAACTTATAATTTTTTAATATCTTTTCAGCAAAAAAAGTTGCATGAATACCACCTAACACAATTATAACCTCGGGGAACATTTGTTTTATTTTTTTAAGCAATCTCATAGATCTAAGAAATGTATAAGAGGTACAGCTTAATCCTATCACATCTGGTTTTTCTTTTTTAATTTGATTCAAAAATTGATTTTCTGTCTCATTAGAGCAGTATGCATCTATAACCTTTACTTCATGATTACTTTTTGATTTTAGATAAGAAGCTATGTATAATAAACCGATTGGTGGCCAAGAATAATCCAATGTTTCTCCAATTGGTGGTGTACATAAAACAATTTTCATTCAAATACCTGTTATAATTTTTGGATATCATCTTTCCACAATACTGCCAGCATATATTTCTATTCTCTCTAATGCTATTTTCTTTCTTTGATTTTTTATTCTTTTGAATCTGTCATATTTCATAATATCAATATTTATTTTTAACTATCAAATAGTTTTTTATGCCAGCGACTGTTGTAGTATGTACTCAATGGGGAGACAGTGGAAAGGGAAAGTTCGTAGATTATCTCGCAGAAGATGCTGACCTTATTGTAAGATATAGTGGCGGAAATAATGCAGGTCATACAGTTGTGGTTGGAGATGAGAAATTTGCATTGCATCTAATACCTTGTGGTGTTATTAGAGGAAAAAGGGTCGCAATAGGAAATGGTGTTGTTGTTAATCCCCACGTTCTGAAAGATGAAATAGATTATCTAGAGTCACGAGGAATAAATGTTGATTTAACTGTTAGTGAAAGGGCTCATGTTATTACAGAAAAACATATTGAGAAAGAGAGGGGAGAAAGTAGAATAGACACAACAAAAAGAGGAATAGGTCCTTGTTACGAAGACAAAATTGGTAGAAGGGGAACCAGAATGATAGATTATGCTAAAGAACATAAAGAATTTCAAGAAATGATTGGAGATGTTTCATTGTTGGTAAATGAAGCTCTAGACAGAAATGAACATGTATTATTTGAAGGTGCTCAAGGAACGTTGCTTGATATAGATCATGGGACTTATCCATATGTAACATCATCAAACCCAATTGCTGGAGGAATCTGCACAGGTGTGGGAATTAGTCCAAAAAGGATAGATAGAATAATTGGAGTTGCAAAAGCTTATGTAACAAGAGTAGGAAAGGGGCCGTTTCCAACAGAATTGGGAACATATGAAAAAACAAAAGCAGAAGGCAGATGGGAAGAAATAGAACCCAATTTTGAAGAACAATTAGAAGATGCTCTTAAAAGAGCAAATGGAGGTAATAAATACTATCAAGGAAAATATATGAGACTACAAGGAAGAGAATATGGTACAACCACTGGAAGAGCAAGAAGATGTGGTTGGTTCGATAGTGTTGCTGCTAGACATTCTTGTATGATTAATAAACCAGACGAAATAGCTCTAACAAAATTAGATGTTCTTAGTGGCTTAAGAGAATTAAAAATCTGCACTGCTTACAGAAAAGATGGAGAACTGATAGAAAGATTTCCTGTAGAATTAGAAGGTTGTAAACCTGTTTATGGAACATTCGGTGGATGGGAAGAAGATATAACTCAAATAAGAGATTTCAATGAATTACCTAAAAATGCACAAACATATGTATCGATATTAGAATTGTATCTAAAAGCTCCTATTACAATGATTGGAGTAGGCCCAGAAAGAGAACAAATAATTCTAAACCAGTATTGATTTTCTAAATACCTCTTATTATTCTTGGGTATCCTTTTTCTACAAGACTATTGCTATATATTCCCAAACTCTCAAAAAATTTTCTGATTTTCTTTCTTCCGTTTTCAATATGATCAGTTATTACTTCAACTTCTATCCAGTTTCCAAAATCTTTAGGTTGAATAAAAGTATCTACATTAATTTCGAAATCATTTAAAGTAAAACATTTCCTTATTTTTTCAATTATTAACCATTCATAGAATTTTGATTCTAATAATATTTTTCTTGTTTGCTCTGGATCACTTATCTTTGTTTCAAATTCTTTCCAAACACCATCTGTATCTGTTAATTCTTTATAAGTTAATTTATGGTCTTTTTTATCTTCTGATCTTATACGAAGAATAAATTTCTTTTTTGAATTTAATGGTTTGAAAATAACATCTTTTTGTTGAACTTCATATTTAAATTTAGAATTCAGTTTTTTGATTTTATTTAAAACAATATTAATATCATCAAGCTTTGCTCTTAGTTCTACTTCCATAATTATCACTAAAGTGCGCCGACCGGGATTTGAACCCGGATCGTGAGCTTGGAAGGCTCATGTCCTAACCATTAGACTATCGGCGCATAAATAGAATTCATTGAAAGAATTTAAAAAGTTATAATTTGTACCCTATTTTTCTTAGAAACTCTTTTCTCTCTTCTACATCGTCTTCAGATTCTATTCCTTTGGTGTGTTCACCATCTATTACTCCTAATATTCCTCTTCCCTGTGAAGTTTCTGCTAATATTACTTCAACAGGATTGGCTGTCGCACAAAATATCTTGCAAACTTCTGGAACATTTTTTATTGCATTAAGGACATTTATTGGATAAAATCCTTTTCCTAACACAATTATAAAGGAATGGCCTGCTCCTAGGTTTAATGCGTTCTTTTCTGCTATTTTCTTTAATTCATTATCTGTTCCAGTACTTCTCACTAAACAAGGACCTGAAGATTCGCAAAAAGCTAAACCAAACTTTATTCCTGGAACATTATTAACTAAGGTTTCATGAATATCTTCCACTGTCTTAATGAAATGTGAATGACCTAAAATTATGTTACAGTCTTTTGGAAATTTCAATTTTACAGTTTTTGTTTCTATCATATTATCACTTTAAATGGGGTCAGGGAGATTCGAACTCCCATTAGCTGGTTTCTTCATTTCATCTTTTTATCAAATCTCCATGTCTGGAGCCAGCTGTCGTACCTGGTTGGACCATAACCCCTTGTAAGAAAATATAAGATAAGTATTTTTATATCTTTCTAATTATTCTTTCTTAAGCATTAATTCAATCTCAAAGGGTATATATGGAATTTTATAAATCAATGGAAGGGGGAAAAAATATCTCTTACTTATGACTTTTAATTTATTTTTTTTAACAATTTGGAATAATTTATCTTCCTTTAAAATAGAAATGTGAGTTTTATCTTTGTCTAAAAAACCAAAAAATTTTCTAAGCCATGTATCTATTGGCACTGATAAAATTAGATATCCTCCTCTCTTTAATTTTTTAACTATTTTTTCAAAGTTTTTTTCAAAGTTTTTTGTATGTTCTAAAACATCTAAAGCAACAATACAGTCAAATGATTCATTAGAATATGGCAAAGATTTTTCCAAATCTACAACTTTAAGATTAGCTTTCGGGATTTTTTGTTTTGCTTTTTTAATAGCAAATTCTGAAATATCAAATCCATGTAATTCATTAAAAAGGGGGGAAACTTCTTTTAACAACAAACCAAAAGCACAACCAACATCTAAAAATTTACCTCTAATATTTTGGTTTTTTATAAAAGAAATTACATTTTTAAATAATTTAGAAGGATTCATTTTTTCATAATCATAATAATTAGATTCTTTAAATCCGTAAAAATAATCTCTACCAAATCTTTCTGTCATAACAATTAATAAAATATAAGTATTTTTATATTTTTGCTAAAGCAAAAGAATATCTCGAATATTCAGCGAACTTGACTACCTTTAAACCATATTTTTCTAAAACTTTTTTTAGTTCATTTTTACTCATAGCTTTTTCAAATCCAAAAGGCCATTTATTTATTTTTTCTAAAAACCATTTAGTTATTCTGTAATACCAAGCCGGCCTTGGAACAGTAATAAGAATATAACCATTTTTCTTAACGCATTTTTTATGTGTCTCAATGATTTTTTTCTGTTTTTCATTCGAGAAATGTTCTATTAAACCTTCTGAATGAACAATATCAAATTTCTTTTTGGGTTTAAATCTAAGTAAATCTCTACAAAGAATTTTTGCTTTAAAATTATGCTTTTTAAACTTCTCTTCTGCAAGTTTTAAAGCTTCTTTACTATTATCAAGCACTGTTGCAGAACCTCCATACTTTTTTAATATTTTCAATGTTAACATACCTGAACCACATCCTAGCTCAATCACATTTGGGTTCTTTAAGTTTAGTGAATCGAGAAGTTTTTGATACATTTTAAAAACTAGTTTACGGTGAGTTCTCATTGCTAACACAAATAAGAAATTAGTGTTTGACCAGAACGAGTCCCACTTATTCATTATCTTTCAACTCTATACCACATGAATTCTTTATTTTTATTTTCATCTATCCATGATTTTATTATTAAAAACAAATGTATATTACTTAAAATAAACCATACTGGAAGAGCTAAAAGATCTCTAAGTGATTCTTTGAAAAATATTCTAGAATAGATTAATAGTATCATATTAAATATAAACAAGCCAAGAAAAGGTAAAACAATTATATATGGTAATTGTAAATAAAAAACAATTGCTAAAATTGTTGCTGTTATTAAACCAAATGGTGGAAAATAAAAATATATTCCATGCATACCGTCTGATAAGATATTTCTTAATCCTCGACGTCTTTTAAATTTGATTAACCTAACTGTACCCCTAGCCCATCTCAAACGTTGTTTTAAAAATGATTTAATAGAAATTGGCTCCTCCTGCCATGTTATAGCATGTGGCTCAAAGACTGTCTTATAATTGTATTTTTTCATTCTAATTGACATTTCTATATCTTCTATAAACGTGAATGTATCAAAACCACTAATTTTTTCAAGAATTTTTTTCCTTATAAATATATTTTTGCCAAGAAAGTGAGTATTTGCTCCTAAACTACTCAAAAAATATTCTATAAACGATGTAAAACTTGTTTCTAAAGAGATTGCCCTAGCTACCAAACTTTTATTTTTATTATAAGATCTAATAGTACCAGCAACAGCTGCTATTTTCTTGTCAGAAAAATGTTTTACAGCCTTTTTTAAACAATTTTTATCAACTATGCAATCTGCATCATAGATTGCTACGATTTCTCCATTTGCTATATGTAAAACTTCATTCAAAGCTTCTGCTTTACATTTTTTTGGTTTTGATTCTATAACTTTTATTCTAGGTTCATACTTTTTACATATTTCTAAAGTTTTATCAGTGGAACCATCTATAGAAACTATTATTTCTAACTTATCTTTTGGATAATTTGAATTCAAAAGACTTTTTATACAATTTTCTATAACTTTTTCTTCATTCTTTGCTGGAACAATAGCCGAAACACTAGGTAACATAATATTAATCAATGAGAAATCTTACTTATAAACTTTTTCATTCTTTACTATGAAATCCTAAAATTTAAAAAGGTTTTTATAATACTAACTTTATGAACAGTTCAGTGATTAGATGTTAGAATTTATTTTAATTTTTATATTCGGGTTAATTTTTCAAAGTATGTTACCTAATAAAATAAGAATTTTTTCAATTTATCCAATTGTTCTTATTTTAGGCATTTTAGCTAATTTCAATATTTTATTTCTAATATTTGCTTTAGGGATGAGTTCAAGAGCATTAATGGGAGGATTTTGGTTTTGTTTGATACTAGAACTAATTTTATTATTTTTAGGTTTTTTATTGTTTTGATATAGCTTGATCCTGAAGTTAAGTTACAAGCCTTACTTGAATCATAAATATAAGAAAAATCAAAACCTTTTTAAATTTCTAAAATATTAGTGTTTTAGAGGTAATAATATGCCTAGAAAAAAAATAAAGAGAGAACCAACTTGGGATGAAATCGGAGAGGTCATAGGCAGAAAGATGGAAAAAGAATTCAGGGGATCTAAACGAAGAAAGAAAAACTTCAAATGCGCAGTAAAAGATAGTGTGAGTAGTAGTGGAACTGGAGGTTGGTTTTACTTTTTGGGATTCATCGCTGCATTGATATATTACATAACTACTGCCCCAACCTTTTGGGATGGAGTTGTAGGATTCTTCAAAGCGATCTTCTGGCCCGCTTTCCTTGTTTACGGAACAATGGTAACATTAGGATTATAGAAGGATAAAGCAAGTTGTGTTTTTAAAGCAGCCAAATCTTTTTGATTTCCTTATTTAACTAAATGGCACTGGTAAAGGATCCTCGAGAGGGTTCATCAAACTGGTTGCATAGACTTTCAGCATTCTCATATTTAATAAGTCCCTTATTTTTTCATCGGTTATTCTGTAAGATAGAAAATTATATAAACAGCTTTTTAAATTATATTTTACATAAAGTGGTGTTTTTTTGAAAAGAAAATATTTTTTGAGTATTTTTATGTTTGTTTTATCAACTTTTCTTATTTCAAGGAGTGCTTCTGCAGCAATCTATTTAAACGCTTACGTTACAGGTTTTACAACGTCTGGAAGTAACATAACTATTCAGGGCAATATACAGAATACTACAGTAAGTGATACTATATCAGGTATAAATGTTACAGGCAGTGTTACAGGTAGTTCAAATTCTGGAGTTACAGGAGCTCCTGGCACATTTAACTTTAATGTCAGTGCACCATCAGCTATAGGCGATTATGATATGACTGTTACAACAAATTCTTCTGCTTTACCAACCAAAACTATTACAGTTCATATTGGTAATGTTTCAAGCGGTAATATAACATACATTAATAAGAAACCACCATTCGTAGCAGGTAGCACTTTTAACATTAATGTTACTTTGTTAAATTCAACAGGAGATCCTTTGGTAAATAAAAGTTCTACAGATTTATTAAAAATATTTTCTGCAAATGGCCAAGAAGTTTCTGGATGGACTATAACAGCTTTAGATTCTTTATCTGATTCAAATGGGGTTATAAGATATTCAATTGTAATACCGTCAGATGCTGATGGTCCATATATAATTGTTGTTGAATATGGTTCTGTATATAGCATTTTCAGTGTTAAATCCAGTTATATAGTTTCTGTTGTTACTCATGATCCTTCTGATGAAAATGAGATTGGTTTTAACTTTGCTCCTGGTAGTTCTGTAAGTATTTTGGCAAAGGTAAGAGACATTAATGGCAATCCTACAACAGCAACCAGTGTGACAGCATACATAAAGGCTCCGGATAGTTCAATAACAACTCTTAGTTTAACTGCAAGAGATCAGAACACATATCCTGGTTTTTATAATAATACTTTTACAGCTTCACAGAATGGTAATTATGAGGTCAGGATCGATGCTGTTGTTGGTAGTTCAACCATTCAGAGTTATACTATGTTTAATACAAAGAGCTTTGCTGTTAGAATAGAATCTGTAAAAGAATTCTTTATGGAGTGGGGTGGACAAGCTGCTTTTAAAGCTGGGGATACTGTTGCCTTAAATGTTATTGCAATAAATCTAACAGACGATTCTATAATCCAAAGTCCAAACTCACTTAATTGTAGCAATATTACTGTAACAAGCATGTGGAACACAAGTGATAACATCCAATTTACTATTACAAATTCTACTAGCTCAAGTCAATATATGATAACTCCTATTTGCAAAATTACTTTTACTGCACCTTCGGTTTCTGGATTATATGGTCTAAGAGCTAATGTAACAATAGGTTCTACAACTGAAATAACAGAAGGATTCTTTTCCGTTCAAAACTATTTGTTAAAGGCAGCAACTGTTTCTGGAATGGGAGGCGAAATGGACTTTATGCCAATGGCAACCCCAGGGGAAAATGCTACTATATCTATAAAAGCATTTAATTTAACTTCAAATGCTGCCATTGATGGTACTCTTATACAAAATATTTCTGTAATAAAAATAATCCCACTTGAGTTTAAGTTTGGTGCAACTGAAATTACATCTAATATTAATTATACTGTTACTTATGGTTCTAGCCCATATGTTACACTTAACATACCTCAAATAATTAGAGGACCTGTAATGGTTGAGATTCGGGCAAATATATCAGGAAATATAGTAAGAGGCAGTGCATTTTTTGTTTCTAGTTATGTTTCAGGATTCTTAGGACCTGTACAACCTGAAACTGGAGGTGGCCCTGGTCCAGGCGGTGGAGGTGGCCCATCATTTTTATCATGTACAGCAGGTGTATATAATTTTTCTGGAACAGTATATGAAACTAAAACAAATAGAGCTGCTAATGGTGTTTCAATTTATTCTATAGCAGAAGTAAGAGAAGAGTTTACAGGCAGAGATGTTTCTGAATATGTTAACTTATCAGTAACTGGAACAACTGACTCTAATGGAAATGTTAATATAAGTGTAACATTACTTCCAGGATATAATTTCGAAGGTTTCTATTTCATGATTCTTAATGTGACTTATAAAGGCAATTATGATGGCGTACCTGCTGGATTCATGTGTAGAAAATTTAACTTTTGGCCAAAAGTCATGTCTATTGGCAGTAATCAAGATAACTGGAGAATAGCTCCTGAATCTGGTGTGGTTATTAATGTTGTGAATGCAACTCGTCTTTCAGACAAAAAACTGGTTAATAATCAGACCACGATTTCATTAACTAGAATAATGAACTTTAATCCATCAAAAGGCGGCATGAGTCTTTTAGTTAATAACACACCATTAACATTTATTTTTGAACAGACTGGTAATATCACTGACCCAACATCAAATAATGTTAGTTTTGTTATTTACCCACAGAACTTTACTTTAGAAGGTAGTGTACTATCAAAATGGCCAAATGGTTTTGTTGAACTACAACCAAGGGTTTGTGATTCTACTGTTGGTTGTGATGTATCATTTGGAGGATTTCAAATAGTTCCATTTGATGCTTGGGTTGAGGATTGGCAATGGGGAGGAACATACTATGCAGGACAGAACATATCTGCAAACATATCTGCAAAAACTAATGTTAGTTCTATAGGTAACTTCACAGTAAAAATAGGAAGGCCTTGGGAAGGGGAATTACAAACAGCAACAATTATTAATGCAACAAAACTAGAAGATGGTTGGAATAATACAAATGATACAGGAAGGGAATTATGGAATTTAACATTTACAATACCTTCTACAATAAGGAAAGGTGGGGCAGAATTAATGATTACAGTTAACTCTTCTGCTAATACAACACCGGGAGAAAAAACTGATCTGCATCTATGGTTACAAATTTCAAAATACTCAGTTATAATTCCTTATGAAGAAGGTTTAGGATGGGTAGATGGGTATGCTGTTAATAATACTGAGGCACAACAACAATTTGGTTGGAATATGACTTATATTAATGAGACATATAATACTTGGTCTAAAACAGCTGATGGCAGTGTGTGTGCAAAGGATCAATTTAATGTAACAAGATGGATGAGCGGATCATCACAAGATGTAGTTTATAACTCTTCAACAAAAGTATTAATAGTTGATAACACAACTGCTGGTATTTATGATACTTTAATATTTAATGAGAGTGGCACAATAAAAATTGTTGATATCAACAATCGTAATATAACTCCTATAGATGGTTCAGGTTCATTATACCTTTGGAAAATTGATTTTTGCGGTTATGTTAGATTAATTAATACATCTACTATTGCTCTTCCGACAGGTGGAAACTGGGGAGGACAATATCAAACCAATAAACAATTTGTTGTTCCATATGTTATTAAAAAAGCAGACAATTTACAGCCAGGAGTAACAATAAGTGTAAATGGTGTGGCAAAACAAGAATGGGGAGGTTTTGGATTCGAAGAAAAATTAGAAGGAGAGGAAAATTCAAGTTTAATTGTTCCAATTGGTAAAAATTATACATTTGCTTCTGTTAATACTGATACAAATGGAGTTGCATTTCTAAAAGTTAATATTTCCCCAAGCGGAAGGTATAATCTATTCTGGAAAATAAACATATCTGGTGATGAAGACATAGCCTCATATGAAAGTGGAACAAATGTAGAAATTAAAAAGTTCATGACCAGAGGTGGACCAGCTTATTGGTTGTCCAAAGGTAAAGTTGATCTATACTGGACAAATAACACAATGGGAGAACCAGATGCTCCAGTATGGGGTGCACACTGTCCTGATCCAGCTGGTTGTGGTGGAAGTGCTTTTGTGCCATTTGTTTACAATGGGACTGTTACTGAAACTGATACATTTGATTTTATTCAAGACTCCAATATAACAACACCGTGGTATATTATATGGGCTCCAAATACAAACATGACAAGTATAGACGATGATACTAACATGTCACAGGGCAATGATACAATTAATGATTATGACTCACTCTATCGTTACATAAACACTAGTTTTGATATTCAATCTACATTTGGTGCAGAGCCAAATACAAGAATTGCTGTGTCCACTTATCGTAATACTAGCACAGGTCCCACAAATAAAATGACTTTTCTTTTCTATCAACCAGAACCAGAACTTTCACAAATTCAAGAAGTTACAAGCGCAACTGCAATTGCCCATGTTAAAATTTGTGCAGAAACATTTGACAAGCCACAACCATTGCCAATAGAAGGAGCAAGTATTGTGTTAAAAGCTGAAAAATTCTTGCCAATGCAACCACCCACATTAGAATTATTACAGCTTTATGATCCTATTAATGGTAGTGCTGTAAGCAGTGTGTTAACAGGTCCAACAGGTTGTGCTATTGTTAAAGCAGGTCCGGGAGCCTTAGGCACCTGGCCGATTGGTCAAACTACGTGGATACAAGGCACTATAACAAATGGAACTCAAACAGAAAATGTTTGGGGAGGAGGAGTTTGGTACTCGGGTTGATTTTAATGAACAAAATTTTATTCTTATTAATAATCATAACTTTTCTAGTTTTTACAATACCTGTTTTGGCAACAATAACAGATGTATCAACTAGTGCTTCTGTAACAAGAGCAACTACAGGAACAAATGTGGTAGTATCCGTTACTACAACATCAAGCGAAAGTGATACAGCTGATATTCGTTTGATAGCTCCGTCAGAAATTTCAATTTCTGATCCTTCTGCTCAATATTATCCAAGTGTTTCTGTTACAGGACAGGTAACAAAACCCTTCACAATAACAGCGGGAACGTCAGGAACTTATAGTAATATTTATGGTCAGGCAACACCTACTGGCCAATCTCCTGTTTCTTCAACACCAATAACAATAGTGTTTGAAGATCCCAGTGCACTTACTGTTTCTGGATCTCCAAGCTCTACTACAAAAAGTCGCAGCGAATCTTTCACATTATCAATTACAATTTCTAATCCTCAGGCAAATGATATAACAACATATTATGCTTTAACCTGTCCTTCAGAAATTAGCTGTAGCGGAGATCTTACATCTAATACAATTACTGTTAGTTCAAGTTCTTCAACAAATCTTCAATGGACAGCTACAGTATCTTCGTTAGCAACAGCTGGTGCAAAAACAATAAGTTTTCAATTAGGTGATGCAACAAATGCATTTACAACAACTGTTACTGTTTCTGTTCCTTCAGATTCTCCTGGTGGTTCTGGAGCTATTATTGGAGGTGGACCAGTAACCAAAGTTACAGTATCAAAAGGAAATGCAAATATAACAATTCCATCAATAGCAGCTAATAAAACAGCAGTTGTTTCAATAACAAAAACAGAAGATGTTGCATTTAGACAGATTAATATTTCTGTTGCAAATTCTGTTAACAATATAAAAATAGTTATCACTAAAATACCGGGTTTGCCGGCATCTGTAACTCATGAAATTTCTGGAAAAATTTATCATTATATTGAGATTAATAAAGAAAATATAACTGATGTAAATGTTAACAAAATTTATATTAAATTTGCTGTTAATAAAACGTGGTTAACAGATAACAATGTTGATGCTTTAAACATTGCCCTTTATAGATGGAATAATGGCCAGTGGAATGAATTAGAAACTGACTATGTTAGTGAAGACGTTTCCGAAGTGTTTTATCAGGCAGAATCTCCTGGATTCTCCTATTTCTTAATTGGAACCAAAGGAGGTGCACCTGCTGCGCCTACTGGAGCAGCTATTGCCTGCAAAGAAAGTTGGTCTTGTACAGGTTGGTCTTCATGTATCAACAACCAACAAACAAGAACATGTACAGATTCAAACAACTGTGGAACAACTGTTAAAAAGCCTGCTGAATCACAAATATGCGAAGTAGGAAAAGCAGAATTCGGAATTACAATAACTTCTATTTTAACTTATTTAGCAATAATTGTTATAGCAATAGTAATTTGTGTTTTCATTTTCTTACAAAGAGCTAAAATAAGTGGTTTTTTGAGAAGTTCAAATAAAAGCACAAAAAAAAAGAATAAAAAAGGAACTTAGTAAAGAAATCGAAGAAATTGAATAACTCTTAAATCCTCATTTCTGCTCCCTGCTAATTTGTGAAGAAAATTAGCCTCGAGAGGGGCTCTAATAAAAAAGACAACCTGCGGTTTTCTTCTTTAATCATCTTTCCCTTCATGACTTATCTAACTCCCTTTTTCGAAAAGCAAGTAATGTTTAATTCAAATATCACGTCCAGTCGCTTGGTATGTATGAAGCTTCCAACCTTTATTTTGCCATTCAGAAATTGTTTTACCGACATCTCCATGATTACCAAGTTGCACACACATAAACTCTTTCATTTTTATACCTCCATTATTTTTACATAACAACACTTCTCTAATTCTTATTGATAATAAATATAGGATTTACTTCTATCTCCTTTACTTTAACAATTTCTATATATCTTTTAGAGTCCCTTTTCTTAAGTTTATTTTTAAGGTCTTCAAAATCAGAAACAACCTCTTTTTTAGGAATTTTTATTTTGTTTTTTGTAAAGCTTTTTTCAATTTTTCTTTTATTAAATTTATAACATCTTTTTTCAGATTCTTCCAAAACATAAAGAAGATAAGTGTTAACAGCAGCAACAGGATTCTTATGGGTTTTAAATTTATTTAATTGGGGGTGATTTCTCCAACCTTTGGTTTTACCTTTAAGCACTTTTCTAGCTAGTAAGGTTTCTCTCCATAATGCAACTAATCCTTTACAATCTAGATATTTGGGGTGAACAATCCAAACTCTCATGTTTTTCTCCAATAATCTTTATTTCTATCTTCCTCGACATCAGCTACTAGTCCTTCAGGATATATGTTGAAGAATGTTTTTTCAAGTAACCTCTTATCATTTATTAATATCTTAGAAACTTCTTTTAAAGTCTCAAAACTTATCCTATTTTTCTTGTATTTCTCTAGTATTTGTTCTTTTTCTCCAATAAGTTTTCTGAAAAATATATATATTTCTTCACTAGATGGAGGTTTTGACATTATCTGTTTAATTATTTCAAAATAATCTTTTTTACTGATGTCCAATTTTTTTGATAGTTTTGAATTATAAAATTCAAATATTAATTTATTTTTTTCTTGAAATTCCTCTAACCTATTTAGTTTTACCGCATTTCTATATCTTGCAAATAAAAATAATTTTGTTAGAAAATGTTCTCTTATTTTTTTGTTTCTTAATCTATCATCCTCTTCAATTGGATACCCTTTATATATTTCTGCAATCCTGCTTGCAAAAAATCCTCCGCATTTATCAATAACTGGAGAGCCTTTCATTCCAGAATAAACTTTAATTCCGGTAATTCCCATAGTTGGAGATTTTGATTTGAATATGAATCCATCAACATCTTTTAATCCATTTATGAATTTTTGTGAAAAACTATTAATATCATCTGTAACATCTCTGTTGGTTTTGTGTTGTATTAGTCTGTATTCATTTCCTACCTTAACAATCCGTATGGGTTCTCTTGGCACCCCCAAGCCTATCTCGTATTCAGGGCATACTTTTATGAATTCTACAAAAGGTTTTAAATCCCTAATAATTTTTGATGGAATAGACTGTCCATTGTATCTGACTTTTTCAAATTCTAGACATGCACTAATCAGTAATATCGGTCTTATTATGTTATCACCATTTCTTTCATATTTATCGCTTTTTTCTTTTCTTAATAAATCTAAAAATAATATACACTATAGCAATTATTACAACGATTATTACAACTAAAAACAATCCAATTAAGTTAAAGAATGCAGTATAAGCTGGTTTCCCGAAAAATTCCTCTTTTAGTCTAGGAAGAGTTATTATTGTATTTATGAATTCATCCAAAGGAAATTCCTCTTTTTCTCCTACTACAAGAACATATTTTCCATCATTATCTTGACTGAAAACTTCAATAATATAAATTCCTTTTTCTGCAGTTGTTTTAAGTTCGGGTCCTTGATAATATGAATCTCCTCCAAATTCTTCATAATAATATGTCCACTCATAATCTGTGCCATTAAGAAAATATTCGATTTCTTCGTGTTCTTCTTCATGCTCATGCTCTAATATAATTTTAACAGAAACATCCTTATCTATATCTTTAATATCTGGAACCAAAATTCCAAAATAAAGATTAAATTGTTTATCGGAATTAATTTGATAATAATCAGAATTTCCTTTAAGATTACCATAAAAAGCTTGAGAAACCTCGGGGTTTCTAATTAAAGTAAATTGTTCAGAAACTAATCTAGGTTGATGAGCAAAAACAATATCTGAAATAAATAGTAAAAAAATTAAAGACAATAAAAAGAATCTTTTCATATTTAGAGTTTTGTTTTAAAGTTTAAAAATATAGTAAAATCAGGATTTAGGGGTTTATTTTTGAACTTGTCTACACTCATTATCTATACACTTTATTGTCAAGTGACCTGCTATTCCAGTGCAAAAATCAGGACATTGCTTGCTTTCATCAACATATTTTTCGTTTCCATAAAAACAATCTCCTGTCCTTATATGAACTCCGCAACTGCAGTCTGCATCAACATTGCAATATTTTTCTTCTGTAACTTCAGAACAATCGCCTTCTAGATAAAATGCAACATTCGGGTTCATGCAAGCAAAACAAGAATTCGAATAGGTTCTTGCATCATTGCCGCAAACTGGTTTGTATATCTCTATGCATGCATCGACGTTTCTGGATTCATCCGAACATTTGTATCTTGTTCTGTTTGTGTCGTAAGGAAAGCATGGATTGGGCTGTATAATATTTCCATTATCGTCAGTATAGGTACAACCTCCTCCAATGTGTCCTGGAATACAGTCTATGCAAATAGCTTCTGGTTGTTTGGAGGTATTAATATAAAATGCAATTAATATCAAAACTATTAGTATAAACAAAAGCATTTCAATATTTTTAATCATTTTTTCACTATTTTTTTTCATTAAAACCAATAAAAAAAAACCCGATTCCTAAAATAAACGAAACGAGCGCAAACATAAATGGAAAAAAAGCATCAAATTTTAGGAAATAAGGAATTACGAAAAATGCAATAGACACTATAATCAATATACTTCCAACAGCAAGACTATAAGTACGTTTATTCATTATATTTATTTTGTAAATTAAACTTTATAAATTTTCTAGCTTAGAAAATGTCATATATATTTTTCATGGTGTTATTTTTATCTAGGTAGAGAAAATTTATTATTCTTTTATTTTCCATTTTGTTTTTATATAATTTGCCATTGTTTTGGCTAATTTTCTTGTTCTGGTTAGTCTATGAATATCTTTACCTTCTGCTGAACAAGTTTCACAAAAACGTAATAATTTATCTTCTATATATTCATCTATTTTCATTCTTGGTTTTCCCATGTCTAAAATATAGAAAAGCTAGAACAAAAATCTATCTTATTCTGAAGTTTAAAAATATTAAAATATTGAGCCTCGAGAGGGATTCGAACCCTCGACCTACTGCTTACATGCCCTCATTGCGGTAACTCCTTGAGACCAAAAAAATCATTGGGATACAAGGCAGTCGCTCTACCAGCTGAGCTATCGAGGCATATTCAATATATAAGTCTTTATTTTAAAAATATTAACTTATGGGAATATCAGTTGTAGTCTGCGCTAAAAATGAGGAAAAATACATAGAAGATTGTTTGAAATATTTAAAAAATCAAACTTTAAAACCAGAAATAGTAGTAGTAGATGGCCATTCAACTGATAAAACTTTTTCTATAGCAAAAAAGTATGCTGATAAGGTTGTTAAAGACAATAAAAAAGGAATTGGAGATGCAAGAAATTTGGGTTGGAAAACTGCTAGAGAAGACATAGTAGCTTATTGTGATGCAGATTGTTTACCACCAAAAAACTGGGTAGAAAAAATATCAAAACTTATGAAGAATAACATATGCATTTCTGGTCCACTTTATCCTTATGACGGAGACAGTTTAATGAAAATACATTTTAAAGTATGGACGAATCTTGTCACCAGGTTTTTCTCTTCATTAGGTTTTCACTACATTTGGGGACCCAACATGATCTTTAAAAAACATATTCTTAAAAAACATTCTTTTAGAGTAAATTTTTTAGAAGACTATGAACTATCTAAAAGAATTAGAAGAGTTGGTAAAATAAAAATTTTAAAAGATATCACAATGCCTGTATCTATTAGACATCTTAAACATGGTTTTTTCTTAAGTGTATTAAAATACTATGGTTCAAACTACCTTAGAATAAAATTAAAACGAAAACAAAAAATTGGAGATTATTGGAAATAATATGTCGGTGGCGGGATTTGAACCCACGACCTCCGGATTTCATATCATCTTTAAATCAAATCTCATAGATTTTATGAGACCGGCGCTCCAACCACTGAGCTACACCGACTTATTATAATAATAGAATATTAACTTTTTATTTAAAAAATGGGCCCGGTGGGTCTCGAACCCACGACTTCCAGGTTTCTTCCTGTCATCGCGAAAGCTCAA
>JABAOH010004838.1_pt2 | contig 56125 bp, 58 predicted proteins | sample 7062181 | NCBI WGS metagenome assembly JABAOH01 (sample SAMN14538630, study PRJNA623070) | marine sediment metagenome | biome: marine biome [ENVO:00000428]; feature: marine pelagic biome [ENVO:01000023]; material: deep marine sediment [ENVO:00002113]; isolation source: pool of 5 deep marine... | reverse complement strand
CAAGATATTTGAGCGTGAAAAAGCTTGAGAGCTGGCAGAAGTTTAGAAGACGTATGAGGAGTGTTGAGAAGACTCTTATTAGACATAACTTGCTGGAGAAAGCGATAAACCATGAAGACGTGTCAACGTGTCCTCTCTGCAATGAAGGATTTTTTGAGGGAGACCGTGCTGTATTCTATATAGGCCCGATGCATCGCCGGTGTTTTGATAAACTCAAAAAGGGCAACCCAGAAAACCCTTGAAGAAAGAGACTACTGGATAGACTGATAACCACAACAAAAAGGAGTTTTACCATCATTATATTCGGAAATTATAAATCTACTTACACTAACTAAGAGTTTGAAGTAGGTGACTTTACAGGAAATGGGAGAGGGATTGGTGAGATTTAGCGCTTTGTTTACCGCAGGAGCGGTGGTTCTAATCATCGGCTTCATCCTTCAATGGGTCCCACATTCAATCGTCCTCGGACTGGAAGAAAGACTGGACGATACAGACATAACGCAAGATGAACGGACCAAAGTTCAACGTGCCCTAAGCTCTTGGAGAGTGATGCAGATGACCACGTTTAAACCTTGTCAACCATACTCTTCGCAACTGGAATAATAATACTCGTCTACTCCATCGTATCAGGAATCTTCACAACAGTAACCAGCTACAAGCTCGTCAGAAAAGAAGAAGAATAATTCATGCCTTCGCATGTGCTGGAAGATTCAACTTCTACTACTTGGAAACTTATGCATACTGCATATCAAAAATAGAGGAAGGGGTACATAGATAGAGCTGGAGAAATTCTCTTGTCTTTAGAGTCTGATCTTAAGAAAGTAATAGGGAATATCTGGTTTGCCAGAGGGCGTCTCGAAGCAATCAGCAAACATGAAGTTGTCTCAGAGAGAGCAAGATTAGTTAAGAAGATATTGAGTGCGTTTGCGAGATACGATTCAGGAGAGAACGAGTTTTCAGAACGATTGGTATTAGACAATTATTATGGATCGCTGCAACGTTTCCTCGTAGGCGATGACTTGGCTTCTATTCACCTTTCCTCAAAAGCAATGGAGGTAGCCTTGCTCATGAGCATCAGAACTCCGTCTCAGGAAGAGAAAAAGAGAAGAAAAGGAAGGCTTAAGACATTTGAAGCCTTACGTTCAATTGCAATTGATAGGAGACTCATAAAGACTCAGGAAGGTGTTGATGCCTCTCGAAGAGTCATTGACAGAAGAAACATGGCAGTGCATGACGCGATTCTGAAGCAGGCAATAGAGATCGAGCAATCGCGATGGTTGAAACGCATGTTAAGCAGACTGCCTGCGAAATCTAGAAAACTCTTTGCGCAAATTATCTTCTTGAGGCTGCGTGACAGAGTAAAGCAGTGGGAATCCCTGCCAGACTTCAGCTGGTATGTCACAAGAAGATCTCACCATGTAACCAGAGAATTGTTGGAAGATTTCTTTGGAATCCTTGATCAAAAAATCAAAGAGTTCAGAAAGCTTCCTGAGAAGAGTTTGATTTCCACCATGAAACGACTTCCAACAATAATTCAAGATGTCAAAAAGTCTATTTTGCGTGGCGAAGCCAGTTTCATGAAACATTGCGCAAGAGAAAACCTAGAAGACGTCAAAGTAGTGCTAGACGATATCTATGAAAACAAGTTACTTCTAGGGTGAATTCTATTGCCAACCTACTACCTCTGCATACGCGTGCGTATGACGTGGTCGAATTCATTATAAGAATCTACGTTCTAACACTTGGAATTATAAGCTGCAAAGCTTAGAACTATAGTTGAAGATGCGGTGAACCTTGAGCCGTCAAGACGAGGCTGAGTTCGAGTATGCTCTTCGAGGCAAGGCTTGGCAGGTTTACTGGCTTCTCTTGAAAAGAGGCCGCTCGTTCAGCATTAGAGAGGTTCAGAAGGCCTTACGTTTCAGTAGTCCAAGCGTGGCGCATCACCATCTCGAACAGCTTCGGAAACTGGGCCTAGTTCAGAAGCATGAAGCGCATGGTGAATACTCGCTTGTCGATGAGGTGAAGATCGGTGTGCTTCGACATTTCGTCAAGCTGGGAAGACTGCTATTTCCCCGCTACTTCTTCTATGCAGTCTTCTCAACCGTTTTCTATGCCCTCTACCTTCTTTTCTTTGTCCAAGGGGTCACCCGTGAGAACTTGTTCATAATGACTTTCGGAGCTATTGTCTCCTTCATTTTCTGGTACGAAGCAGCTCGAGTATGGGCTTTACGACCGTACTAACTTTTAGAACAAGATGTTCCAAAGCTTAGCATAAAATACGCTAGAGACCCTAGTAAATATCTAGTGACTTAGATATGGAAAGTAAGATCAAGAAACATTCCCTCATTTACGGAGTTGCAGCCATTCTGCTTGCCTCAGTTCTAGCTACAGTATTATTCAACGTCAATATCATACAACCTGAGTATGTCCCAGGTGCTTCTCCTGTCTCTGCGCCACAATTCCCTCTTCTTTCTGCTTTTCAGTCTGATGAAGAACTGAAGAACTTTCTGAAAGCGAATTCCAAGAATCAGGGGCCATTCTGGATTTATGGACCTGAGGATGTGAGGCTTCAGACTTCGCTTGACAGCACCTTTTCGTTTGAAGGCGGAACCTTGACGAGCAATGCTTTTTCACATTCAACCACAAATATTCAAGTTGCAGGAGTAGACGAGGTGGACATCGTGAAGGTTGATAATAAAGGCTACATGTACGCAGTGTCCGGTAACGCCGTCTATATTTTGAAGGCTTATCCTCCCACGCAAGCCGAGATAGTTTCGAGAATTACGTTTGACGATCTGTATCCGATTGGAATCTTTGTCAACGGCGACAATCTGGTAGTTCTGGGATCAGAATATCAATTGCCAACAGTTTATGATAGATATTATGTTACCGACATCAAGACATTCATGAAGGTGTACGATGTCAGTGATCCAGATAAGCCGATGCTCTTGCGTGACCTCAGCATTTCAGGTAGCTATTTCAACTCAAGAATGATTGGCAGCTACGTCTACTTCGTTGTCAGCGAAGCAGCTTACTTGGTCAACGAAACGCTTTCTCTTCCAGAAATCAACTCTGACGGAAAAGTGATTCAGATAGATCCTACTGAGATCCGCTACTTCAACGGGACAGATGACTATTATCAATACACGACGTTCATCGCCGTGAACGTGCGGAACGTAACAGAAGCGCCTGTCTATTTGCCAATTATGCTGGGCGGCACATGTAACATGTATGTTTCACTCAGCAACATCTACGTGACCTATCGAAGCTGGTATTACAATGGTAACACCACTATCTACCGGATACGTGTGCAGGGCAGTAACATGACGTGTGAAGCTAGAGGCACAGTGCCCGGACACGAGCGCAACCAATTCTCAATGGACGAGTACAATGACTACTTCAGAATTGAAACGACGTCATGGACGCAGGACTGGACTACTCAGACCAATCTCTACGTGCTGGATATGAATCTAAGCATGGTTGGAAAGTTGGAAGGACTTGCGCTTGGCGAAAACTTCCATTCTGCCAGATTCATGGGCGACAGAGCCTATTTCGTGACTTTCAAGAAGACTGATCCGTTGTTTGTAATAGACGTGAGCCAGCCAACCAACCCGTCAGTTCTGGGAGAACTGCACATTCCAGGATACTCAGATTATCTGCATCCTTACGACGAGACGCATCTGATCGGTGTAGGCAAGCATACAGTGGAAGCGGAAGAAGGAGACTTTGCATGGTATCAAGGAATCAAGATCTCTCTCTTCGACGTGAGCGATGTTACAAACCCGTTGCAGTTAGACAATATAATAATAGGTGAGAGAGGCTCAGACTCACCAGTTCTATATGATCACAAGGCGTTCCTCTTCGACAGACCCAAGAATCTTCTCATCATGCCGATTTTGGAAGCAAAAATAGACAGAAGCAAATACCCTGGCGAAGTTCCACCAAACGCCTATGGCGAACCAATATGGCAAGGAGCATATGTCTTTGATGTCTCACTATCCCACGGCTTCATCTTGAAAGGAAGGATAACGCACCTGAAGACCGGAATGAGCATCTATGAGGAAAGCTACTGGGTCGGACGCTCATTATACATAGAAGACGTGCTCTACACTGTTTCCAGCCACAAAGTAAAGCTGAACGTGCTTGACGACCTGTCACCAATACTAGAGATCGAGCTTCCCTAAACCCCTCTTTTTGTACGCTCAACTTCCCGTATTCTTTTCAAGGGCAACCTTCGTTTCGTTATCGTATTGAAGAGACATTCTTCTAACCAAGACTCAAAAAGTCTTGTTTACAGATTGTGCGTCCTTGATTTGCATCAGATCCGCAGACAGTTCGGAGACTACATCTTAGTAGGCCAGGCTTCTTTGGCCCAATAGGGCTTTCTAACAAATGAATACACGTAGTGGCTAGCTATGGCTCCGTGAGCCGCAGCAACTGTAATCAGACGAAGCCCACTATGTGTAACATCGCCTACGGCAAAGATTCCTTCAACATTTGTTCTCTGGGCACTGTCTGTCTGAATGAACCCTCTTCTGTCCATTCTTAATCCAAGATCTTTGGTAGGTTCAGTGTTGGGCAAGAGTCCTACTGCAATTACAACAGCATCAACTCTCTTTTGCAGTTTTCTTCCTCCATGTTTTATAAAGGCTCTTTCAACTCTTTTACGCCCCTTGAATGCCACGACTTCCCCATTGAGAATCATGTCAACCGCTCCGCTTCTTTTAACCTTCTCTACATTCTCATCAAATGCGCGAAAACCTTCACGCCTATGAACCAAGGTTATCTCATCGGCTAGGTTGAGCAATTCAATAGCCGCATCAATAGCTGTATCTCCACCTCCAACGACCAAAACTTTCTTTCCCAGAAATTCCTCTGGATGCGATGGGAAGTAATATATCCCCTTGCCTTCCTTGGCAAATCTCGTTTCATTAGGTATTCCTAACCGTCTAGGTCTAGTCCCTGTTGCGACAACAATCGCTCTCGATTGGTGGCGTCCCTTGCTTGTAGTCACTGTCACATCTCTTGAAATCTCTGAGACAGTCTCTTGCCTCACCGTGACGCCGCTGAATCGAACATGTCGCAGCCAATTCCTAATTAGCTCAATAGCTACTATTCCTTCTGGAAACCCAGGATAGTTTGGAATAGTTTTGTTAGGATAAAGAGTTGCAGGCAAACCTCCCAACCTGTCCCCTTCAAGAAGAAGAACTTTCAAGTGCCTCGTCGCACACATAATAGACGTGTTTAATCCAGCAGGACCACCGCCTACAACAATAACATCAAAATCTTCAACTTCAAGCAAACCTTTGACCCTCTATCAAAACACATATCATAATTTCATCTTAACAGTTTCGTCAGCCAATCTCTTCATTCTTCTTTCAATATTCAGATTTCTTTGTTCCATCCTGTCAGGATCTTCACAAGTCACATCTACTGCTCTAGGATTTGGATTGCCGAAAAAGGGTTCGTCAACACTCGCAGGTGTCCTTGAGATATAGGAGTCTAATGTTATTTCCAGATCTGACGTGACTGCGGATACATGGTGCAGTCTACTCGCCTTTGAATACTGGTCTTCTCTTTTCAATGAAGGCTTTCATTCCTTCTTTCTGATCGTACGTGTCGAAGCATTTGGCGTAGAGCTCAACTTCCAGCTTGTCTCCTTCTTCAAGCATCTTGCTCATGCTTGAATTTATGAGTGTCTTACTGAATCCTACAGCGATCGGTGCTTGAGTGAAGATCTTATGCGCCAGATTCTTGGTTTCTTCCAATAGATCTTCATGTTTTGTGACCTTGTTAACAAGCCCGATCTGATAAGCTGTGTTTGCGTCTAGTGTCTCTCCTGTGAAGAAGAGGTACTTGGCCCTTTTTGGTCCTATGATCTTGGACAATCGTTGAGTTCCGCCAAACGGTGTCAGGATTCCGATGCTTGGTGGCGGTTCCCCAAAGATTGCTCTTTCTGATGCCACAGTAAGGTCGCACGCGATAGCCAAATCGCATCCAGCTCCAAGGGCTAGACCGTTTACTGCTGACAGAACTGGTTTTTGCAGGCTTTCCATCTTTTTCAGCACTCTGTGTGCAAGACGACCGAATCTTTCTGCTTCTCTGCTTGTCATCTGCATCATTTCTCTTATGTCGCCTCCAGCGCTGAAAGCCCGTTCACCCACGCCTGTTATGATCAAACCTTTTCTATGAGGATCACTGGCGAATTTGTCGAAGAGTGTTGCCAATTCAGTGAACGTTTTTTCTCTTAATGCATTCAACACTTTTGGACGGTTTAGCTTCACAATCTGAAGTTCATCTTCTGTCTCAACAACTAGATCTTCAGAGGTCAAGACTAGTCACCTCCCAGATTAGCATGCAAACATGAGGCATTTATCTCCATCTGTGAAAGAATGCTATTTGATTAGTGTACACGCTTTGCGGAGATCTCAATCCGACACTTCAAACGTCGAATCGATCACTGATAATCCAGTAAAAAGTCGATCAAGAGAGAATAAGAGACCTATCTGGATAGGGCGAAGGCAAGATTGATCCTAGATTGTTATGCCGTAATTTGCCGGGTCAGTTTGGTTACTGCGCATTCGTCGCCGAGCCACCACATGCATCTTTTCTCTTGACAGCCCATTGAGAAGCCCTCCTTCACTGTGAGTGGGCATCTCCGTCGATAGCGTTTCAGTCTGTCGTAGTACAAGTCGACCACTTTCTTGATGCGTTTGGGAGCGTTATTAATTGAAGACCCATTCAGAAACTCAATTACCTCCTCGGAACGAACTAGGTCCGTCAGGGTAACCAGACCGACCAGCTGCCCGTCTTCAACTACTGGAAGCTTCTTTATTTTCCGCTTAAACATGAGTTTTGCAGCTTCACCGACTTGTGTGGCAGGTGCTGCCGTAATGAGCGGCTTCGACATTACGTCTGAAATCCTTGTCTTTTCAGACTTCTTCAGTTGAGGTACTACCCTCTTCAAGATGTCTCTTTCAGTCACCATGCCAATCGGCTTCCTGCTATTGACGACAACAAGACAACCAATTTCATGCCTATTCATAAGATTGACAGCCTTTTCCACGGTAACACTAGTCTTCACAGTCACAACATCTGTTGTCATGATTTCCTCAAGCTTCAATGGCATCAGGAGCACTCAATGATTACCTTCTTTTTCTCATCACCATAAACATTATGAATCTAGGATGTAGATTCACACATAGCATTTCGCGCTGCCCCAGAAGGACCGAGTGCATCATAATGCTTACAAGAAAGAGTCTCGAACACCTAGAGGATTGGGTCGCAACCACGCCGGGGGGATGAAACCACGTGCAGATAGAAACAACAAAATGGGAAAAATTCAATGTAGAAATCTGAAATAGAGGGAAAGTCGTAAGGGATTAAGCAAGACATTCTCAAAAAAAGGGAAGCTCTGGGTTTGAGTGAATAACCATGCGTAAAGGACGAGGATACGGATCGCATTCTTTTCTCAACGAGTACATCAGCGAGAATGGATGCAGAAAGATCATGGAGATTGGCGTAGCAGATGGTGAAAATGCAAGAACGATGGTGATGGTTGCGACTCAAAGTTTTTCGCCTGAAGAAGTTGAGTATTACGGTTTTGATCTTTTTATGGACAGTTCAAGGATGATACAAGTAAGAAGAAAATTGGAGATGACAAGATGCAAATTCAGACTCTTCAAAGGTGATTCTGTTGAGACTCTTCCCAAAGCTTTGAAAACTTTGCCGAAGATGGATCTAGTCTTCATTGATGGAGACCATTCTTACGAGACAGTAAAAAGCGATTGGGAGAATTCGGAATCTCTCATGCACAATGAAACCGCAGTCTTCTTTCATAACTACGGTTTCTCAGGGGTCAGAAGACTAGTTAACAGTATTTCCAGAGAAGAATATCAAGTAGAGATAATTCACCCTTCATCAGATTATGACACAGCACTCGTCAAGAAGGTTATCTGACGTAACTTCTTGCGGAATCAACAAAGTTGCTGATTCCAGAAGAGTTGTGCGCTTCGCGCACTTGCTTTCAGCTGACCTCCCCGTGGTCTCTTAGTTCTCCAGAGTCTCTCTGTTCATAGCTTTTAGATTATATGTGTAGTATGCCATGATTGGCTTGGTTGGAATTTAAATAGAAGATAAAAGATGACTTGTAAACGCATTAGCTCTATTTACTTACGGTTTAACATTGACCCGCGCTTACTAAAGTTTTACCGCATTTACTACACCTTTCATAAGGTAAAACGCAGGAATCACAATTCTTACATATGACTCTCGTTATGGACGACTTACAATTTGGGCATGAGAAACTTTGTCCGGATTTTTTCAAAGTGCGTATGCTCTCTTCACCTACATCTGCGAGACTATGACCACACTTAAAACATGTTATCGTTTCTTTCATTCACTTTACCACTTTCAAAATGTCAAAAGCTAGATATAATCAAAAGTACTATAAAAAGAAGTGCCAAAAAATGTAGGTTGTAATAGATTATGTTTCTCTTTATCACTTATGCCTTGTTCTTGAGTATTATTGCTTATCCAGTTATTCTGCTTGCATCTTGGTTTTACAAAGAGAAGGTCAGTGTAGGAGAGGTATTAGGTTACATTTGGAAGGCCAGGACGGCACGCGGGCTTAATACACAGATGATTGAGGAGTCAAAGATTGTGGTTTTCGCCCCAAACATTATTAGTGCATTTATTGCAGTTTTAGCCAAATACTTTGACTTTTTACAGATTTCAAAGGAAGCAATTATTGCTTTGCTAATTAGCCATTTCTGTCTAATCGTTCTTACAACAATAGGAACAGCATTCTTGAGAATGGCTCTTAACAGATTACTCATAATTTTTATTGGGGAAATTCTTATGGAATGGGCCCTTATTGGTGGTTCTTTGTTGTTCACCTTTCAGATTTTCGAATTTCGACGTATAGTAGGTGTTGCTTTATCCAGTCTTCTAATCTCTGCCATTGCATTCTTCCTAGTTTGCTATATTTGGTTTAGAATGAAAGAAAGCGCACAGATTTATGCGGACTTAGTGATCGGGGCACGAACACCAGGAGGCACTATTGCACAAGACAAATTCATAGTGAAGGTAGCCTCTAACTTGGAAGAGGCCCAAGAATTAGCTAAAGATGATTATGAAAAAGTCGATGAGTTTGATGACAGACATATCTATCGAAAGCCGAACAAAAGAACTTAATGTAATGTAATCGTGTGCACGACAACTTTGAAATACATCCAATTCGGTATTATTTTCCAAAACGGGCTGGTTAAAACCAAGGACGTGAATGAATGCGCCCAACAGACGAGCCAAAGTCTGAAAAACAAGTTAATCACCAAGCTTTCACAAAAATCTCTTCAATATCAAACTATTCACTATGTTTTTGTGTGGCGCGGGGTGCGGGATTTGAACCCGCGCGGCCCGAAGGACCACNNGCGCGGCCCGATGGACCACAGGCTTAGCAGGCCTGCCCCCTACCAGGCTAGGGCAACCCCGCAATTATGCCCTAACTCACTTCTTCGCTCTGACGCGAGGGAAACCCAAAGTGTTTAGACGCATTTATTATATCTACTTTCTGGATGAGGAAAGGCTTGCTCGCTAACTAGTTGTACTCACGGAACTTCGGTTGTTATCCAAAGGGCGCGAAGCGGCTTGGTAATATTGTATCTGAGGTTACCGCCACGCCCGCGCTATCTTCTCCCTATGAAGAGGACATCCTGAGCGTGCTTTCATTCTGCTCTCTGAACTTGTTCTAAGTCCCTGTGGCCGGTGCATGCATTTATACCATGTTCAAGAGCTGGATCTGAAAGGAAGGAAATAATTTTTGAAGTATAGTTGTCTCGGAGTTTAGTCACCAGAGTGAAGTAGGCGTTAATTCCGTAAATCAGCGCGTGGAAGGCTTCTAGTTTAAACGTATAAGAGTATGTAAATTATAAATATCGTTAGAATTGACATAGTGATGAGGATTCAAATGGGAAAGATCCACAAAAATCTGGAAATGTGGCTGAGACAGTCTAAGGCTTCACTGCTCATTTTGTCACTTACTGTCACTTCTTTGGTGCCACTAGTAGTCGGAAGCGTGCACTATGAAGCTAATACATTGGGAATTGCCCATGAATTTATGCGTGAGATCGCCAAGCTTGATGGCGGCAGAGAAGAGATTTCAGAAGTTGATCTGTCAACCTTCTCCGACACATCAGAAAATGAGAACTGGCAGTGCACAATGGTAAAGATCCGTCTCGTGGATGGAAGTCAAGTGATCTTGTTGGTGCGTCTCAATGGAGCAAAACTGATGATTGATGATGTTGTTAGATATAGTATACAGACCACACAAACCAGACCACATCGGGATCCAGAATGCGTGGTTGAGCGTTTCTTGCTTAGGCTGATAAGCAAGTCGGTAGGGTTCAAGGAGGCATATCAACAAGCGTTAGACGTTCTACGCGAAGTGGGCGTATATGCTACTATAGAGTATCTGTCCAATGATATGTTATACTCTGTGTCCGCTGAAGAAAACAGGCTTGTGTTAACATGGACAAAAACCATCAATGGGATTCCAGGCGTACATGAGAACTACTTCATGGCTAACAATATTCAAATATCGGTGGATTCCACAGGCAATATAGTCTTTTTCGGTAACACCTGGGACAAGTATAAAGTCGGAAACCAGAAAATAAGAATCTCTGAACGTGTAGCGCAGAACACCGCACTGAAAAATCTGGTTGACGAAAAGCAACGGTTGGTCGACGAAATCAATGCTGAACTCTTCTATCGTCAGGGATCTGCTGGTAGAGACCCTGGCAGCATCTATCCTTGCTGGGAAGTGGAGATAAGATATAGAGAAAGCACGGAAGATCTTGCTGGAAAACATATTGCCTTCATTTGGGGTGACACAGGGGCATTATGGTATGGTGCAGACCAAGGATTCTACGGGGATACGTCTTGCACGTTTGCATGCCCCTACGATCTCAAAGATCCAGAAGAAAGAAATGCACAACTCAGGGTTACGCAACACATACACTCAATCCTCCAAGGCGAAGGATACACTGATACGTATATTCAGACACCGTACAAGGCCGACATCGTAGCATCCTCTGACGCGTCTCTAGACAGGCACACAGTCTATTTCGACGGGCACGGCGGCTGGACATCCAGTGGCACACCAGACGGGGAAGCACATGTCTACATCAAGGATTCAAATGGAGACAAAGTGTGGGATTATGAAATCTACGGTCAGACCACCGGACTCACAAATCTCGTTTTTCTGTGGGCGTGCAATGCAGCATACGACATAGATCGCGGTATTCTTGATTCTGGATACGCTCGGGGCATGGGTTTTGCATATAGCAATCGAACCGATCTGAGCGTGCATGGATACGATAATCCTGACGGAAAAGGATTCGCCATCCTTGCATTTTTCTACTGGGCGCCATACCTAATCAATGTGATAGAGGGAGTAGACAAAGCCGGTGAGAAATTCGTGAAGTTCTTCTATACTGGACTTGATCAAGGTGACTCCGTTAATGAAGCACTCGACTATGCAGCATACATGGTTTGGGGTGTTCCATGGCTTGATTGCTGGCTTGCCAACTCACATACTGACGAACAAGAACTCACTCCCTATGGTCTTGGCGGATGTTGGGGAAAGCTGTGGTGTTACGGTGATGGTACATGGACACTGTCTGAGGATTCCCCGTCAACTCCAGATATTCCTGCTGGCGAGACGTCCCCGCATCTGGAGACGGCGCATGATTATTCAACAAGTGCCACCGATCCTAATAGTCATGAAGTCAGATACGAATTCGATTGGGGAGATGATACGCCGAATACTTGGACTGATTGGAACCCTTCAGGACAGACTGCAACAGTATCTCACCTTTGGGACCAACTGGGAACGTATTACGTAAGAGTTCGTGCAGCCAATGCCTATGGTGGATGTAGTGATTGGGCTTCTCCACTTGCCGTAACCGTCACGAACCAACAACCAAATCAGCCAGAGAGACCTCAAGGACCGACATCTGGAAGCCGCCTTGTATCCTACACCTACAAGACACGGTCTACTGACCCAGATGGCGATCAGATCAGGTACTTGTTTGATTGGGGAGACAACAACCAAGACTGGACGGGATACAAAAATTCAGGAGCATACGCATACAAGAGTCACAGTTGGATGGCAAATGGAATCTACTATGTGACGGCCCGGGCGCAGGATGAACATGGGGCGTATAGCACATGGTCTCTTAGCCTCATGGTCACAATCGAAGACCAATCTAGTGGCTGTCCATTTGTTCATGTCTGGAACGGTACAGATTATGTTCTCGACAATAATGTTCTTGGGATGTCTGAGGTCAGCAGTGGTTCTGACGTGGAAGATCTCTACAGACTTGAACGGCAGCCGGTTCCCTTTCAGGAGGGACGCCATTGGTCAGTGTATTCCTTTATGCTTGGTGAGTTCGAGAACGAACACTCTTACATAGACAAAATCAGGTTCTATTCTGTTGATCACGATTCAGACGTAGCTGTGGCAACTACTCCAGACGGTCAGATTCTGACATATTCAAACCCAAACCTTCCAATATTCGCTGTAGACAATTATGGTTTTGATTGGCTGTCATCTCTGCTGGAACCCGACGACATCTACTACGAAGGCTTCCCGGGAGACTATCTGCTGTTGGACTTTGGGAATGCCGATGTTAGTCAAGCGGCAAAACTCGTTCTACGGGCGAACTTTGAATTTAAGAAGGATACTTGTATCCATGTTCAGGTGCTAAATGAACTTGGTGAGTGGACAGACCTATCAGTTCTGAGAACGAGAGAGTACTGGTCCACATTGATAGTAGACCTGTCCGGTCGTCTGCCGAACCCAGATGGTACGTTAAAGATCCGTCTGTACTTCACTGGGATACATAGAATTGATTACGTAGGTTTAGACACAACACCACAGGCGAATATAACTACGACTCAGATAATCGTCATGCTCGCAAGTCACTCGAACAATGGAAACGTAGCTCTCAAACTTCTTCTGGATGACCAAGTCTATGCTGAACTAGTACCTGGTGATCAGATAACACTGAAATTCATCCTTCGAAACACAAAGAGAGCAAGAACTTTCTTGATGTTCATAGAAGGCCACTATCTCACCCTCTACGACTAAACACAGTTCAGGAAGAAAGGTTGATGCTGCTGGCTCGCTCAGAAACCAAGGACTCTGATGGCGCTACAGGGACTTGAGCCTACCCATAGTGGAAATGCCTCCCACCAAACTCCCTTTTTTCTGTAGCCTTTTTTTGAGCCAGAAGGCGTACTTGTTATTCCCTTATTCTTGAGAAAACTCTTCTCCTTAAGCTGCAATGCAATCAGATTTGGCCACGAAGGGCTTCTTTCCATATTTCAAAAGTGCCTGTAAATCATAGCAGCAACAAGGACAACAGCCACATATAGCATCGACTTTCCTGTCTGGAATATGCAAAGTAAAGTGGACTAGGCCAGCCTTATTTGCGACTTCAAGAAACTTTTTTGCTTCTTCGAAACACAAAGAGAGCAAGAACTTTCTTGATGCTCTTGGAAGGCTGCTATCTCACCATCTATGACTAGACGCAATTCAAGAAGAAAACAGTAGGCGCTCTTAGATTGCTCGGAAACCAAGGGGCTCTGATGATGCCGCGAGGATTTGAGCCTATCCATTGTGGAGATGTCTCCTACGAAACTTCTTTCTTCTGTAACCTTTTTTTGAGCAGAATAGAAGATTTCTTGGCTGGATCACACGATATATCTAAGACGCGCGCTTGATGTTTTCAGAGGAATATAAAATTTAAATTCTGAACCATTTATACGTTGTTGTCGAGGGATAATATGAAAGAAAAATCATTGGTGACCATGCTAGTTGTGTTCACATTGGTCTGTACAAGCGTAGGCTTCTCGAGCAGCTATACAGCCTATGCATCAGATTCGCCGACTGTGTATGTATTCATTGATAAGCAGATCTATGGGGCCACTGAAACATCTCTGAATCAGTACAAAGATGACCTTCTGAGCGAGGGATATGACGTCATCATTTCTAATGTTACTGGGTCAACATCAGCATCTTCTATGAGGCAGACTTTGGCAGGTGATCCTGATGTGGTGGGTTGCCTTCTCGTCGGACATACGCCCGTAGTCTGGTATGAAGTAGGAAGACTCTTCGCAACAGACTTCTATTTCATGGATTTGGATGGGACATGGTTGGATTCAGATGAGGATGGAAGGTATGATGGACATGTTAATGGAACTGGTGACGTGCAGCCTGAGATATGGTGTGGCAGAATAAAGGGATGGGGTCCAAACGAGGCGGACATGGTGAACACGTACTTCGCAAAGGTTCATAAGCTGAGGACTGGTCAGCTTGTGCTGCCTCAGCGGGCCTTAGCGTATATAGATGATGATTGGGCTGCTTCTGGTGACCAGTGGCCGAAAGATGTCTATGGACCGTATTATGATGAGGTCACAGTGGTCATTGACAAGGAGACTACAAATGCTGATGACTACAAGCAGAGGCTTACAGAAGGGTACGAGCACATAGACCTCAGTTGTCACGGCAACGTAGGAGAACATACGTTTAAGGTGCCTGATCCAAGCAATCCAGAGGTCAGCATCTGGGATGGAACAGTCAACGGCTCTGACTACATAAATATTGACCCGAAATCCTTCATGATCAACTTCGGCACATGCTTTGCAGCAACTCACACACTCAGTGATGGATCCGACGCTGACTATTATCTAGCTGGATCATGGATCTTCTCACCTACATATGGAATGATCGCGGTCGGAAGCACAACAGTAGGAGGTATGGGCTACTTGGACGACTTCTACACTCCGTTGTTCGGTCAAGGGAAAACAGTAGGAGAAGCCTTCAAAGAGTGGGCAGTCAAGAACGGTGAGAAGATAACCTATGGGCATCCTAACTATGACGTTTCTCTCATTGGAGACCCCACACTCAAGAAGCCAAAGGTAGTGGTGCACGCTCAAGATCAGTATGGGAACACTCTTGCCAGAGGCGACGTCTACGTAGACAGCCTTCTGTACGCTTATTCGAACTCAACGATCAGAATATGGCTTGGGAACCACACTATCTTCATAAACGATCACTGGGAAAACACAACAGACTGCTACACAACCCATAGATTCACATTCTCGAACTGGGAGGACAACTCAACAAACGCACATAGAAACATAACAGTTCAGAGCAACCTGTCACTTTCAGCAAACTTCACCAAGAAGTACTGCCCTGCAGACGTAAACGGAGACAGCAAAGTAGACATAAAAGACATTGCTATGGTAGCCAAATTGTTCGGAGTGAATCGAGGAGACCTCGACTGGGATTCAAGGGCAGACATAGTCTGCGACAACAAGATAGACATCAAAGACGTTGCATATGCAAGCTCAAAATTCGGAGAGATATACTAGTACAAGATGAGAAGCTAGGAGACACGGTAGACATCCAATACTTCCCTCTTCTTTTTTTAGGGTAACATAACATAAGCTTAGCCAAACCTCTATGCCAGAGGTTGTAAGCAATTGCGAACTCCTCATTTTTTGAGGCAGATCCTCAGATTGTACAAACGTAAGTATCCTATGGTTTGTCATGTCTGAAAGATCATTTTTTCACAGAGATATGGAGTTCCTGGCTTAACGTTTCTTGTTGTAATGATGAACAGCAAATCGCTTCATTCAACAATTCGTTTTCTTAATCTCATTCCAAAGCTTATTCTTTCTTCTTCTTCGAACCCAAGATGCTTGTAGAATTCAATGACTGCGGTATTACTCTTCCTAACTTGAAGATTTAATTTTACACACCCAATCTTTCTTAATTCAATGATAGCTCTATTCACCAGTTTTTTACCATAACCCCTCTTTTGAAATGAAGGAAGGACAGCTAGATAGTTTAGCCAACCTCTGTGACCTTCATAGCCGACCATAACAGAACCTATGAGTTGACCATCCAACACTGCGATGAAGAACAGCTCAGGTTGAAAGGCAAGTTTTCTCTGAATATCCTCAACAGGGTCATTTTGAGGGATAATTAAGCCACATTTTTCCCATAAATCAACTACGGCTTCTTGATGTTTCTTATCATATCTAACTATTTCAAAACTCATCCTTTTCAAACCCGAACAGTTATCATGATACTTCTCCTTTCCCTTTCTCCTTCAGTATTTATGACTTGTGGAAGAATATGGTCATCATGAAGAAGTCTATTCACTCAAGAGACTAGTTTGGGTTTGAATCTTGTTTTATCAGTAAAGAAGTCGATTATCCTGCATTTAGTCAGGAACTTTGCGGAATGCTTTGCTTGGGCAGGAATAAGATATTCATCACCCTCTCTATAGACCTTAGCTTTACCATCAATAGTTAATTCCATTTCTCCTTCCACTACAATCCCCCATTGGGTATTGTGACTGTGTTCTGGGACTTCTGCTGATAATTCTATTTCGAAGAACACAATTTGATGGTTATCCCCTTGGGCAATCCATCCTCTAACACCCTCGAAGTTTATGTCTGCTTCTGGCAAATCAGTAATAATCTTGGGAAAACTCTTTTTTGACATAACGACTCCTATTCCCAATATTTCTATAATTAGATGAAAGGCAGCTTTCAGATTTTATGACTTGTGGAAGAAACTACTTTACACTATGTTCTTAAGCGAGCTGTCTGGGCTTTAAGCCACCTTTTCAATAATGGTTATGTATGGTGAGCCTTCAGAATCTATGAATTCCTTAACCTTCCATCCTGTTCTTTTCAGGAGCTCTTTCATCTCCTCTTTCGATACCATCAAGTAATCGAACCATCTGCCTACATATTTCCTAAATCTTATCCGGATTCTCACTTGTCCACCCACTCTGCCTTTTTCCTTGTTAAGCTTGTGATATTCCAAGTGGTCTGGATTGTCAGTCTTATACGGGTCAAGAGTGTCAGCTATAATTAGAGCGTTCTTTGAAGTCATTCTGTGGAATCTTCTAAGCAACTCTTGTGCTTTTTTGAAACTGCCGAAAAGGCCGAAATTGTTCCCCATCATGATGATTGTGTCAAAGGAGTCTGGTTTATAGTTTATGTTCCTGATTGACATGACTTTGGCTTTCTTTAAGCCTCTTAGTTTAGAGACCTTTATGGCAAGAGGAGAGTTGTCAATTCCAAGTACATCAAAACCTTTTTTCTGCAAGTACAAAGAATGTCTGCCTGCTCCACAGCCAATGTCTAACACCCTTCCCTTTACAAAATCCATTGCTCGTCTATGATAAGGAGCCCAATCTTCGTATTTGGAGAAGTACGTTCGGGGACCATTTACAGAAGTATCAATGTAGCCGTCATCTCTTTCAACTATTTCAAAAACTTCTCTGCCTTGATAACGAGCCCATATCTCTTGCCCATAAGCATCTTCTTCAGCTTTCAGTTTCGTCAAGTCCACATCATCCAATAGTATTCTTCTCTTCGAGTCTTATGACTTGTGGAAGAAACCATCTAGGATAATGCTGTTTTACTGTTTGGACTCTGCTCTTTCCTCAGAACCCTAGGCGTCAGACGTATTGATAACCTGAAGAGTTTCTGCGTTCATAGCTTGAAGACCAGGCTGATATTCGTCTAAGCGAGCGTGAGGATAGAACTTGGGGACAAAGAGAAGCGTTGTAGTCAGAGATTTTCGGTCAAAAGCATTTTGGGAAGGGTACACAAGAGAGGGAGACATGTTCCAGTCTGAGTTCCCAAGCTATTTATGGGTATTATGATCTTGCTTTGAGAGACCGTCTACCGGGGCTTCCTTCGCGCATGCTGGGTTTCCAGAAGTGGTTCCTGGAAAGGAAGATCTGAGAGATTATGCGGGGTGTAACGCCAAATATCGATGACATCCACGAAGAGCGTAGGGCGCTGAAAGAATTTTGAAAATGTCCTACATTCTTGTCGCATATCTGAGTAGATCGTGCGCGCTTACCGTGTGCTGTCCCTTAATCCTCTTCTTTTCTTTGTGATGACAGGTGTTATTTGAACCATGTGTTACTGAAGTAGTCTTTCTGCTATCCACTGCTTGAACTGTTCTTTTGCTGGAATTTTCTCTCTCCATTCCAGACTTTCGAAAAAGTCTTCGTAACGAAAGGTTATCAATTCTTCCAAGGTGGAAGGGCGATGGTCAGTAATATCTTCCCAATATAAATGAAGGGGGTAGTTGTAGGTTGGCGGGAGTTCCTCTATCTCGTTGGTCTGCAAGGCTGATAGAATGGTTCCTGCCAGTACAGCTTGGTGCATGAAAACTGTGTAGCGCTTATCTTCCTCATATAATTCCTGAAATTCTGTGGCTTTGTAGATTTCTAGGAAATTGTCGCGCCAAACCTGCAATAATCTCTTCTCTGGGCGAACAGCCAGTAGTCCAGCATTGAAGTAGGGGCGTATTCGGTTTCCCTCCACGTGGGGTGTCATCGGGAAAATCCGGTTTTCAGGCACTCTGCAGTAACGGTAGATCTGTGTCCAGAAGAGGTTTAGGGGGTCGTCGTAGCGTGAACCGATAATGGTGTGGTGAACAGGTCTGCAGCCTAGGCTCTTGCCATCTTGCAGAAGGAATCTTTTGGGTTCTTGAAGCACGATTGTGTCAGTATCTAGCCAGACAATTACATCAGTTTTGCCTTGAGCTATTGACTCGGCTTGAGCGCTTAGAAGAGCTTTCCACATGAATGGAAATCGTGGGATTTCAGTCTCTGTCTCGAAATGGATAAACGTCGTATTCAATGCTGAAAGTCTATCTCTCGCTGTCTCAGAGAGATCTCTCTCGTCGCCTAGCGTGAAACACCAGATTGGAGCTTGCGAAAGTGATTCTGCAAAGGAACGAATGCTTTCTACCAGAAGCAAGAATCTTCTTTCTGACGCCTTGTCAGGCAACAGACTTGAAGCGAATATCAGTCTATCTAGCTTTCTATTCTGATCAACAAATGCCATTTTGATCCCGCGTGTAAGTCTTTCTTGATTTTCTACTCGTGTGCTCATATCTTCTTCGCTTGCCTATTCTTCTGCATTCTCTTCCGTTTCAACAGCGCTCCACAGCCATCTCTAGGTGCGGGCGGTGCGTACTTTTACTTCTTGAGCTTGGCGAGATAGAAGTATCGTACATGTCTTCCGTCTTCTATTTTCTCCAACGTCCGCTTGGCGTCTTGTACTCTATCTTCATAGATGTCCGCGTTGTCTTCTTTGACGAACAGTTCCTTCAGTTCTTCAGCGGCTTTTATTTCACGAATCCATATATCTTTGCTATTGGTCGTATAGTCAACTGTCTCATAAGCCAAACCATTGCTACTCAGAGCGACGCCAACTTTGGTGTTTTCTGGCAGAAGAATATCTCTAGATTCATCAGGGTCACAGGTCTGATCATAGAAGATTGCGAGTCTGCCATTTGGTGGCTTTAGAAGTTTCTTCAATCTTCTGATCGTCGCATCTATGCTTTCAACAAAATACAGTGTGTCTATCGAGATGATGGCGTCGAAGCTTCCCTCCTTGAATGACAGTTCGTTCATGTCGCCTGGCACATAGGTTAATCTGTCTTTCTTGTCGACTGTCTGTTGTTGCGCATTTTTTATCACTTCAGCCGCGAAGTCAAGTCCAACCATTTTCGCGCCTGTGAGGTCGGAAATATATTCGGCTATCCTTCCATTCCCGCATCCTAGATCCAGAGCCACTTCGCTGGGCTTCAGTTCCAACTTCTCTATCAGAGTGTCCAGCTGCTCCATGTCCAAAACATTGAATTGCGACAGATCTTTGCCGAAGACGTGCTCGCAGAACAGTGAATACGCTTTGCTATTGCCGGTCCGTGATAACAGGTTATCATAGCCTTTGCTCATCCGTTCGATTCTGAATATCTTGCCAACTCTCTTCCCACTGTCAGACAAGAAGTAGCAGTCTGACTTCTTGGCAACTAGCTTTCTCCGCAGCAGTTGCTCCGTTGAAGCACGCATCTTCTCTATGTCAATAGCAGCACCTTCTCTCAAGAACGATTTTATTCCTACTAGCGTAGGTCTGATTCGCCTGCTGTCAGGAAAAACATACTCATCCGCGTTCCCTGATTTGCGGTTAGTCTCAAATAGTGAAAGTATAGCCAGTATCCTCTTTTCCAAGTCTGGCATGTCTCCGAAATCATCCGCGCAGGCTATGTCATCCAGCATTCTCGATCGTTCCACAAGATGAGACATCAGTTTCATAGATAATCTTTTGCGCTCTTTCTCTACCGGTAGCCCGACTTCCCATAATAGCGTGCGCGCTCATTTTGTGTACAATTTCTTTTCTTCCGGAGCCTCTTTATACTCTGCTGGGAGTTTCTCATATCTTCCTAGACAACACCATTTTGTCTTCTCTGTCTCTTTGAAGCAATGCTGAATCCTTCAAGCTAGTGCGCGCCTTCAAAAGATTATTGTACTTTGCCCACTTTAGTGACTTTCAGAAGCCACTCAAAGGTACGTGAATATTCAATGGAGACTCATGTTTGCACTTGCTGCAAGCATCGAGAAGCCTTCTTTTTCAGGCTATACTCCGAAGAGAGACTCTGCGGAAGTTGCTTCATCAAATCCATAGAGGATAAGACCAGGACGGCCATTGCCAAGTTTAATATGCTTGAGTATGATGATAGGATAGCTGTTGCAGTTTCCGGCGGAAAAGACAGCATCAGTCTATTACATATTCTAACCAAAATGGAGCTCGAATATCCAAAGGCCTCGTTAGTTGCGGTTACGGTGGATGAAGGGATTGAAGGATATCGAGATGAAGCCTTGAGAATAGCGGCTCGAAATTGCAGAAAACTCAACATTGAACATCATATAATCTCTTTCAAAGAACTCTACAGCTATTCACTTGATGAGATTGTCAGGCATCTGAAGGAAGAGGGAAGAAACAAACTGACACCATGCGCATACTGCGGTGTCCTGCGAAGAAAAGCATTGAATATTGTAGCGAGAGATGTCAACGCGGATAAGGTTGCAACCGCCCATACATTGGATGATGAGACACAGACAATTCTTTTAAACATTTTTCATGGCGACCTATCAAGACTAGCAAGAGGGAAGCCAATCACGGATCAGGTACATCCGAAGCTTATGCCGAGAGCAAAACCCTTCTGTCAGATTCCAGAAAAAGAAACAGCTCTATATGCCTACATTAGAAAGATACAATTTCAAGGCATACCATGTCCTTATGCTTCAGAAGCCATGAGGAATGACATGCGTCTTTTCCTAAGCAGAATGGAAGAGAAACATGCTGGAACAAAGTTTGCAGTATTCAAGTCAATGGAAAGGATTAGGCCAGCCATAGAAAAAATGTTTAAAAGGGAGAGATTAAGGAAATGCATCAGATGCGGAGAGCCTACGGTTGGGAACATTTGTCGAGCCTGTGAGATGCTTCTGCAATTATTTGATGCCTAATTCCGAACATTATGGTCTTTGGAGTGTTGATGGCTAATGGAAAGCAAGGTCGGGAGACAGCGGAGAAAATACGAAAGCTTCAGAAAAGGTGTGGAAGAAGCCTTTTGGAGAAAAGGACGACAAGAGGTTCCGAAGAGGTTGAAGACATGCTTGGGGATTTGGAGTTTTCGATCGAAGAGATCAAATGCATATGTCATCGTGAATGTTCCAGTTCTTAGTAGACTCTAGACAGAAACAATTGAATGCTAGGGGTAAACGAAATGGAATGCAAGCAAGGTGATTTCGGATGATCCGCTTTGATCCGAATGAATATTACAAGAGGCAGTTTGTCCTTCCCGAGCTTGGGCGTGAAGGACAAGAAAAGCTGAGACGTTCGAAAGTTGCAGTTATCGGATTGGGTGGGCTTGGGAGCTCAGCAACTCAATACTTGTCCTTGGCAGGCGTAGGATATTTACGATTAGTGGACCAAGACACCGTAGAATTGGACAACTTGCATCGACAAGTACTCTATACTCTTGACGACATAAGATTTCCTAAGGTTGAGTCTGCCGCGAGACGAGTCAAGGAGATAAATCCAGAAATCCGTGTTGATCCCATACCAGAGAATGTTAGAAAGAGCAATGTTGATAGAATTCTTGAAGGAGTTGATTGCGTTGTTGATGGACTGGATAACATACATACGCGTTATCTGATTAACAGAGTATGTGTGGAGAAAGGAATTCCTTACGTTTATGCAGCTGCCATAGGAATTGAAGGATATCTGTCTGTCTTCAACTCTCCAGAAACACCGTGTCTAAGGTGTGTCTTCCCAGACTTGGACGACCGTTACTTGCTTACTTGTGAGACTCGCGGGGTGCTCGGTGCGACAACAGGAATTATAGGGACAATGGAAGCGATGGAAGCCATAAAATTGCTTGCCGTAATAGGAGACACGCTCAAAAATATCTTATTAATATGTGACTTTTATGACATGACCATAGCCAAAGTTGATGTTTTCAAAAATCCAAAATGCTCAGTTTGCGGAACAGTCAGAGGAAAGAAAGGCATGGAAGTAGCTGAACGGCTGGTTTGGTTATGCGGACGAGACACAGTGAATATCAATCCCAGAAAACCTTTAACACTGAGCGTTGACGCTGTATACAATCGCTTAAGCGAGTGCTTCAATGTACTGTTAAAGTCATCCCTTGTTGTAGTGCTTAAACACAATGATGCAGAAGTCAGCCTCTTCAAGGGAGGTAGAACGCTAATAAAAAACGTCACTAGCGAAAAAGAAGCTCTAGACATCTATAACAGTATTATGAAACTCTTGGATGTTGAGACGAAGTAACGGAAACTGTGTAGAGTGTTTTTATGACTTGTGTATTTCGCCGCATAAGAACTATTAGTTTGAGGAGGTTTCATGCTCTCACCGAGTGTTGAATTAAGGATTAAGAAGATTAATTTGCGCAAAAAACGTGCGAAGGTCGTAGAAGAGCTCATAGCAACTGAGGTTCCAGTTAATATTTACGTGAATGGTCAACGTGTGGTAACTCTGTTTTCTTCACCGGCACAATTGAGAGAGTTAGGTGTTGGATGGCTTCTCAGCCAAGGCATAGTAAAATCGATTGAAGAAATAATCGGCGTCCAAGTGAAAGAGAACAATGTAAGAGTGAATTGCAGCCGAAAGGTCGAAACTCGGATAAAAGCGGTTAAAACCATCACAATAGTGGATTCCTCCTGCGGGTCAACGGGTGAAGACTTTCTTTCTCTGAGCGACCGAGTTGTCAGACCCTTTGTCAACTCTAATTACATGGTTAAGGCGGAAGAAATTCTGGGATTTGTGAAAGTTCTCAACGAAAAATCTGTCCTGTTCAAATTGACTGGCGGTACACACTCAGCCGCGATTTTTCACAAGGAAAAATCGATGGCATTCGCAGAAGATGTTGGCAGGCATAACGCGGTAGACAAGGTCATTGGCGCAGCTGCAGAAAAAGAGGTTGACTTTTCCAATTGTATCATAGCAAGTAGTGGTAGGCAGCCAGCCAACATGGTACTGAAAGCTGCCCGTGTAGGGATACCCATCGTGGCTTCCATCGCAGGTCCAATTTTGTCAGGAGTAGATGCTGCCACAAAAACGGGAGTCACACTGATCTGTTTTGTCAGAGGACAAAGGATGAATGTTTATAGTCACCCCAAGAGAGTGAAAGCCCCCAAATCCCTAACAGGACAAACTGAACAACGACTGATATGACGGATATAAGTAAAGAATTTGGGGAAGATGTGGTTATAGATAGAACTAGTGAAAATATGAAAGTCAAAATAAGATATCTTGACAGAACCATGGAGCTTTTTGGTTTACCTACTGATCAAAGAGAGGAAACGATTCACTTGAGTGATAAATCTTTGTACAGAGATATTTTGGAAAAGATTAGCGAGAAATTCTCCCAAGCTAATAAAAACAAGAACATAGAAGAATATCATATATTCAATGACATTGTAGTTTTCTCGAAAGGAAGAATTTTGGAGACCATCAAGAAAAAACCTATTGACCATCCAGAAATAGTTATTGCCCCGCTCGTTGCAGGAGGATAATCCTGGACACTTTGGCGGAATGCCAATCAACTGTTTTTTCTGTAATTATGACACGCGCGTATATGTTGCAGTCTGACTATTCTTCTTTCAGTGGAATGTACCGGTTATGATCGAAGGGAAAAGTGCTCTTGATGAAGAAGGCTTCTTGAAAGATCCTGATCTATGGAGTTATGCCTTGGCCACGAAGATTACTGAAGATCAATTTAACATAAGATTGACTGAGCTGCATATGCAAGCTATACATTTCGTCAGAGCATACTACTCAGAATGGGACTCACTACCTATGTTCAAAACTATCAGAGAACATTTGAAGATCAGCAGTAGGCAGCTGGATAATATGTTCAAAAGGGGAAGAAGCAGCGCTCGTGGGGTAATATGCAAGATTGGCGGTTTGCCGAGAACTCTATGTATCGCATCGGGTTGTTGAAGGTGATCAAAGGTGAAACCGCAAATCGTTTTTCTGTACGGCTGGGGACCTGAAGAGGGGGGCCGCCTGTCCTCACTCCTCTACATGGTGGAGACAGCAACAACCATGAACATGAATGCCGCGGTCTTCTTTTTTGCTGATGCCGCAGTGTCGGCCAAGAAAGGTGCATCTGCGAAAATTGGTCAGGAGATCGGAAGAAGACTCCGTATTCTGACCCAAAATGAGAAGGTAGAGTTCTACGTCTGTGAGCAGGCAATGAGAAAACGTGGCTTAACAAAAGAAAACTTAGAGAATAGAATTAAAGTCGTGGGATACGCTACCTTCTTGGAAACTGCAGCTTCAGCCAAGACAGTTATAACTATATAGGTTCCTCCCATCAACCTCCTACAGCAGGAGTTGAGAAAGATGGTGATAATTAGAAAGGTCAGAGAGCTTAAGGAGTATGATGTGAAGGAAGCATATGGAACTGATGCGGAAGGAGTCACGATAAGATGGATCTCTGAGAAAAGGACTGGTGGCGAGGAGTATCTACACAACTTCGCGCTCCGTTACTTTGTCATAGATGCAGGAGGGTTCCTTGCTCCACATAAACATCCGTGGGAGCAGGAGATTGCTGTCATGAGGGGTCGCCTGAAGATAACAGGCTTAAGTCAAGGCAGAATAATCGAGAAGGACGATGTAGCCTACTTCCCAGCCAACGAGGAACACGGCTTCGAAGCGATAGGTGGCGAACCATCTGAGTTCTACTGCGTCATAGGATGCATAGGAAAAGGCGAAAACTGCATAGGAATCTCAGAACGATAAGTGACGGCGTGCGCACCATAACTTCCAGAATAACGTTTCGACTGGAAACTCCAAGATTATCTTATTCTCAACTTCTCTATATCTTCATTGCTAAATTTTGATGCTGTGATTGACTTATCCATTTCTTGCCGTCCATACGTTACTGTGATTCGCTTCTTTTCTGAATCTGAATAACGTGCAGTCAATGCAGCCGCTGTTTCTATCGCCTTTTCTTTTTTGGGGCCTTGAAGTATGGTTAGAGGACTTCCACAACCTGGGACCTCGAAATAATAATCATTGACATCTTTTAGGTCTCGTAATTGTTCATTCTCGGTTCTATTCCGACCAACAATTATTCTGTTGTCCTCAAACCTGAAATGTCTGCCAATCTTCAAGAGAAGAACATCTTTCATCCCTATTTTCTTCTTGTGTTCAAACAAGTCCCGAATTTTTGTTGCATACTCTTTGTACGTCAACAAGCATCCACCAGCTGGGCAGTGGTAGTCCTTGACGTTAAGTTCCTTGGCAAGTTCAATCTGTTTCTTTCTCGATCTCCCTTTTATGCTTAACAGTTTCTCTCTGTCAATCCACCCTTTCTTTTCCGCTTCAGTCATTGGCAGTAGCTTTGCAGATAAGGGTCTTACGATCCTTCCTTCCAATCCAGCCTCCTTCTCAATGGTGACTAATGCTCTGCTGTGTTGGGACATTGGTCTTTCGTCGAGAACCTCGCCAGTAAACAGAAAAGAAGCACCTATTTCATCTGCGTAATTCTGCGCTTTCTTTAACATGAGAATCCTGCAGTCTATGCAAGGATTCATATTCTTTCCATAGCCATGCTTTGGTTCCCTCACCATTCTGAGATATTCTTCGCCTAGACTGATAGTTTTGAGCGGTATTTGGAGTTGCTTTGCTATTCCGGCTGCACCACATTCGCCTCTCCCACAAAGACAGAAAGGAGATGCGAAATTTACTGCGACTACATCTATATCCTGCTCTTGGATCAGCCTAACTGCTAATGTGCTATCCAATCCTCCTGACAGCAAGGCAAGAGCCTTCATAGGCAATCATCCATATTGCTCGATGCGCACGCGTGTATGGTTAGGATGTCTATTTGAAGCACAATTCAACATGAAAGTTCTTTGCCGCAGTGATAGCATTTTTTCCTAAATGAGTTGGTTGGCAAAGGTTTGCCACAATACGAGCAACGGAATTTCTCTCTGGACTCCTTTAACCACTGATCAACGTCGCCAGCTTTAATTCTTGCCAAACTAGCTCTTAGGTCAACATCGTCCTCTTCCAAGTAGTCTCTTGAGAATTTTTCGAATTTTTCACATGTGTGACTCTCGTAGTCTGAACATTCGTAACAGAATTGCAGCCCCTTAGCATTTAGGCATCTGACGATCTTACAGTCGTTGCCCCAACATTCTGGAGTTAGAGCTTGACAGCCTTCACAACGCACTTTTTCCGGAGAGCACTTGAAGAAATCTGCCAACCGTTCACGATACTCTCCCCCATCCTTGTACGCTCTAAATATTCCACATGCTCCACAATAAAGGCCGCATCTTCCTACCAGATTTCTGTTAACCAAGATGGAATCACCGTTCACTACAAGGTCATCTTTCACACTTTTTTGTCTTTTGCTGATTCACAACTTTCTTGAACATGCGCACATGAGAGTAATTGTCTGACAGTTTTTGAACCTATCCTAAACTTCAAAACGCGCATATGCCATATGCCTAAACACAAGCTTCTGGGGCGCGCGTTATAGTTCAGTCAGCGAAATCCAAGTGTTTCCATATAGCGCCTCCAAGATCGCTTAATCCGCCGGCGCGACATATTTGTTAGCTGGCTCTTCTCTTCTCCCCCCTAGGGAAGGGGGGGGTACGGGACNNCTTCTCTTCTCCCCCCTAGGGAAGGGGGGGGGGTACGGGACGAAAATCGTGCCCTCTTCCTCCCAAGATCCCTGCTAATCTCAGATGCACTGACAACTTATAGAAGCTGTTTGTGCTTCTCTTGCCTCTTCTACAGTGTTGCAGTATGAATTGAGAATAACCGATATTAAAGAGTCCGTCTACACTGAAGAAGGGAATAACAATGGAGGAAGGTGAATTCGGCGTGATCAGAAAAATGCTTAGCGAAACAGGCTACTCTCCTCGGGCCATCGAGGAGATTCTCAAGTGGTATCAGGACCAACCTCACTAATGCGTTTTCTCCGAAGTTTCTAGCCATTCTTGTTCTTGCGTTGATATTTCCGCTTGATTGACCATACGAAAGGTTCGCAAGCGGAGTTTTTCTTCCTACTCTTGTAACGGTGAGGAGATCTCAAGTTGAATTGAGGGTTCAGAGATTCTTGCCAGAATCTATAGGGTTGTTGTTCTAATGAATAGAACTTTCTGTTCTAAAGCGTAGCACTATAAGCACGTCATAGGATAGATATTGGCAGATGTGTGAGGAGAAGGTACAAGGCAGTTTTCTTCATTCTCTCCTTTCTCCTTCAACCTTCTCCTCATGAAAACTGATCTCATCAATCTCGCCTTCGGTCAGAACAAGTCCTAAGAAGCCTGTGTTCAAGCTACGAATCAAGCACCGTATCCTAGAGTAGAGATCTTGAGGGCGTGCATCTATACTCCATTATGCCAGAATGGGACCAGTCTGACTATCGGGTTCCTTGTTCTGTACAAATGGAAAAATTCCCCATTCTCGCCGAAAGCCTCACCATGGTCAGAGGTTATCACAATTCGCAAGTCTTCAAACCGATCAACAATTTTTGCCACGGATTCCAGCACCCATTTCAGATTATCTCTGTAGAAATATTTGAGGTCTTCAATAGAGTACGTTCTCCAGTAAATCTCGTTCAGATCTTCGAGAAAGTTGAGCCTTAGGACCTTTTTTAGTTTCCAGTACGCGATCCTAAATCTTGAAAGGTTGATGTCCAATGAGTCGATCAGATCTCTGAGCAGTCTCTCAAGCAAGATTCCTAGCTTTGGATTTCTTTTTGCTCGTTTCAGGTCGAAGTATGTTGATGGGCATGGCGCCTTTCTATAAGGAAAGTGAGGTTGTATAAAGTGAATTATCGTTTTCCTATGGGGATGTTTGCATATGGCCTTAACAGCAACCTTGGCAACTTTATCAGGGATGGATGAACCCACATTCCAATTCCACGCGCTCAACCAAGCATCATACACTTTGTAGAATTTTTCCTTTGCATTGAAAGCTCCCCATCGAACACCCTTGCCATTGATTCCCGGGTGCGCACTAACATATATTGTGTCACTCGTCCCACTTCCATTGAAGACTGATTGCAGCCAGTCGAATGTGTCCGAAGCACCGATCCTTTTTTCTAACTTCCCTGATGGCAAATACTCCTTGTAAACCTGTTTAAAGAAATCATATCTGCAAGCATCCAAGACTATCGCGATATCCCATTGCTCCTTCATTAGACCGAGACACACTAGCTCTTCACCTCAGCACGCACGTAGCGCTAAACACTACAATTAACTGAACTATCCGCTATTTTACAAATAAATCTGCTGCTAGCACACGATTTCCAGAGCAGCTAAGACTGCTGACAATGTTGCTTCTTTGCTCCATAAACAAGAGTCTAATCGAGCCTCTTTGCAATCCAGCTTTCCAACCCCATCTTCTTGATTTCGTTCAATTCTTCAATACGTTTCGGATTCTTCTCTAGAACTTCACAAGGAAATTCACTACATTCACAGCAGAATCTCAATCCTTTCTCAACGCAGCACTTCCGAAACGGACAGTCTTCCCAACCTCCGCCTCCTTTACATCCTCCAACACAAGGAGATGTTTCCTTGGAAAGCCACTCCAGACTCTTAACGAAATCCTCATAATCAAAAGCCTTAGACGTCTCGGCAAAAAGCTTCAACTCAGCATGTTTTCGAGTGATATCCAGTAGATCCCTAGCAGCATTCCGAATTCTTCCGGTGAAATAGTCACACAACCTACAATAAATGCCACAGTAAGCTACAAGTTCACTTTCTTTTGCATAATCGCCCACTCACGACACCTTCCAAATCAACAGGTCAATTGTTTCATTCTCAGGCTTTATTACTTGCGGAAAGCGCATACATTATGTGCATCTGACACATCGAAATACACCCCCTTCGTTCGCACATTTTTTTCAGGCGATATACTTCAGAAAGAACCTTGCCCCTGCTGCAGCCTACGAATTCCTTCACTTTCGACAGTTCCAAGCTGTGTCTTTATCTTCACCTTCTGTTTCTATAGATGTCTTAGGTTCTAGAATTGAAATCAGATAGTCGATCAGCTTCACCAAAGTTCAGATTTCACAGAGTTGAATCTCCCCCTTACGTTATTGATCGATCCAAACTTCAACGCTTCGAGAGTAAACACATGATCTTTGACAGGGTCATGTGGGATTCTTCGTGGAAAGGCTACAAACAGATGTACAACGAGAAAATCATTGACATGATAGCGGAAAGGAAGTCAGGTTATTCGAGAGTTGATCTCGCCCTGGCATATGCCTCTTGGACTCTGCATGACGCCTTTGAAGACGGATTTTCATGGAAGAAAATCAACACTTACAGGAAGTCAGCCGCTAGCATTGACATTGATTGGACTGAAGAAAAACACAGCGTTAAAGACGAGCATCAGATGAGCATCTTCCTTAAAAGGGCATCAAAGCTTTTTGGAGCTTCGCTCGTGGGAATCTGTAGGCTCAACAGAAAGTGGCTCTATGCAGATGTGGATGCTCCGAAAAGGTTCAAGAATGTTATCGTCATGGCCATAGAGATGGATGCGGATGGGATTCTAACCTCCCCTGCCGCTCCGGCGGCAGCGGCCACAGGAGTAGGCTATTCAAAGATGACCTTCGCCCTCACTGGCGTAGCCGAGTTCATACGAAACCTCGGATACGAAGCCCTCCAGTGTGGAAACGATACTGCTCTAAGCATTCCGCTGGCAATCGACGCTGGCCTAGGAGAACTGGGACGCAACGGCCTGCTAATAACACCGCAACATGGTCCGAGAGTAAGGCTGTGCAAGATACTGACAGACCTTCCCTTGGAGACCGACCAACCGATAGAATTCGGGGTGAGAGACTTCTGTAAAAGATGCAAGCAGTGTGCTGAACAATGTGAAGCAGAAGCAATCTCTATGGATGACGAACCAACTTTCAAGACAGTCTGCAGATCCAACAATCCAGGAGCTTTGAAATGGTACGTCAACGTGGAACGATGCTACCTCTACTGGTGCCAAAACGGAATGGACTGTTCCACATGTATAAAAGTCTGCCCCTACAACACAGTATCCTCAGGAAAGACAGATCTCACGCCCGAAGGATTCTGGGCATAACTGTACGGGCATTTCATGCTCAGCGATCAACCATGAAAAGAGAAACGAGTTAGTCACTGCTCAGTAAACTCCTTTAAGATCTGAGAAAGTTTCAAATGTTCTATTTTTCGCTCTTGGCTTACATTTGTTTGAAGGACTCGATTTCCTTCTTTCCGGTTTAGTTCCGGATCTGGCAGGAGATGTCTCACTTGGACCACTTTTTCGCAATTGTTTCCTGAGAGAGCAGGCAGGTATCTGTATTCTCAATACGTGAAATTTTTATGGAACCGCAGACTAGAGATACCGTGGATAGTGTTCTGTTGAAGAAGCTATTCATTTAAAGATTCGTAGCGAATATATGATAGGGTACTTAAGTTGGCGGGAGACTTGGACAAACGATTAGAGATTCTAAAGGTTATGAACTCAATAACCAACAACATGGACTTTAAAGAGTTTACACTGAACATCGGTCTTAGTCAGGAGCAAGCTTTGCGGTACATGCAGGAACTGGCCGAAACAGGCTTCCTGAAAAAAGTAGGTAAAGGATACGCAATGGCCCAGAAAGGAAAAGTGGCCCTAAGAATGTTGAAAACCGTCCCGGAGGGAAGCGAGTTTCACTTCTACACAGGGATCAACCAGTATACTGGCTTCTCAGCAAAGAGTATTGAAGACTTCAACAAGATCATCAGGAATGTCGATACCGCTGCGCTTGAATTCCATGTCTTCAGAGGAGACTTTGAGAATTGGATAGAGACAGTCTTCAAAGACTCAGAACTCGCTGAGAAACTTAAGAACATAAGAGAATCAGGGATGAAAGGCGAGGCTCTGAGAAAAGAGGTGCTAGAAGTAACAGAACCGAGATACCAAACATTCAAGAAACATTTCATGCCCAGTCACACCACAAGTTAGTTGCGCTTCTTTATGATTCTCAAATGTTGTTCCTTGTTCGTAATTCTCGAAATTCCGTAAAATCCTTATCTACCAGCTTCACTCGATTATCTCCCCGGCACCGAAGATGAAGGCACTATTGAAGTCCATTGAAGATCTCAAAGAAAACCCTGTCAAAGATCTAATCGATACTCGCCTAAGAGAATTCAAAGAAATCGGCGATGCTTCAAATAAGGAGATCTTCAAAGAACTCTGCTTCTGCATTCTTACCGCCCACTACAACGCTGAGAGAAGCATGAAGATGCAGAAACTGGTGGGAGACGACTTCTTGACTCTCCCAAAAGCTCAGTTAGCCGAGAAGCTGAAGAGACTTGGTCACCGTTACCCAGACGCCAGAGCTGAGTACATCATAGCAGCCAGAGAATACAAAAACTCGATAAAAGATATCATAGGCAAGTTCAATAACGACAATAAGCTTAGAGACTGGTTTGCCAAGAACATAAAAGGAATAGGCTACAAAGAGGCAAGTCACTTCCTCAGAAATATAGGATACTCAGATTTCGCCATCATAGATTTCCACATACTAAACGTCCTGGCAAAGCATGGATTAATAGAGAAGCCGAAAACACTAACCAGAAGAAGATATATAGAGATCGAAGGCTTGATGAAGAGGATCGCCAAGAAAGCGAGACTGACACTAGCAGAGCTGGATTTGTACCTTTGGTACACGGAAACTGACAAGGTGCTGAAATGATCGTCCTCAGAAGTAGAGCAGCCTAGTGGGTTAGGATGAACTCCTCAGAAAAGAAACAAGAGCTAAGTATAATCTTTGTCTACAGCGGGGAATTCGCTGAACGGGTCATAAGAAATCTCATAAACGATCCCAGCTTCTGCAAATCCTGCGATCTATTCTGTGACTTCTGCAAGTACGGCATGTACAGCTACGTACGCAACATACGTGCTGCCATAGAACTGCCTGAACCAGCAGAACTACCTCCATTTATAGACAATCCGGAGAAGTACTTGCCACACGCTATCCCGAATGGTGACCTTTGTATAGCTTCAGGCCTTCATAAAGACCTGTTATCGGAACTTCCTCATCGCCTTGTAGAAGTAGGAATAAGAGGACTGATAGTTCCCATTGAAGATTTCACAGAAGTCCCCTCAGGTCTGAAGAGACAAATAGAGAACGTTTGCCGAGAACTGGATCTTGAAAGCTCCTTCCCGAAACCCTTCTGCTCCCTCAAACCTACAACAGACAGACCAACAATCTCCAAGTTTGTCACAGACCTTAAAGTGGGAAGACCTTCCTTGGAGATTTCCACTGTGTCAAAGGGTGGAAGCAAGTNNGCTCTACGTGGTATGTCGCGAGAAAACTGACAGGTGTGAATACAGAAGAAAGGATTCTCTATGATGCAATTGCAAAGGCTCATCACACCTACCCTTGTACGGCAACAATGCAGATAGACCCAGAGCTTGAAGAACCTATACTGCATCTGGGAGGATATATCATAAGGGAAGAGGTGGAGAAAGCCCTTAGAAAGGCCGAGAAAGGCGAGAGAAGCTCCAAAACATCCATCGCACAACATGTTGACCATTAATCCACTGCCGCCAATATTTGATCATTTTCTCATGGGATTCTTCTGTAGTAGTATGAAGAATAGGACTGTTGTCCAAAAGTTTCATTGTTAGCATATATCGGTAGAAGACAGTGTTAATAGTATCCCAGTAGCAGAAGCCATAAGTTTAGATATATCCCAGCTCCAAGAGAGGAGATAAGGATTAGAGAAGCGATTGTTGCTTTATAGAAGTTGTAGCGTTCGCTTAGAACGATCATGGAGATGGCTACAGGCATGCCGTGCATCAGTATCAATGTTGGCCTCTCTATGCCGGACAGTTGGAACAGACTTGTGCTTAAGAAGGCTATGATGGGCAAGAATACGATTCGTAGCAAACTCAATTTGAAGGCTTTGCCTAAATTCGTGTATTTTCTCCCATGAAGGAAGACTCCAAGCATGAAGATGGCTACTGTAGAAGTGGTGCCTCCCAGCATGTGAAGAGGTTGGGATATAAAATATGGGATTTCTACTCCTACAAGGGATAGGAAGATGCCTGAGAAGATAGATATTATGAGGGGATTTCTTGATAGTTTCTTGGCTACAGTCTTCGACCCTTCTAAGATCTTTGCTTCTTTGAGTTGAAACAGTTCTAAGGTCAGTATGGAGATGGTGACGCTTACAACCGATATCGAGACGGCTGCTAGCGTCGCGACTGGTTCTCCTTGTTCTGGGAAAGCGAAGGTTATGAATGGTATGCCAAAGAAAGCCAGGCTGCCGAATGTTGTGCTTAAAACGACAAGATAGAATAGATCTCTTGGAAATCGAAAGATCAGGTAAAGAAGGATGTAGATAGTGAGGGCCACTAAGACAGGAACAACTGCTGCAAGCATGAATCTTAATGTATCTTCCGTGAAAGTTGTCTCGATCATATTGACAAAGAATAAGGCTGGGAATGCAAAATAATACACATAAGCACTGAGCACCCGCTCATCGCCTGATTTCAGAATTCCAATCCTTCTTGAGAATAGGCCTGTTCCAATTAGAAGGAGAATAGGAATTATGGTTCGAATCACGATATCAAGCATTAAGTCTCATTTACAATTATCTTCTACCATGTCTTAAAATCTTCGATCTTCTTTCCGAATAGCTAGATGAAGCCTATGAAGCGAATCTATCAAGAAACCCGGTACTTCTCTTCAGAATTCTTCGTGGACAACTTGTGGAGTATACGGTACTCACAAGCATCGTTCTATGATAGGCATGACCTTGATGGTGATCACCATGTTTTTGATGCTTCATCTTAACTTCAAAACATAAAATCAGATCTTATCAGAACAGCGTTTCCTGCTTTTTCAGAGTCAAACGTTCTAAAGCTTGGCTCTAACTAGGATTTGCGATCGTTTGTCTCTGTCAAGTGAAGAGTCCGACACAGAATTTTGTTTTTCTTTCTGAGATGATTCAGCTAGGAACTGTTTTGATGCTTTTTTGAACTGAAGGATAAGTTCACGGATATTCAGTAGGAGTTTGGCTATTCGTTTTCCCTCTTCTGTCAAGGTATACTTTTTCAGATTTTTGCGTTTGAAGACCAGTTTCTTGCCTCGGAGTCTTCTCAAGTATTTGTAGGTTCTACGCAGTGAGATAACTGTCTTTTCAGCCAGCTTTCGGGCTGATATGCCTTCTTCAGGTATGTTCATATAGACTCGTTCTTCCGTTGGTGACAGCCTCTCCTTGTCAGGGTCTCTTTTAGTTTGGTAGTAGAACATGTACCTTCTGTTTCTGTCTTCTTTTATGAGGTTTGACTCGCGAAGACGTGAAAGAACCCGTGATAGGCTTTCAGCCTCAATTGAAGACTCAAGTTCGTCATACGTTTTTTGCCTTTCAAATAGTATTGTAATAGTCTTCTCTTCGTAACACTCGGAATGAGGAGGAAGCCTTTCTTCAATAATATCCAGATCATCCGTAAGTTCATTGAGTCTGTGCCCAAGCAACGTAAGGTTATATTTTCTCCCGTTATTTTGAACAATTCCGACATTTACTAGTGGGTCAACATATTCGTCCCTGATCGTCAGTTGGCTGTGATGATAACCTGTTTCTTTGAGTCTCTGTTGAAGCATTTCTACCGTGTATCGTCCGTTTGATAGGATTTCGATTATTCGCAACCTTCTCTTGTTCTTCAATGCATTGAATAGATCCTTTATGAAGTCGAGATTATCAATCCTCCTGTGTAATCTGCTGAGTTGATTCCTCAGCCTCCAGATGTTACAGTCAGTAGCGCATTTGATGGGGGTCCCTGGTCGACAATACTGACAGAGTTCCTTCGTCCTGGTCAGCATTTCTACTAGGCCTGTGTCTTCCTCTGCTGTTTGAATCGGTGTTGCATCAAGCTCTGTCTTCAAGTGTCGGACTCCATGACGCATGTCATAGAGACTGTTGGAGGCGTCTCAGGAATATGTTGAAGAGAAAGGAGGAGTGAGGGAGTTTCGTGAGCTGTACGCCTCTCTCAACCTCTCATGACATACGTCATAACAATATTACATACGTCATACTTATATACCTTTCCACATATACAGATGGAAGGTGAAGACCATTTGATACTTCCCTGCGAGATTGCCGTGAAGTCGGTAATACCAGCAATCAAAGCCGCCCTAGCCAAAGAATTAGTGGAGACACACAATCTGACGCAAGACAGAGCGGCCGAAATTCTAGGAGTGTCCCAATCAGCAGTAAGCAAATATACTCGCCAGATAAGGGGATACGTAATAGAAGTCAATGCCATAGAAGGAGTGCAACCCCTGATAACGAAAATGACAACCCAACTGGTAGATGGAAACTCAAGAAGAGCAGATTTGCTGGATCTTTTCTGTCAGGCATGTAGAGAAATTCGGCGGAAAGGCCTTACTTGCAAGTTCTGCCACAGAGCAGACTCGAAAATCAAAGCGGAAGAATGTGATTTCTGTTTTCAGTAGCATTTTTGGCATTCTGCCGCGTAGGATTAGCAAGAAAACACGTTACAGCCACTTGCAGGTATCAGGATGCAGTCTCGTTGCAGTGTTTAGCGCGCGCTATCGCTGTTCTGAATTGGGAAAAACGACACGCGCTGAATTATATGGATCGAGGAGTTGAGAACAGGATGTCAGCTGCTCACAGGACTTTGTACTTCCTGGCAGATTCTGCCATCTCAGTCAAGCGGATCTGAACTTTGTAGTTGATTGTATCCTCCGGGTAAGTACCGTCAGGTCTTTTGTCTCCTGCTTTGATACCTGTAAGGACTTCAATTCCTTCTTTTATCGTCTTGACAGGGTAAATATGAAAACTGTCTTTCCTAATCGCCTCTACTACCTCTTCCTTCAGCATCAGGTTCTTGACATTGCTTTCCGGTATGACTACGCCCTGTTTACCGTTCAGTCCTTCAGTCCTGCATAGTTCATAATATCCTTCAATCTTCTCGTTGACCCCGCCGATTGCCTGAACCTGTCCTTTCTGATTTACTGAACCTGTCACGGCAAGGTATTGCTTGACAGGCCTGTTTGATAAGACTGAGAGAAGAGCGTAGAGCTCTGTGCTGGATGCGCTGTCTCCTTCGACACCGGAATAGGTCTGTTCGAATACCAATCTGGCTGTGAGACTGAGGGGTTTGTCTTCTGCGTACTTGTCGTGGAGGTAACCGCTGAGGATCTGGACACCCTTTGTGTGTATAGGTCCTCCCATCTGAGCCTCCCGCTCGATGTCGATTATTCCTTCCTTGCCTACTCCTATACTCGCGGTGACTCTTGTAGGTCGCCCAAACTGGTAATCTCCAAGATCTAGCACGGACAAGCCATTGACCTGTCCAACCTTTTCTCCCTCAATATCTATGAGAAGCGTGCCTCGAGTTATCATCTCCTCTATCTTTTTCTGAATCAGGTTTGATCTGTACACCTGCTCCTCAAGGACTCTGTCTACATGCTTCTTACTTATGTAGTTGGCTCCTTCCTCTCTCGCGTAGAAATTAGCCTCCCGTATTATGTCTGCTATTTCTGCAAACATCGTGGAGAGCTTCTCCTTGTCAGCAGCCATGCGCGAACTGTGTTCAATAATGGCCGCTATACCCGAGGCGTCCAAATGTATTATGTTTTCCTTTTCGCACAATGCGCATATGAAAGAAGCGTACTTTCTGAGATTTTCGTTGTTTCTGTCCATGGAAGTGTCAAATTCCGCTTTAACCTTGAAAATCTCCTTGAAATCTTTGTCTAAAGTGTACAACATATGGTAGAATGTGAGTTCGCCTGCAAGTATGATCTTGACGTCTAGAGGGATGGGTTCCGGCTGAAGGGATTTGGTAGAGAGGTAACCAAGTCGCTCAGCGATCTCTTCAATCTCTATTTTTTCGTTCATAATCGCTCGTTTGAGCCCTTCCCATGCAAAAGGTTTGGTGAGTAGTTCTCCTGTTGGGATTATGAGAAATCCACCGTTTGCACTGTGCAGTGATCCGCAGCGGATCATCGAGTAATCAGTGACTAGGGCTCCGAATCTAGCTTCTTTCTCGATTCTGCCGATAAGGCGCTGGAAGGTAGGGTTCATCTCTGTAATTACGGGGGCACCTTTTAGGTTTGAGTTATCCACAATCAAGTTGACTTTGTACCTATCTGTAGGATTCTGTCTCATCTGACTTAATAGTGGAGGAAGCTTTGAGGTCTCTTGTTGTTCTTCACCCAAGATGATTCTCAGACTGTCAAGAATGTCTCCTTTAACATCCTTCAAGAATTTCTTGATCTCATCTATATCTCCGTATTTCTCGATGAGTTCTGAGAAGAGCGGTTCCAGAGCATAATCCGCAACTTCTCTGTTAAGGTCTTTCACAGCTGATTGGGCTTCCTTTTCAAGATTTCGGAACTCCCTCATCGTATCGTGGAATTCGTGTTGAAGGTCTTGACGTTTCTGTTGGATTCTCTTCCTTGTGTCTGGTGACAGGTCTTCGAGATCCTCTGCTCTAGCCGGTTTTCCATCAATTGTTGGAATGAGCACTATTCCTACCGGTGTACGCCTGAGGACAAAGCCGGCTTCCTTAGCCATTTTCGTCAGCTTCTCAGAGATCTCTTGCTGTTTCTCCTGTATAGATCTGATGACTTCTTCCCTTCTCTGCGAATACTCGTCACTCTCAAAAGACTGAATTAATGCTCCAGCAACGCTCTGGGCAAAGGCGTCCATGTTCTTTCTGAACTCTTTGCCTGTTCCCGCTGGAAGCATTATAGCGTTAGGTTTTAGGGGATCATCAAAGTTGTTCACGTAGCACCAATCTGCGGGAGTAGGTCGGGTCTTGGCTATCTCTTTCAAGAAACCTTCTATAGCTGTCTTTTTTCCAGTTCCTCTTGGCCCCGCGGCGTATATGTTGAACCCTTTCTCTCGGATTTCGAGACCGAATTGTAATGCCTTAACCGCTCTTTCTTGACCTATTATTTGACTTAGTGGTTCCAGTTCCTTCGACGACTGGCAAGTGATAAAACCTTCTGGAAGCTTTGTTCTCGCATCTTTAAAAGAAAGTTCTTCAACCATAAAAATCAACACCGTAGAACTTGTGGATTAAATATTATTTAAGTTTCATCATTGGTCTGAGGGATCTGATATTGCAGAGGTTTTCTCTTAGTTACAAGTAGAGGTTCTATGTGACAGCTTGAAACAGTATGTACGTCATCAGCAAGACTATTCCGCCGATTTGTGAGATGCCGCCTCTTGTCAGAAACCGCCAAAATATGACGAGCGTGATCAGCATGAATGGAAGGATTTCTGAAAAAACCGTCATGTTGACTTGGAACGGTGAGGTGATTAGGACTATTCCAAGAACTAGGGTTAGATTTGTGAGATTAGAACCGATTATGTCGCCAATAGCCAACTGAACACGTCCTCGTCTGACTGCTACGAAGTCCAGTGTAAGTTCTGGGAGAGATGTGCCCATAGCGATAACTTTGGCCCCAATCAAGATTGGCGGGGCACCAAGCAACACTGCAATGTTTGAACCAGAGTAGACGACAAAACGCGCGGCAACTACAACCGCAACAAAGCTGACAAGCAACTTTGCAATAACAGTCTTCGCTTCCCTTTTTCTTGGGGCTTCGACTACCTCATTCATCTTGACGGGGGGCATTCTCTTTCTAGTCATCAGATATATATTTACGAAAAAGGTTCCTAGAAGAATCGCGCCGACTATAGGACTTGAAACATTGAATAAATGGTAGTGAGAAATGACAAGCAGCAGCGGGATCAATGTCGTTAAGAATAGAATGTCTGTCAACTCTACTAAGAGTTCCGTGCAGCACGTTTTGAGATAGCCTAGGGTTCCTAAGATGCCCAAGACGGCCGCCACGTTGAAGATATTTGAACCCAAAATAGTACCTATACTGATCGCAGGGTCTCCTTGTAGAATAGAAAAGAGACCTACGAGTATCTCTGGCGTGGATGTCATCACTGCAAGAATCACGAAACCTGTAGAAGCTTCGCTCAAACCAGTGAGTCCAATAATCTTCTCTATTGATCCTATCGCAAAGTGGCTGGCTGAAGCCAGAACAATGAGCGAAATGGCAAGAATGGGCAGCTGGACAATCAAATCAACCATCGTGTCGCACTCACCGTAATTCTAAATATCCCTTCTCATAGATTTCCTTTTCCATCGATATTGTACTCCGAGAAGATAGAATCGCATGCAGGAGATCCTGATTTTCAGCCAACAAATATCCTTCCAGTTTTTGTTTTAGACTAGTATCAAAGTCAAAATCGTTCGTCGAATTCATCAGAATTGTCTTGGTAGGATTCTTGCAGTTTGACCGCGCACTATACGTCTGATATGGTAATCTGAGCCGTCAGTCTTGTATTAACGCGCGCTAAAGCTATGCTGTGCAGCTTTCAGTTCCAAAGTTCAGTATCTTCCCCGGTTGACTCTTTGCCAAGCCACGTTATACACAAAGCAGTATCTTTGGGTCAAATGGCTTGACAGTATCTTTTGACCATAACCTTTATATAAGAGCGAAAGGGCAATATTTATATAGAAGCATTAAGCAAGAACCTGCTCTTACGTGCTTCTGCTCAGTATTCATATTAGAAGATATGTGAATAGATGAATTCTAAGAACACAAGTGCAGAGGCCGTAAAAGGCGTACCCGTAATGGCGGCACGGCGAAAGGTTGAGGTGAATTATGATGACTCAGAAAATAGTAAAAGATGGTCAATGTTCGGAATGTGAAAGCTCAGACTTGATCAGGGACGAATATACAGGTGAACTTGTCTGTGGGAGCTGTGGACTTGTACTCAAAGATGAACTGATAAACCGTAGCGCCGAGTGGCGGGCTTTTACCATAGAAGAAGAGGAGGCCCGAAGCAGAACCGGCCCACCCACTGATTATGCTAGATTTGACAAGGGTCTATCTACCTGGATAAAGGTCGATCGTGACGCCTCTGGACGCCCCCTTTCAAGCAAGACTAAGAGGCAGATGTATCGCCTGAAACGTTGGCACATACGTTCTCGAATCCGCGAATCCAAAAGCCGAAATCTGATGCAGGCAATGGACGAACTGGAACGTATCTCTGAGAAACTGGATATACCATCGCCAACACAGCAAAGAGCAGCAATGATATATCGCAAGGCACTAGACAAGAATCTTGTCAGAGGAAGATCCATAGACGCTTTGATTGCCGCCTCTCTCTACACTGCTTGCAGGCTTGGCCAACTGCCAAGGAGTCTAGACGAAATCTCACAAGCCAGTACCCGAGATAAGAAAGAAGTAGCTATGTCATACAGACTGCTTCTCCGAAGGTTATCCATAAACATGCCCGTTCCCGACCCCACAGACTACATATCAAAGATAGTTGCTAAGATCGGACTCTCGGGAATGGTTCAAGGGGCCGCCGTCAGACTGTTAAGAAAAGCACAGCACAAGGGTCTTACGGCGGGAAAAGATCCTAAAGGAGTCGCAGCTGGCCTTGTATACATCGCAGCCATGCAACAGAATGAAGGTGTCTTACAGAAGCACTTGGCAGCAGCCGCAGACATAACCGAAGTAACCTTAAGAAAGCGATATAAAGAGCTGGAAAAGAACATACTGCCTGATCAGTCATCGATCTTCAAGACCAAACGGAACAGTCAATTCGGCATACCGCTCAGAGAAGATTAAGAGTATTAAAATGCCCGGTCTGCTTGAAGGAGCCTGATTCTTTTTTCAGCTGAAGACGCTTAAGTGCGCTTTGATCTGAAAGCAAATAAACTAACCATCAACATGTAGAATCATGTTGCTACGAAGCGAGATGGTGACGTCAAATTGACCTTCACGATTTCCAAAAAAGATGCTCTCATAATTATAGATCTGCAAAAGGATTTCTGCCCCGGCGGAGCCTTGCCTGTTCCTCAAGGCGATCAGGTGATACCTATTTTGAACAAGTATATCAAGGCATTTAGAAGAGCAGGGGCGCAGATTTATGCTACTAGAGACTGGCACCCTTCCGATCACCTGTCCTTTCAACGTCAGGGTGGGAAGTGGCCTCCCCACTGCGTACAAGAGAGCGAAGGAGCAAAATTCCATCTCGATCTTGAACTCCCAGAGAATGTGAAGATAATATCTAAGGCCACCGCTCCCCAGCAGGAAAGCTACTCCGGATTCGGCGAGACCGATCTTAAGTGTGAGCTGAAGAGGAATGGGATAAAAAGGGTCTTCGTTGGCGGGCTTGCGACAGATTACTGTGTGAAGAATACAGTGCTGGACGCCTTGGATCTAGGGTTCCAAACAGTATTGCTAAAGGATGCAATACGTGGAATAGACATGGAACCTGGTGATAGTGAAAGAGCTATTCAAGAGATGCTTGACAAAGGAGCAAAAACGACCACTTTAGCCTCCCTACAGTAACTCAACAAAGCGACATTGACATAGCGACATTGACATAGCGAACCACGGCTCTCCTACTGGTGCGGCAATCAATGTCAGAGGAATACAATGCTAAAAGGCTAATTCTCATCGCAAGCTTTCTTAGTTACTCTTTGATAAGTATTTCTGATGACTCTTACGCCGTAACGTATTCTGAACATAGAGAACATGTTCTGCGCCTAGTCTTCTAGACCTATTTCCCATACTGTCTAATCATTCGATTCCAGGAAAGCAAGATGGTAGGTGTCACAAAAATATCGAAGTATGTCGACCAAAGTCGGTAAACCTTTGATGACTATCGAGTGCGAAAAAGACTTATATGGTCTCAGCCACACTCAATTAGCGCCTAGCCGAAATCATTAAGGTGGAAAAAGCCTTGAGCTATGAGAAAGAATTTTCATTAACTAGACTGAACAAGCCTAAAGACTGGTCGAACTTGACTGATATGGCCAAGAAGCATGTTCCAATCATAGAAGCACCAGAAAGAGCGAAGGGCAAAGAGCCTTTCAAAGTCAAGATTAGAGTTGGCGGCATTGACGGCTTAGAACATCCCAACACTCTGGGTCACTGGATAAACTGGATTACACTATACGCTGGAGACCGCCTGATATCACGAATCGATTTCGCTCCTGTAGTAAGCGATGGATATGCCGTAACCATAAACATGGCGTTAGATGAGACCACAAACTTAAGAGCTATAGGGTTCTGCAACCTGCACGGGATATGGGAAGGAAAAGAAACGAAAGTAATAGTCGAGTAACAGTGTCCATGTATCAAGCTACTTTGGGATTCCCTCTGTACAGAAATATTGACTTGAAAGGTCACAGTCCATGTAAACCTGACAAGAAGGGCACAAACACCCCCCTTTTTCAATCTTCCTTCGGCTTCTGCCTCTAGAACAGAAAAGCCACTCTTTTGTTCCCGGATAACTAGGACAGCTGCCACAGAAATCTCTGCAAATCTCGACATTCTTCTTGTTGTCTTCTACTTCTGGCATTCTGGATCAATTCTGTGTGTATTTATACTCTAATAATTCTTCCGCAGTCATCACACTGATCACGTGTGTGGCAAAGTTTATTCAAGCCTGTTCTATATTGTTTGAACCGTATGACGAAGAAAAACCAAGGGAGAAGAAGCAAAAGTCTGCCACCTGGTCAGTCTACAGTAGAGCAGTTACTGAAGTGGGGAAGGAACCATCCTACGATCGGTGTTCCAGTTCCAAAGATTGATCTGGACAAATGGAACTTACTTATAGATGGGCAGGTTGATCAACAAGTCACTCTCAGCTGGAACGATCTATCAAGACTTCCCAATATCAGATCTACTAGCGATTTCCACTGCGTCGAAGGTTGGAGCGTTCTCGGTCTCAAGTGGGAAGGAATCCTCTTTGAGACAATAGCGAACTTGGCAAAACCAGAAAAAACAGCCAAGTATGTTACCTTTGAATGTGCCGATGGATATTCTACTTCTCTCCCATTGAAAGAGCTTCTGCGGGAAGGCGTTCTTTTGGCCTACAAGCTGAATGGCAAGTACTTGGAGGAAGGAACCGGAGCTCCTTTGAGGCTCGTCGTTCCAGACAAATATGCCTACAAGAGTGCTATGTGGATTACACGGATAAAGTTCAGCTCAAAGAAGGAAGTCGGGTATTGGGAAAGCCGAGGGTACAGTGACACAGCCGATGTGTGGACGAATGATCGGTTCTCAGAGTAGGCCATATCTCTTATCATGTCGCATGGGTAATGTGGACTTCGACTTTTGGCCTGCATCTGTCGAATCAACTCTTGAACTCTATTCTAATCCTAATAGAATAAAACATGTCGTAACGAGTCGCTCGTGCTACTACTGAATCGCATCAACCCTTACTACTTCAGGTATCCTCTCTTTGAGATACCGTTCCACACCCATTTTTAAAGTCATAGTTGACATCGGGCAGCCAGCACAAGCTCCCATCAATCTAACCTTGACTACTCCCTCATCTACTCCGAGAAATTCTATGTCTCCACCATCAGCTTGCAGTTTTGGCCTTAACTCTTGAAGGGTTTCTTGAACGCGATCCCTTACTGTCCTTTCCATATTGCCACCGACTTTTGACTATAAGTTTTGACCTAGTATGACATACGTCATGCTTATATATCTTTCCAAAGATCTTCAACAGAGGATGGCAGAAACGTTGAAGCAAACCCTTAGTCTTTCTAGCTATGGAAGGTCTTCTCGTCTGAGAGATTCAACCCGGGATTCTAGTGTTCGCTGAGGGCTTTCGGGTATCCTTCTTCCTCAAGTTGTATTGTTGTATGGTCAATGCCAAACTCGTCCTTCAGTAGCTCCATTAAGGTTGAGATCAGTTTCTTCCGATTCGTTCCTTTCTTTTCTACTATGTGGGCGCTCATACAGCACATCCTTGTTGGAGTGATACACCATACGTGAACGTCATGGATTCCGGCGACATCGTTCAGACTGAGTATTCTATGTTTTAACACACTTATGTCAATATGGTGGGGTGCTCCTTCTAGAAGGACGTTGGCGGAGTCTCGGACGAGTTTTGCGGACGTGTAGAAGATGAGCACTCCTATTGCCATGCTGATTAGGGGATCAGCTTGATACCATTCAGTGAAGTACATTGTAACTCCGGCGACAATTGCTCCCAGTGACCCCAAAGTGTCAGCGACCACATGTAAAAACGCACCTCTGAAATTGAGGCTTTCTTCCTTTGATCTGGAAAGAGCTAGTACGGACAGCCCGTTGGCTGCGAGACCGAGAACAGCAATGATCAACATGTTCAAACTCTCTACTGAAGAGGGTCTCTGAAGCCTTTGGAGGGCTTCGTAGAAAATAAATGCCACAATCGCCCATAGAAAGATCCCATTCAAGAACCCTGCCAATATCTCTGCCCGGTAGTACCCATAGGTCTTCCTCATATCGACGGGTCGTCGGGCAAACCAGGCTGCCACCACTGCGAAGAAGAGGGCAACGACATCATTTAACATATGCCACGCATCTGTCACCAGAGCAAGGCTTTTCGTAAGCACTCCTCCGATTAGTTCGACAACAAAAAAAGTTATGGTAATCCCTAAGGCCATCGCCAAATATTTAAAGCTGCCTGAAGAGTGCAAGTGGTCAGTCATCCGAATCAGCTTTACGATTTTCAATCCATCTTTAGTAATAAATCTATATTTCTAAAAACAGGTCTACAAATATGAATAGAGAGTGGAGAAGTGGATACAGTGTTGGCAAGACTTGCCAACACAATTGCAGCAACCTTCCTCGTCAGCTTGGTATCTCTGACTGGAATACTTGCCTTGTCTCTGAAAGAGGGTACGCTGCATAGGATCCTCTTCGTCTTGATTGCTTTATCTGCAGGATCTATCTTGGGTGCAGCATACTTAGATCTTCTTCCAAAGGCCATAGAGCTTTTCGAGGAATCCTATCTTCCATTCAGGTACATAACTGTGGGATTCATCGCCTTCTTTTTCTTGAAAAGATTCGTTTATTGGTATCATGGTCACCCTCATGAGGCCGACGTATGCATCAAAGCTCCAAGCAAAGACTCTGCTGGAATTCTTGCCTATCTGAAGTTGATCGGTGATGGAGTCCACCACTTCATTGACAGGATGATCATTGGAGCCAGCTTTCTTGTCGGATTCTCTTTTGGCAAAACTGCAGAAACGCTGAGCCCAATACTCATAGCCCTCTTAGCAGGGGGTTTCCTGTATCTTTCAACGTCAGAACTCACTCCTGAACTCCACAGAGCGAAATCCCAAGAGATCCTTAATACAGTTTACTATATTTCTTCTTGGAATACGGATCATATGGTCTCTGCGTTTCATCTTTCCCGAATGACATGGCAGACACCTTGGGTTAAGGCAAGCCTCAGATATGCGTGATGCATATATGGGTTCTCCTTCTACAGTCATCTGAGGAACAAGATGAGATGACTCTGAAAGAATATCGGAAGAAAAGGGATTTCGAGAAGACAGCCGAACCCAAAGGTGGAACGTGCAAGAATCATGAGAACGTCTATGTGATCCAGAAACATCAAGCCACCCAACTACATTATGATCTAAGACTGGAGGTGAATGGAGTACTGAAAAGCTGGGCCGTACCTAAAACTCCCCCAACAGAAAGTGGCGTGAAACGATTGGCAGTACAGACGGAGGATCATCCAATAGAATACGCAGATTTTGAAGGGACAGTTCCAGAAGGACAATATGGTGCTGGCACGGTAGAGATCTGGGACAAAGGGGAGTACATTCTGAAAGACAGGAAGGAAGATAAACTCATCTTTGAGATAAAAGGTCAGAAACTTACTGGCGATTATTGCCTCATCAGATTCAAAGGCAAGAAAAACTGGTTGTTCTTCAAGAAAAGGTGATCAACTGAGTTAGATGCTTCATTTTTCTTGGTTGAAGGATAGCTGTGGATAGATTGTCTCAAGCATGTGGTCCTAATTTGGTTGCGCGAAGAGCATTAAAAACGCTCCTCTCACACTGAGAACCTAGTCTTGTCCATGCTTTAATGATTCAATCTGGTGACACCGAAAAAACTGAGCGCGATATCATCCTTTCAGAGAGTGTTGAACTCTAATCTTCTTCTGCCCCATAATTGGATAGCTTTTGACAACCATGCTTCGGTCTGGAAACTGCTTGAGTTTGAGTATGAAGTTCTCTTGGCAGTCGAAAGTGACGCAGGTGGTGCAGCGAATACTTTGAATCCACTACAACTCATTCAGAATTCTCAGCTTCGCTGTTGCCTCACGACTTCTACAACAATTGTAAACATCAACGGTCCTCAGAGTCAAGTCTCTAAAAGATTCCATTCCGCTACTCTCTGCCGCAAAGACAAAAGTTCAAAAATGGGCGCCCTTACTTTTCAAGAGCCTTATAGTTGCCTTGCAGAACTTGGGCAGGTCAGGCGGAAACCTAGATGTTACGATGTTTCCGTCGATGACAACCGCAGCATCTCTGAATTTCGCTCCAGCATTCTTGAGGTCTGTTGCCACGGACTTCCAGCAAGTGGCTTTCTTGCCCCGAACTATGTCTGCTTCAATCAGCATCTGGGGTCCATGACATATAGCCGCTATCACCTTACCTTTCTTGTGGGCCTCTCCAACTATTTCAACCAAGCCCTTTTCCAGCCGCATCCTGTCCGGAGCCCTTCCGCCAGGTATTATCACCGCTGCATACTTGTCTATGTCCACATCCTTTGGTGAAAGATCTGATCTGAAAGGAACTCCATGCTTTCCAGTATACAGTTCTTTAGCTCTGGAGGCCAACACGTCGACCTTGTAACCTGCTTCTTGAAGACGATAGTATGGATAAACGAATTCTGTGTCTTCAACTCCATTGTCAACCATCATCAATATTTTCTGCATTTCAATGTCATCCAGATATTTCTACTCAGAAAATCATTATATTTAAGTTGTGGACCTTACTTCGAAGTTGGGGAGTCATTATGGATAATTCTTCTCAGATATATGAGCTTATTATTGCGGGCGCAGGTCCTGCTGGGATAACAGCCTCTGTCTACGCGGCTCGGAAGAAGATGGATTTCTTGGTGGTAACTCTCGATCTTGGGGGTCAAGTTGCCCTCTCTTCAATGATCGAGAACTATACAGGCTTTCAATACATCACAGGGGAAGATCTGACGGCGAAATTCCATGAACACTTGAAAAAATACGAGTTTGACTTCAAAATTGAGGAAGTTCAGAAGGTGGAAAGAGAAGGAAAAAACTTCAAGATAAGAACCGGCTCTGGCCCGTATTCAGGGAAGACGGTGGTCATAGCTACTGGTAGGAAGCCGAGGGAGCTGAATGTCCCCGGGGAAGCAATGCTCAAGAATAGAGGCGTTTCATATTGTGCCACATGTGATGCCCCTTTATTTGAAGGCTTAGATGTGGCTGTTGTAGGTGGTGGAAATTCAGGATTGGAGGCTGTAATCCAACTGGAAAAGATAGCCAACAGCATACACTTACTGTATAGAGGACCACGGTTGACGGCAGATGGGGCTCTACAGGAAAAGGTTCGGTTTTCAGACAAGGTGAAGATTTGGGCAAATACACAAGTCAAAGAGATTCGGGGCATTCAAGCTGTCAAGGAGATCGAAGTAGAGAAAGAAGGAGAGAAGATCGCATTACCAGTTCAAGGGGTGTTTATTGAGATCGGATCTGTCGCCAACTCAGATGTAGTCGACTTTGTGCAGAAAAACCAGCAAGGCGAAATCATCGTAAATTGTAGATGTGAAACTAATGTTCCAGGACTATTTGCGGCAGGAGACGTCACGAATGTTCCACAGAAACAGATAGTCGTGGCCGCTGGGGAAGGCTGCAAAGCAGTTCTCCAAGCCTTCAGTTATATATCTCAAAGATAGATACTAGGTCTCTAGTGGCGTGCTTTGCTTAACACATTCTTTATGACTGGCAAGCATGGCGTCAAGAGTACTCTTCATTTTTTCTTTAGGCATGAAACCCAAGGCTTGACCTACTGCTCTGCCTTCACAGAAGAACAACAATGTTGGAGTACTCATAATTCCGTGCTCGACAGCTATTCTTCTGTTATCCTTCGTTTCCAGCACATTCAACTTCGCGAATTTTATCTTGTCCCTAAACTCGATGGCAACTTCTTCGAAAACAGGATTTAGCTTAAGGCAAAAAAGACAATGTTCATGCCAGAAATCAACAACAGTCAACACATCAGACTCCAACACCTCTTTTTTCCAGTCACTGGCGCCAAGATCCAATACAGCTTTCATCACAAGTCACAAACGTAATTCTACCCAACAATAAGCATTAAAATTTTCGGATTCCTCTCTTCTGATCTGTGCTTAGAGGAATATGTGAACTTCACTTTATGCGTAACCTTTCATCTTAGTTGGATATTACCTTATGGTAAGGTTTATATATTATTACGGCAAAGTAATTACCTGCAGGTAATAAAAGACCGGTGAAGCTATATGAGCCTGAAACTGCAATTGGTCAGAAACGGAGATGTGATATTCGAGCTACCGCTCTCCCCTTTAGAATGGTCCAAGAAACATCTGGAAGACGAGTTCAGAGCCATCGAGGAAGACTTCGAAAGGTTCTCAAAAATCTTTGACGCCCTGTCTCATGAGACCCGCTTAAGAATGATGAAACGGCTGATGGAGGAAGACGATCTCACAATAAGCTTCTCAGACTTTATGCATGACCTAGACCTGAATCCCAAACTCGTATGGGAAAATGCGAGAAAACTAAGGGAAAGCGGACTTCTGGAAAAGGTCGGTAGAGGCAGATATCGTTGCTCAGAATTCGGAGAGAGCGGATTCATGTTGATCAGTTTCGCCTTCAGACGGCTCATAGATGCTTTAGAAGAAATGAACAAATTTGAGAGGTGAAGAAAAGGAATGAAGACATTTTTCAACTTCGACGAAATATTCGGAGATCTTTGGTTCCCGAAAGAGTTCACAGAAGATACAAAGCAGGTATTCGAAGAGATCCAGAAAATGATTAATAGTGGAAAACTCAAGGGCAAGTGGGACATCGAAAAAATCGATGAACCAGGAAGGAAAGGATACATTGCACGAGGACAATTCTGGTCTGATCGACCAATTGATCCTTTTGATCCACTAAGACCATGGAGAAGACCAACACCTCAGAGACGTTTTCCCATCGCAAGAGAGACGGAAAAGGAGATTCGTGAACCTTTAACAGATGTCTTCGAGAAAGATGAAGCCCTGAAGATATATGTTGAATTGCCAGGGGAAGAAAAGGAGAGCATTGAACTCAACGTGACTGAGGGAGAAGTCGAAGTTAAAGGAAGGAAATTCCACAAAACCATAGAAATCCCAACAGCAGACATCGACATCGAGAAAGTATCATCCGGATATAAGAATGGAGTCCTAGAAATAACGGTACCAAAGAAAAAGAAGGATGCGCGAAAAGTAGATATAGAGTAAGTCAAGTGACAGTTCGGTGAAGACTGAAAAAATCAACTACAACGACTATATCAACATAATTGGCACTGCTCACTTCACACGACGGAGCATCAAAGAAGCATACGAAGTAGTCAAGACTTTTCAGCCCATTGATCTAGCCCTTGAACTTGACCTGAAACGTTTCAAACGTCTGAACACTGCATGTTTGGCTTGCCCTAGACGCGGATCTTGCAGAGGACTCTGCGAATTCACTGTAGCAGCGGAAACACTAGGCAACGTAAACGCCAACATATGGTTGATAGACATGACAGAAGAAGAGATGAGGGACAGGATAAGGCGCAACACAACCCACTTTGAAAGACTTCATATGCCAATGTATCGCTCGCAGCTTGAGAACCCAACAACACTCTGGGAAAGAGGCTTCAAACTTGAAGCAATCAAGCGTTCAAAAGGCAGTATAGAGAGGCTTCGGAGGGTCCGTCCAAACGTGTGGCAGGTTCTGATAGATGAACGCGATACACTGATGGCCGCAAGGCTAAGATGGATCGTGCTGAAGAGATTGAGGGAACAGAAAAACAACAAAGTCCTTGCCCTGGTCGGAGCCGCCCACGCCGACGGAATAAGAAAACTGCTAAAGAATCCTTATGAGATTGAAGAAGAACTTAAAAGACTCGGCTTGCTCTTCACAAAACCAATCTTGATCAGAAGAGTTGCTGTCGGCGGAGACTAACCGATGCACCCGAAAAAGAAGCCATCTTAAATCCCTTTTTGCCTCAACTGCAGGAATGCAGTGCTCATGATAGATATCTATAAGGAAGCTTGGCTGTGCACATAGACATTCAATCTTAGAAATCAAAGAGTAGGATTTCGCCAACTATGCGTGCGATTACAAGACTATGCAAAGTCATAGAGGCTAACAGATAGAAACAGATTGTAAACAAGATCGTACCTAAAAGAGCATATTTGAAACCGCTTAGCGCGTGCGGGGAATAGGCTGAGAAGCCGGGGAGGGAATGGAAGCAGGATCTTCTTATATATAAGATTAGGAGCATGAGATACTGCTTTGTCAAATACAAGAATGCAAAGCGATCAATTCCTTCTTTCGTGAACTCCAGATTCCATTCTTAGAAGTAAGTATTCTGCATCTGTGGTTGGACAAATGACACTTAACGACACTATGGCCCAGTTCTTGCTGGAACATTACCTCTTTCATTGCGAAACCCTCTGCTCTCTGGGTGGACGTAGCTTCAATCAAAATTCAAAACAGTTTGTTTAATTAGTCTGAAGTGCTGATTTGTGTTTAAGGTGAATCTTATGGGCGTATTCAGGGTGGAAATAGACAAAAACGCCTGCCAAGGATTCGGCGCGTGCGTTGAACTATGTCCAAAGCTCTTCCAACTTTCGGAGTTTGATGGGAAATCCTCTTTCTCTGTACAAGGAGCTGAGAGAGTTAAGAAAGAAGATAGAATTATAGTGGAAACCTTGAAGCTGGGCGAACTGGGATGCGCGAGAGAAGGAGCTGAAGCCTGCCCCTTTAATGCCATACACATCGAAAACATGGAAACTGGGGAGAAACTTACCTGAGCCATGGTGGCTGGTGTGATTACAAACAAAATCTCTGTTATGATCGGTGGAGAAGCTGGAGCTGGAATAACTCGGTCAGGCTTCCTCTTTGCTAAGACCTGCTTAAGAGGAGGATTGCATGTCTTCGGCACCAACGACTACCAATCCCTCATAAGAGGGGGACACAACTTCTACGTTGCGAGGGCAGACATCGAAGAGATCTACTCTCATACCGACTCCATCGATCTGCTCTTGGCGCTGAATAAAGAGACCATTGTTATCCATAAAGACGAGCTTGTTCCGGGAGGAGGGATTGTATACGATGGGGAAGAGGTTTCTCTACGCAATGAGGAACTGGCGAGAGATGACTTGAAACTCTACTCAGTACCCCTGAAGGCTTCAGTCGAGGAACTGGGTGGGGAGACGATCATGAGAAATACCGTGGCTCTTGGAGTCGCCATGGCTCTTCTGAGCTATGATATGAAGATTCTGAGCGGAGTTATTAGGGACGCGTTTAAAGCAAAAGTAGCAGAGTTGAACATAAAGGCGGCGAAGATGGGACATGATCATGCCAGAGAATACTACATAGGAGACTTTGGATATCAATTGAAAAGGACAGGCTCAGCCGGAAAAGGAAGAATATTTGTCACAGGAAATGAGGCGGTGGGCCTAGGCGCCATCCGGGCAGGCTGCAGGTTCTATGCTGCCTATCCTATGACTCCGGTCACTCCTCTGCTTCATTTCATGGCTCCGCTCAATAGAGAGTATAGCATGATCGCTTTGCAGGCAGAAAGCGAGATAGCCGCCATTAACATGGTTACAGGTGCATCTCTCGCCGGAGTGAGGGTCATGACAGCTACCTCTGGAGGGGGGTTCTGCCTCATGAGCGAAGGCTTGGGAATGACAGGCATGACCGAGACTCCTGTGGTGATAATGCTGGCCCAGAGACCTGGACCCAGCACCGGTCTGCCAACCTACTCAGGGCAGGGAGACCTCAGATTTGCCATCCACGCATCCCAAGGAGAATTCCCCAGAGTTGTAATAGCCCCTGGAGACGTCGAGGAATGCTTCTACAAGACAATGGAATCCTTCAACTTGCGGAGAAGTTCCAAATACCCGCCATCCTCATCACAGACAAGTACCTTGCAGAGAGCCATGGGACTGCAGAATCCTTTAACCAGAGCAGAATCGAGATAGACCGCGGGCTTCTTCTAGCCGAGGACGAGTACTTGGCTGAAGAAGAATACAAGAGGCACATGTTCACAGAAGACGGAGTCTCACCCAGAGCCATGCCAGGAATGAAGGGAGCCATTGTAAGAACCAACACTAACGAACACAACGAAAGGGGCTACACGACCGAGGATCCAGAATTGACCGCCAAAATGAATGACAAAAGGTTCAAGAAACAGGATGCTCTTATCAAGGAATTAGAGAACTACGCAACAACCAAGCTTTTCAGTCTTAAGGAAGCAGATGTTACCATTCTAGGCTGGGGATCCACAAAAGGGGCAATAAGAGAAGCCCTAAAACTCCTTGACAAAGAAGGCTTGAAAGCCAATTATCTCCAAATCTTATATCTGAGCCCTTTTCCCGTTGCTAAAGTCGAGAGGGTCCTGAAATCAGCTGAGAAGACGGTTGCAGTAGAGAATAACAGGACCTCTCAGCTGACCAGTCTTCTAAGGGAACATCTTCTCTTGACAGTCGATCACACGATTCTGAAGTATGATGGGAGACCCTTCAACCCAGAAGCTCTTTCACAAAGGATAAAGGGGGTGCTCTGAAATGGTAACTCTCGAAGATCTGAAGACGCCGAAAAAGAACACTTGGTGCCCTGGATGCGGAAATTTTGGAATACTGATGGCTTTCAAGAGGGCCCTGATAGAATTGGACCTCGAGAGAGATCAGGTTGTGCTTGTGTCAGGTATAGGATGCCATGGAAAGATAGTTAACTACGTGAATGTCAACGGTTTTCATGGCATCCACGGCAGAGTATTACCCCTTGCAACAGGCATTAAACTAGCGAATCCCGATCTAACCTTAGTAGGTTTTGCAGGAGATGCTGACCAATACGATGAAGGGTGGGGTCACTTCGCCCACGCCATCAGAAGGAACATCGACTTAACCTTAGTCGTGCACAATAACATGGTTCTCGGCTTGACGACAGGGCAAGCAACCGCCACCAGCCAAAAAGGGTTCAAAACACAAAGTCAACTCCCTTCGGTTCGATACCGCCAGCGTTAAACCCTATCGCCCAGGCGCTGGTTAGCGATGGCACGTTCGTGGCTAGGGGTTACGCCAGAGACATGATGCACTTGACCAATTTGATGGTGAAGGCCATCAGGCACAGAGGCTTCGCCTTTCTTGATGTCTTTCAGCCCTGCGTGACTTTCAATTACCTGAATACTTTCGACTGGTTTAAGGAGAGGGTCTACAAGCTGGAAGAAGACGGACACGACTCCACTGACAGGCAGAAAGCCCTCAAGACTAGCTTCGAATGGGGAGACCGGATACCAATCAGAATCTTCTATGAAGAAGACAGGTCTACATACCGCGACAGTCTCCCACACATCAAAGATAAGTCTATTATAAAGCCGCCAATCGAAAACGTAGACATCACGCCAATCCTCAAAAGTATGATGTAGCTGAACCACTTTTCGAAGACAGAAGGCGCGCTGATACACGTTCCAGCTACGCATATCCTTTTTGAGACCAGGAGAAATCGAAACACTTGTTCTCCATGATGATAATGGCAAATTGTGCAGAAACAGTTTGCACAATTTATATTAAGTACTGATGGTTGGTTGCCTGTTAGGATGCCCGGTCTTATGGTACATAAGAAGCAACTCGTTGACATGTTGGTTGAAGCTTTGTCTTTTGAGGAGATTACGGTCACAGCTCGGCTGGAGAGCTTTCTGAAAAACGTAAGAGACTGCGAAATCGACAAGATGGCTAAACCTGTGATAGAGAGCAATATCGAGCTGATGTTATCAGATTCGATACATCATTCACAGATATTGACTGGCTTGCTGAGAAAAGCGGTGAAAGAATGAAAACAAGTCCTGAAAAACTGATGCCGCTTATAGAAGAGATCATCAACATGGAAAGGAAGGCTAAGGAACTCTACGAAGACTACCTGAAGAGAATCGAGAACAAGTCAGTTGTGAAGAATCTGACGCGCATCTTGACCGATGAGAAGAAACATATAGAATTAGCTACGCAAGTTCGAGGTCTGCTAAAACATGGCCCGGCCTACTCCAGGATTGAGGAAGCCCTGAGAATTTTCTGTAAGACCACTTCTCTCCTCATCGACTGTGGCATCAAGAATTACCTCAAGATGAATCTAATAGTTTTGAAGGATCTAGTGAATGAAAGAGGCCTAAACTGTCTATACGTGGCAGTCAACAAACCTTCCTCGTCTCTCACTGAAACTTTCTTGAGAGAAGACATCGAAATAAATAGATTTACATTCATCGACTGTACCGCAATGAATGTTAGCGGTGACATACACTTATCCGCCAAACCCGACAACCTTACCGACCTGAACATGAAAATAGGAAGACTCGTCGAGAAGACTCCTGGGGAGAAGTTCGTTTTCCTGGACGCCGTGTCCACCTTGTACATCTTCAACTCCGCCAACGATGTGGAAAGGTTCGTCCACTATCTGGTCTCCAGCTCAAAACTGAAGAAGACGGGCCTGATCTTGGTAGCAGTGAGAGAAGAGATCGAGAAAAGATCCATGGCTATGCTGACAACATTCTGCGACGATAAAATAGACATATAAAGCCTGACGTCCCAGCCTTTTACGTCAAATCTGAGCAGTCTGACTACTTCCGTTACCAAACGTATCTTCAATCCAGTCCTTGATTTCATTCCGCACTTGCCTGAACTTCTCGATGACTTCTTCCTTGGTGCCTGCGAACTCTGCAGGGTCTTCGAATCCTTTATGAAGAATCTCCTTTCCTGGAAAGAATGGACACGCCTCTTTCGCATGGTCACACACTGTGGCTACATATTCGAATTCCTCTCCATGGAACTCCTCAATGCTCTTTGAGCGCTGATTCGAAATGTCTATACCGATCTCTGTCATCACACGCACAGCGTACAGATTCACGCCTCGAGGTTCTATTCCTGCACTACGCGCCTCATACTTGTCCCCATGAAGAGAGTTTATGAATGCTTCTGCAATTTGGGAACGGGCAGAATTGTGAGTACAGATGAATAAGACTTTTTTTTTCATAGAGTCAGACTTCTTCCTAGGGTCTTTAAGCAACTTGGCTTTTAAGGAAATTTACTCTACTCAACGTTTAGATCTTCAAGGCTGCCACTGTTAACAGAGGCTTATAGCATCCAATTCGGCTATAATCGTTTGCCACAATACTTCAATGTCTGATGTTTCGAGTCCTTCTTTGATTGAGCGGGTGTTTTGGACAATATTTTCCTGAGATCACGTCTCACCTTTTGTGTTTGCAACTACTATTACGTTTTTTCTATTGCACAGGCAGTATTGACTTGTACAGACTGATACTGTCTTATCCTCCCGGGGCTCCGTGGAATGGGACATTTTTCCAGATAATATCCCACCAGTCTTCTTCTGTAATCGTTTCTCCTCGAACAAGGATTGTCAGCACTTTCTTCAGAAGCTTATGGTGTCTTTTTTCATCAGCGAGTATGGCGCTTAGTAGAAGCCTGACCTTCTTGTTTTCGATTGTTGGCAGTTTTTCGCCAATTTTCTTGATAAGCTTTGCTTCCAGCTGTATATGTTCTTCCACAAGTTCTCTCTGTTTATCAAGCTGTAATTGATTGAGGGCGGGG
>JABAOH010035115.1_pt2 | contig 56203 bp, 50 predicted proteins | sample 7062181 | NCBI WGS metagenome assembly JABAOH01 (sample SAMN14538630, study PRJNA623070) | marine sediment metagenome | biome: marine biome [ENVO:00000428]; feature: marine pelagic biome [ENVO:01000023]; material: deep marine sediment [ENVO:00002113]; isolation source: pool of 5 deep marine... | reverse complement strand
ATCGGGGAACTTTCAGAAGTCATTTTGACTCAGGAACAGGTGGAAAGATACCAGAGATATTTAATTTACAGCCATGCTGCAGGATACGGAAAACCCTTGCCCATCGACGTTGTCCGAGCAGCCATCCTGAGCCGTATAAATTGCCACTGCCATGGACATTCTGGCTTAAGGCCTGTTGTCGTGGAGACGCTAAAAGAAATGCTGAACAAAGGTGTAACACCTGTTGTCTGTGAAAAAGGTTCGGTCGGAGCATGTGGCGATCTTTCTCCTATGGCCCAGATGGCGCTCGTGCCTATGGGGGAAGGCGAGGCTTTCTATAAAGGAGAGCGGTTGCCTGGGAAGGAAGCGATGGAAAGAGCTGGCATTCCGGTTATAGTCTATGAAGCCCGAGACGGTTTAGCCACGATCAACGGCTCCAATATCATCGTCGGTCTGGGAGTTCTGGAGATCTACGATGCAGAGCGTTGGATAAAAAACTCAGAGATTGCTGCGGCCATGACCTTAGAGGTACTGAATGCCAACATGAAGGCCTATGATGAAAGACTACACAAAGTTCGCGGCTATCCTGGAGCGCTGGATGCGAGCGCAAACATCAGACAAATAACAGAAGGAAGCGAGCTTTTAGCTCAGAAAGGCAAAAAAGTCCAGGATTGTTACAGTCTGCGGAGTACCCCCCAGGTGATGGGTGCAGTCCGGGATGCTCTTAAGTGGGCCCGCTACATGCTCGAGACAGAACTTAACGGTGCTGCTGATAATCCGACTTTCTTCCCTGATGATGACGTAGTGCTTACAGGAGCCAATTTTCAGGGGACTCCGATGGCTTTCGGACTTGAACTTTTGGGAATAGCCATCACCACAGTCTGTGTCCTTTCTGAGCGGAGAACAAACAGGCTGATGAACCCTCATCTGAGTATGGGATTGCCAGCCTTTTTAACCAAAGGAGCCGGGATGTTTTCGGGTTTGATGCTCTCTCAGTATACGGCGGGCGCACTTGTCTGTGAAAATAGAATCCTCTCTCATCCCGCTGCCACGGGTTCGATTTCTGCTGCGGCTGACCAGGAAGACTTTGTCAGCATGGGAATGACCACAGCTCTAAAAACTAAACAGATTATCGACAATGCACAGGCCGTCCTATCTGTGGAATTAATGGCCGGTGCTCAGGCAGTAGATTTTCGAAAGCCTATCAAGCCAGGCAAAGGAATACAAGCAGCTGCTGGCGTTATTCGTAAGTATGTCGATCACCTTGAGGAGGATCGTCCTTTGTATGATGATATAAATAAGCTCAAGGAGGTTGTGGAATCTGGGGAGATCTTGGAGGCAGTCGAGAAAGCAATCGGCCGGCTAAAATAGAATAAGGCTATTCTCATATTGGTCACAGGGGGGAAATAAATAATAGGCTTTAGGCAAAGCCAACTAAAAGGATAATGAAAAAAAAGCCAAGGATTTCTCCTTGGCTTCTTCTAGATTCGCTTTTTTAAGACTAAAATGTAATTCTTAAAGCGGCCATTACTCTGTAATGGTCTTCTAATTCTAAATCTTTAACCGGTCCTGCCCCTTCAAAAAGGAGAGATATTTTAGTTTTAGAAAAACTAAACATGTCGAACCCGATATTGACCACGGCTTCTGCATAGGATTTTGGCAATGTTTCTCTATTCTCTGTTGTGACACCTCCCCCGGCTCCGATGTATAAAGGACCAAGGTGGAAATTTAAGAGCAGGCTTCCGTTGTAGAAAGACTTCCAGGGCGCACTGAGATTCGAATAGGCTGCCCCTCCCGCGATAACTATATCTATACCGGGAAGGAACTTATAGCCTATCCCTAATCGTCCTGCCGGGAATATCATATGCGTTCCCTCTCCTCGGGAAGCCACAGCACCTGCATCCAGCAGTATGAAAAGTCTCTTTTTGTCTTCCCTTGCTGCCACCCTGACCAGGGCTGGTTCGGACATTGCGCCATAATCATCCGTACTAACAGCTGTTACAATGAATACGCCTTTATCTTCAAATACTATTTGCCAGGAAAAAGGCATATCGTTATCTGTATATCTATCGACTAAGTTACCTTCCTTATCGGTGATTTCAAAGTCTACCCTGATAACCTGCCCATCGGGATCGGTAGAACCCGTAGCATCCAACGTGATAGGTTTTCGGATTTTGTCTTTACATGGGCTGCACTCCAATTTGCTAATGGGCGGAGAATTGATGTACGTTCTGGCTTCACAGAGGTTTTCAGATGGCTTATCCTCTTTGTTGAAAGCTTTTCCCTTGAAAAAATACTCTCCTGGCTTATCGAATCTTGTCTCCCATTTGGGGGAATCCGGAGTTAGCCTCTGGGATGTGACCTTCATTCCCTCTTTGTCAAAAACCTCTACTTCCATGGATTGGGCATTCTGAGAACCGCTCATATCCACAAAGATCGGATCATTCGGATTAGCTTTCGCAGGATTGACGTTCATATCACAAATCGCATCCTCTACTTCTTCTATTTCGGGTTTTTCTTCAATAACTTTTTCTTCAATAACCTCTTCTTCTGACGGCCAGAATAATATTCTCAATCCTTTATCAATGGTCTCGATTCTATAGGGAGGTATTCCATCAAGCATGTCAAAAACGACTCTGGCTATATCCCTCCTAAACCTGCCTGTCCTGATGCCCCGGATTCCAAGAGCGTTCACTCTGAGGAAACGAGGTGCCTTAATAAAGTTCGTATCAAAAAAGTCTAAGACAACTCGGTTAGGTCCAGATAGCTCAAACTGACGGTAGTAAGAGAAAAGACTAAAATGAATCCTAACTTCAACAGTTTTTTCGGTCTTGGAAACAACAATTTTTTCTATACTGCCTTTCTGCTGGGAAAAAGAGATTGTAGCAAGAAGAAAAATAAACAAAAGCAAAAAAACAGAAAGAGAGAGATTTTTCCTAGTCATGAGAGGCCTCCCTAAGTGATTTTGGGTGAATCACCGTTTGAATAATTCATAACATAAAAGAACATTAATTTCAATTAAAATTAGTACCATTTAGATATATTGATTAGTCTTTAATAGACAAAAATCGAAATAAATCCAGAGGTAATATTCAACACTAATATTTAGTCGGGAATCTTTCGGGAAGGTTGAATGAAAGAAGATGTTACGAATAAGAATTTCAGGCCAGTCTGTACTAATATCCTAGTTCTTTAATAATATGCTTTGCACCTGAAAACCTGTCAGTTATAAAAAGAACATAGCGGATATCGACGCTGATAGTTCTTTGCAGCTCTGGAAGGATGTAGTAATCTCCTATAACGCTTTCATATGTCATATCAAAAATGATGCCCACCTGTTCTCCTTTCGCGTTAAGGGTAGGTGAGCCTGAGTTCCCTCCAGTGACGTTTGTGGTGTTGAGAAAACAGGCTGGGATATCTTTAAGTTTTTTATCGATATAGGGACCAAAATCTTTTTTCTCATAAAGCTCCTTAAGTTTCTGAGGAACATGAAAAGGGAATTTACCTGTGTCTTTCTCGATTAGTCCCTTTAAAGATGTTTGAGGAAGATAGTATACAGCGTCTTTGGGATAATATCCCTCGATAAATCCATAGGTAAAACGAATTGTAGAGTTCGCGTCAGGAGCAATTCTCCCTTCTTTCAGCCTCATAAGAGAATCCACATAGACTTTTTTCAATTCCAGACGTTCTTGATCGAGTGCTTTCCTTTCTTCTCTTAGAACTTTCATTTCTTTTTCGAGTTCCGCCGCAAGATTGAGGATGGGGTCGTTGAGTTTCTTGAGCTCGGCTGGCGTCTTATCGAGAAACTCAAGTCTTTTTTTGACCTCGGCAAGGGATGTTTTATCAAAGATGTTATCGACATAATCGTCCACAGCTTCTTCCGAGTGTCTCCCTACGATTCCTTTAAAAGCCAGAGGCAGCTGGTCTTCATGATAGTCAAAAAATTTCTTGAGCCTGTACTTTAAAAAACTTCTGTCAGTCTTAAGGTCATAGCCTTTCTCTGCAAGCTGGATTCTCATTTTGATGTAGGGTAAATTTCGCTCCTGGTAAGACGGCTCTCTTTCCATATCCGGTTTCTGCCGCTCTTCCGCAGTCCTCCAGACTTCGTATGCCTGGGATAGTAGGGTCGAGCCGAGATAAGGACTCACAAGTCCTGAGAGTAAATTATTTTTCCAGTAATATGAGGAATATTTTTCCATAAAATTCTTTACTTTTCCCAGAATTTCTCCGCGTTCCTTCTGTCTTTCTCGGTTTTTATTGATCCATTCCATAAAATCTTTTTCCTCGGATTTTTTTCGGTTCACAACGGATGTTTTCTCAATTCCCTCAATTTTTCCCTGATAATTCTTCATAGAATTATTGAGCCCTGTAATCAAACGTGCGTATTTGATTTGAATCTCTCTCGACTCTTCTCCGGCTTTTTCAAAGAAAGCAATAGTATCTTTATAGATTTCTATTCTTTTCATCATGGCGTCCATATCGAATTGAAGTTCTGAAAGAGTATAATTTCTGTATGTCTTTCCAGGAAATCCCATGATAAAAGTAAAGTCTCCTTCTTTGAAACCATCTATAGAAATCTTCAGTATGGATTTTGGCTTATAGGGGACGTTGTTTTGACTGAAATCAACGCCAACATTATCTTCTGAAACATAAGCCCTTAAGAATGCAAAATCACATGTGTGTCGAGGCCACATCCAGTTGTCTATGTCCCCGCCAAAAGTTCCGAGATCCTGCGGCGGGGCGTAGACCAGTCGGATATCCTTTATTCTTTTAAACCGAAAAAGGTAATATTCATTCCCAGAGTACATGCTATCCACCGTGCAACGGATGTCTTTTCCTTTCTTTTCTTCTCTGGCAATCAATTCTTTCTTTACTCTGTCGATGGCCTTGTATTTCTCCATGTAAGACATTTGAGGCTTTATGCTTGATAAGACCTCGTCTGTCACTTTTTCATATCCTAAGAGAACATCGGCAACGTAACCTTTGGCAGGGATTTCTTCGTTTTTTTCCCAGGCAATGAATCCATTCGTAATGTAGTCTTTTTTCTCAGTAGAAGCTCGCTGCAAGGCGCCGAAAGCTACATGATGATTTGTCAGGATAAGGCCGTCGTGGCTTACAAATCCTCCGGTCCCGCCGCCCAGACGGACCACTGCGCTCATAAGGCCTGTTCCGTCCCTTTTGTAAAGATCATCTGGATCCATCTTAAGACCTAATTTCTTGAGATTTAAGTCTTTCATCTGATGCGGCATCCACATGCCTTCATCAGCAAAGGAAAGAGAGGTTACTCCTGCAAACAAAAAGAAAACAGCGAAAATTATAAAGGCTTTTTTAAATCGCATCTTTTTTCTTCCTTTTGACTTTATCGGTGTTATATTATGAAGAGTACAAGCTATTGGATCGGGAATTTTTCCATCAGAAAATCAACAGCCTGTTTCAAAGTCATATGTTTGTGATTGACGTCTCTATCGTAATTGATAACAAAGCTGAAAACATCTCCTTTCAATCCTTCGCAGAAGCAGAAATATTCCTTTGTCGTGGCATCGATTAAGAAAGACGCTTCTTGATTGTGGAAGGGACATTTTGCCAGATATTGATTTTTAGTTCCCACCTTTTCCCCTAAAATTCCAAATTCTTTCATCATAGCTTCCATTTTTATTGATTTCATTATGGATTGCATTTTTTGATTGAGCTCAGTATCAGAATCGTGGATGAGCTTCAGGTGCCTGAGAACTGATGTAAGGCCTTCATTGCCGCATTCTTCACAGATAGAAGCTCCTTCCTCGGATTGGATCAATTTCTTTTTTCCGTTCTCGATAGTTTCTTTATTGAAGGAAATGACAAAAAAGGGAATTTTTGGATCAATATCTTTACCGCATATTTTGCATCGACTCACGTTTTCTCCTTTCATTTATTATCTCCATGAAAGATTTATAGTTTATTCTTTTTTGCCAAAAAATCAAGTTAAGCGTAAGGTCTTGCTTTTTGTATTTCCCAATACTATGGCCAGAAAAAAGATTTGACGCGATTTATGATTTCCATTTATGGCAGACAAAAAACAAAACCCAAAAAACAAGACCTGGCACCATCTGAATCTGATGCAAAAAACAAGACCTGACCCTCTCTGCTATTTCAAATAGCGGAGGGTTTTTGGCTTTTTTTCGAGGTGAAAAATAATGATATCTTGTAGAGTTTTCTTGATGCTCTCGAGTTCTGAGGAAGAGAAGGGCAGGGCCCCTTTTTTCGGAGGAGTGTTTTTTTTGATCCATTGGACAAACGAGCCTAATTCAGGCTTGATTGCTTCTTTTTTGTAGGATGCGCAGCGGCTGCAGTAGATACCGTCTTTTTTAGGAGAGAGCCAACCAGAGTCGGTAAGAGTTTTATGACATTTTTTGCATTTATCTAAATCTGGGAGCACTCCGTTTATTTTTAGAAGCCAGGCTTCAAAATACCGGGTTAAAAAGTTTAAGTCTCCTCCGCCTTTAAGCGAGTTCAGGATAGTTAGCAACAGGCGGTAGAGAGTGTCGTCTTTTGCTCTAGAAGGAGAGAATTCTTCGATAAGTTCAGCAAAATAACTGAGAGTAAAGGATGTTTGAAGGTCGTCCTGGATTTCAAAAAAAGATTCAACAAGATCGCAATTGCTTATAGTGACTAAATCCTTTCTTTCCTTTTCATAATAAAATACTTTGACCAGAGACAAAGGTTCTAAACTAGATCCAAAACGACTGCCGAATTTTCGAGCACCTTTAGCTACGCCCTTTATAATTCCTTTATCTCGGGAAAAGAGGACAACAATTTTATCCTGCTCGCCGACGTTAAAGCTTCGTAAGACGATGGCTTCAGATTGCTCTAAGGGCATGAGTGGATTATGCGAGTTTACTCAAAAAGAGGGTTCCCAGCCCAAGAAAAGAGAGGAAACCGACGGTATCAGTGCACATTGTGAGAAGATTGACAGATCCCAGTGCTGGATCCAAACGGAGTAATTTCAGGAATAATGGGATGAGGGTTCCGAGCAGGGCGGCAATGAAGAGATTAGCAATGATGGCCAATCCCAAGATAAGGCCTAAATACGGATTTTTGATTAATAGATAAGAGATCCCAGCTAAGATTATACCGATGATAATGCCGTTTCCGATGCCAACCAGCATTTCTTTAAACAGCGCTTTTCTTGCCGTCAACCAATCTGCCTGGCCTATGGCAATTTCCCTTACGACGATGGCTATAGTCTGATTTCCAGCAATACCTCCTAGTGCCGCCACTAGCGGCATAAAAACAGCCAAAGTTACAAAAGCCTTAATAGTATCTTCAAAATAGTGGACAACAAACGGAGCGAGAGAGGCTGTGATGAGGCTGAAGATCAGAAAGGGCAGCCTCTTTTTTATAGATTTTAGAGGGCTGTCCTGGATTCTATCGGTTGTATCCAAAGAGGCCATTTTATAAATGTCTTCTGTGGCTTCCTTATCGATAACATCTATAACATCGTCCACGGTCACTACACCAATAAGTTTGTTTTCAGAATCAACGACAGGGATGGCAACAAAATTGTAATCTGCCACGTTGCGGGCCACTTGTTCCTGGTCTGTTTCAGGATGAACGCTTATGACATCTTTAGTCATGATATCTTTCAACGGGGTGTTGGGACGGGCAAAAAGGAGCTGTCTTATGGAGACAACTCCTACCAGATGGTTCTCCTCATCTACGGCATAAAGATAAAAAGCAGATTCCACATCCCCTTCAAGCTGCATGGCTGTTATGGCATCTGAAACATTTGTGCTCTGGTCCAAAGCATAAAAATCGGGTGACATTATTCTGCCCGCTGTTTCTTCCTCATAAAGCAGAAGCTCCTGTACGTCTTCTGAAGGTTTCTTCTCCATGGCGGCCAGTACGGATTCTTTCATATCATCCGGAAGGAGATCGAGAATCGGAGCGACATCGTCGGGTGGGATAATCTGGAATAGGTCAGAAATTTGTTCTAACTGAAGCTCGTTTAAAATAAGGGCTGCGTCCTCAGGGATCAGCTCCCTTAAAACTTCACCGGTTTTTTCTTTATCATTATCAAGAAGCACGTTGAAAATAATCAGTCTCTCTCTGGAGACGAGGTGATTCATAAGAGAAGAGATGTCGGCAGCATGGAAATTTTTCACCAAGTTCCACAAACGGGAAAGGGCGCCCATGTTGATAAACTTCCGGGCCGAGCTGGTGAGTATCCGCAGAGACTTTGTCCTCATTTTTTCCCTCTAAATTTTTCGTCCTAAAAGATAGCACAAAAATTGATGAGTGTAAATGCAGGACGAACAGTCGTAAATATCTTTTTTTAATCTGTTGGGTGGTGTTTTATCCTTGAGAAAGACCGGGTAATAAAGAGCAGAAAAAGCCCTCTTCTAAATAGCAGGGCTTGATCCCTTAGGCTCGAAGATGAGATTGGTCAGTGTGGGTATTTCTAAAACGCTTAGTCTATTTTTGCTTTCTGTAAAAATACTTGTTTGTTTCGGAGACAATAATAGCGCTGAGGCCGATAAGGCCTACGAGGTTGGGGAAAGCCATAAGGCCGTTCATTATATCTGACAATCTCCAGACAGTTTCAAGCTTCAGGAAAGTTCCCACAGCAACGAAGATCACAAAAACAACCCTGTAAGTTTTTACCGCCCCTTCTTTGAACAAGTATTCGATAGATTTTTCTCCATAGTAGCACCAGCCGAGGATGGTGGAATAGGCAAAGAAAATAAGAGTAACGGTGACAATGAATTCTCCTATCCCTCCTGGAAAGAATTCGCCGAAAGCCATGGCGGTAAGTTTGGCTCCTTTGAGTTCAGGGCCGTAAGTCCAGAGGCCGCTCAAGATAAGAACAAGTCCGGTCATAGTGCAGACCACAAGAGTATCGATGAAAGTCTGGGTCATGGAAACCAATGCCTGTTTGACAGGATTCGGAGTTTTTGCGGCTGCTGCGGCAATGGGAGCAGAACCCAATCCTGATTCATTAGAAAAGACTCCTTTGGATACTCCCATTCTCATCGTATGCATCACCGTTGCACCGAGAAAACCTCCCACGGCAGCTGTCGGTGTGAACGCATGCTTGAAAATAAGGGCGAAGATCTGGGGGACAATAGAAATTTTCATGAGCAGAATTACAGAAGCTCCCACGATATAGATAATAATCATAAAAGGTACAAGGATCTGAGTAACCCTGGCAATGCTCTTTATACCCCCCAGGACTACCATAGCTGTGAAGGCTGCCAGAATAATTCCTGTTACCCAGTTAGGAATGCCGAATGAAGTTTTGACACCGTCAGCTACTGAATTGGATTGAACCATGTTCCCTATGCCAAAGGCAGCGATAAAGGCAAAGATTGCAAAAAGTGTCCCAAGCCATTTCCAGCCTAATCCTTTAGAGATATAGTACATGGGCCCCCCGCTCATGGTCCCAAACTCATCGACTTCTCTGTATTTTATTGCCAGAACAGCTTCTGAGTATTTGGTGGCCATCCCAAAGAGACCAGTAATCCACATCCAGAAGAGAGCTCCAGGGCCTCCTGTGGAGATAGCGATGGCCACTCCGACAATATTTCCGGTTCCCACAGTAGCCGCCAGCGCTGTCATCAGCGCCTGGAAATGAGATATGTCGCCTTCTTGCTCATCGTCCTCTTTTCTTCTGAAAAGGGCTAAATAAAGAGAATAGAAAAGACCTCTTATCTGAAGGCCTCTTAATCTTATAGTCAGAAAAATCCCTGTGCCCACCAAAATTACAATGAGGGGAGGACCCCAGATGAAATCTCTTATAGCGGTTAATATCTCGAGTATTTGTGCTTCCATGTTTTCCCAGCCTAAAAAAATTTTTCCTATTATAACAGTGAAGAACAACCAGGTCTATACATTATTGAGGGGAACGAAAAGCTGTTTTAACCGAGGAAGGTTATGCCCAGTTTTTTTATTTTTTTGTTAAGGCCGTCTCTGTCTACCTTTAGGTCTGAGGCTGTTTCGTAAATATCCCAATTATGCCTTATTAAAGCCTTATGGATGTATTCTTTCTCAAATTGCTTAGTTGCCTGCTTCAACGGTCGATTCTTGTTGAAGTCAGGAGCATATTGTGATTCCCTGGGTTCGACAAGAAGGGAAAGATGAGAAGCCTTGATTTCTTCCTCCGGAACCATGATCACAAATCTTTCGATCACGTTAATGAGCTCGCTGGCGTTGTTTGGCCAGGAATAATTGAGGAAAGCTTCCATGGCTTTTTTACTCATGGATTTTTTCTTTTTGCCGTACTCAATCGAAAAATACTTAAGAAAATTTTCTATCAAGAGAGGAATGTCTTCTTTTCTTTCTCGTAAAGGAGGAATGACCATAGGGATGACGTTCAGCTTGAGGAATAAATCCTCTCTGAATTTACCCCTGGCGATGAGATTTTTTATGTTTTTATTTGTCGCCGCGATAATCCTTGTATCCACTGCTATGGATTCATTTGATCCTAAGGGTTCAAACTTTTTTTCCGTGATGATTCTTACCATTTTGGCCTGGGTTTTTAAGCTCATATCGCTAATCTCGTCGAAGAAAAGAGTTCCTCCGTCTGCGAGCTGCAATTTCCCCCTTTTATCCTTATTGGCATTAACATGAGCTCCTTTGACATGGCCAAATAGCTCACTTTCAATCAAATCTTCTGGGATGGCAGCAAAGTTTATCTGAGCAAATCTTTTGTTTTTTCTTTGGCTTTCTTGATGAATCAGGCGGGCAACGAGGTATTTTCCTGTCCCACTTTCTCCATAGATGAGTACCCCTCCGTTGGTTGGCGCTGCTTTCTTTATCTCCTCCCTCAATTTTTTTATGGCCGGACTTTTTCCTATAAGATGGTGCTTTACTCTGATTTTTTGGCGAAGCTGAATATTTTCTTCTTCTAGCCTCTTTTGTCTTAATGCATTTTTTACGGTTAAAACAACCTTTTCCAGAGAAAGTGGCTTTTCTAAAAAGTCATATGCCCCGAGTTTTGTGGCCTTCACGGCTGTTTCGACTGTGCCGTGGCCCGAGATCATCACTACCTGAGGATTTTCATCCATCGTCTTGATTTTTTTCAGAACCTCAATCCCGTCCATTTCAGGGAGCCATATATCAAGAAGAATGAGATCAAAATTTTGCCACTCGAGCAGCTTTAAACAGTCCTCTCCGGTATTTGCGGTTTTAATACTGTAGCCTTCATCCTCCAGGATTCCCTTTAGCGAAGACCTGATGCCTTTTTCATCGTCAATTATGAGAATTTTATCTTTGATCATGCTGGAATTTGGATGACAAATTTTGTTCCATGGGGACGATTACGTTGAACATCGATAGATCCGTTGTGATCGTTAATTACTTGGTTAACAATGGCCAATCCCAGGCCAGTTCCTCTCTTCTTAGTTGAAAAATGAGGGAGAAAGAGTTTGTCTTTATCTTTTAAAGAAATGCCATGACCAGAATCTGCAATCTCAATTTTAACTCTCTGCTCTTTTTTTTCAAAAGAAGTCTGAATTTTGATTTCTCCTTTTTTATCCATGGCATGGATTGCATTATCAAGGATGTTGATGAACACCCTTTTCATCTGTTCAGGGTCAGTTTGGATATTGGAAGGAACCGTTGGTGAGAATAGCACCTCGAATTCAATATCCCTAAATAATCCCTTAAACAGAGAAACAGCTTGTTCGATGATTTCGTGAATATCTGTAGATTGCATTTGGACTTTTGGCATACGAGCAAAATTTGAGAATTCATCCAACAGAGCTTTTATTGTTCTTGCTTCTTGGACGATAGTTTGGGCTCCATCATCGATAATCTCATCTGATTTTTTCTTTTTTTTCTTTAAATGTTTAATAATCCTTTCAGCGGAGAGTTGGATCGGAGTTAAAGGATTTTTAATTTCATGGGCAACTCGTTGGGCGACTTCTTTCCAGGCGGCTATTCTTTGAGCCTTCATAAGTTGAGTTAAGTTGTCCAGCACTACAATAAGACCTGAAAATTTATTGTTAGATTGTCTCAACGGAGATAGTGTTAGAGCGAGTGCTGTATCCTGGCTGCTAGAGTTAATATTTATTTCCTTTTCAGAGAGTTTATATTTTTTCTGAATTCCCAATTCAATGCTCTTGGAGATCTCTCCATATTTGGCGAGGCTTAAGATATTTTTATAGCTTTTTCCGACGAGATTTTTTCCTGGCAAGGCCAGCATTTCTCGAGCCGAGGGATTTATGGTTGTGATGATTCCTTCTGCGTCAAGGGTTATAACTCCGGTTGTTATGTTATTCAAAATGGTCTCAATGTACTTTTTTCGAGCTTCAAGCTCTGAGGTTTTTTGGGCAATGTTATGATGGCTTTCTTTGAGGTCTGAGATCATTTGGTTGAAGGAATCTATTAGAATTCCAACCTCGCCGGAGGCAGGGTCATCAACCTTAACATCTAAGTTTCCTTTTGAAACATCTTTTGTCGCCTGAGCCAGCTTTTCAATAGGCACTGTGATTGCCTTTGCCAGGTGAAAGCCAATCCAACTGGCTGCAAAGATAATCAGAAGAGTGATAAAACTGAGGGTTATAATATAGAATGTTTTCACTGGATTTTTTTGTATTTTCAACTGCCGGTATCTTTGAACATAAGAAGTTATGTTGTCGATTCTTTGAGTATAATTTTGAGGAAGGAATTTCCCTGTAACAACTAGCAATCTTCCCATATCAGGAATATCGAAAGAGAGGCCGCGTCGGATCATTTTCCCGTTTCCCATTGATTCGATACTTGTTATTGTCTCTTCCAGACTGGCCTGCTTTACAAGTTCTGGCGGGAGGTCTCGGTAATCATGAAGAGGAAGATTCGAGTTGAGATAGGCAAACAACTCTTCATCATCCAAGAAGATGTCAATTTCATCCAGCTTGTATTCCCTTAACTTTTCTCTGGTGAATTCCCTTAAAGGCAGCTGGCCTTCATTTAAAAGCTTTTGCTTTCTGATGCCTTTGCTTAATTGCCTGGCATAGTGGAGAGTAATTTCCTCACTTTCCATAAGAAGGCTATCTGCCAGACTTTTTGTATCATCCATAATCTTATTTAAAGGTGTTTTGAACCACTGTTCAATGTTGCGACTTATCAGGTCACTGGCAAAAAGGAAGAGAAGGAGGGTAGGAATAAGGGAAAGGGCGGAAAAGAACAGGACTAACCTTGCTTTAAAGTGCGCGCCGATGATTTTCCTTTTTCTCTCCAAATAAAGTTTTACTAAATTCCTAATTAAGACAAAAAGAAGTATGATGAAGAGAAGGAGCACGATTAATTGAAGAGTGGTAAGGAGAATATTTGTCACTGAGGTTGAGGAAAATTCTTGTGCTTCGCGTATAAAGTATTCGATAGTAAAAAAGAGAATAATTAAGAGGATGATAATTGCCCCTATAACTCGAGGCCCTTTTTTCTTCTTATTCTCCATCTTTATATCTTTTTTGTAATACGTCATTTCTCTTTTCATTTATCCAAACCAACTATGGTTTCCTCTTCTTGAGCGAGGAATCGTTGGTAGTTCTTTAAGGTTATTCTTATATTGCTTATTACAGATCCCCTGGGACCAAGCTTTTTTCCCTGCTTATTATTTAATATGTAGGATATTCCTCCCGCATTTCCTGTGTGGATGAGAAGCTCTTCATTAGCTTTGACCGTGAGTTTTTCTCCTGGCTGTTTGAGACCATCTACTTTTAATACTCCATCTGCCCAAACCTGGAGCCAAGTTTCTTCAATAAAGGAGATTTCAATGGTTAAGGCTGCTTCATCAGGTATCAATTCCGCCAAAGATTCATCTCGTGAGGGTGGTAATGACATCTCTTTCTGTAGTTGTGTTGAGGCTTTAGGTACTTCAGTGGGCGGTAGAGTCTGTTTTTTTAGAAAAAATAAATAATAAAGGAAGAAAAGAAATAGCAAGAGGATGATTATTAGAGCACCGCCTAAAATCAATCTCTTTATATTTTTTTTCACAGCCGGACGAGTTTTTCTCTTTGTTTGCTTAGACTCCAGGGACTGGTCCTGTTCGAGAGAGTCCTCATAATACTTGTTCAAAACATAATCCTCTTCTAGGCCGATAAATTTAGCATAGCTTTTGAGAATAGCTTTGATAAAAAAATTGCCGGGAAGCATGTCTAACCTGTCCTCTTCTAAGGCTTGGAGAAATCTCAGGCTGATTTTGGTTGAGCTAGAAATTTCTTTTAGAGAGATACCTCTCAATTCTCGTTCCCTTTTGAGATCTTGCCCTAGAGATGCCATATTTTGGAATTTTAGGCAAAGAAGCATACCATGTCAATAAACAGATGGGGCAAGTTAGGTTGCTGGACTGGCTAAACTAGAGATATAACAGAGGAAAAAAACGCAAAGAATAGAGAGACGACGAAAAACGATTTCCTGTAAATATGCATAAGAAATAGAAAGAGAATGCATCCGAGTATCTGCTCATTTTTTTGTGTGAGTCTTAAAATTATATATCTTTATCCTGAGAATTTAATAAAAAAGATTATAATGATAAACTGAGGATAAAACGAAGATGAATCTAAAGAAAGCCGTTGAAGCGCAGCAGAGACTTTCGGCCAGGCTGAACTTAAAATGGGATGGCAAAGAGGTCAATCTTATGGCCGGCGCAGACTTTGGATATAGCTATAAGAAAAACAAGATAGGAGCGAGCATAGTGGTTTTCAAAATTCCTGAGCTTGAGATTGTTGAGATATCAGAAGCAGTAAGAGAAATTGAATTTCCTTATCTTCCTGGGTTTTTATCCTTCAGAGAAGGTCCAGTTTTTTTGGATGCTTTCAAGAAAATAAGAAGCAAACCTGATGTGACTCTTGTAGATGGAAACGGGATTGCTCATCCTCGAAAAATGGGCCTAGCCTCCTATGTTGGAGTTATCCTAGATATCTGTACAATAGGATGTGCGAAGACACCCTTTTTCCCTTTCGTCTTACCCTCGGAAAGTAGAGGATCCTATACTTTTTTCAGGAATGATAAAAAAGACAAAGCAGGGATTTGCCTTAGAACCCGTCCCGGTGTGAAGCCGATTTTTGTATCTCCAGGGCATAGGATTGATTTCATGTCTGCCATGAAACTTGTTCTCAGATGTTCGAAATTCAGGATTCCCGAGCCCTTGAGAGAAGCCCACAGAAGGGCGAGTAAAATATTTTGATTAGCGAGATCTTTATACTTTGAGAAAGCGAGCAAGAGAACTGAGGCTTCCGGAGAAGCCGATGAATGCTCCTGCTGCGATGAGCATAATGATTTGAGAAAGGGAAAGATAGCGGAAATTGATGAGTTCGCTGAAGACTCCCAAAGAAACGCCTAAATAAAGAGGGAAGAACTTTATCAAGAGAAAAATCAACAAGAGAGAGACCAGCCCTCCAAATATTCCCAGAATCATTCCCTCCATGAGGAAAGGTATTCTGATGAAAGTGTTTGTCGCTCCGACGAGTCGGAGGATTTCGATTTCCTCGTGGCGGGCAAAAACATTAAGCTTGATGACATTAGAGATAATAAAAAAGGAAGCTAAAACCAATATCCCTCCTAAAAAAAATCCAACAGCCTGAGCCAATCTGCTGAGAGACCGCATCTTTTCCACCCAATCTCTGTTGAACTGAACATCCTCGACTCCCTTCATTTCCCTCATTTCCTGGATAAACGCCAGCGTTTCGGCAGATGAGAAATTTTCTTCGCTGATGGTTGCCTCAAAGGAAGAAGGGAAAGGATTAACCCTTAAATTCTCGATGATTCTTCGGAGTTCTGGAAAATTATTCTGGAATTCTTCTAGGGCTTGATCTGGACTTTTAAAATGAACATCTTCTATCAGCGATGATTCTTTTAGCTTTTCTTCTACCAGGTTTCTTTGGTTTTCAGGCAAGTTCTTCTCGAGGAAAAAAATGATCATCATGTTTTTGGATAGCTGCTGGGCTGTAAAATGGAAGTTGTTGGAGAGGGAGAGAAATACTCCAAATATAAGAAATGAAAGACAGATGATAGTGATAGAGAAAAAGTTACGAATTCTATACTGCCAGAGGTTCCTGAGCGTTTCCTTGAGGAAGTACTTTAATTTTTGGATAATCAAATTGTTTCCTTTCTGATTAGTTTCCCTTTATACAGGAATAAAATCTTCTCACCAAAATGGCGGATTAAATCCCTATCATGGGTGCAGATAATAACAGTTGCGCCCTGTTTATTGATTTCTTTGAATAAGGTAATGATTTCAAAGGCAAGCTCAGGATCGAGGTTTCCTGTTGGCTCGTCGGCTAAGAGGATTTTTGGATTGTTCACTACCGCCCTGGCAATAGCCAATCTCTGCTGCTCACCGTAAGAAAGTTGAGAAGGATACTCCCACATTTTGTGATGAAGGTTGACAACTCTCAACGCGTTGAAAACTCTTCTTCTTATTTCTTTGCGAGAAATCCCGATAACCCGCAGCACAATTGCCACATTCTCGAACACCTTTTTGTGGAAAAGAAGGCGAAAGTCCTGGAAGACACTACCTATAGTCCTTCTCAGTTTATAAATTTTGTGGTCGTGAATTCTGACAACGTTTTTCCCGTCAACGATTATTTGACCTTGAGTAGGATAGATCTCTCTCAATATCATTTTTAGGAGAGTTGTTTTTCCTGAACCGCTGGGGCCCGTGATAAAGCAGAAATCTCCTCTATTCACTGTGAATGTAATATCAGACAGAGCCCACCGGGGAGGTTGGTACTGCTTCCAGATATGATATAGTTCTATCATCCTAAGCTGCACAAAAAAAAGTCTGAGGAATAATATTTTTCATCATTCGGTCAAGTATGTTCGGTTTTTTTCTTCAATACTTTTTAGAGGTTGGATGATTTCCGTATTGAGTGTGGCAGCCGTAAAAAATTTTTTTTTGCGTCAAAAGTTGAGCGTTGATTTTTAATTCGATAGCAGGCTCATAGATTTGTGAGTTCATCAATTTAGGGGACGATTATAACATATCAATTTGAGGTTTCAAAGATGCAAGAATGAGCGAAGGAGGGGAGGGTTATAAAGCGAATAGATACATAAACCAGCCAAAAAGAAGAGCGCCCAAAACCATCAAGAAAAAGAGAGAAAGAGCATACTTTATCTGGCTTTTTCTTTCTGATCTTCGGATGAGGGCTAAGACGATGCAGACAAAAGCAGCGTAAAGAATCATGGAAAAAAGATGGCTTTTTAATATCATTTCTTTTTTCCCGTGGCGATATCAAATGCATCAAGGGTGACGAGGTAATTCAGAAGCCCCGCACCTGCAATATAGGCCGTGCCGAATTCAAAAGTCGTATTCTTTAAATCCCCTAAGCCAAAATAGAAGATTTTAGAAAGAATGTAGAGGAGGCCACTCCCTAAGTCAGAAAGAAAAGCAAGAATAGTTAGAGGATTTTCTGCCTGCAAGGAATAGATTTTTCCACCCATGAGCAAACCAAGGGCTGCCATTGAGTAGATACAGACGAAGAATATCCCGCCTTTCCAGAATTTCTTTTGAGAAATATGTCCTGCTCCAGGTATGAGCCACCCTAGTGCTACATGGCCCATGATTTTTATGTCATTGATATCAATTTTCATTTTGAATGAAAATGATAAATGAAAAGAGGAACCAAATCAAGAAGAATTTGGAGTAAGCAAGCATCTACAATTCTATGATTAGAAAAGGTTTTGGGAAATAGCCTAGATCCCTTCAGATTTTTAACGCCATTCTGCATTCGCTCTGATCAGCCGGCTGCGTAACTCGCTACGCTCAGACAATCTCGACTCCCGACTATGTCTGATTCCCAAGCTAGGCGAAGGCTGTACGGTGAAAAAACCGTGAAAAAGGCTGAGGGGGCATGGTTTCTCTCCGAAAGAGAGAAGAGCGAAGCCTTGATCCGAGTTGCTTTTGATTCCCTGGGGAAAAGCAACGTGTTTTTGAGCCATATTGCCTGAGCCATTCTTCAATGGTCGCTGCAGCTATTTCCCTAAACCTTATTTTACCAATAGCTCAGCATTAACGATTGATCATCTGCCAAAAACAATTTAGGTTGAGTTTATGCTATACTAATTAGTTTTAAAAAAGAGCGGGCTTGATAAATCAAGCCCCTACAAAAAAAAGGCGGCTTGATAAATCAAGCCCCTACAAAAAAAAGGCGGCTTGATAAATCAAGCCCCTACATCAAAAATGCCTGAACTACCCGAGGTTGAAACTATTGTTCAGAGTCTTTCTTCGAAGCTTATAGGTCTTGAAATTAGCTCGGTTAAAATCATCTATCCTCCTGTCTTGAGGAAGAAGAAGCCTTCTCTTATTCATGATCTTAAAGGAAGGAAGGTCGTTGGTCTTCGTCGCCGAGGAAAAATGCTTCTGATAGACTTAGAGAGAAATCTGAGTCTTCTTATTCACCTAAAAATGACAGGACAGCTGCTTTTTTATCCCAGAGAAGAACCTTTAGATAAACACACTCATTTTGTCCTTTTCTTCAAGGATGAAAACAACGAGCTGCGGTTCAGGGATGTTCGCAAGTTTGGCTTTATCTCCTGCCTTCGGACTTTTAACGCATCCTGTGCAGATGAACTTGAAAACCTTGGCCCAGAGCCTCTTGAGATAAATTTTCCGCACTTTAAAAAGCTCTTTCAAAGCAGAAAGGCACGTTTGAAGAGTCTACTCCTAAACCAAAATTTTATCGCCGGGATTGGAAATATTTATGCTGATGAAATTCTTTTCCGGGCAAAACTCCATCCTTTAATCCCAGCCTCTTATCTTGGTAATGAAAAACTGAAGCGGCTTTTGAAGGCTATGAGGGACGTTTTAAGAAAAGCCATTATCCATAAAGGATCTTCAATCCGATCATTCATGAATGATGAGGGGAAGGGAGGAGAATTCCAGGAATATCATCAGGTTTACGGGAGGGAGCAACTCTCTTGTTTTATTTGTGGAGAAAAGATTAGGCGCCTCCGCCTCGGAGGCAGAAGCAGTTTTTTCTGTCCTGGGTGTCAGAAAGAGGAAAAACGCTAATACAGCAACCGATTACGGAAATAAACCTCTAAACCGATACACCTCAGAAATTCTTTCAAGGGCAACCAGATATGCAGCACAGCGCAAAGAAACGGTTTTTTGGACAGATTTTTCCCATACCTCTTTGAAAGCTTTAACCATTTTCCGCTCCAGCTCTTTATTAACTTGATCCTCTTCCCAGAATAAACCGCTCATTGCCTGAACCCATTCAAGGTGACTGACTACAACTCCTCCTGCATTGGCAAGAATGTCAGGAATCACTTGAATTCCCTTTTTTTCTAGGATTTCATCTGCTTCTGGCGTTGTGGGGCCGTTAGCTCCTTCGATAATAACTTTCGCTTTAATCTTATCTGCATTTTTCCTATGAATCTGGTTCTCTAGAGCTGAAGGGATGAGTATATCAACATCCTGGAAAAGTAGTTTGTCTCTATCAATCTGCTTTCCCGGATGTTTGATGATGCAGGCATGTTTCTCTACGCAATCTATAAGGCCAGGGATATCCAAACCATTTGGATCGACGAGTGCGCCAGAGATATCAGATGTGGCCACAACTTTTGCTCCCATCTGGGAAAGGAAAAGAGCAGCGTGGCCTCCCACGTTTCCAAATCCCTGGATAGCAATCTTGGCTCCCTTGAGATTTTTCTTTTTTGCCTTGAAAAATTCTCTGGCGATTATAGACACTCCTCTTCCGGTGGCTTCTTTTCTTCCCTTAGAGCCACCCAGGATTTCAGGTTTCCCGGTGACAATACTTGGCTCGGTGTAGCCTTTCACCATCGAGAATGTATCCATGATCCAGGCCATTGTTTTTGAGGTTGTATACACATCTGGGGCAGGGACGTCGATATGCGGACCAAGGATAGGCATGATTTCTGTTGTGTATCTTCTGGTCAGCCTTTCTAGCTCAGCCTCGGAAAGCTTTCTCGGATCACAGATAATCCCCCCTTTGGCTCCACCGTAAGGTAAATCCAGAAGCGAGCATTTCCATGTCATCCAGGCAGCCAAAGCAACCATTTCTTCCTCCGTTACATCTGGATGGTATCGAACTCCCCCTTTTGTTGGCCCTTTGGCGTTATTATACTGACAGCGAAAGCCGGTAAAAACTTTTGTCTTTCGGCTGTCTAGTTTGATAGGGATAGATACTTTCAGGATCCGCATAGGTCTTTCCAGTATTTTCAAGAGGTTGGGATCCAGGTCGATTTCTTTTGCAGCCTTATAGAGTTGTTTTTTAGCCTTGCGGGCTAAAGAATCATCGATCATCTCGTCCTCCATAAAAAACGAACGGAGATAGCCTCCAGTTTGACATAAAAGACGTTTTTATTATAATTGTAGTTTATTTTCAATTGCAATTTATCTTCACGAAAAAATAACGAATTAAAAGAAATGGAGGAAAGTCCGACATGCAAACTTTTGAAGATTTCATAGAATTTGCCATAAAAAGGGAAGAAGAAGCTATCAAAGCTTATGGAGAAATTGCGGGTATTGCAAAAACTCCGGGCCTTAAGAAACTCTTGCTCGATCTCCAGGAAGAGGAGAGAAACCATAAGAAGCTTCTTCAGGACATCACAGAAGAGAAAATTGAATCTTTAGAAATCAAAGAAGTTGATGATTTGAAAATTAGTGATTATCTGGTAGAAGAACCTCCCAGTGCTGATATGAATTTTCAAGACCTTCTTATTCTTGCTGCAAAAAAGGAACAAAAGGCCGTGGATCTATATTCCGATCTTGAGAGAAAAGTCAGCCAAGCAGAGCTCAAGAAATTATTTGAGTTTCTCATCCAGCAGGAAAAATCACACAAGCTGAAACTTGAAGAGGAATACGAGAAACATGTCCTTGAAGGATATTGATCTATGTCCTCATTTTCTGGATTCTTTAAAACAACAAAGAAGGCAGTTACCAGCTCTTAAGAAGCAAAGTCCGATATAAAATCTTAAGGAGAATGAAGATGGAAAAATGGGAATGCACAGCTTGCGGGTATATCTACGACCCTGAAGTTGGTGACCCCGATAACGGAGTGGAACCAGGAACTCCTTTTGAGGATTTGCCTGATGATTGGGTTTGTCCTCAGTGTGGAGTCGGCAAAGAATTTTTCCAGAAGATCGATTAAAACTGGTCAGGAGCTAAAAGTATAACGTGAGAGTAATCGTCGTTGGGAATGGTTTAGCTGGAATTATCTCTGCTAAAACGCTGCGCGAGCTGGATAAAAAAGTCGAAATAGAAGTTTTTGCGGAAGAAAAATATCATTATTATCCCCGCCCAAACCTGATCGAATTTTTGGCAGGCAATATCCCGTTTGAGCGGATGTTTGCTTTTTCTCAGGAATGGTACAGAGAGCAAAATATAAATATTCATCTTGAGAAACATGTAACAAGGATTTTCCCTAATTCACAGGAAATAGAAGTAGAGGAAGGGAAAAAAGAGAAATACGAATTTTTGCTCCTCGCTAACGGTTCTTCTTCCTTCGTCCCTCCTTTTAAAGGTGCAGATAAAAAGGGCGTCTTTGCTTTAAGGACTCTTGAGGATGCTTTTGAGCTTCTTGAGTACCTCGAGAATCACCAAAGGGTTGTCGTAATCGGAGGAGGACTTTTAGGTCTGGAAACAGCACGGGCAATGAAATCAAGAGGAGCTCAAGTAGAAGTGGTTGAGTTTTTCGAACGTTTGCTCCCCCGCCAGCTCGATATCCAAGGAGCATCTCTGCTTAAAGCCCAGATTGAGAATATGGGCATAAAAGTCCATCTTGGGTTGGCTACTGAGGAGATTCTTGGAAAGGAAGCAGTGAAAGGCTTAAGGTTTAAAGGAGATAAAGAGATTGAAGTGGACACGGCTATAGTAGCAGCTGGGGTGCGGCCAAACATCCGAATAGCCAAGGAAGCTGGTCTTGAGACCGATCGAGGGCTTGTTGTCGATGATTACCTCCAATCAAATGATTCAAAAATATTCGCTGCGGGCGACGTTATCCAGCACCAAGGAAAAGTCTATGGAATTATTCCTGCTTCTTTTAATCAGGCTCGGGTGGTTGCTTCCAATATCTTAGGTAAGAAGGAGAAGTATGAAGGAACCGTCCCTTCTAACACCTTGAAAGTAGTTGGCCTTGATGTCATGAGCGCGGGCCTTGTTAATCCAGAAGAAGACTCTTATGAGGAATTCAGAAAGGAAAAAAAAGAAGAGGGAACGTATAAAAAAGTGGTCATCCATCAAGGTGTAGTGGTCGGAGCTATATGGATGGGGACCAAGAAAGGAGCCAGTGAAATCAATCGATTAATCTCCCAGAAGGTAAATGTCGAGAAGCATAAAATTTCTCTTATAGAAGACGATTTTGACTACTCAGTATTATGAAAATTAGAATCCTTAGCATTTTTCTCGTTTTGTCGGTTTTCATTGCTCCTGTCCATGTTCTGGGCAAAATCTCTGGGTATCTATCCTTTGGCTATATAAAAGGCCAGGATCAATCAGACCAAGCCGATGGAAGTTTTCGAAACGCTCAATTAGGGCTCATTTTCTCGGATGAACTTGCACCCAGGATTGACTATGTTGCAGAGATTAGGTTCAGGGAAGAAAGCAGGATTGAGTTAGAACAGGCCTGGGTAGGATTCAACCTCTCTAATTTGGTGAATTTTAAATTAGGACTCTATATTGTTCCTTTTGGAAGATACAATCAGGCAAACCGCCCTCATCAGACGATGTTAATAAATGATCCTTTGATCGTGGAGAATATGTTTCCTCCAAGCTGGAGGGATGTAGGAGTTCAGTTGGAGGGGAGAACAGGCAGTATTTACTATTCAGTCTATTGGGGGAACGGGCTTTTTGAGAGTGAAAATTTGAGGGGAGGTCAGCAGTTCACGGATAATAATCTTAACAAAGCAAAGGGAGCAAGATTGGGCGCAAAGGTTAGCCAGTCGCTTGAAGTCGCCCTTTCCTATTACCGAGGGAAATATGATGAGGATAATGAGCGAGATCTTATCTTTCAAGGGATAGATTTGATCTGGTCATCAGAGGGATTGCAAATCATCTCTGAGTATTTAATGGGTACTATAAAGAATCCTGAGAATTTTTCTGAGGGCAAAGTTGAAGGATACTATGTCCAGGGTTCATTCGAATCTGGCACGCTTCGTCCGGTTGTGAGCTACCAACGAATAAAATACAATGATCCTTTTCATGGCCAAGGCTTTGTCAGTCCAGGTGCTGGAGCGGGAATCTCAGTGGAGAAAAATCGCTGGTCACTCGGTTTCGTGTATTTTGCATCCGAGAATGTTTTTCTTAAATTCGAATATGATATAAACCGCGAGAAAGACCCAAAGATTAAAGATAACTCCTACTCATTTCAGGCATGTTTAAGTTTTTAAAGGAAAAAAAAGTAATCTGTGCCCTTTTTTTTTGATTTAATTTCTGATAAAATTCGGTCTCAATAGGCTTTCTTCCTGAATATAAAAAACACGAGACTTTTATAAGGATTTTTATGGCTAATTTGCTTGTAGCTGGGACTCAATGGGGCGATGAAGGCAAAGGTAAAATTATTGACCTACTTACTCCATCTTTTGATGTGGTGGCTCGTTATCAGGGTGGTCATAATGCCGGACACACGGTTTATGTAAACGGTAAAAAAATCATTCTTCATCTTATTCCTTCAGGAATTTTCCATAGCGATAAGCTTTGTATTCTCGGGAACGGTGTTGTCATAAATCCCAAGGCATTTCTAGATGAAATCGACGAATTAAAAAAATCCGGGATTGAGATAGGGGATAATATCGTGATAAGCAAAAATGCCCATCTCATCCTCCCTTATCACTCGCAGAGAGAGAAAATCGATGAAGAGAGAAGGGGAGCGAAAAAAATTGGAACTACATGCCGCGGAATCGGCCCTTCTTATGAGGATAAAATGGCTCGCCGCGGAATCAGGGCTGGAGACCTTTTGGAGCTGTCCGTCCTCAAAGAAAAGATTAAGGAGAATGTAGAAGAAAAGAAAGCTTACTTCTCTCATTACGATAAGCCGCTCCCTGATGCTGAGAAAATCTATAAAGAATATGCTTCCTACGCATCCAAGATAAAAAAATATGTAAAGGATGTTTCGCTTCTTTTAGACCAGAAAATGAAAGAAGGGAAATCTGTTCTTTTCGAAGGAGCTCAGGGTGCCCTCTTGGACATCGATCATGGAACATATCCTTATGTAACCTCCTCCAATTCTACTGCCGGGGGAGTATGCACCGGCTTGGGCATTCCTCCCCAAAAAATAGATTTAGTCTTGGGAGTAACTAAAGCTTACACAACGCGGGTTGGAGAAGGGCCTTTTCCCACAGAGATTTTTGACGAGAGAGGAAAATATTTGCTTGAGAGGGGGAATGAATACGGTTCGACCACTGGCCGGCCCCGTCGATGTGGATGGTTTGACGCCGTGGCAGTATCTTATTCATGCCGCTTGAACGGAATAGATAAGATTGCCCTGACCAAGCCTGATGTTCTCGATGATTTTGATGAAATTCTGGTGTGTGTGGGATACAAATACAAAGGGAAGCCGCTGCCCACTTTTGCTTCAGAAAACTGGATTTTGGATAAAGTCGTCCCTGAGTATAAGAAGGTGAGAGGCTGGAGAAGACCAATCCAGAAGATAGTAGATTTTTCTTCTCTTCCCCAAGCTTTTAAAGATTACCTTAAGCTTATCGAAGATACTGTCCAGGTTAAGATTGCGATTGTTTCCACAGGAGTGGAAAGAAGGGACAGCATCCTGAACGAAGCTGAGCTGAAAGGCATTGCTGATCTGGATAAGATCAAAAAAGAAATAAGCTGAATTCGAGTATTGCCTTGCCAGAGGGGCCTGGCACAGAGGCCTTAATTCATACCTTCCCGAATCAAGGTCATATTGACTTAGCTGCCAATTAATGGTAAAAATCATTGTTCGAATATAATAATTCCTATCGGGGAGGTATTAAATGCCGGTAAAGAAGACGACAAAGAAAACAACAAAAAAGACTGCTGCCAAAAAAACAAAGAAAGCTGCGCCCAAGAAAAAAGCTGCTGCTAAAGTCAAAAAAGGCCAAGCTTATGAATGTCACGTTTGTGGTTTAAGAGTTGTAGTAGATAATATCTGTGGATGCGTTGAGGAGCACGCCTTAATCTGTTGTAAAAAGCCGATGAAAAAGAAAAGAGCTAAAAAGTAAAACGGGAATTTTAAAAGAATCAGAGCAGTTTGAAGAAGATATAAAAGCGAAATTCAGTTCTTGTTTAGGCTTTTTTCATATTTATTTTTTATAAAGTAGATAAAAAAATTATCCTCAAAAATATGAAGAGGCCAGCTCTCATTTTCTGTCCTTCGATGCTTAACTTCTTTTGCCTAGATTTACCTCTATATTTAATTCTCATATAATTAGACGGAAAGAATAAGTCATTTGTTCTTTTCTTAAAGAGGATTGAGAAAAGAAAAATTTTATGATAAAATATAATTACTATTATTACTATAAATTAAGTAAAGAATATATCCTGAAATCTTAAAGAGAATGGCTTAGAATTCACATTTTTAAGGACAAAAAATTAAGATTTTGTAAAGAGACAATGCAGAAAAAAGCAAAGATGATAACCGATATTTCCGTGATGATTGCCGGGATGGCAGGTGACGGAGTCCTCTTTACAGGTAATGTTCTGGCTAAGATTCTTAAGCGACAAGGATTGGAGATTTCAACTTACAGGGATTTTCCTTCCAACATAAGAGGAGAGCCGACTAATTATACGATTAGAGCGAGTCTTGGGAAAATCTATGGGAGAGCAGACGACATCGATGTTTTCCTGGCTTTTGATTGTGACGCAATCCTAAAGCATTCCAAAAGTATGGCGGAGGGAGGAATCCTTCTTTGTGATGGTGAAGACTTTGTCGCGCCTCCTCCTTCAGAAAGCAGGGCCAGAACATACCATACTTTTCCCTTAAAGAAATTAGCAGTAGGTAATTTTGGCATCGAAATCTTCAAGAACATGATTGCGCTCGGAGCCCTTTGCTATATCCTTGATCTGGATTTTCACGTTGTAGAACGGATTATCTCAGAGGCTTTCTTGAAGAGAAAAGGGAAAGAAGTCGTTCGAAAAAATATTCAGGCCATTCATCTCGGATGTGAACAGGCGAAAGAACTTGTTGCGCCACAAGAAAGATATCTCTTAAAGAGAAGAGAAGATTATGGCAGATTATTTCTCTCTGGAGATGAAGCAATTGCCTTCGGAGCCCTTGCCGCAGGATGTCGGTTTTTCGCTGCCTACCCTATTTGCCCTGCAACTGAGATCTGGCAGTGGCTTACCGTCTATCTTCCCCAGTTCAACGGTCTTGTGGTCCAGACCGAGGATGAACTGGCCGCATTGAACATGGCCTTGGGAGCTTCATACACAGGAGCGCGGGCCNNGCGGGCCATGACTTCGACTTCTGGGCCCGGGGGTTCTTTGATGATGGAAGGATTTGGCCTTGCTGGAATGGCGGAAATACCAATAGTGGTTGCCCATGTTCAGAGGGTTGGCCCGAGTACAGGCATGCCGACAAAAACCGAGCAGGCAGATTTAAATCAATGGATTTATGGCTCTCATGGAGATTTTCCCCGTATCGTTCTTTCTCCGGGAACAGTAGAAGAATGCTTTGAGTTCATCATAGAAGCTTTTAATCTTGCTGAAAAATATCAGTGTCCAGTGATTCTTCTTACAGAACAGGATTACGGTCAGGGCCTCCGTTCTGCAAAGAGATTTAACTTATCAAAGGTTGAAATCCAAAGAGGAAAACTCTTAAGCCAAGAAGAGCTTATAAAAATAAAAGATTTTAAAAGGTACGAATTCACGCCTGACGGAGTTTCACCCCGTGCTCTACCTGGTATGAAGAACGGCCTTCATATGACGGAGAGCAATGAGCACGATGAGAGAGGCTACAGAGATGAAGACCCAGAAAATAGGGTAAGGATGATGCAGAAAAGAATGAAAAAGCTTAAAAGTGCTTCGAAGGACCTGATCGGTCCCAAAATATGGGGGAAGAGAGATGCTGAAATCGGGATCATAGGATTTGGCTCCACCTTTGGACCTATTCAAGAAGCGATAACACAGCTAGAAAAAAAAGGAATCAGGGCTAAATACCTTCAGATGAGGACACTCTGGCCTTTCCCTTTGAAAAAAGTAAATGAGTTCCTAGCGACGTGCAAAAAAACTTTTGTTGTAGAAAACAATTTCTCTGGACAATTGAGTTTGCTTCTAAAAAGCCAGGTGCGAACGCCCTTTGAGGCGAAGAATATTCTTAATTATTCAAGCCAGGCCTTCAGGCCTAAAGAGATATCAACTCAAATCCAGAAGGCTCTATAGATGAGAAAAGAAAAGAACTATCATTTGACGGACCCGACCTGGTGTAAGGGCTGCGGTATTTTTGGCATTTTTGCTGCTCTTAAGAAGGCTGCTGTTACTCTAAACCTGGAACCAGAACAGTTGGTAATTGTGACGGGGATTGGTTGCCATGGGAGATTGAACAATTATTTTCGTTCTTATGGATTTCACGCTCTTCACGGCCGGACGTTGCCCGTAGCCTCTGGAGTTAAGCTTTCCAATCCCAGACTCTCAGTCTTAGGAATAAGCGGAGATGGCGACGCCTACTCTATTGGCCTGGGACATTTTATTCATTCCTTAAGGCGGAATATCAATATCACCTATTTGGTTGTGGATAACAGGATCTACGCTTTAACTCAAGGTCAAACTTCTCCTACAAGCGAGAAAGGTTTTGTTTCAGTTTCAACTCCATACGGATCTAAGGATCTAAATCTCAACGGGCCTCAACTGGCGCTTGCTTCAGGGGGAAGCTTTATTGCTCGAGGATTTTCCGGTGAGCCGAAGCAATTAGCCACTCTTATCGAAAAAGGAATGAAACACAACGGTTTTTCACTTATCGAGGTCTTGAGCCCCTGTGTGATTCACAATAAGGTTAATACTTATCAATGGTTCAAGAAAAATATTTACAATCTTGACGATGATTCAAATTATAATCCTAAAGATAAGATGAAAGCCTGGAAAAAGTTAAGTAATGAGAAAAAAATTCCTTTGGGTCTTATCTATATCGAAAAAAGACCATCCTATGAAGATCTTGTTTTTGGCAAGGAGGCAAAGCCTATTGTTTTTGATGATTTAAGGGTGGATGTCCCAAGGTTGGAAAAAATCATGGAAAAGTTTAAGTGAAACCTATATCATTAAAAATCTATGAATAAGGAGAATTTATTATGAAAGAAAAAGTGGAAAAATCTTTAGATAAAATTCGACCAGCTCTTATGGCCGACGGAGGAAATGTAGAACTAGTTGAGGTCAAGGATGATGTGGTTAAAGTCAAATTAACCGGTGCTTGTGGTGGGTGCCCGATGTCTCAGATGACTTTAAAGATGGGGATTGAAAGGCATCTGAAGAATGAAATCCCAGAGATTAAAGAAGTCGTTGCAGTTTGAGGTAATAAACAAGGAAAAGCTAATCCAACTATCTTGATCTCTGATGGTTTTTTCTATTGAGGGAAAAGGATAAAAGATGAGACGAGTATATCTAGATCGAATTGCCGCAACTCCTCTTCATCCTCAGGTGCTTGAAGCCATGCTTCCTTATTTGAAAGAAAATTTCGGGAATCCCCAGAGTCTCCATTCTATCGGTCAAGAGGCTTTAAATGCCGTTGAAGAGGCAAGAGAGAAAGTAGCTCAACTAATCAACGCCGAGCCTCAAGAGGTCTTGTTTACTTCAAGCGGATCAGAATCAAATAATTTTGCTCTGAAAGGGCTTGCCCTTGCCCAACAAAAAAGAGGAACTCACATCGTTCTCTCTGCAGTCGAACACCAATCAGTTCTTCATTCAGCAAAGAGCCTGGAAAAACTCGGGTTTAAAGTGAGCTCTGTTCCTGTAGATAAATGGGGATTGGTAAACCCAGAGGATGTCAAGCGAGCTTTTTCTGATGAAACCATACTTGTTTCTGTAATGTTTGCCAGCAGTGAAGTGGGGACGATTGAGCCGATTGGTGAAATAGCTGGCATTTGCCGCGCCCACGATGTTCTCTTTCATACAGATGCAGTGGCAGCTGCGGGGAATATTCCTGTTGATGTCAAAGAACTGGGAGTGGATGCTTTGAGCTTGGCAGGAAATCAGTTCTACGGGCCCCAAGGCAGTGCTGCTTTGTTTGTGAAAAAAGGTACAAGGATCCTTCCCTTCATTGACGGCGGTATTCAGGAGAGCGGAAGGAGAGCAGGAACAGAAAATGTATCAGGTATTGTAGGCCTGGGAAAAGCGGCAGAGATTGCCAAGAGGGAAATGGAAAAGCGCAATGAAAAAGTAAAGCCTTTGAGGGATAGACTTGTGAAAATACTTCCCCAGAAAGTAGAGCACGTGTTTCTCACTGGGCATCCTGAAAAAAGGCTCACTCATCATGCGAGCTTTTGCATTGAGTTTGTTGAAGGAGAGGCTATGCTCTTGAACCTGGATATGCAGGGAATATCTGCCTCAAGCGGTTCTGCCTGCACATCGAGGGCACTAAAAGCATCCCATGTTCTTTTAGCCATGGGTATAGATCATGCCCTTGCCCAGGGCTCGCTTGTTTTCAGTTTAATTGAAGAGACGACTTCCGAGGATATTGATTATCTCCTTGAAGTCTTCCCACCCATAATAGAGAGACTGAGGAAAATGTCTCCCTTATATACCCAATATTTAGAGGAGAAAGAAAAATGATTTATAGCGAAAAAGTTATGGAACATTTTCAAAACCCGCGGAACGTAGGAGTTATCGAGAATGCAGATGGAGTTGGTCAGGTAGGCAATCCTGTCTGCGGTGACATGATGAGTTTTTATATCAAGGTGAAAGATAATCGAATAGAGGATGTTAAGTTTCAGACTTTTGGATGCGGTGCTGCTATTGCTGTTTCCAGCATGGTCAGTGAAATGGCCATGGGAAAGACTCTTGAAGATGCCCTTAAAATCACAAATAAGAGTGTTGCCGAGGAGCTTGGAGGATTACCCAAGAATAAACTCCACTGTTCAAACCTGGGAGCAGATGCTCTCCACAAGGCGATTGAAAATTACAAAGAGAAGCAGAAAGCTAAAGCTGAGGAAAAAGAAGCTCCAGCGAAATCCGTCGACAAGGATAAATGTTATTGTCCTTACTGCGAGGGTCCTCTCGAGGGTATGGAAGATTACTGCACGCAATGTGAGCTTGAACTTGAGGAATGTCCAGAATGCGGCCAGCCTGCAAAGAAAGAGGAGGAAAAATGTCCCCACTGCGGTGCAACAAAAGTTAGGGTATAAACCTGAAGTACTCGTTTGTTTTCTTTGAGGTAAAAAAACGAAGCAAAAATAGAAATCAAACTAAATATATAAAGAGATAAAAAAATAAGCGAGATACAGAATAAAATGAAAGCTGATGTGAAATTAGATTGTTTTGGCTTACTCTGCCCTTTACCCATTATCCAGACGGCACAAAAAATAAAAGAAATGAAAATCGGAGAAGTTCTGGAAGTGATATCCACTGATGAAGGAATCAGAGAGGACATGCCAGCTTGGTGCAGGCAAACAGGGCACGAATATCTCGGGTTGGAGGAAGAAGGCGAAACTATAAAAGTATACGTCAAGAAAGTTAAGGAATAGTCAGTTCTATCTGAACCAGGTTAAAATAGAAAATTTGCCGAGTCATATTTAACGTGAAAAATAGAATAAATGTGTAGGGGTTTGATTCATCAAACCCTCCTTTGATTTATCAGATTCACATTGAGAAGGACAATGAACAAGGAAAAGATAAGGGACAAAATAATGAAATTAAAAAAAGAAAAGAATGCCGTTATTTTGGCCCATAATTATCAGATTGGAGAAGTCCAGGATGTGGCTGATTATATCGGGGATTCCTTGGGCTTGAGCCAGACTGCTGCCAAGGTGGATGCCAAAATTATTGTATTCTGTGGAGTTCACTTTATGGCCGAAACAGCTAAGATACTGGCGCCGGACAAAACAATTCTTATTCCGGATGAAAGGGCCGGCTGCCCTATGGCTGACATGATTACTGCCTCCGAGCTTAGGCAATGGAAAAAAAATTATCCAGAAAGTAAGGTTGTCTGTTATGTCAACACAACCGCAGAAGTAAAGGCTGAATGTGATATTTGCTGCACCTCATCAAATGCTGTCAAAGTTGTGAATTCCCTTAATGCGGATGAAATTCTTTTTGCTCCGGATAAAAATCTTGCAGCTTATGTTGCTCGCCATACTAAGAAGAAGATTATTCCCTGGGATGGGTACTGCTATGTTCATAGATACATCAAAGCCAGAGATATAAGGGAAAAAAGGAATCTTCATCCCGGAGGAGAAGTTTGGGTCCACCCTGAATGCCTGCGAGAGGTCATAGATCTTGCAGATAAAGTCCTTTCTACAGGAAAAATGGTCCAGGAGGCCCGAAAGACAACAAAGAAAGAAATCATTGTTGGGACTGAAAGCGGGATAATCTACAGGATGAAGAAAGAGAACCCAGCCAAGAATTTTTATCCTGCCCGAGATGTTGCCTTTTGTTTTAATATGAAAAAGATAGATCTGAGAAAAGTTTTAAGATCTTTAGAAAATATGGTTTATAAAGTTGAGGTTCCTCTAGAAGTGAGTCAGAAAGCAAGGGGAGCCATAGAAAAAATGGTCAAGATTTAAGGAGAAAAGGAATGAAAGAAAAGACAGAAGAAAATTTGAAGAATGCTTTTGCTGGAGAGAGTCAAGCTCATATGAAATACTTGGCCTTCGCTGATAAAGCAGAGAAAGAGAATTTTTCCAATGTTGCCAGGATCTTCAGAGCCAATAGCTTTGCTGAGCAGGTTCATGCTACAAATCATCTCAGGACTTTATATGGAATAAGGAAAACTCCCGAGAATCTCCAGGAAGCAATAAATGGTGAAACCTACGAGGTGGAAGAGATGTATCCTGCGTTTATCAAGGTAGCTGAAGAGGAGCAGGAGAAAGGAGCAGAAACAGTAACCAAGTGGGCCTTGGAAGCCGAAAAGGTGCATGCTGAACTTTACAAGAAAGCCAAAGAAGCTGTGGAAAAAGGGCAAGACATAGAGTTTAAGCCGATCCATGTCTGTCAGGTTTGTGGATTTACTACCGAAGGGGAAGCTCCTGATATTTGTCCTGTTTGCGGTGCTCTCAAGGAGAAATTCAAAAGATTCTAGCTCAAAATGTAGGGGCTTGATTCATCAAACCCACCGCTGATTATATTGTTTAATATTGTAGGGGCTTGATTCATCAAATCCATCTTATGGAGGCAAAAAGGAAGAGCCGGGATTAGAATTATCGGAGCAAATTAAATGAATTTGTAGGGGCTTGATTTATCAAGCCCGGCTTTGTTTTTCCTGTTTTTTTATTTTAGCCAATTTCATATATAATTAGATAAAAGGCCAGAAAATAAAACCTGTCCATTCATCGCAAGAGCCTTTTAATATAAGAAGGACGTTATTTTTTGGTTTTTTGTTTTTGTAGGAGGAGGAAGAGTGAGACATTCTTGGCGCATAGCAAAAGTTTTTGGGATAGATATTAAAATAGATTCCAGTTGGATTATTATTTTTGTCTTATTCAGTTGGATTTTATCCGCGAATTATTTTCCCCAAAGATATCAAGATTGGTCCCGTGGGCTTTACTGGATCATAGGTATAATAACAAGCCTTCTCATTTTTGCCTCGGTTTTGGTCCATGAGCTGGCCCATTCCCTGGTGGCCTTAAAACAAGGAGAAAAAGTACGAAGCATTACTCTTTTTCTCCTGGGGGGAGTTGCCCAAATAACAGAGGAGCCAAAACGGCCTTTGCGGGAATTCACTATGGCTCTGGTTGGTCCGATGGCGAGCTTATTAATCGCTTTTCTCTTTTTAATCCTCTCTTTTATTCTCAGGGGAATTAGCGAGCCGCTCTTGGCATCCGCTTCTTACCTGGCTATGATCAACACTGTGCTGGCCATATTTAACCTGTTTCCGGGTTTTCCGATGGATGGAGGGAGAGTTTTAAGGTCAATTATCTGGAAGGTTACGGGCAACCTGAAAAAAGCCACAAAAATAGCATCCAGGGTAGGGCAGGGCTTTGCTTTTTTCCTGATATTTATCGGAATTCTTCAGATTTTAAGAGCGAATCTCCTCCCCGGCATCTGGATGATCTTTATCGGCTGGTTTCTCCACAGTGCAGCTGTAAGGGGTTATGATCAGGTTATGGTCCAAAGCCTGCTTAAAGGAGTTCGGGCAGAAGATTTGATGACCAAGAATTTTGAGGCCGTGACACCCGACCTTTCCGTCCAGAGTTTAGTTGATGATTATATTCTCAAAAAAAGAGAAAGAGTTTTTCTTGTTTCAGATAAAGGAAGCCTTAAGGGCATAGTATGTTTAGAAGATGTGAAACAAACTCCTTCAGATAAATGGCCGGAGACCAAAGTCGGAGAAATCATGACACCTAAAGAGAAATTAGAAGCGGTTTCTCCAAATGCTGACGGAAGCCAAGTTCTCAACAGCATCACCACCAAAGACATCCATCAGATTCCAGTCATGGAAGGAGACAAAATAGCCGGTATTATCTGTCGAAGCGACATTCTCAGGTTTATACAATTCCGTTCAGAGCTCGGTGTTTAAAAGAGAGAGATAGAAATGGAGTCTTTACCCAAAAAAATACGAAAAAGAGATAATTCTCTGGTTGCTTTCGATGAGGATAAAATAAAAAGAGCTATCTTTCGAGCTGCTCTTGAAGTGCTCAGAGATGAAAAGAGGGCAGCCCATATAGCCGATGTTTCTGGGAAAAAAAGTTTGGAAAAAGTTGCCTCATCCTTCAAAGATAAAGTTCCTTCTGTCGAGGAGATTCAGGATATTGTGGAAGAGGCTTTGATGGAAGCCGGATTTAGCTCGATTGCCAGAAGTTACATTCTCCATCGGGAGGAACACAGAGATCTCAGGCAGGTTAAGGTCATCTACGGAGTCAGGGATGACTTAAAACTTCCCCTGAACACTCTTGTGGTTCTCAAAAAACGCTATCTGCTAAAAGATGATGAAAGAGACATTATTGAAACTCCGAGAGAGCTTTTTAGACGCGTTGCCAAAGCTGTAAGCGAAGGAGAAACGAATTTCAAATCAGATAAGAAGAAGGAGGATGTTGAAGAGAGGTTTTTCCAGATGATGACTGACCTTGAGTTCTTGCCAAATTCTCCGACCCTCATGAACGCTGGAACCTCTTTAGGCCAGCTTTCTGCCTGCTTTGTGTTGCCTGTGGAAGATTCTATAGAAGGAATTTTTAATTCTTTGAGTAATATGGCCAGGATTCACCAGACAGGTGGAGGAACGGGTTTTAATTTTTCTCGATTAAGACCCAAAGGAGATCTGGTGTCTTCCACCAAAGGAGAAGCATCAGGTCCTGTTTCCTTCATGAGCATTTTTGACCAGGGAACAGGAGTCATTGTTCAGGGAGGAAGAAGAAGGGGAGCCAACATGGGCATTTTGCGCTGTGACCATCCAGATATCGTAGATTTCGTCGAAGCCAAAGTCCAAGAAGGTGCCTTTTCCAATTTTAATCTATCTGTGGCTGCGACTGATAAATTCTTAGAGGCTGTTAAAAAGAATGATAGCTTTGATTTAATAAACCCCCGAACAAAGAAAAAAGTAAGATCTATGAACGCCAAAGCGCTGTTTGATTTGATCGTCTATTCCGCCTGGCGTTCCGGGGACCCGGGAGTTGTCTTTCTGGACGAAATTAACCGCAGAAATCCCACTCCTCAGGTTGGTCGGATAGAGGCCACAAATCCATGCGGAGAGATTCCTCTCTTGCCGTACGAAAGCTGTAACCTTGCTTCGATAAACCTATCTAAGTTTGTGAATCGCAGTACCCTAGAATGGGAAGAGTTGAAAGAGAGGATATGGTGGGGGATTCGCTTTCTTGATGATGTGGTGGAAATAAACAGATATCCGTTGCCCGAGATACGGGAGATGACACATGCCAACCGTAAGATTGGCTTAGGAGTAATGGGTTTTGCGGATATGCTAGTTAAGCTGGGTGTCCCTTATTCTGATGAAGAAGCTCTCCGACTTGGCTCGAAAATTATGAAATTCTTTCAAGTAGAATCCCTTAAGGCCTCCCAAGATTTAGCTAAGGAGAGAGGAGTATTTCCGAATTATGATAAATCAATATATCCGAAGAAAAATTTAAAAGTACGCAATGCGACGCTGAACACGGTTGCTCCCACGGGGACAATCAGTATCATCGCTGGCTGTTCAAGCGGCATTGAACCCCTCTTTGCCTTGAATTACGTCCGCAATGTGCTATCAGGAAGAAAGCTTTTTGAAATGAACCCGTTGTTTGAAGAGGAACTCCAGAAGAGAGGCCTTTATTCAAAAGAACTCCTAGCTGAGGTGGGAAAATTTGGCTCTATTCAGGACATACGCGAGCTGCCGCCAGATCTAAAGAAAGTTTTTGTTACCGCTTTCGATATTCGTCCTGAACAACACTTGAAAATTCAAGCTGCTTTCCAGAAGTATACGGATAATTCTGTCTCCAAAACAATAAACTTGCCTCCTGATGCTACCGTAGAGGATGTGAGGAGTATCTACCTCCTGGCTCATGAGCTAAAGTGTAAAGGGATAACAATCTATCGCTACGGAACAAAAAAGAATCAGGTGCTCTCATTTGACACGAGAACAGCAGAGGAGAATGCAGAGGATTTTGACTTTATCACCGCTGCCTCTGAGTATTCAGGAGGATGCCATTCTGGGATGTGCCCGTTTTAGTGCAAGGTTAAGAGATGGAAAGTGCAAAAGGGAGAATCAAGGAAATTATAGCTATTCTGAGGGAAGCTTATCCCTCGAGTAGAACAGCTCTCATACATGAAAACGCGCTGCAGATTCTTGTGGCCACAATTCTGTCTGCTCAGTGCACGGATGAAAAAGTAAATCAAATAACTCCGTCCCTTTTTCAAAAATACCCGGCACCTTCAGATTTTGCTTCTGCGGACAAAGATGAATTAGAAGCAGAAATAAGGCCGACAGGTTTCTTCAGGAATAAAGCGAAAAGTATTATCAATGCTTCTAAAAAGATTGTTAAAGATTTCGGGGGCGAGGTACCAGATAATATGGAAGACCTCATAAGCTTGCCTGGAGTGGCCAGGAAGACAGCCAATATTGTACTCTCCAGCGCTTTTAAGAAAGCTGAAGGTATTGCTGTCGACACCCATGTGAAACGTTTGTCTCAAAGATTGGGTTTGAGCAAGGAAAAAGATCCGGATAAGATCGAAAAAGACCTTATGAAGATTGTTCTCAAGGAGCACTGGCTAGATTTTAATTACATGCTCGTCAACCATGGTCGGAAGATCTGCATGGCTCGGAAACCTCTCTGCCCTAGGTGTGGCCTAAAACACCTCTGCCCTTCAGCCAAAGACTTTTACTCTGAAGTAGAGCTCAATCCTTGATTGTAAAGAAGATGATGAAAGAAGCTATGCTCTACAAGGCTCTTCCTGAGAAGAAGGTCTCCTGCTATCTCTGCAACCATCACTGCGATATTGTCGATTCGAAATTCGGTACTTGCGGAGTAAGACAGAACAGAGAAGGCAAGCTTTATAGTCATGTCTACGGAGAAGTAATAGCTGCCCACGTCGACCCTATAGAAAAAAAGCCTCTTTATCATTTTTTACCCGGGACAACATCTTTCTCCATCGCCACCATAGGCTGTAATTTCCAGTGTCCCTTCTGTCAGAATTGGCAGATTTCTCAAGCTTCCAAGAGAAAGGAGGAAGGATTGCGAGGCCAAGAACTTCCCCCTGAGGATGTCGTCTTGGCCGCCAAGAATTATGGCTGTCAGAGTATTTCTTATACTTACACCGAGCCTACGATTTTCTTTGAATACGCATATGACACTGCTAAGCTTGCTAAGAAAGAAGGCTTAGCAAACATTTTTGTTACCAACGGCTTCATGACTCCGGAAGCCCTGGAGACAATCAATCCTTACTTAGATGCCTGCAATGTCGACTTAAAATCATTCAGAGAAGAGTTTTATAAAAAGATATGCAAAGCCCAATTAAAGCCTGTTCTTGAATCTATTCGTCATATGAAAAAGCTGGACATCTGGGTTGAAGTTACTACCCTGGTGGTTCCAGGGGAGAACGACGGAGAAGAGGAGTTGCGGAGCATCGCCCGCTTTATTGCTGAAACTGATTCTGATATCCCCTGGCACATAAGCCGTTTCCATCCCAACTATCAATACACAGACACTATGGCAACCCCTATTGAAACCTTGCGCAAAGCCTGCTCCATAGGTAAGGAAGAAGGCCTTCGCTATCTTTATGTCGGGAATGTCCTCGGGGAGTCAGAAGATACTCTTTGTCCTTCTTGCGGAAAAACGCTTGTTCGAAGATCAGGATTCAGTATTTCAGATTATAAGATAAAAAATTCAGCCTGCGCTTTCTGCGGAAAGCCTGTCGCAGGTGTTTTTGAACCCACTGGTTAATTCAAGCACCCAGTTTTCTATTAAGTCCGATAGAACTTATAATTTGATTTTCAGCCAATACTAAATGATAAAATAGTAAACGATAATATAAAATAATTAAAAAGATTAATATGAACTGAACTAATCGGATGGACCAAAAAGAAAGCCTAGCCTTGCTCACAGACTTGTATGAATTGACCATGGCTGCCAGCTATTTCGACCACGAGATGTTCGAGCCGGCGACGTTTAGCCTGTTTATCCGCAACTATCCTCCATCCCGCCGCTATTTTGTATCTGCAGGATTAGCCGATGTCCTCTCCTATCTTCAGGATTTAAGATTCACTCCTGACGATTTGGAATACTTAGAAGAGACAGAACTCTTCAAACCTGAATTTCTCTCCTATCTTGAGCAATTTCGCTTCAGGGGCGATGTTTATGCCATTCCTGAAGGCCGTCTTTTTTTCGTGAATGAACCTGTCTTAGAAGTTACAGCATCATTGATCGAGGCTCAAATTGTTGAGACAGTCATTATCAACATAGTAAATTTTCAATCTATGATAGCCACAAAAGCTTCCCGCTGCATTCATGCGGCCTGGCCGCGTAAGCTAGTGGATTTTTCTTTGCGGCGAACCCACGGAGCGGACGCAGGGCTGAAAGTTGCTAGGGCAAGCTTTATCGGAGGATTTGTCGGAACGAGCAATGTTCTTGCCGGGAAAATTTACGGCATCCCGATCTTCGGGACCATGGCTCATTCTTTTATTACCAGCTTCGAAGATGAAATCGATGCTTTCCGTGCTTTTGCTTATACTTTTCCTGAAGATACTGTTCTGCTCGTGGATACCTACGATACTCTTTCAGGGACAAGGATAGCGGCTGAGGTAGGAAAAGAAATGGCCCTTGATGGGTTGGAACTTAAAGGAGTGAGGCTCGACAGCGGAGATATTGCCCGCTTGAGTAAGGAAGTGAGGAGCATACTTAGGAAAGAAGGTTTTACGGATACAACAATTTTTGCTAGCGGTGGTTTTGATGAGTACAAGATCAAAAGAGTTTTAGACCAGGGAGGCGATGTGGACTCCTTTGGAGTAGGCACAAAAATGGGAGTTTCAGCAGACGCTCCTTACTTTGATATGGCTTACAAGATGGTCCAATACGCCGGACGTCCTGTGCTCAAGCTCTCCCCTGGAAAGATGACTTTAGCTTCAGATAAACAAGTCTTCCGCTTCACGGAGGCCAAAGGAAAGTTGGAAAAGGATGTGATAGGCTTGAGAGATGATATCTTAGAGGAAGGAGAGCCTTTGCTGAAAAATGTGATGAGCAATGGGGAAATAATAGAGGAATTGCCTTCCTTATCGCAAATTCAGGCGAGCTTCCTTGATGAATTCTCCCAACTGGATAAAAAATATAAATCCATCGATAAAGAAGGAAAGGAATATCCAGTTGGCCTTTCTCCGAGGCTTAAGAGCCTCCAGGACCAGGTCGTCCGGACGCTCAAGAGCGATGAGATTAATGAGCTAGAGGAAGATTAAGGGTGGAAAAATACAAGTTTCTCCGTCATACGGCTGATGCCAAATTCCAAGCTTTTGGCTCGACTTTAGAGGAAGCCTTCATTAATGCAGCTTTGGCCACAGCATCTTTGATGTGGGATTGGGAGAAAATAGAGAAAAAAATAGAGCACAGGATCGAAGCGAAAGGAAAAGACCTCAAGCAGTTGCTTAACGGTTTTTTAGAGGAGATAATATACTTGTTGGATTCGAAAATGTTTCTATTGAGTTCTCTTGAGAATTTGAGGATTGAGAAAAAGGGAAGCCTTTATGTATTAAGAGCTCTGTTTAAAGGAGATAAATATTCTGAAAAGTATGAAATCTATGGAGACGTCAAGGCTATAACCTATAATGAGATGGAAATCGAACAAAATGCCCATTTCATGGTTCAGGTTGTGGTCGACGTTTGAGGTGTAAAAATGGAACTAAATAAAATAAATGAATATACCTGGGAAATTCCGAAAACAGGGGATATGAAAGTCCCTGCGCTTATTTATACATCGGCGAGGCTTCTTGAAAGCATAAGGAGGGATATGACTCTGAAGCAGGCAAGGAATGTGGCCTGCTTGCGTGGCATACAGAGGAAATCTTATGTTATGCCCGATGCTCATCAGGGATACGGATTTCCTATAGGGGGGGTAGCTGCTTTTGATATGGATGAAGGTGTCATTTCTCCTGGCGGAGTTGGCTATGATATAAACTGTGGTGTCAGGTTATTGAGGACAGACTATACAGAGAAAGATATCCATGAAAAACGGGCGCAGCTTTTAGCAGAAATCTTCAGAGAAGTCCCAGCCGGTGTGGGTAAAGGAGGCATCACTCGTCTAAGCCGGAATGTCCTTCTTGAAGTCTGTGCCAAGGGCGCAGAGTGGGCAGTTGAGAACGGTTACGGGACACGGGAAGATTTGCAGAGGACTGAGGAGAGCGGTAGGATGAAAGGAGCGGACCCCAGCCATCTTTCGCCTAGAGCGGTGGAAAGAGGAATTCCTCAGTTGGGAACGTTGGGTGCTGGAAATCATTTTTTAGAGATACAAAAGGTTTCTGATATTTATGATGAACAAGTTTCTCGAGTTTTTGGGATCCAGTTCGTAGGCCAGATTTTGGTGATGATTCACTGCGGCAGTCGAGGACTGGGTCACCAGGTTGCTTCTGATTACATCAGGTTGATGGAAAATAAATTCGGGACCAGAGGATTACCAGATAGGGAACTTATAAACGCGCCGATCCGCTCGCAATTGGGTCAGCAGTACTATAAATCCATGAGTGCTGCGGTCAATTTCGCTTTTGCCAACCGCCAGATGATAGCTCATTGGGTCCGCGATGTTTTTGCCAAAATCATGGGAAGCTCGGAAGGAATGAATCAGGTGTACGATGTTTGCCATAATGTAGCTAAATTTGAAAAACACAGGATAGACGGAAAGGACAAAGAGGTTTGTATTCATCGCAAAGGAGCGACAAGGAGCTTTGGTCCAGGCCGTGAAGAAATTCCTGAAGTCTACCGCTCTGTAGGTCAGCCGGTCATCATTCCTGGAAGCATGGGAACAGCTTCCTACATACTCGTCGGGACTTCAGAAGCGGAAGAGCTGAGCTTTGGTTCCACTGCTCACGGTGCAGGGAGAGTGATGTCCAGGCATGAGGCTCTGCGAAGGTTCAGAGGAGAGCAGATCAAGCAGGAGATGGAGAGCAGGGGAATTGAACTGAAGTCCACCAGCTGGAAAGGAGTTGCCGAGGAAGCCTCCCAAGCTTATAAAGATGTGGATGAAGTTGTTAATGTTTCCCATAAAGCAGGAATAGGGAAACTTGCAGCAAAGGTTACGCCTATTGGGGTTATGAAAGGCTAGTTCCTTAAGTTATTACTTTACCTATATCTTTTTCAGCATAATGCTTATTTTTACTGTGACATATTATGTTATGCTTTTTAAAAAATAGGTGTGGATTTGTGATATGCAATATCGCCTAAATCGGAAAATAAAAGAAATAAAGAAGAAGCCTCCCTTTCTAGCAAGGGAGGCTTCACTTTATGAATTAAAACATTGTTCGGATTTGCAATGCAACTTCATGTTTTTTGACGGCAGCACTGCTAAAATCAAATCGAGCAGCAATCCCTGCTTTAAAATTTTGTCTCATAAAAAGCCAGATTGAAGGAGATAATTTTTTCTTTTCTAAACCAGGGATATCGTCTGAATCAATCTGATCGTATTGAAGGACAACATACACGGGGTAGGTCCAGTAGGCTGCTGAAACTGTAAATCCTTGAAAATCTGCACTGACTGGAACAGCTTCTAGAGCATAATTGTCATCCTTACCGATTTGGTAAGTTGCTTGAATATCAAATTTATCCGTATAACGAGCGTTGGCTGAAAATGTGTAGCGCTTAAAATCATTCTCAATTCTAGCAGTGGCGGAATCTGCCGTATCGGTACCAGAATAGTAATGGAAGCCAACTGTGCTTCCCTCAAAATTACTTTTTGTCGTGCTGGGTATTTCTAAACGGAGGCCTCCCCAATAATTTTTTTGTCGATCGAGGTCGGAGGAGTCTTTCCCGTTATCGATACCTGCAAACCAGAGAACAGGTCCTTTGTAGCCATAATATTGAATTCCTGGCCGAGATTGCCTGATTGTGACCGAGTTTTCGCCTGCACCGCCAGACGATTTAACATTTAAAACTTCCGACTTCTGCCACATGCGTAACCGGTCAGGGAATGGTGTAAAGTCGACTGGTGAAAGTTTGCCAACCTGGAAGTTAGCATAAGTATCGGCAAGATTGGTAAAAAAGAGATGGAACCAGCTAAATTTAGAACCATCTACTTCAAATTCTTGCTCGATGAATATAGATACATTTTTAAAGATGGTACCAGCCACGAAGAATTGCATCCAGTTCGGATTTCCAAGGTTGAATGAATCTTTTGTTGCTCCATCAATTGTCACATCGTTTGTTTTGTACACCATTGGAGTAAGACTCAATCTGGCGCCAAACCAATTGCCAACTTTATCGACGAACAAATTATCGGACACTTTATCCTTGCCAGCTGTATCCCCGTCAGGCTTGTCATCTGGCCACTGAAAACCGTTGCGCATGAATCTTTCACCGAAATGAGTTAACCTAGGAAAGGACGTGTGGCACGTTGTGCAGTCAACCTCGTATTTCCTTGCCCATTGTGAAACAGCTTCAGCATTTCTGGGCATGAGTAAAAAAATACATGCGATAAAAAGTAAAACAAAAACTCGTGGAAAAAACTTACTTAGTAAGTTTTGATTTGACTTCATATTTTACCTCCATATTTTTTTTGAAAAATCTTTATATCGTAACTTTTTAATAAAGTCAAGTATTTTTATAATATTTATTAAAAAAATAAAATATATATAATTATAGTAGAATAACTAAAGCAATTTTAAAAAAGTTAAATGAATATAAATTTCTTTGTTTGGTTTTAAACGATGAACATTCCTGGAAGCATGGGAACAGCTTTCTACATACTCGTCGGGACTTCAGAAGCGGAAGAGCTGAGCTTTGGTTCCACTGCTCACGGTGCAGGGAGAGTGATGTCCAGGCATGAGGCTCTGCGAAGGTTCAGAGGAGAGCAGATCAAGCAGGAGATGGAGAGCAGGGGAATTGAACTGAAGTCCACCAGCTGGAAAGGAGTTGCCGAGGAAGCCTCCCAAGCTTATAAAGATGTGGATGAAGTTGTTAATGTTTCCCATAAAGCGGGAATAGGGAAACTTGCAGCAAAGGTTACGCCTATTGGGGTTATGAAAGGCTAGTTCCCTAAGTTACTATCTTATCTATATCTTTTTCAGCATAATCCTCAAAATCCTGAGCAAGTGCGTATTCACTCTGGAGCATCATGTAATGGCTGTGCTCGACCTTGCTCAAGTAAGTAAGGATTTTTTTCTGAGGATCCTCAAATCTTTTAGAAAGATTGGCATAAAAATCCTCTGCTGACTTCTCTGAATCCATGGCCTGGTAGAGAATGTCCGCAAAAGAAGAAGAAGGGCTGATGTGGATGGACGGGAGCAGAGCCTCGTCTGCAGCATCCGGGATTTGAGGCTCATCTCCTTGATAGAGAGTTCTATAAAGCTTTTCCAAGATCTCTTTATGTTTATTCTCTTCATAAGCCAGCCATTGAAATTTTTCTTTTAGCAGAGGATTTGCTACCCTTTCAGCCAGATCAGAATAGGTTTTATTCGCATCGATCTCCGCTCTAATCGCAATTCCTAAGAGTTTATTCACAGATGCTGTAGAAACATCTAACATTTTTTTCTCCTTTAAAAGAATCTTTAAATTTTTAAAGATGCAGGCTTAAATAGCACTACATCCTTCTTGGTCATGTCATAAATAATCTTTTATTCTAATAAGAAATTCCAGAAATGAAAAGTCAAAATTAATAAGTGAGGGCTAATATATCGAATTTAATTAAAGTACGGTCTTGATAGAAAATCTGAATTTATTTAAGAGAAAACATAATTCAAACTTTTGACATCTAATTTTTCTTGTGCTATAGATATTTTTATCCGCGCCTTTTGGAGAAGAATAAACTAAATTTGCTTTTCGCCGTATCTTTAAATAATTAGACATAAAATGGGTATTGAGCGTTCAAGATTCATTTCCGAATTAAAAAGGGTGTTATCAATTCCCCGTTTGTATGGCCTTCTGGGTCCTCGCGCCTACACGGTTATGATGTTCAGCGCGATATTTTTTACCCTGACGGTAAAATTCTTTCATTCATACCGAACAGGAATGATCAATGAATATCTTGGCTGGATACTTGCTGATATAGCAGTTCTGTTGGGAATCGAGGTTATCCTTGCTCTGGTCTGTTTTCGCTGGCCGCGCTCTTGGGTTATCAGGATAGCTTGCGTCATTGCTGCTGTTGTCTGTACCTGGTCGGTCATAAACGCTGGCTGGGTGATTAGGTCAGGAATGCAAATCCTGCCAACAGTTTTCGTGTCGTTATTTCTTGACCCAATAACCTCGTTAGTCACGATTATCACTAATATAATAGATATGAAGGTTGCGGCCTTAATCCTGCTCGTGCCAGCAGCGATTGCTATTATCTTTTTCTTTTTCGTGTTGGCTAAGCCCTTGCCCCCTCTTTACAACCGCAAGCCCTTTGCTGCAAGAATCATTGTTTCCGTAATGCTTATCCTTATAGCCGTACTAACTCGCAGTGCGCTAGCCAGACGAGGTTCACCATCGATAGCTTCCGCAGGATTACATTACAATAGTCAATTTAGGGCAGTAAAGACCTTTTTCTCGGCTGATCCCTGGCGGCTAACAAGCGTCGATTTAGCTAACGCCAAACGAAAAATACCTGCTTTTGACCAAGTGCAGATTCCGCTAAGATCAAAGCCGAAAGATTATAATGTAGTTATAATAATCCTTGAGGGTATTCAATACAGGAAGACTTCGCTATGGGATAAGCAGAGCAATCTCACTCCCTATCTTTCGGATTTGGCTGGCCAGGGTGTTGAATTTACAAACTTCCGTTCCTCGCTTAACCATACGACAAAGGCTCTGTTTGGCCTACTGACTGGCCGATATCCTTCGGCCTTCCCGGATATTGCTGAGGCCGTGCCTGCCGTCAAGCCCTATGCCAGCATGGCTACTATCCTTGAGAATAAGTTGAATTTTAGAACTGCATTTTTCCAGTCAGCCAAAGGCAACTTTGAATCTCGGCCCAGTTTAGTCTCAAATCTCGGTTTTGATAAATTCTGGTCAAGAGAAGATTTGGCTGACCCAGCCGATTTTCTTGGTTATCTGGGCAGCGACGAGTTTGCGATGGTGGAACCGATTGTAAAATGGATAAAATCAGACGAGAAGCCCTTTTTCTTGACAGTTCTTTGCTCTGTTAGCCACAATCCTTACGAGGTTCCCGAGTGGTTCGCTACACCTTTAGGGAAGCCGGTGGAACGTTATCATCAGACGATTTCTTATACCGATAAATTTATAGCTGCGCTGGACAACAAGCTTAAGGAGCTTAACCTTGAGAGAGAAACCATTTTTTGTGTTGTCGGAGATCACGGTGAGGCATTTGGCGAACACGGTATGTTCGGCCACATTCGGATAGCCTTCGAGGAACTCTTACACGTCCCCTTGATCATACGTGCTCCCTCTTTGATTAAGCCGGAAACCAAGGTTAAAGAAGCAGTTAGCTCTGTTGATTTAGCACCAACACTTCTAGCCTTGTTGGGTTTTGATGACAACGCCGGGGGCTTTGACGGCATAAATGCCCTTGGGACTGTGCCGAATGACCGTAAAGTGTTTTTTTCTGGGTGGCTGCAGGAGAGCCCTGCGGGTTTTATCATAGCTAACAGGAAGTTCTTATACAATCCAACAGACAAAGCAGTTTCTCTCTATGATTTGAGCGCTGATCCGAATGAATTGATCAGGATAGAGCTTCCTGGGCCGCAGGCTCAGAGGATTGCTTCCGAGATTATCACGTGGCGAAAAGACAGCATTTTTAAGCTTAACCAGGAGCGAGCTGGAAGAAAAATATTCTTTGATTTCTGGCAGTGTCGCTGGATCAATCGGCTTGCCTGGGCAAAGTATTATACTGATGCGATAAATTAAGTCTTGTTATCTTGCCTTTCTAGGCTCTTCTCTCTTTTAATTTTAGTGAAACCATGCATGTCATCCTAGCCGGTTATAATGTTGACAAAGAGGTTTTAGAAGAACTTAAGAAAAACTCCCCGCCTAGAGAGGACGTTACCCCTGAAACCCTTTCCGCTTCTTATGCGCGCATTTCCAGGGACCCTCGCCCTGCCAACGAACTGAGAGCTATTGCCAGAGCTGAAGTAGAAAAGGCGCGTAGATCCAACAAGAACATTATCTTCAAAATGGGCCACCATTCAATCGCCGAGCATGCTGTTTTCAATTTTGATATCATCGGAGTCAGCAGACTGGCCGTTGAAGAGATAGAAAAGTTTCGTCTCTGTTCTTATACAGAAAAGTCTCAACGCTACATAGCCCTGGAGGATGATCTTTCTATCCCAGAAGAAATTAAAAACTCCGGGAAGCAAAGTGTTTTCGAAAAAACAATCAAAGCCCAAAATTCTCTTTACAAAAAACTCTATAAAAAGTTAATCGCATATTTCTTGGAAAAGAACAAAGAAGCTGCTTCCAACTCTAAGAAGCATTTTATGCTGGAGGGATGTGCCAGGGAAGATGCTCGTTATGTAGTTAGCTTGGCTACAAAAGGTCAGCTTGGGATGACCGTTAATGCCCGGAATCTGGAATTTTTGATCCGCCGGTTTGCCTCGCAGAAACTTGCAGAGATCAAGGAGTTCAATCAAAAGATTTATGCCCTGGCTAAAGACGTGGCTCCTTCAATTATTCTTTTCACTGAACCTAATGACTTCGATTCAAAGACATACCCCGAGATTGCGGAAAAAGCCCGGTCGTTCTTAAAGTCATCCAGAAAAAGTAAGGAGCTGGTCTGTCTCGTCGATTTTACAGCCGAGGCAGATGCCAAATTGATCGCTTCACTTCTACATACCTCCTCAGCTTTGCCTTACAAGGAGTGTTTTAAGAAAGCTAAAGATTTTAGCCTTGAAGAAAAGAAAGAATTTCTGATGTCTGCTTTCAAATACATGGAATTTTATGATACTCCTCTCCGTGAATTCGAATATGTGAACCTCACGTATGATCTAGTAATCTCTGCCTCTTGCTATGCTCAAATCAAGCGTCACCGTATGGCTACTCTGACAGCTCAAAAATACGATCCTGAGTTGGGAGTGACAGTTCCGCCTTCAATAGAGGATATTGGATCAAAGAAGGAATTCATGGAGATGATGGAGGAGACTAACCATGTTTATTCACTCTTAAAAGAAAATATGGACCAGGGAGCAGAATATGTTTTGACCAATGCCCATCGAAGAAGAATCCTGCTAAAGGTTAATGCCAGAGAGTTGTATCATATCTCCAGGCTGAGAGAAGATGCCACTGCCCAATGGGATATTCGGAGAACAGCTGGAAAGATGTCCGGGTTGGCAAAAGAAGTTATGCCTCTGACCTGCCTGCTTATTGGAGGAAAAGACTCTTATCCTGAAATATATACGGATATATTCGGCAAACCTCCTAAGCTTTCCCCGCCAGAATAATAGACTGATTTATGCTTTCTTTTTTACGATTCTATAGAATTTCCTCTTGCCAATTTTAAGGATCAAATCTCCCTTTTTGCTCAAATCTATTTTGAAAGCGACGTCTTCGACCCTTTGGTTATCGAGAGATACTCCTCCTTGGCGGATTACCCTTTTTGCTTCTTTTCTTGAAAGAAAAATGTTTCGCTCAATAAGCAGATCCATAAGAGAAATAGATTTTTCCCTGGCCTCAACTTTAGGGGCTTTAGCTTCAGCTTTGAGTTTTACTTTTTCTTTTACCTTTATTTCTATTTCTTCAATTTCCGCAGGAAGTTCTTTTTCTTTGAATACCCTTTCGAATTCCTCTGCTGCTGCTTTAGCTTTTTCTTTTCCCCAAAAATCAGACGTGATGGACATGGACAACTTTGATTTGAGGTCTCTAGGATTGATTTTTTCTTCTTTGACCTCTTTTTTCCATTTTCCAATCTGAGAGAGGGATTCGTCTGTAAGAAGTTCGAAGTAGCGATACATCAAAGGATCTGAGATGGACATTATTTTTCCGTAAATTTCCGAGGGAGGCTCAGTAATTCCCACATAATTATTTAAAGATTTGCTCATTTTTTCCACGCCATCCAAGCCTTCCAAAAGGGGAGTTGTCATGATCACCTGAGGCTCCTGGCGAAATTCCCTCTGTATTTCACGGCCGACAAGGAGGTTGAATTTTTGATCTGTCCCGCCTAGTTCCACGTCAGCTTTCAAGGCAACAGAATCATAGGCCTGCATTAGAGGGTAGAATATTTCATGGACCGATATAGGCTTGTTGTTTTTCAGGCGGTTGGAAAAATCATCTCTCTCCAGTAGCCTGGCCACAGTGTATTTCGAGGAAAGGTTAATCATATCAAAGCTTGTTAGTTTCTCCAGCCATCGAGAATTGAAATCGATGATTGTTTTTACAGGATCGAGAATCTTGAATATCTGCTTTTTGTAGGTTTCGGCATTTTTATTGATCTCTTCTCGAGTCATCGGAGGACGGGTGGCCGATCTTCCAGATGGGTCGCCTATAAGTCCGGTAAAGTCGCCGATGAGAAAAATCACATCATGGCCCAAGTCTTGAAAATGCTTCATTTTGCGCAAGAGCACAATGTGGCCCAGATGAATATCCGGGGCCGTGGGATCAAATCCCGCTTTTACTTTTAAAGGCTTGTTTTTCTTGATTGAGCGGGCCAGTTTGGTTTTTAGCTCATCTTCCTGAATGATATCCACGCATCCTTTTTTTAAGTATTCGAATTGTTCTTCAACTGATTTCATTTTATTTTCCCTCTATTTCATCTTCTATACTCGATGCTACAGTTTGCTAACTATGGCTTTCCCTGCTCAAGCTTCAGCCGGATGACCGCTAATCCCCAAAAGCGCATCTTGCTCCATCTTGTCTTTCCTTTTTCGCTTGAACGACTGATAAGCCTTAAGAGCGCAGCTCTATTTTATATACACTCTTCTTCCCTTCACTTCGAGTCTTCCATCAAAATAGAGCCTCACTGCTTCTGAATAGATTTTATGCTCTTCCTTTAGTATTCTTTCGCTCAGAGTTTCTTCTGTATCATCCTGGATAACGGGCACCACTGCCTGGATTATTATCGGACCCATGTCCACATCCTCGGTAACAAAGTGGACAGTAGCTCCTGAGTATTTTACTCCCCAATCAATAGCTTTCTTTTGAACATGAAGGCCTGGGAAAGAGGGGAGGAGGGCTGGATGAATATTGATGAGAGCGTTCTTGAACTCGCGGCAAAGCAAAGGGCCTAAAATTTTCATATAACCAGCTAAACAGATCAAATCCACATCCCTTTTCCTGAGTTCCTTGATAATTTCTTTCTCATAATCGTCAAGGCTAGGGTAGGCTTTTGCGTCGAGGAAAAGAGTTTCGAGGTTTCGGTCTTGGGCAATCTTGAGTCCTGGCGCATTTTCTTTGTTGCTGAAGACCAGGGCGATCTCACAATTCAATTTCCCGCTAAGGATGGAATCGTGAATGGCTCTAAAATTTGAGCCGCGTCCAGAGATAAAAACTGCAATTTTTCCCTTTTTCTTTGGACTTAAAAAGACCTCTTCTGACATCTTATTTTCCTCAAATTTAATAAAAATTTGTCCTTCTGTCCATTACACAGTTAATCAGTTTATCTTTTATAAAAAAAACTTTCAATTTTTTTATCGCTTTATTATGAAAAGGGTTCTGCCCTAATTTTATATCCTCTATTGGAATGGATGACGCTAATCCTAACTGGTTAGCGGCAGATCAAACAAGACGTTTTGTTGAATTTCTTATTTTATCCGGAAAATATCAGGAATAGCCTCTTTCCATGTGTTATAGGCTTCATTGACTGGGATGTCGATAATTTTCTTGCCGCAATGAGAGATAATAATCCTGTCCCCGCCGGTCTTTCCTAGAATAGTCGCTTTCACTTTTCTTTTTTTTGCACGGTCAAGTAATTTTTTACTTTTTTGGTTACTGCATGAAACTACAATCCTGGATTGGGTTTCTCCAAACAGGAGTGCATCTCGATGAATATCATCTTGAAGATCAAGGCAAAAGCCGATTCTTTGAGGACTTAGTAATGAACATTCTGCAACGGAAATGCTGAGTCCTCCCTCTGAGACATCGTGGGCTGATTCGATGAGGCTCAAAGAAATTGCTTCCAAGCAGAATTCCTGGATTTTCTTTTCTTCTTGTAAATCGATCTGCGGCGGAATCCCCTTTTCCATATTAAAAACACACTTGAGGTATTCAGAGCCACCAAGTTCTTCTTTGTTTTCTCCCAGAAGGATCACGGAATCTCCTTCCTTCTTGAATCCAGGGCTGACCGCTTTGCTCACATCATCCACAATCCCGACTACTCCGAGCACAGGAGAAGGATAGATCGAGATTGCTTCTGTGTCGTTGTAAAAACTTACATTTCCTCCGGTTACAGGGATATTAAAAGCCCTGCAGGCCTGAGCTACTCCTTCGACCACTTCCTTGAATTGCCACATTATTTCTGGTTTTTCCGGGTTGCCAAGGTTCAAACAGTTTGTAACACCAACGGGCTTTGCTCCTACACAGGCTAAATTACGGCAGGCCTCTGCTACGGCTATCTTTCCTCCAGTGCGGGGATCCAGGTATGAATAAAGGGAGTTTCCATCGAGAGTAAGGGCCAAAGCTTTCTTTGTATTTTTTATCCTTAAAACAGAAGCATCAGCTCCAGGAAGGAAAGCGGTGTTAACCTGGACCGTATGGTCATATTGACGGTAAACCCATTCTTTTTCGGCAATAGTGGCCGAAGAGAGAAGTTTTAGAAGAGTTTTGTTGTAATTTTTTGGCGAGGGAAGGGGCTTGGCAATGGTTTCAGATTTGAGGTATGAGGGGACTTTACTCTCTCTTTCATAGACAGGGCATAAGTTGATGATGGCATCAACCGGAAGGTCCACGACAGTTTCACCTTCAAATTTAACCTTGAGCCTGCCTCCTTCTGTAACATGACCGATGATCACGGCGTCTAAATCCCACTTTAAAAAAATTTGCTGGACTTCTTTGATTTTATCTTTCTTGGCCACTATGAGCATTCTTTCCTGAGACTCAGAGAGCATCATCTCGTAGGGGGTCATGCCTTCCTCTCTTTGCGGAACGAGGTCCAGGTTGATTTCGATGCCTGCTCCAGAATTAGCGGCCATCTCGGTGGTAGAGCAGGTCAGACCCGCAGCCCCCATATCTTGAATTCCGACAATAATGTTTTTAGCCATGACTTCTAAGCAGGCCTCGACTAAAAGTTTTTCTTTGAATGGATCTCCGACTTGGACATTAGGTCTCTTCTTTTCTGAATCCTGGTCGAATTCAGCCGAAGCCATGGTGGCGCCATGAATTCCGTCTCGTCCGGTTTTTGACCCGACATACAACACCGGATTGCCTATTCCCTCTGCTTTTGCGTAGAAAATTTTATCCTTTTCTGCTATCCCCAGGGCGAAAACATTAACCAGCGGGTTTAGCGAATAGCAGTTGTTGAAATAAATATCGCCTCCAACAGTGGGAACTCCGATGGAGTTTCCGTAACCTGCTATTCCAGAAACCACTCCTTCCATGATGGATTTGTTTTTAGGCTTGGAAAGAGGCCCGAAGCGAAGAGAATCCAGGAGAGCAATGGGCCTGGCACCCATAGTGAATATATCTCTGAGAATCCCGCCGATTCCCGTCGCTGCGCCCTGGTAGGGCTCGATATAAGATGGATGGTTATGGGATTCGATCTTGAAAACTGCTGCTAAACCGTCCCCGATATCGATAACCCCTGCATTTTCACCAGGTCCCTGGATTACGTTTTTTCCTGTCACCGGAAATTTTTTGAGATGTATTTTTGAGCTTTTATAGCTGCAGTGTTCTGACCACATGAGGGAAAAGATCCCGAGCTCTGTGATATTGGGCGCTCTCCCGATAAGCTCGACAATTTTTTCGTATTCCTCCAGCGTCAGGTTGTGTTCTTCGATAATCTTCTTATCAATCATATTAAGTGCTCCGCTTTTGCTAGGAAAGCTAGCTCAGGTTCGCAATTATTGATTCAAAAATAATCCGGCCATCTTCGCTGCTAAGGAGTAATTCAGAAGCCCGTTCAGGATGGGGCATCATTCCCATAACATTGCCTGCTTTGTTGATAAGCCCCGCTATACTCTCCACAGAGCCGTTGACGTTGGCCTCATCACTGATCTGCCCTTCAGCATCTGAATAACGGAAAACAATCTGGCTGTTATTTTTTATTTCCTGTACTGTCTCAGGACGAGCGAAATAATTACCGTCGAAGTGAGCAATAGGAATCTTCAGGACCTGTCCCGTTTTTGCACGGTGCGAAAAAGGAGTTTTGTTGTTATCTACTCTAATGTAGACGAACTGACAGAGAAATTTCAAATTTTTGTTCCTTAGCATAGCTCCTGGAAGAAGTCCCAATTCCAAAAGAACCTGGAATCCATTGCATATTCCAAGCACCAGCCCTCCATTTAGGGCAAATTCTTTCACCTCCTGCATTAAAGGGGAAAAGGCTGCGATAGAGCCTGATCTTAGGTAATCTCCGTAAGAAAATCCTCCTGGAAGAACGATGCAATCGACGTTTTTCAGGTCATGTTCTTTATGCCAGAGAAAAGTCGTGTTTTGCTTGCAGACTTCTTTTAGGGCGTAGTATGTATCATAATCGCAATTGGATCCCGGAAAAATTACGACTCCAAATTTCAATTTAGCCATTTGTTACCAGGAATTGGCATTCCCAGTTTTTCTTAAGATTTCAGCCTTTTTCTAAAATTTGCCAGGAGAATTTTTCGATGATGGGATTTGCTAGAACTTTGTCAGAAATTTCAGGAATGATCTTTCCAGCTTCTTTCTCGGAAATCCCTTCAAGTTCAAGCTCAAAGACCTTGCCCTGTCTTACATCTTTTATAGAAGCGTAGCCAAGAGTATGGAGAGCATTTTTTACCGTCTGGCCTTGAGGGTCTAGAACACTGTCTTTAAGAGAGACGAGTATTCTAACTCTCATCACCAAAAACCCTATCGAAGATATAATCTATTTTTTCTAAATAAGGCTGGAGAGAAAAACATGAATTGACTTCTTCCTTGGTTAAGATTTTACTGGTTTCCTTATCAGATTGCATAAGTTGCTTAAAATCTAGGCGCTCTTTCCAGGCTTTAAGGCTGTTCTTCTGGACAATCCGAAAGGCATTCTCCCGAGATATTCCTTTTTTCGTGAGAGCAAGAAGAACACTCTGGGAAAAAATGAGACCTCGAGTAAGGTCTACATTTTCCTTCATCCTGTCAGCATTAACCTTCCAATTTTTTATGATATCGGCTGTCTCAGCCAAGATAAAATCTGTGAGAATAAAAGAGTCAGGGATTATGATTCTTTCAGCTGAGGAATGGGAAATATCTCTCTCATGCCAGAGAGAGATGTTTTCCAAGCCAGCCTGGAGATTAGACCTGACAATTCGGGCGAGACCAGAGATCCTTTCTGTTCGAACAGGATTCATTTTGTGCGGCATCGAGGACGATCCTTTTTGACCTTTGGTGAAAGGTTCCTCCACTTCCAGAACTTCTGTCCTCTGCAGATGGCGAATTTCCACTGCAAATTTATCAAGGGAGGAGGCGAGGAGCGCAAGCACAGAGAGAACTTCGGCATGTCTGTCGCGCTGGAGGACTTGGGTGGTAACTTTTGCGGGTTTAAGACCTAATTTTTTCAAGGCATGAATCTCAATTTTCGGGTCGAGATGAATGTAGGTCCCCACCGAGCCAGAAATTCTGCCGTAGCTAATAACTTCAAGGGCATTTTCGAGGCGAAGAAGCTGGCGCTTTATTTCTTCATACCAGACAAGGAGTTTAACTCCAAAAGTTATAGGCTCAGCATGAACTCCATGAGTCCTGCCCACCATAACTGTTTTTTTATGGCGCAAAGCTTCATCCTTAAGAGTATTTTTAAGCGGAGCGAGGTCTTTTCGGATTTTCTCCAGTGCCTGTTTGATAAGAAGAGAGAGAGCTGTGTCGACAACGTCGTAGGATGTCAGGCCAAGATGAATAAACCGAGAATCTTTGCCTACTTTTTCAGCCACAGAAGTGAGAAAAGCAATTACATCATGTTTCACAACTTTTTCAATTTCTTCGATTCTCTTTATGGAAAAGCCAGCTTTTTCTTTAATTCTTTTCAAAGCTTGGGAAGGAATTTCGCCTGCTTTTGCCCATGCCTCGCAGACAGCAAGTTCAACATCAAGCCATTTCTGGTATTTGTTAGCTTCGGTCCAGATGGCGCCCATTTCAGGACGTGTGTATCGTTCAATCATGGAGATAAACCTCTAAGATGAGGTAAAAGAATATCAGCAACTATCTCTCTTGTCAACGTTTCAGAAGCCGGGCTTGATTTTAAATATTGTTAAGTTGAAACTGCCAGTTGATTATCTCCATAAGATGATTAATTATCTAAAATCAAGGCTTTAACATACCGAGAAAATTGAAATTTTCAAAGCCTGGTCGCAAGTGAATAATCCAAAATGACAAAGGATTATGTATAATAGGTGTCTAAATAAATGAATGGAAATATGGCTGATTTTGCCGATGACCATCTGGTCAAACAGGCGAAGCAAGGTGATGTTGATGCTTTTACGGAATTGGTGCGTCGTTTTCAGGAAAACGTTTATCATACAATACTTTCTTTGACGAGGAATCAGCAGGATGCTTATGATTTAGCCCAGGAGACGTTCATGCATGCTTATAAATCTTTGAGGGGTTTTAAGCAGCGCTCTACCTTCTATACCTGGATTTACAGGATTGCTGTTAATTTGACTTTGAATTTTCTGAAAAAAAAGAAAAAGGACGAAAAAAGACAAGTTCAACTTGAAGATTATTCCCTTGATGTGAAGTCAGAAGATTCCAAGCTCTCTCCAGAGGAGCATTCTATGAAGAAAGAGCTTTCAGGAAAACTGAAAGAGGCGGTAGATTCTCTGCCTTTAGGCTATAGGGCTTCCTTTGTCTTGGTTGTCTCTCAAGGATTAAGCCATGCCCAGGCTGCAAATATCCTTCGTTGTTCGGAGAATACAATATCATGGAGAATGCACAAGGCGAGAAAAATGCTCCAGCAAAAATTAAAGCCCTATTTAGAAGGAGAATAGGATGAAACACAAAAAAATCGAAAAACTGATTTCCAATAATATTGATGGTGAACTTCAAGGGAAAAAGAAGAAGCTCCTCGAAAAGCATCTCAGGAAGTGTCAATCGTGCAGTTCATATGCAGAAAATATACAGAGAATTCATGAAGAAGCCAAAAGCCTGGAAAAACCTGATGCTTCTCCCGTTCTGTGGGAGGAGTTTGCATCCCAAATCAAAACAGAGATTTGCTCTACTAAACAAGAGAAGCAGCATGGTAAGGCACTTTTCTTGAAATGGAAATGGGCATGGGCTAGTGCTGCATTATCGTTTGTAATTGCTGCCGGATTATTCTTATACCTTAATCAAAGCAAAACTCCTCAGGAGATATATGTTTTTTCTTTCGAGAGTTCTCTAGCGAAAATATATCAAGAGATTGGAAACGACCAAAAATTGGAGGAATTATTCAATTCAGTCATCTCAGCCTCTATAGGTGAAACACTTGAAGATTCAGAATGGTCCGATCGTCCAGATTATTTTGAAAACCTCATCCTCTGGGAAGATCTAACAGAAGAGGAGATGAGATTTCTTGAGTCTGAAATAAAGAAAGAAAATAAATTTTAGGAGGGCTTCTATGAAAACAAGATATATTTTTACTACGCTACTCTGCCTGCTTCTTTTGAGTTCAATCTTATCATCCGCTGTTCAAGATGAGCAGCCCCAGAATAGAAGGAGAGCAAGAGAGAATATGAGAACACTATGGCTATTAAGAATGACGCGAGTCCTGGAGCTTACTGAGGAACAGACTGCAAAAATCTTTCCGATCGTATCCCGCATCGAAAAGGAAAAAGTTGAGTTATACCAACAGATTGAAAAACAGATAAGAGAGCTTAGATTAACCTTAGGAAAAGAAGAGCCGGACCAGAAGGAGCTTAAGAATAAGATAGATAAAATAAAAGAATTAAGAAATCTTATCAAGGAAAAGGATGAAGAGCTAGAAGATCGCTTAGAAGAAAACATGACTTTGGTTCAAAGAGCAAAATACCTGATGTTTGCCGCCAGGTTTTACAGGGAGCTAAGGGAGAACCTGGAAAGAGCAAGAATTCAGAGAGAGCGACAGCGGCAGAAAATCAAAAAATAAAAAAAGATACTTTCCTCGCTTGACAAAAAGTGTAAATTGAGATAGGATTCAGAATGTAGTTTTATACATTTTTTTAGAGTACCTAAGGCAGTAGTTCTAGCAGGTCAAAGAGAGGAAGCCAAAGTTTCAAATTAAGAATCCTTTCTATTATTCAATTACTCCCAATAAAGAAACAATATAAGAGCCTGCAGAGGGAAGATTGCGCCAGCGTAGCTCAGTTGGTAGAGCAGCTGATTTGTAATCAGCGGGTCGGGGGTTCGAATCCTCTCGCTGGCTTTTAATTGAGTGAACAGTTATTGGGTATATATCCAATTTTTAAAAATATAGATATATATAAATATCTTAGGAACCAAATGATATTGGGACCTGATGACTTAATTTGCTATGGGCAGGTACCAAAGTGGCCAAATGGGGCGGGCTGTAAACCCGCTGCGGAAACGCTTCGGA
>JABAOH010065059.1_pt1 | contig 56291 bp, 52 predicted proteins | sample 7062181 | NCBI WGS metagenome assembly JABAOH01 (sample SAMN14538630, study PRJNA623070) | marine sediment metagenome | biome: marine biome [ENVO:00000428]; feature: marine pelagic biome [ENVO:01000023]; material: deep marine sediment [ENVO:00002113]; isolation source: pool of 5 deep marine... | reverse complement strand
GGAGTTGCCATGGATACAATGCAGCAGATCGAAGCACAACTTGTCATGCGCCACTATGATGGGTTTATGCGCCGCGGCCGCATAAGAGGAAGGAGAGGATGAGAGTTATCTTACTCGGACCTCCTGGAGGCGGAAAAGGCACTCAAGGAGAACTCATAGAAAAGAAATATGGATTTCCTAAGATTTCAACAGGAGATCTTCTTCGGCGCGAAGTTCAGGAAAAGACTCCTTTAGGAGAAATGGCAAGAGCCAAGATGAATCAAGGAGAATTAGTTAGCGATGATATCGTTATTGAGATGATAAAGCACAGAATATTTCAGCCCGACTATAAACGAGGCTATGTTTTAGATGGTTTTCCCCGAAACGTAAGCCAGGCCCAAAGATTGGAAAAGATTGAAAAAGAACGCCCGGAGATTGTGATCGACATCCATCTGAGCGAGCAAGCTTTAATTCAAAGGCTCTCGGCGCGAAGGGTATGTTCCGGCTGCGGGACTGTCTTTAACCTTATAGCCCGCAATCCGAAGAAAGAGGGAACATGCGATGTTTGCGGATCAGAACTGATTAAAAGAGAGGACGACGCTCCAGAAGTTATGAAAGAGCGCCTGAAAGTATACCACGAACAGACAGAAGCCCTGATAGATTATTACTCGAGAAAAAAGGTTTATTTTAGAGTAGACGGTGAAGGAAAGGTCGAGACAATCGCAAAGAATATTTATTCTATTCTAGATAGAGAAATAGCCAGATCAAGAGAGATGGAAGCAGCAAGATGATTATTTACTGCGAAGAAGAAATTAGCTCTATAAGGAAGAGTAACCAAATCGTGGCGAAAATTTTAGCCGAGTTAAAGAGAATAATTGCACCAGGAATACAAACCAAAGAATTAGATGAGTTTGCTGAGGCCAGAGTGAGAGAGATGAATGCTATTCCTGCCTTTAAGGGCTATCGCGGGTATCCCGCTACTCTCTGCACGTCCATCAACGAGGAAATTGTCCATGGTATTCCTTCTTCTCGGCGCCTGCGAGAAGGTGATATCATCAGCCTAGATTTCGGAGTTCTGTATGAAGGCTATTACGGAGATGCAGCCGTAACCTATCCTGTGGGAGAGATCACTCCCAAGGCGGAAAAACTCGTAAAAGCGGCTGAGGAAACCTTTTTTAGGGGCTTGGAGCAGATGAAACCGGGAAAAAGAATATCAGATATTTCTCATGCCATTCAGAGTTATACTGAGTCTCAAGGATTTTCGGTTATTCGAGCTTTTGTCGGTCATGGAATCGGTCTTTCCCTCCATGAAGAACCACAGGTTCCCAATTTTGGCTCGCCAGGAAGAGGGCCGAAGCTGAAATCAGGGATGGTTTTGGCTATAGAGCCGATGATCGCCATGGGAGATTGGGATGTGGAGATATTAGATGATAATTGGACGGCAATAACAAGGGATAGAAGTCTCTCAGCTCATTATGAACATACAGTGGCAATTACTGAAGAAGGGGCTGAGATCTTAAGCCTGCTAGAGGTTGAAAAGAAGAGAGCACCTTATTTAAAGGAGAATCGTTATGCCTAAGCAGGATGTTTTTGAGACTGAAGGGACTGTTTTAGAAACACTACCAAATGCCATGTTTCGTGTAGAGTTGGCCAATAAACATATAATACTAGCTCATATCTCCGGAAAAATGAGAAAGCATTTTATCCGAATCCTTCCTGGAGATAAGGTGCTTGTTGAGCTTTCGCCCTACGATTTAACAAAAGGAAGAATAACATATCGATTCAAATAAGAATAAAACGATGAAGGTAAGAGCGTCCATAAAAAAGATTTGCAGGAATTGTCGCATAATCAAAAGGAAAGGTACGCTTCGGGTTATTTGTTCCAATCCGAAGCATAAACAAAAGCAAGGCTAATCGAGGTTAAAATGGCAAGAATCGCAGGAATCACGCTTCCCTCTGAAAAGAGGATTGAGGTAGGATTGACCTACATTTTTGGTATCGGTCGTTCCAAATCAAATAAGATTCTCCAGGAGGCTAAGATAGATAAGGATAAAAAGGTCAAAGCTTTGAGCGAGGATGAGATCAGTCAAATACGTCAAATCCTCGAGAAACAAGAAAAAATAGAAGGTGAATTAAGAAAAGAAACTACCCAGAATATAAAAAGGCTGGTCGACATTGGGAGTTACCGAGGATTGCGGCATAAGAGAAGATTGCCGGCCAGAGGCCAAAGGACAAAAACAAATGCTCGAACGAGAAAAGGTCCTCGCGGCCAAGCGATTAAAAAGATAAAAGCTACATAAGGAGTTTTAAGTGCCGAAAGCGAAGAGAAAAACAAAGAAAAAGAAGGTTAGAAAAGAAATCGGATTTGGTGTGGCTTATATTCAGTCAACTTTCAACAATACGATCGTTACCATAGCAGACCAACAAGGAAATACAGTTTGCTGGGCTAGTGCAGGTTCAGCAGGCTTCAAGGGTGCCCGGAAAGGCACTCCTTTTGCAGCCCAGCTAGCTGCCAAAGAAGTATCGTCTGCAGCAAAAGAATTTGGAGTCAGGTACGTTGATGTTAGGGTTAAGGGCCCAGGTGCTGGAAGAGAATCAGCTATTAGGGCTCTCCAAGCAAATGGCTTAGAGATAAAATCAATCAAGGATGTTACTCCAATTCCGCATAATGGTTGTCGTGTCCGGAAGAGAAGAAGGGTTTAGAAGGAGAAGCAGTCAAGGAGAATAAGATGCCAAGATACAGTGATTCGGTTTGTCGCCTCTGTCGGGCGGAGAAAACTAAGCTTTTTCTAAAAGGTAGCAAATGTTTGAGCGAGAAATGCCCTGTAGAAAGAAGACCTTATCCCCCGGGAGAACATGGAAGAGCAAGGAGGAGAATCTTGGGATATGGTATTCAGCTAAGGGAGAAACAGAAGCTGAAGAGATATTATGGCATGTCCGAGAAACAGTTTCGGCTATTTTTCCAGCGGGCGGAGAGAAAAAGAGGCATCACAGGCGAAAATCTTCTGTCTATGCTGGAGAGAAGGCTGGATAGCGTTGTTTTTTTAATAGGGTTCTCTCATTCTAGAGACCATGCTCGTCAACTGATTACTCACGGCCATTTTCAAGTTAATGGAAGGAAAGTCAATGTGCCATCTTATCTGGTCAACAAAGGTGATGCCGTCTCATTTAGAGAGAGAGCCATGAGGCATGAGGAGCTAAAGGCCATTGTTGAATCGAACAAAAATAAAACTATCCCAGGGTGGATGGAGGTTGATTGGGAAAAGATGGAGGCAAAAATTCTTTCTTTTCCAGCTCGTGAAGATATTACTTTTCCTGTGGAAGAACGCTTGGTTGTGGAGCTTTACTCGAAATAACTCGTTGTCTGGTCCACCGAAGGTTCAGAGAGTTTAGATCTCTGGTGCTTCTGTGGATTGATTTGATAATAATGGAACCTGAAAAGGAGGAATTATGATAGAAACAGGTTTTCAAAGACCGAAATATCTTGAATGCGATTACGAGTCTCTAACAGAAAAATATGGCCATTTTTCAGCCCAGCCTTTTGAAAGAGGCTATGGAATCACCATCGGGAATTCTCTGCGAAGGATTCTTCTTTCTTCTGTAACGGGAGCAGCCATTACTGCTGTTCGAATTCAGGGTGTTCTTCATGAATTCTCAAGCATTCCAGGTGTGGTGGAAGATGTGACAGATATCATCCTCAATTTAAAAGGTATCCCGTTAAAGCTTGAGGGGGATGAGCCAAAAATTATGACCCTGAAGAAAAAGGGACCAACTGAAGCAAAGGCATCTGATATCGTTCATGATCCAGATATCGAGATTCTTGACAAGGATGTTCATATCGCTTCTCTTGATAAAGATGGTAAGTTAGATATGGAGATGGTGGTTAAGAATAATAGAGGTTATATTCCTGCAGATCAGAATTTCGATGGAGATTTAAGCGTGGATTATATTCCCCTCGATTCGTCTCACTCTCCGATTAAAAAGGTGAACTACAGGGTAGAAGCGGCAAGAGTAGGCAAGAGAATCGATTACGAAAAGTTAAACCTGGAAATATGGACATCAGGCTCTGTTACTCCTCAGGAGGCTCTGGCGCAAGCAGCTAAAATAATGAGAGACCATCTGGTTATCTTTCTTACCATTGTTGATGAGCCCATGGAAAGAGAACAAATAACCATAAAAAAAGAGATTCCTTATTACTCTCAGCTGGATATTTTGTCTAAGTCTATAGATCATCTGGAACTTTCAGTCAGGTCCAATAATTGTCTCAGGGCCGCTGGTATCGAAAAAATCTATGAATTAGTCCAAAGAACTGAAGAAGATCTTTTAAGGACGAAAAATTTTGGCCGCAAGTCTTTGACTGAAATAAAAGAGACTCTACAAGAATTAGATCTGGGCCTCAATTTGGACCTTCATCCAAGATTGTTGGAGAAGATAGAAGCAGAGAAGAAGGAAGAAAAAGAAGAAGAGGAAGAAGCTGAATGAGGCATCTGGTCAAAAGAAAGAAATTAGGGCGGGATACTTCGCACAGACGTGCTTTGCTTCGTAATCTTGTGACCTCCTTTCTTGAAAAAGAGCGTATAAGAACGACTTTGGCCAAGGCAAAAGCAGCAAGGCCCCTGGCAGAGAAGATGATTACCTTAGCCAGAAAGGACACTCTTCATGCTAAGCGCCAGGCCTTAAGCTTCATTTACAAAAAGCCTGTTGTTAAGAAGCTTTTTGAAGAACTCGGTCCTCGTTTTAGCGAAAGACCAGGAGGATACACAAGGATTGTAAAGATTGGGCCCAGAGCAGGAGATGGAGCTGAGATGGCAATCCTTGAGCTTATCGGTTCTGAGTTTAAGAAGAAAGTAAAGAAGAAAGCTAAAGAAAAGCCCAAACCTAAATAAGAGTCTAATTGCTCCCTTGTTTCTTGGGGACTACCCAAAGTTCTTGACCAGGGTAGATTTTTGATCTGTAGTTGAGGCTGTTTAAACTAAGCAAAATACTGAGGTTCATTCCAAATTTGTTGGCGATTCTAGACGGACTATCTCCGCGCCTAACCGTATAAATAGTAGCTCCTTGGGGTATCGAGGATTGGATGATGATCTTCTGCCCAACATCCAAGAAGTCACTCTCAAGACTGTTATCCTTTTTTATCTTTCCAACTGTGGTGCTAAAGGCGCTGGCGATTTTATAAAGAGAATCTCCTCTTCTTACAATATAAATGAGCTTTTCCCCTTCTTTGACGAGCTGGGGAGGGGGAGCAGATGCATATGTTCTTCCGCGAACCGGAATTTTTAGCCTCTGTCCAGACCTGATGAGATTAACACGACGCAGACCATTCAAGCGAGCAATAGCTGAAATAGAAGTCCTGTAGCGTTGGGCAATGATTGAGAGAGATTCCCCTCTTCGGACACGATGGATTATGTAAGTGGCCTCTGGAGGAATCCAGGCCGGGAGAGTGTTCAAGGCGATCATTGCTTTTTCAGCAAAGCCTAACGGAACTATTAAGACATACTCATAGTCTGGAGTTGCACCGTGACGTAATTCAGGATTAAGAGATGATAGAACATCGTCTTTCAATCCCATAGCTTTAGAAAGGGAGGAAAGCCTGATGGGGCTGTTCATAGGAAGCCTGACGAATTCCAGGGGAGCATCGGGAGTCGGAAGGCTGAAGCCGTATTTTTCAGGATCGTTGACTATAAGAAGGGTAGCAATAAAGCGGGGAACGAAGCTAGCAGTTTCCTGAGGGAGCATAAGGTAAAGGTCCCAGAAGTTGTCCAGGTAGTTGAATCGCTGGTTACGAATGACATTTTTGACTTTATACTCACCACAATTGTAAGAGGCCAGAGCGGTTGTCCAGTCGCCAAAGTGAGAATGAAGATCACTCAGGTATTTTAAAGCTGCTTGGGTTGATTTTATGGGGTCCATCCTTTCATCAATCCAGCGGTCTCTCTTCAAACCATAACGATATCCTGTAGAGGATATAAATTGCCAGAGACCAAGGGCTCTAGCGCGGGAGTAAGCTCTCACTTGAAATCCGCTTTCAATAAGAGGGACCCAGGACAACTCTTCTGGAAGCCCGGCCTTTCTCAATTCCTCAAGGATCATCTGCCTGTAAAGTCCTGAGCGTTTGTAGGATTGCTCGAAAAATTCTCTCTCTGACGTCTGGAAAATCTTTATTTGATTCTGGACATGCTCGTTTTCAACAAGAGGAATGGTTTGATGATTATTCCCGACTGCTGTTAGCTGTGAAGCGTAAATTTCTTGAATTCTTTGAGCGATCAGGAGTCTTAGGTCGTTTTTTTCCTGTATGAGAGAGGAATCAGGTGGGAGCTTGAGCTTTAAGATCAGGCTGTAGGCATCATCCAGAGCAGCCAGTGCGGTATCGAAATCTCCTTTTTCCCAGGCAAGCTGGCTATCCTGGTAAACATACAGGGCGTCTTCAAGGGCAGATATGGGATCATCCTGGAGAGAAGCGTTCTTTTGAGTAAGGGCTTCATTGCTGCCCTGATTTTCCCTCTTTTTAGATTTCTCTTTGGAATCAGCTTGCTTTGTAGTTTGAGGATCGTTGTCAATTGAGGAGGGATTGGATTGTATCCTATTCAGCGAAGAAGAACAATTCCATAATAAGATAAACGATATAAGGAGAATGGCTGAGCGAATATGTTTCATTTTCCTCAGATTTTTATTTAAAGGTAGAATTTATAACATTTGAAGAAGTCAGAGTCAAATAATTCTTTCGTCTTGGATAACTTATTGGTTATACGGGATTTCCTTAATTTTGGATGAACTGGATTTATGTTCTGAGTCTCTTTCATTTGAATATAAAAGAATTCCTGCATTAAATCCTTCAGCGCATAACGATAAAAATAAAGAGGTGATAAGCTTCCGTTGTCTTTCGGCAAGTTGTTTATGTTCATCCTACACTCCATAAAAGAGAACGTATTTTTCGCGCCTCAGTATTGATGAGAAGCGATATCAGGTTTTAACTACTTCGTCGAGTTGAAAATAATAAAAATTCCCTCATATGTAAATAACCTTTAGGGATGATTTTGAGAATGACCTTAAGAATTTTTTCCTCACCTAGAAAGATGATTTGCCCTCATCATTTTAGGTAAATTAGGATCGGGATAGCCAGGAGAGCGGAGTCAAAGGGGTGAGGCAACTTGCAACCTTCTATTCTTTATCTATGTGATTTTTTTTGGGTTGGATTTAGTAGATTATGGTCCAGGCCTTGTCATTCGAGAAAGAAATTTTGCTGCTCCTTATTGTCTGAGTCGGGGTTAGGCTTTGACATTGGGCAGATGTGTTTCTCTTTCTTTGACTATATAAATTTCCGTGCTACAATGCCTGACCCCAGAGGCCTGATCCCGTTATTTTTTCTATCTCAATAAGCACTATGCGCTTTTCTTATGCCAGTTCCAGGCAGTTTCAATGATTGTTTCGATGCTTGAATGGTAAAGCTTCCAACCCAGGATTTTCTCTGCCTTTTCTCTTGAGGCCAAGAGCACTGGAACGTCTCCCTCACGCCTCGGGCTTTTTGTGAAGAGAACTTTCTGTCCCGTGATTTCCTCTGTTTTATTTATTATCTCTAAAACAGAATATCCCCTGTTTGTACCCAGGTTGATAAACTCACTATGAGAAGATTCCATGAGTTTCTTAAGAGAAAGCACATGAGCTTTTGCCAGGTCTGTGACATGGATATAATCTCTGATTGCTGTCCCATCTTCAGTGGGGAAATCAGTTCCAAAAATTTCAAATTTCTTCTTTTTTCCCAGGAGGAAAAGCAGGATGTTGGGAATAAGATGGGTTTCTGGGTCGTGAAGCTCCCCTAAGTGCCCTTCTGGATCTGCTCCCGCAGCATTGAAATAACGAAGAGATATGAATTTTAACCCGTAAGCTCTTTCGTAGTCTTGAATGATCTTTTCCACAAAAAACTTTGTCTGCCCATAAGGATTAAAAGGATTTAAGGGATGAGATTCTGGAATGGGATTTTGGAGAGGCTCACCATAAACAGCAGCACTTGAAGAAAAAACGAAGTATTTAACTCCTGTTTCTAGCATAACATCCAGGAGGTTCAGGCTGGTGATGAGGTTGTGGGTGTAGTATTTTCGGGGATTTTCATAAGACTCTCCCACCTGGATGAGCGAAGCGAAGTGAAGAACAGCTTCGATATTTTTTTCCTCGAAGGCTTTTTTGATGGCCTCCTTATCCATGAGGTCTCCCTCAACAAGCTCTCCTCCCACAAGAAGCTCTTTTTTGCCTGTAGAAAAATTGTCAAAAATAACGACTTCAAATCCTTCTTTGATGAGCTCTTTGGCTGTATGGGATCCTATGTATCCGGCTCCGCCAGCCACAAGAATTTTCATCGAAGCTCCTTCTCGACGATTTTTTTTGCAATCCGCAGACCTTCTTTTTTTGTCTCGAACTCGTTGTCGAGCTGGAGCTCATAAAGTTTTTTAAGGATTTTTCCCATCAAAGGGCCGGGGGAGACTGAAATTTTTATAAGATCTCTGCCCATGATTAAAGGCTTAATGGTTTCTTTGGTTACGTTTAGCTCCTTGAATTTTCGAAGAAGCCATCGGGCCTCTTCATCCAACTCGGTGATCGGCTTTTCTTTCCTTCCGGCGCGGTCAGCTGCATCAAGATAGACCAGAAGCTCGATTTCACCGCTTATATCTGCCGCGAGTCGGTTGAAGGCCTTTTTGGTCACAACTTCTCTGTTCTGCCATAGCTCTGAAGCTCGATGGTGACATTTAATCAGGGAAAGGATATTTTTTCTCAGATTATATCCATTCCAGGAAAAAATCCTGAACCGGCCAAGAATTTTTTTAGTAATCTTCTCGCTGAGGACATCGTGGCCGTTGTTGGTGATGACCATCCTTCCTTTCTTGAACTCCCACTTGGCTGTAGACGGTTTTCCTACATCATGATAAAGGGCGGCCAACAGCAGGGCTAGTTTTTTCTCTTGAGGAAGCTGGGAAATGTCGGATAGTCTTTTTGCCTGATCCACAGTGAGCTTAGTGTGATACCAGACAGTGTGATTGCCATACTTGTCTTTCTCTGGGTGGAAGAGCGGGTCCTGGATAGATAAGGTCAAGCTGTAGAGTTCCTGGAACAGCTGACTTATAGCGCCGAGCTTGAATAACTCTTCGAGGCCGACTGAAGGAAGAGGAGAAAAAAGGAGAATTTTAAAAATTTCCTCATTCACCCTCTCCACGCTTAGGCCTGATAAATCTATTTCACTGGAAGTTTCATAAATTTCAGGTTCGACCGAAAATTCGAGGACCGAAGCAAATCTAGCCACTCTAAGAACCCGTAAAGGATCATCAGGAAATGCCGCAGGATTTGAAAGCCTTATTTTTTTTGCTTTTATATCGCTTGCTCCATTAAAGGGATCGATAAGCTTGTTGTCAGCCAGCCTTAAAGCAATGCTGTTGCAACGAAAATCTCTTCTTTCAAGGTCTTTCTCTATAGGCAGGTTTGGATCAGCGGAGATTACAAAATCTTTATGTTTTTTGACTGCTGTTCCTGTTGGCACTTCTTTCCTAGGCAAGGCTAAATCGTAGGTTTTTCCGCTTATTGTGAATTTAATGATGCCAAAGCTCTTGCCGACAAGATCAACTTTTCCGTAAGGCTGGATTTTCTTTATGATATCTTCAACGCTATGATGAGTAATAAGGATATCCACATCCTCAGATGGTATTCCTCTTATAAGGTCGCGCACATAGCCTCCGACGGCATAGACTTCACCTCCAAAATGGTGAATTAAAAATTCTTTTTCTCGAAATTCAGCCTGCAGTTTCTTCATAACTCCTTACCTCGTATTATCGGTTTCAGCAAGTAGTCAGACTTTAAATTTTCCATGTGCGCATTTTCTTTTTTTATTTGTACTATTATAAAAGCAGTTTCGTCTTCGATTCAAACATTTTTAGAAAAAAGTAAGCATTTCCAATGTCGTTATTGTTAAGGATTTTGGAAAATAGCCTAGTTCCCTTCAGATTTTTAACGCCATTCTCCATTCGCTCTTCTCTGCGGCTGCGTAACTCGCTTTGCTCAGACATACTCGCCGGCCAACTCCGTCGGATTCCTAAGGTTGGCGACTGTTGTATGGTGAAAAAACCGTGAGAAAGGCTGAGCGGGCATGGTTTCTCTCCGAAGGAGAGGAGAGCGAAGCCTTGATCCGAGTTGCTTTTGACTCGCTGGGGCAAAAGCAACATGTTTTTGAGCCATATTGCCTGAGCCTTTCTTCAATGGTCGCTGCAGCTATTTCCAAAATCTATGCCTCGAATATAGTAACTGACTATCAGAGATTTGGAAATGATTCCTAGGAAAAGCCTGAAATCTTGTTCTCCCGAAACCAATAGTGTATGCTTAAGGATTCAAAAAATACAGAGTGATTAAATTGAGAAAAAAACTGTGTTTTTTCCTGATTTTCCTCTGGGCCTTTGCCAGTTCAGGTTTGTGTGTTTCCTTGAGAGAAGATCTCAGCGTATCTCTTGAGGAGAAAAAAATTAAGGATTTAAACGTCTCAGGGCTTTTCCTTGTTTTTTATGTGAACATATCGAATTCTTCCTCTTTGCCTTATTATCTTTCAGGCTATAATTACCGCTTTGTCGTCAATCAAAAAGAATACTTCCGCATATCGAACTCTTTAAAAGAATACATACGCATCGAAGCAAGGGGAAAAACACTTCTTTCTTTTCCGTTAAAAATCACATACGAGCATCTTTTTCGTGTAGTAGAGGGGATAGAGAATGAAGATAAGGCCCAGTGCTATTTGACAGGAGCTATGACCTTTTCGGATGGCAAACAGGAGAAGGGAGGGCTTCCTTTCGCCTTTTCCGGAGAATTTCCGATCTTCAAAAAACCTGAGGTTGAATTCCTTAATCTTCAGGTTAAGGAGATGACGATCGGGGGAGCAGATATAAGCTTTAAGATGAGCTTTAAAAACGTTAACGTCTTTAAACTCCTGGTAGACAGGATAAGCTACGGATTTCATTTGGCAGGGAAGTTTGTTGGCGAAGGCATTATAAGCGGAGATAAAAATATCGAAAGCGGAGAAATAAGAGTTTTTTCAATTCCTTTCCTGGTAAGTTTCTTTGAAGTCGGAAAAGAGGTCTCCCTAGAGCTTCGCCAAACATCAGCTCATTGCCGTTTCTTTGGAGATATTGAGGTGAAGACCGCCTGGGGATATATTAAGATTCCTTTTGATAAAAGTGGCAACGTTACCGTCTCAAGAAGTCCGTGAGCAAAGCCTTTTTCAATGATTAGTGTAATTATTCCGACATACAACCGAGCCTCTTTTCTTGACGAGGCTATCCGGTCTGTGCTGAGTCAGAATTATTTCGTTCGGAGCAGCTCTGGTTCATTCGAATTTTTGGTGATTGACGATGGCTCTACTGATAATACACAAGAAATTGTAAAGTCTTACGGGAAAAAAATGAAATACCACCTCCAGAAGCATAAAGGAGTAAGTGCGGCCCGAAACCTCGGCCTTGATCTTGCTCAAGGCGACTATATCGCTTTTTTAGATTCGGATGACCTATGGAAAAAAGATAAGATCAGCGTCCAGATGAGTTTTATGAAGGCTTTTCCCAAGGCAATGGTCTGCTACACCGAGGAGATATGGATGAGGAGGGGAGTATTTGTTAATCCCCAGAAAAAGCATAGGAAGTATTCTGGCTGGATCTTTGATAGGGTGTTGCCCCTGTGTCTTATAAGCCTTTCATCTGCCTTATTCAGGAGAGAAGTTTTTGAGGAAATTGGGAAATTCGACGAGGAGTTGTTGGCCTGCGAAGACTATGATTTTAGTATTCGGCTTGCCCTCAAATACCCTGTTTATTTTCTGCCCAAACCCCTGATCATCAAACGAGGAGGGCACCCTGACCAGCTGTCACGAAAATACTGGGGCATGGACAGATTCAGAGTCAAAGCTTTGGAGAAGCTGCTGCATCTCCAATTAACGCCTCAACAGGAAGAGCTTGTCAGGCAGGAGATAGTGAGGAAGTGTCGGATACTGGCAAGCGGTTTTGAGAAAAGAAAAAATAATACCGAAGCTCAAAAGTATTTGTCGCTTATAGATAAATATAGACCAGGAGAGCTAGGTCAAAAAATGGAGGAGAAATGAAAGTTTTGGATGCAATTCAGAAGAGACGAAGCGTAAGGAAATATAAAGAAGACCCTATTCCAGAAGAGTCTCTTTTGCGTGTGCTTGAGGCTGCTCGCCTAGCTCCCTCCGGGAAAAATTTTCAGCCCTGGAAGTTTATCATAGTCAAAGACAAAGAATTGAAGGAAAAGCTGGCCCAGGCATCTGCAGGGCAGTTTTTCATAGCCAAAGCGCCGATTATAATAGTTGGATGCGGTTTTCCTGACCACAGCTACGCACGGATGGGACGCTACATGAAATCTTGGGCTGTAGATGTCACGATAGCCTTGGAACATCTCATCCTCCAAGCACAAGAAGAGGGGCTTGGGACGTGCTGGATAGGCTCTTTTGAGGAGGAGGAGGTTAAGGCAATCCTTAATGTTCCTGAAGATGTGAAGGTCCTCGCTTTAACACCTTTAGGCTATCCGGATGAGGTTCCCCGATTTCGAGGAAGAAAAAGTCTGGACGAGATAATTTCCTACGATCGATACTAGAACCAGTAATTCAGCCCTAAAGATATCTGGTAGGCGCTGAGGTCAAACGGTTCGAAGCCCTCGAAAGCTTCTTTAAGCTCGCCTTGAGCACGGTTATACTTGAATTCCACTTCAAAAGTCATTCTTTTAGTAAAGGGTATCATAACTCCGCCAAAAGCGTGATACCCGAATGAGATTCTACTACTTTCCCAGGCATCGACGGATAGAATGGGGTATATATCAATATTATCGGGTACATAAACCCATACATCATCGAAATCTATCAGGTCGCCATTCAGTCTTACACTCCAGACATATACTCCTACTCCTCCACCCACGTAGGGAATTAATTTCCCTTTTCTTCCGCTGGGTGTAAACTTTGCAGAAAGTTGGACGGGAGTTATAGAGATATTAAATACATGAGCGGGTAAAAAATCTTCCATATAATCATTCGGAAAGGCAAAATCTCCCTCGGCAAGCTCTATGCCAACAAAATCTACGTAGGTTCCGACCTTATTCTTCGAGTAGCTATCGACTCCGAGCACCACGCTAACTTCTCTGGTGAGGAAGTATTCGTAGGCAAAACCGAAGTTTGTTGTATTATAGTTCGTCTTGTTGAAGGTCATTTGGTCAAATTCTGTTGTCCAGAGGTCGCTTTTAGCTCGGGGGATAAATAATCCTGCTTTAAAAGTAAAAATACCAGAAAAGGCAAGACTTGGAGTCAAGAAAATTACTGCCAAAAAAAGAATCAAACTTTTTTTCATTTCGTTTCTCCTCTATGCAATCTTAATGCAAAAATTATGCCAAGTTAGATAATAGAAGGACGTAAGGCACTGGTTGTGTCTAAAAAAGGTCAACTGTCCTCTTCTTTATATTATTTTTATTAAATACATGTTTATAAATCAGATAACGATTATAGTCAAGTTATAATGTGGGTTTGATAAATCAAATCCTTAAAAATGGTTAAAAATGGAGCCATTAAAAATGGGGCCAGGCCCCATTTACGCCTGGACGTTTTTTACTCTTTACTCTTTCCTCCTGACCTTTTACTATAAATAGAGTGATGGCCATTAAAACTCAAATCATAAAGATAGATCCAGCGCTTGCTGAATCAGATAAAGTCAAAAACATTGCCAGGGTTTTGCAAGAGGAAGGTATAATTGCTTACCCTACAGATACTTTTTATGGCCTGGGAGCAAGCTGTTTTTCTAAAAAAGCCATTCAGAGGATTTACAATCTAAAAAAGAGAGAGCCATTAAAGCCTATCTCCATAATAATCTCCGATATCAATATCGTCCGAGAAATTGCCAAGGACATTCCGACACTTTTCTGGAAAATGGCCGGTGAGTTCTGGCCCGGACCGCTAACCTTGGTCTTAAGAGCCTCGTCAGCACTGCCAAGGGATTTGCTTGGGCCCAGAGATTCTATAGGTGTCCGCCAGACAGCGCTTGCCTGGATAGGAGGATTGCTGGAGGAGACAGGTTTTCCAATAACAGCTACGAGCGCCAATGTTTCAGGAGAAAAGGAAATTTCAAACCCTGAAATAATCAGGGATTCCTTTTTCGGATTGATTGATCTTATCGTTGATGGAGGAGAAACAAGAGGAGCGTTGCCCTCCACTGTGGTCGACCTCACAGCTGCAAAACCAGTGATACTAAGAGAGGGAGTTGTACCTCGCTCAGACCTCGTGAGATATCTTGAATGATAAACTGAGTTTAGAGAAAGAATTCTATTCCCTCTGAAGCAATGCCGAAACCTTTCTCTTCGACTTCTTTCCTTGCTTCCCCTTCTGGGTCAAGGGCTAAATTAGAATGATTTAAATGGGTAAAATAGATTTTTGTTTTTCCCTCATCTGCCACATTTTTTAGAGTTTCTAGGCTAGTTTTTATGAAAGGATGTCCTATCTTAGAAATGTCTCGTCCTGGAAGCTCTTCTGAACTGTAAAAGGTCCCGTCCAAAAGAGCAACATCTGACTTTCGAGTCTCTTCAACTATAGACCGGTTCCAGGCTTTCCAGCTCTGGATATCAGGCACATAAAGAAGCTCTCTTTTCTCTCCGGAGATTCGAAAACCTAAGTTATCTGTATATTCGTCCCGGTGAGGAACCAGAAAGGGAGTAAAAGAAATGCGTGGAGTTAATAAGAATTCTTTTTCCAAAGAGATGACATGGAATGATATATTTTCCAAGCTCACAAGCTGACTCCATGGACCGTTATTGGATAAAAAGTTTTTCATGCTAGAAGAACAATAAACAGGCAGTTTATGAGTAGAAATAGACTCATATCCAAAAAACATCAAGCCTGTGTAATGGCCGATATGGGCATGTGTAAGGAGGACACCATGGGGAGAGTTTTTTCTTCCTTGCTTTCGAAGGGCTACTCTATTGAAGGCTAGATCCGATTGGATACGGATATCAGGAGTGGCATCCAGGATGAAGAACTTTTTTTCTCCTAAATCTATGATGGCGATCGATGAAATGAGACGAGAATATCTCTCATCTTCTCGTGCCATAAGGCAATTCTTGCAGTAACAACCTATCTGAGGAAGACCGCCATCCTGGGCAGTCCCCAGAACTTTAACCAGAACATCGGTTTCATCTTTCTCTTTTCTTGGATCATCTATAGATAGCCTGCGCTTACTTGAAGGAAGGAAAATATTCATCCCGGCAAGACCTCCAAGACAAGCATTGAAAAAATCTCTTCTCTTCATTTTTTTTCTCCCCCGGAGTCAGGTCTTGTTNNGATTCCGGTCTTTTTAGCAAATGGGCAAGGGATCGTGCCAAAATCTTATCCTGAAGATAGGAAATATCTATGCTTTTTCTTTCATCCATAAGAAGAAATCTTAAGACAGGCAAAAAACAAGACCTGACCCGGATAAATTATCTGACTTTGGCGCCTGTGAGGATATCCTTATCAAAGAAAGGTATGGTAGCTTTCCCTTCCACCTCTGCTGCCAAGAGCATACCTTGGGATTCAATCCCTCGAATTACAGCAGGTTTTAGGTTGACAATGACAATGAACTTTTTTCCTACCAGTTCCTCAGCGGTGTAGACATCTGCTACACCCGCCACCATCGTCCTGGTTTCAGTTCCGATGTCAACTTCAAGCTTAAGGAGTTTATCGGTACCCTCCACTTTTTCTGCTTTGAGAACTTCCCCAACTCTGAAGTCCATTCTTTTGAATTCATCAAAAGTGATATGTTCCATTTTTTCCTCCTTTATTTCTGGAGAAGGCTCTGTTTCCTCTTCCTTTAAGAAATCTTTTAAAGTGATTCTTGGGAAAAGAGGTTTGGGCTTTTCGATTTTTTGGCCTAACTTCAAGTCTTCAAATTTCAATTCTGAGAATGTTTTTTCCTGGATAGGTTTTGCTTCTCCGAGAAAACTCCAGATTTTTTCTGATGATTCAGGCATAACGGGAAATATAAGATAGCTTATACCCCTGAGAGCTGCTGCCGCTTGATATAGAATTCTTGCCAGCCTCTTCCTCTTTGATTGATCTTTTACAAGTTTCCAGGGTTCATTAACTGCTAGATATCTGTTTACCGAGTTGATATAAGCCCAGATTTCCTCCAATGTCTTGTTTAAGGCGTAATCCTCGGAGGACTCGAGCACTTTCTTTTTTAGGCTGTCAAACTCAAGGCGGATTTCTTTATCGAGTTTCTCCTCTTTGTCTGTTTCATCAATTTTTCCGTTAAAGTAATTCTGAATCATAATAAGAGTCCGCTGAACGAGGTTTCCCAGATCATTTGCCAGGTCAGAATTAACTCTGTGGACAAAACCTTCGTGGGAGAAGTTTCCATCAAGGCCTATAGGAATTTCTCGAAGCAAAAAGTAACGCAACGGATCAGGGCCAAATGTATCCAAGATCAAATAGGGATCAAGGACATTGCCTTTGGATTTGGACATTTTTTTCTCGTCCTTGAGCCACCAACCATGGCCGAACACTGTTTGCGGGAGGGGGAACTCTGCTGCCATTAGAAAAGCAGGCCAGTAGATTGCGTGCTGTCTTAGGATATCTTTGCCGATCAGATGGACTGTTGCTGGCCAGAATTTCTCGAAAAGCTCCATATTCCAATCGTACCCAATGCCTGTCAGGTAGTTGTGGAGCGCATCAAACCAGACATAAATTGTATGGTCAGGGTCGTCCGGCACAGGAATTCCCCACTTAACCGTGGTTCGAGTGATACTTAAGTCCTTTAGTCCCTGCTTAACGAAGCTCACGACCTCGTTCATTCTGCTGGGAGGTCTGACGAATGCTGGGAATTTGGCATAGAAATCAAGAAGTGGCTTCTGGTAGGCTGAGAGCTTGAAGAAATAACATTCTTCAGAGACAACATCGGCTCGCTTTCCGCAGTCAGGACAGATCTTGTACCCCCCTTTTTCAAGAGGGACATCTTCAGATAGAAAATTTTCATCAGAAACACAATACAAACCCTTATAAGTACCTTTATAAATGTCGTCCTTTTCCATTAATTTCTTGAAGATTTTCTGGACGCCTTTCTCGTGGAACTGTTCTGTGGTGCGAATGAAAAAATCATTGGATATGTTCACAGCTTTCCACAAGTCTTGATACTTCCCGACAACTTGGTCTGCTAGTTCTATAGGTTGTAATCCTCTCTCTGTCGCGGCCTTTTCCACCTTCTGTCCATGCTCATCGGTGCCGGTGAGGAAGAAGACTTTGTTTCCTAAAAGCTTTTGGAAGCGACTCAGAGCATCTGCAATTATAGTGGTGTAGGTGTGTCCGATATGAGGGACATCGTTTACATAGTAGATGGGAGTAGTGATGTAGAAAGCTTTCTTAGACCTCTTTGCCACCCGTCATTCCTCCTTTGATCAGAGTCATGGCTTCTGACCTTGTTGCGCTTTTGGTGCGGAAGGATCCTCTCAGAGCAGAAGTAACTGTGAAAGATTTAGGTTTTTTAGCCCCTCTCATGGACATACACATATGCTCAGCTTCGATGACAACCATCACTCCAAGAGGCTTAAGATGTTCCATGATAAGGTCAGCGATTTGCTTGGTTAATCTTTCTTGAACCTGCAACCGTCTGCAGAGAATATCCACCACGCGGGCAATTTTACTCAGTCCCACGATTCTTCCTCCTTTTGGGATGTAAGCAATATGGGCGACTCCAGCAAATGGAAGGAGATGATGCTCGCACATAGAATATAGAGGGATATTCTTGATGAGAACCATCTCATCATGCTTTTCGCTCTGGATCGCCTGAAGTTGCTTGGCAGGATTCTCTTTTAATCCTCCAAGTATTTCCGAAAACATACGAGCTACCCTTTGGGGAGTAGCTTTTAGCCCGGGTCGTTCGGAATCTTCACCAACGCCATCCAAGATGAGTTTAACTCCTCTTGCAATCTTCTTTAAGTCCACCTTTTTCTCCTTGTCTTTAGCGGGCATTTTTAAGCCTATTCATAAAAGTCGAGCTGGTTTATTTCTCAGTCCTTTCAAGATTTTTCCCTCTTTTTATAAAATTCTTTAAGAACAAGCTGCATGATTTCTTTGACAGAACGATCGGTCTTTTTTGCCAATCTCATGCAATCTGAAAATTCAGGTTGAATGTTGACCTCTTTTTCCTCATAGCAAGATATTTTTATCGCTACTTTTTCTCCAAGGAGGCTAACCTTCTCGATCTTCCTTTCCAGCACACGCCTTTCTACAGGGAAATACCTGACACCTATTGAGCTTGTTTCTTTAAAAACAGCACTGATTAGGGAATCTATCTTATCAAGCTCTGCCAGCACGGTCAATTTTGTGGCCAGCCTGCCTTTTTTCATCAGGACAGGGGTAAGAAATACGTCTTGCGCACCCAACTTGAAAGCAGTATCAAAGAAGGCTGCCAGAACTTGAGGACTGGAATCGTCGATGTTAGCTTCGATTATGTAAACTTTTTTCTCTGCGCTAAATTCTTTCTTATTTCCGTAGAAAGCTCTGAGAATATTAGGAAGCTCAGGGAAGTTACCGGTTCCGGCACCACAACCAATCTTTTCATAGGACAATTCTGGCAGAGGAATAAATTTTTTGACAAATGTAGAGATGATAGCCGCTCCTGTAGGAGTAACAAGCTCTTGCTTTACCCAGGCTGAATAGACCGGGATGTCTTTCAGCAGTTCAGCAACTGCAGGGGCAGGTACTGGCAGGCGCCCGTGAGATGATTTAACCCATCCCTGTCCTAGATTCAAAGGCGAGCAGTAGAATTCACTAATTTCTAAGGTCTCTGCCAAAAAACAGCTACCCACTATATCCACGATCGCATCATCTGCTCCAGCTTCATGGAGGTGGGCCTCATTAATGCTATGGCCGTGGACTCGTGCTTCAGCTTCGAAGAGCTTCTTGAAAATGGCTGAGGCATTCTTTTTTACAGAAGAGGAAAAGCGGCTTTTATTTATTATGCCTTCTATATCTGACCGCTTCCTCTCGATCGTCTTCTTTGTTTTAACCAGAACGTCCACCTTTAATCCACGGAGAGTAGCCCTTTTGGTCTCCTTGAGTTTAATCTCTACAGGAAGCCTTAATTCGGCCATTTTTTCTCTAAATAACGGGAAGGACACACCCAGATCCAGTAGAGCTCCCAAGATCATATCTCCGCTCAGCCCTGCTGAAGCATCAAAATAAACATATTTCATCTCAAAATATTCCTTTTATGCTTTAAATGTTTTTTTCAGTTCTCTATCTATTAATGGCAAGATTTCTCCTGATTTTCCCCTTATGGAAAAATCAGTGTACAGAGATAGTGGAGTCGGATCAGGATTGATCTCCACGATTTTAGCCCCGGCTTCTGAGGCTTCAAACGGAAGCGAAGCTGCTGGCTGGACTACTGCTGAGGTACCCACGACGAACATCACATCACATTCAGAGCTTAGTTGAATAGATTCTTGGAGTATGGTTGGTGAGAGGGATTCTCCATACCAGACAACGTGAGGTCTGAGTAAGGCTCCGCATTCAGAGCAAATGGGGGGAATTTCTTTCAAGGGAATATCATAGTTTTCCATTATCGTTCCCTCCTCGGTACAACGCAGCTTCCAAATGTTGCCGTGGAGCTCCCAGATGTTTTTTGAGCCTGCTTTCTGATGGAGGCCGTCGATATTCTGAGTGATTAGGGATAAGGTTGGAAAGGTCTCCTCCCAGCGAGCAATAACTTTATGGCCAGGATTAGGATCCTTCTGACCGATAATCCCTCGCCGCCAGTCATACCATTCCCAGACGAGCTTTGGATCCTGGCTAAAAGCTGTAAGGGTGGCGAGTTCTTCCGGACGATATTTTTTCCACAAACCTTCTTCTCCCCGGAATGTAGGAATTCCTGATTCGGCTGAGATTCCAGCTCCTGTCAAGATAGCAATATTTTTTGCCTCTTGGAGGATTTCGATAAGCCGTCCTGTTTCGAGTTTTCCAGCCATTTGTCTTCCTCCAGCTTCATAGAATAATCCTTTCTTGTTGAAAAATCAAAACATATATGGGGTCAGACCTGCAAAGGTTGTCTAATGGGATTAGGTATTGTTGTTCTGAAATTATGTTTCTCTCTCCTTGATTGCCCAAATATGCTCATAATAGGGATTTGTCTATCATAGCTATACTTGACTTGCTATTTCATAAATTATATATCAATTATCTCATAAGGGATTAGAGATGAAAGCAGCGAAGAACGAAAAGCTTCCTCGCGTGGAGATCGGAATCCTCGGAGGAACAGGTTTCTATGAAATCGAAGGAATAGAGAGCGTCGAAGAGGTCAAGTTAAAGACTCCTTTCGGAGAAACCTCTGATGCTTTCATCATCGGCTCCTTAGAAGGAAGGAGAGTTGCCTTTCTCAGCCGTCATGGCAGAAGTCATGAGATCCTCCCCTCAAAGATAAATTACCGGGCCAACATTTATGGCCTTAAGATGCTAGGAGTAGAGAGGGTCATTTCTGTAAACTCTGTGGGATCACTAAAGGAGCAAATAAAGCAACGAGATATTGTATTCTCTGACCAGTTCTTCGACAGAACGCATCGTGACAGCTCATTTTTTGGAGAAGGAATTGCTGTTCATGTCAGTCTTGCCCACCCCGTCTGTGCTGATCTCGCAGGAGCCTTGATTAATACAGGAAAGGAACTTAAGCTAAGAATCCATCAAGGAGGAACTTACATTTGTATTGAAGGGCCTGCTTTTTCAACTAAGGCTGAGTCTAACATCTACCGCTCCTGGGATTGCAGTGTTATCGGGATGACAAGTGCCACAGAGGCAAAGTTGTGTAGGGAGGCAGAGCTGTGTTATGCCACCATGAATTTAGTCTGTGATTATGATGCCTGGCATGAGGTGGAGGAGCCGGTTACAATCGAGATGATTTTAGAAAGTATGGAGCAAAACACACGCAATGCAAAGGCAATAATAAAAAAAGCTGTTGCCTCGCTTCCGTCACAGAGAGAAAGCCGATGCGATTGTGAGCAGGCTCTTAAGAATTGTATTGTCACTCAACCCGATTCTATACCCAAAGAGACAAAAGAGAAACTCCGGTATATCATCGGAAAATATATAAAATAAAAACAAAAGGTCTGATAATCCTATGAGTTTAATAGTTATCTGCTCTGTAGCTTTTGACACTCTTGAAACTCCACATGGCAGGAGGGAGAGAATTTTGGGGGGATCGGGCACCTATTGTTCTCTGGCAGCAAGCTTTTTCACCGAGCCAAAGCTTGTGGCTGTTGTCGGAGAGGATTTTCCAGAGGATGCGATTGAATTATTCAAGAGCAGAGGAATCGATGTCCAGGGCCTTAAAATTCAGTCAGGTAAAACTTTCCACTGGGAAGCACGCTACGGCGATGATCCAAATCAAAGGACAACGATCAAAACAGAATTAAACGTATTTGGAGATTTTAGACCTCAACTTCCTCAAGATTACAGGGAAGCTGACATTGTATTTCTGGCAAATATCGACCCTGACGTTCACGAGGATATTCTTTCCCAGGTTAAAAGCCCAAAGCTCGTAGCTATGGATACCATAAATTTTTGGATTAAGACCAAGCCGGATCCTCTTTTAAAGGTTTTAGAAAAAGTTCATGTGTATTTTGGCAACGATGAAGAAATAAAAACATTGGCTAGGGAGCCGAATCTGGTCAGGGCTGGAAAGAAACTTCTGGAGAGAGGGCCTTCTTTTATAGTCATTAAAAAGGGCGAACATGGTGCCCTGGTCTTAGGTAAGGATTCTGTTTTTGGCGTTTTAGCCTATCCCTGTGAAAAGGTGATTGATCCGACTGGAGCTGGGGATAGTTTTGCTGGCGGCTTCTTGGGTTACCTGGATAAAATAAAGGCTTTTGATAAAGAGGAAGAAATCCGCAAGGCTTCTGTTTATGGGAGCGTTATGGCTTCTTTTACTATCGAAGATTTTGGCATCAGCCGCCTTAAATCTTTGCGGCTTGAAGATATAGAAAAAAGATTTTCCCAGTTTAAAAAACTTGTTTCTTTCTGAGCCTTGCTTACCTACTATTTAAACGCAGCCATCTCTAAGAGTTGCTGTCCTATAGTCAATTGATGCATCTGAGCCGTGCCTCCCAGTATGGTGGCGGCAATTGCATCCTGGTAGTGGTGACCCACAGGATATTCATCGAAAGTGCCATAAGAACCATGAATCTTTACCGCCTGGGAGGCAACCCAGAGAGCAGTCTCGGAGGCAAAATACTTGGCATAGGACATCTCTTTTATGTGGCGAACACCGCGGCTCTTGAGTTCAGCGGCACGATAAGTAAGTAACCTGGCTGCTTCAACCTTAGTGGCCATATCAGCAATTATCTCCTGTATAAGCTGGTGACCGCCGATAGGCTTTCCGAACTGAACTCTCTCTTTAGCATACTTTATACAGGAGTCAAGGCAACTCTGAGCTACTCCAACACAACCTGCGGCCAAGAAGAGACGGGCAGTATCAATGCCTCGCAAGGCATCCTTCAATGCATTCCCAATCTCTCCGACTTGATTCTCCAGGGGCAATTCCATATCTGTGAAGTTTAAGGTGCCTTCGCTGCCACCTCGCCAGCTTATTTTTCCCTTCTGGGGCGTGCTCGAAAATCCTGGAGTGTCTCTCTCTACGATAAAGCTGGCCAGTCCCTTAATCCCCTTGCTTTTATCTGTTTGGGCCATGAATAAGACAACGTCAGCTATTTCGCCGTTAGTGATAAAAATTTTGGAACCGTTTATGATCCAATTATTACCTTTGCGACGAGCGGAAGTCTCGATCATAGATGAATCGCTTCCCGCATTAGGCTCGACTACAGCTCCAGACATGATTAATTCACCCTTGCATACTGGGGGGAGGTATTTATTTTTCTGCTCCTCTGTGCCGGCATCGAGAAGGTTGGTTGCCGGCTGGATGGGCCCGCTGACTGTCGCCTGTGTTACCGATAAGCTAGCGCCGCAGAGTTGTTCCCAGATGACGGCTGAGGTAACATAATCAAGGCCCATTCCCCCATACTCCTCGGGCATATGTGGGGCTAACAGCCCCTTAGAAGCCATCTTTTTCATGATCCCGGGGTCAAATTTCTCCTGCCGTTCGTTATCCTTGAGTGTTGGCAAAATCTCCTGTTCAGCAAACTTTCGAGCCATATCCCGAGACATCTTCTGTTCGTCTGTGAGTTCGAAGTCCATTTTTAATCCTCCCAAAATTCAGATTATTGGGACTAATGATTATTCTTTCTTTTCTACTAACTCAACCAGGACACCGTGAGTTCCTCGAGGATGAAGGAAGACACTCATTCCTTCAGCACCTAGATTTGGTTCACCAATAACCTCTACCCCTGAAGCTTTAAGTGAGGCAATCTCTGTGTCGATATCATCCACTTCATAACAAATATGGTGGAAACCCTCGCCGCGTTTTTCCAGAAATTTTGCCATGACTCCTTCACTGCCAATAGGTTGAAGGAGCTCAATCAAAACACCGCCCACTTCGACCATGCTTACCTTAATGTCTCCATCGCCACCAATAATAGGCTCAGATGATTCCAGCCCGAAAACCGAGCGATAAAACTCCCTTGCCTCTTCAAGATTATTCACTGCCATCCCCAGATGACTGATTTGTTTTATCATCAGTAGCCTCCGGCCCTTTATGATTACAGTATGTATAATTACACTTAGAATAAAAGATGTTATTGGGACTTATAACACAGGAAAAATTTGATGTCAAAAATCAGAAATACTACAAAATTCCCGTATGATTCTGCGATTTGTTCTCGCAATTTATGAGTAATTCTGGCATAATTCTTTGGAGTCTTCTTTAGTATTATATTTTCAAGGATTCGATATAGAGCCGCTAATTGCTCAAGAAAAAAAATTAATAGCACCTGGCAGGAGAAGGATTTAAAAGTTTGTTTGGATAAGAATTCTGTTGTTTCTTTACATATTTTGTTTCTGGGGTCTATTATTATATGGTGCCTGTTAATAATTGCGATTCGATAAACTTTGCTAAGTTTTTGTACCGACCGACCAGGGCTAGATAGGGTAGTAACCAGATATTTGGATAGAAACAGCGCAATAAGAATCCTGTAATAATGAAAAAGCTAATAAGAGATAGCGTCTTAAAGATTGAGCACTATCAACCAGGATTGCCCCTTGAGGTTCTAAAGAAAGAAATTGATCTGGGCAGAGAGATTTGCAAGCTTGCCTCCAATGAGAATCCCTTGGGACCATCGCCTCTTGCCATTGATGCAGTCAAAAGATCCCTGGAAGATAGTCATCTCTATCCTGATAATAGATGCGTTTTTTTAAAGGATAGAATAGCCGATTCTCTTGGAATTTCCCCTAAAACTCTGTGCATAGGTAATGGCACCACTGAGCTAATCTTCCTCATGGGTGTTGCATTTTTAGATCCTGGAGACACGTTAATCATTAGTGAATCCTCCTTTATAATGGCCAAGATTGTTGCCCAAGTTATGGATCGAAAGTTGGTAGAAGTCCCGCTAAAGGAATCCAGGCATGACCTTGACTCAGTCCTGCAGACAATAACGAGTGAAACAAAGATAGTCTATCTTGATAATCCGATGAATCCGATTGGCACTTTGATCACCCAGGATGAAGTTTCAGATTTTATGGAAAAGGTTCCCGAAGATGTAGTTGTTGCCTTTGATGAGGCCTATTATGAATATGTAAATAAAGATGGTTTTCCGAATACATTGAAATATATTGAAGAAGGAAGGAATGTTATTATATTTAGAACATTTTCCAAATTGTATGGATTAGCTGGCCTCAGAGTTGGGTATTGTGTGGCCAAAGAAGATTTCATCAACGCATTCCAGAAGGTAAGTCCACCATTCGCTGTTAACAGGTTTGCCCAAATAGGTGCGGCTGCAGCTTTGGAGGATAAAGAGCATATAAAGAAAACCAAAAAGATGAATGAATCTGGCAAGAAATTCCTGTACGAGAATTTTGATAAGATGTCTGTTTTTTACATTCCCTCTGAAACAAATTTTATAACTATAGATGTGAAGAAAAATGCAGAAGAAATATGTGAGGAACTTCAGAAAAGCAATGTGATCGTCAGGCCTTTAACGATGTACGGAAAACCAACATTCTTGCGGGTGACAATAGGAACACCAGAGCAAAACAAGAGATTTATTGATGCATTCAAAAGAATCTACAAGTAAAAAAAATATAAATGAAGAGAACAATAAATGGGGCCAGGCCCCATTTTTTTTGGCCCTGATAAAAGAACAAAGATGAAGAAAACAGGCCAAGAAGAGATTAGAGTATTACTAGGTAACGTTGCCATAGCAAGAGGGATTGTCGAAGCTGGATGTCATGTTGTCACCTCCTATCCTGGTACGCCAAGCTCTGAAATTGTTCCAGCAGTAGTGGAGTTCAAAAAAGAGCTTGGCCTTAACACTTACATCGAATGGTCAGCAAACGAAAAGGTTGCTTATGATAATGCCCTGGCAGCAAGCCTGACAGGCAAGAGGGCGGCAGTAGCTATGAAGCAGGTAGGACTAAATGTTGCTTCTGACTCTCTTATGAGCTCTGCTTATACTGGCGTTATAGGAGGACTGGTCATAATTAGCTGTGATGATCCGGGTCCTCATAGCTCTCAAACCGAACAGGATTCCCGTTTCTTTGCTATGTTTGCCAAGGTTCCTGCGTTTGATCCCTCGACTCCGCAAGAAGCAAAGGAAATGATAAAGGAAGCTTTCGAGCTATCTGAAATGTTTCAGATTCCTGTTGTTTTGCGGCCAACCATAAGAGTTTCGCATGCCAAGCAGAGCGTGAAGCTGGCGCCGCTAAAAGTACTCGATCGAGAGGCAAATTTCGAAAAGAATCCTGAAAGGTGGGCAGCTACCCCAAAATACAGGCTGGTGCTTCATAAAAAGCTTAATGAAACCTTACAGAAGATAAGTGAAAGATTTGAAAAAGATACCAAATGGAACTATGAGGTTGGCAAATCCATAAGTGCTTCCCTTGGCATAATCACCTGCAGTGTGAGCTTTGCTAACCTCATGGATATTCTTGATGAGCTAAACTTAAAAAGCGAAATCAATGTTTTGAAGATAGGAACTCCTTATCCACTCCCTCAAAAAAGGATCGCGGATTTTATTGATAGACACAAGAAGGTTTTAATAATCGAAGAAACCGACTCTGTTATCGAATCTCAGATTATCGATAAGAGCAAAGTGCTGGGGAGACTAACAGGTCATATTCCGTTGGCAGGAGAACTTAGCCCTGATGGCATACATAATATTCTGGCAGAGGTTTTGCGAGAGCTTGGCATAGCTAATTTAGAAAAGATAACAGATTCTAAACTTGATAAGCTTATCGAAAAGCTTAATCTTCAAGTTCGAAAGCCAACCTTGTGTGCAGGCTGTCCTGAAAGGGCCGCATTTTTCGCCATAAAAAAAGCACTCCCCAAGGCTATCTATGCCAGCGATATAGGCTGTTATACCCTCGGGCTCAACCTGAAAGCAGTTGATACCGTCCTCGATATGGGCGCCGGGATTACCTTGGCTAGCGGGTTTTATCAAGCCTATCATCAGGATAAAAAGGATATTCCCATTGTCGCCACCATGGGTGACTCTACCTTTTATCATTCAGGCACTGCTTCTCTTTTAAACGCAGTCTATAATAACGCAAGGTTTATTCTGGTCATCCTGGATAACGAAATAACAGCCATGACAGGCATGCAGCCCACTCCGGGCTTAGGGATAACTGCTGACGGAAGTAAGGGAAAAATAATACCTCTTAAGGAATTGATTAAAGGTTGTGGAGTCAAATGGATTAAGACCATAGATCCTTATGAAGTGAAAAATTTAGTAAAACTGTTGAAGGAGGCAAAAGAATATTCTCAAAGAAAAGATGGGGGAATCGCAGCGATCATCGCCAGACATCCTTGTATTATCCGGTTCCCAGAGGTATGCGAGGAAAATCCTGTAAAAGTGGAGATAACAGATGACTGCAACGGTTGCAACTACTGCCTCGATTTTTTTGAATGCCCTGCGCTTTATCCAGATGAAGAAAGGAATATCGTCGAGATAGACCGAAATTTTTGTGTAGACTGCGGGGTGTGTATAGATGCTTGCCCCAAAGGAGCTATCATCCCGATGGAGAAAAAGAATAAAGCTCCTCTCTGATTAAGAAAATATATGAACTCATTGTAAGCTATGAGATTGCAGATAATATTAGCCGGAATCGGGGGGCAGGGAATACTTTTTTCTTCAAAGGTGTTTTCTGAGCTTGGACTTAAAATGGGTTTGGACATCATGGGCTCAGAAACCCACGGCATGAGTCAGCGGGGAGGCTCAGTTATCGCTCATCTGAAGCTTGGCAAGTTTCAAAGCCCTTTGATAAGAAATGGCGCTGCTGATATTCTCTATTCTTTTGAGGAGAATGAGACCTATAACACCTTGAAATTCTTAAAAGGCGGAGGAATCTGTTTTGTAAATCTTGAGAGTGTGGATCAATTCAACAAGAGAATTATGAAAGTTTTAAAGGAGAAAGAGATAGCGCTCAGGGCTTTTGATGCGACCGGAGCAGCCTCTAAAATTGGTTCGATAAGGTCTGCTAATATTGTCCTCATTGGTTATTCTGTGGGAACAGGTTTAGTTGCCATTAAATACGAAGACCTGAAATACGTATTGGAATTAGTCAGCAGGGAGAAAGACCTTAAAATAAACTTGAAAGCGCTTGAGTTAGGTTTTCAGGAAGGAAAGCGGACGAGCAAAAATCCGGGAAAATCTTTATAAGGCTACTTTTGGGATAAGTTAATTTCGCTCTATTAGCCAAGAATAAGCAGCAAATTTAGGATAGCAATTTGCTTAGGAGGGGGCTTGGGGAGTATCAGATCTTAGATATTTTTATTCTTGGGTACTTTCAGTTTTAGGTTTTTCTTTGAGATGAAAGAGCAAGCTTACTCCACCTGTAATGATCACTGTTTTGAGCACAAGAACTCCTATGGCAAGGATAGTATAAAAGCCAAGTATGGTGTTCATTGGCCAGGGAATAAAATTAGGAATGCCAAAGCTAGCACCCTCGTCAGCACTTAATATTGGCCTTCCAGCGGACAGCGCCAGCACCGGAACGACGATAAAAGAAACAACCGGGAGACTGGAGTAGAGAGATAGATAAAGCGAAGCTTTAAGGGCTTTTTGTGGTGATGTGCGGGCTCGGAGCCACAAACCGAAACTCGCGCCCCATATGAATGCAAGTCCTATACTTAAAACTGGAACCAGCATCATCGAGACTATAGCCACGCATTCAAGAAAGTAGATGCCAATAAGGATTACATAGAAGCGGAAAACTCTTGGCGGTTCTCTGTCCAATCTGCTGAAGAGCCTCGAGAGAGGAAAAGCAACGCTGAATCCCGCAACTAGATTCAACGTGACTACAATATATTCAGCAGGTTCCATTCTTATCCCCTATCCATCTACTTTTTGGCACAATTTTTACCACTGATATGTTGCTATAAGACTATCACAATTGTGTGCTTTTTGTAATCATCGGAATCCCTTGTTGCAATAAATTCCCCTATTCTTGTAAAATGTTTCTTCCCTTTTTTTATGAAGTTATGAAGGGAAAGCAGTTATGTCAAAAAAAGACTTTTCATATGCCTTGGCTAATCCGTTGACTGCTATCCTGGATAAGCCTAGCCAGGATTTTCAAAGGGTTGATTTTCTAAAAATCATCGAACATAAGCAGATCGAGCGAATCACATTTCATTACACGGCTCTGGATGGGAAGCCCAAGGAATTGAGATTGCCTTTTTCGAGCCGCCGCGAAGCCGAGAGCATTCTCGCGGATGGTGAGCGTGTTGACGGATCTTCCCTGTTCAAGGGGGTTATCGATGTGTCTCTCTCAGATTTATACGTGGTGCCGGAGTATAAGACAGCATTCTTGAATCCGTTTGATAACAAGAGCCTGGATTTTGTCTGTCGGTTTTTTATGGAGAGAGGAAACCGCGCTCCTTTTGCTGTAGATAACATCCTAACTAAAGCTTACGAGCTCTTCCGGCAAAATACTGGATTGGAACTGTATGTTTTAGGGGAGCTGGAATTTTTTCTTATCAATGAAAGAGGTAGGAAAACTTATCCTCTCCAGAAACAGCAAGGTTACCACGAAGCGGAGCCGTTCATGAAGAGCGGTGAGATTCTAAACGAGATGGTGCGATATATAACTCAGACAACGGGTGCAGTGAAGTATGTCCATTCTGAGGTTGGCTCTATCGAGACCATCCAGAGTAATATGGATGAGATTAACGGAAAAAGTGCCGAGCAGCTTGAAGTGGAATTCCTATCTAAGCCAGTGGAAGAAATGGCAGATGCTCTTGTGTTGGGGCGCTGGTTGATCCGCAACGTTGCCTACAAACATGGCTGTATAGCAACCTTTACTCCGAAACTTGCGGAGGGAGTCGCGGGGAACGGATTCCATTTTCACCTGGAACTGAAAAGAAAGGGAAAAAACATCATGGTGGATTTAGACCGTCAATTATCAGAATCTGCGCTTCGCCTTATCGGCGGGCTGTGTGAGTATGCCGATTCGTTGACAGCTTTTGGAAATACTACGGCTTCTTCTTATCTGCGTCTTGTCCCAAACCAGGAAGCCCCCACGCGCATTTTCTGGAGCGATAGGGACAGAAATGCGATGATTCGTGTTCCGCTTGGCTGGTCGAATGTGACGAATCTTGGCCGAGTCTTAAATCCCCAGGAAATAAACGAACTCGAATCCTCAGAAAACCGTCAAACCGTCGAATTGCGCACGCCTGATGGCAGTGCTCTTGTTCATCTTCTTCTGGCAGGGATCGTGATGGCTGCGGAATGGGGCATAAGAGACGAGAACTCTCTGACGCTGGCTGAAAAGCGTCTTGCAAAAGGTGATTTTCCCAAAGACCTTACCCGTCTCAAGTCTTTCCCTTATCTGCCCGGAAGCTGTGATGAATCCAGCCGGATTCTGTTGGAGAAAAGAGCTTTGTACGAACGCGAGGATGTATTCCCGCCCAGTGTTATTGATTATGTTGCCAAGATTCTCCAAGAAGAGAAAGATAAAGGATTGAGTAAGAAGTTAAAAGGTCTGTCGGGGAAGCAGCGTCTTGATGAAGTCCAAAAGATCATGCATAAAGACCTGCACCGCCATTGATCTTTTTTTATTTATCCGAATATTTTGATGTTGAAGACATATTCCAAAAGCCAGTTGATACCCACAAATAGGATTGCCGCGGGGACAACAATCCTTATCCACCAATACAGGAAAATAGGGAAGGGCTTTTCCCTCCCCTCCGTCAGTTCTTTCAATGCCGCTGATCTTTTAATGCACCAGGCCCCAGTGATGACTGCTAACAGCGAACCTAAAGCTTGCATGCCTGAGCCGAAAGTCAAATCCCAGGGGAGAAAAATCTTAAAATTAATCATAGGAGGAATAGCCAGAACATAGACAATCCCGCAGATTAAAAAGACTGCTTTTTTCCTGTTTATCTTTGAGTTATCCACAGCTCCTCCAACCAGAACTTCAAAGGCTGCAACATCAGAGAGATAAGCAGCACCAAAAAGACCAAGAAAAAAGAGGAGGCCAAAAAGCCAACCCACAGGCATCATATCAAAGGTTTTTGGAAGGGTAGAAAAGATAAGACCGGGTCCTGAATCGGGCTCCAGACCGAAGGAAAAAACAGCAGGAAAGATCACAAAACCAGCTAAAATGCCGGCTGTCGAAGCACCAATTCCCGTAAGTACTGCATTCTTTGGCATGTTGGCCTTTTTATTAAGATAAGAACCGTAAATAACCATGAAAGTGCCCCCAAGGGACATAGAAAAGAAGGCCATTCCCAGGGCTGCGGCCATCACTGAAGGAGTGAGCTCACTGAAACGGAAACCTCCAATATACCATTTGATTCCCTCGCTTGCTCCTCTCAAAGTAACTGATCTTATGATTAGGATAATCAAAATAGAGAAAAGCGTGGGAACAATCCACATGCTGGCTTTTTCAATGCCTTTCCTCAAGCCTTTTACAAGGACAATACCGCAAGTAAAAATGACAAAGGCCGTCATCATCAGCTGTAATAGGAATGACTTGAGATTAAAGCCTTCCTGGGGAGGGAGGATAGCCGTAGCGTTCAGTTTAACGCCAAATGCATTCAGGAATTCACCCAGGGCATGAAATCCTACCCAGCCAACTGCGTTGGAATAATACCCTGTAGCCCAGAAAACAATAAAGAATAAAAACGCTCCAACATACTTTCCGCCAGGAAATCCGCCTTTCTCGTAGGATCCTAAAGTGCCTCGCCTCGTGTGTCGACCCAGCGTCCATTCTGCCATCAGGGCGGGTATTCCAACGAAAAATACAATCGCCATATAAAAAAGAACAAATGCTGCGCCTCCGAATTTTCCGACCATGTAGGGGAAGCGCCAGACAGCGCCCAGTCCGACAGCAACCCCGATCATGGTCATTAAAAGACCAAAGAACGAAGCGAATGTTTCTCTTTTTGGACCCGAGTCCTTGTTGCTCATATGATTCTGCTATCCTTCCCATTTGTGAATCTTGTAATACTCGTCCACCATTCTTTTAATATCTACAGTAGAACCTTTTGTCGGGCCTTCGGACAATGGCTCCTTCTGGAATCTTTCGGGCAAAGTGTCATCTTCTCTTTTCGTGCCGAATCTTCTGTTCAGCTTGAAGTCAAGATCAATGCTATCTCCCATTATTTTTTTCAAGTATTCAGGAGAGTAAACTATGCCTGTTCCGGCCTTAAGGAGGGCGGATGTGTTTTCGAAATTTAGGATATCCATGCAGAGACCGATGTTCTTGCACATTGTCAGAGAATCTGTAAGAAGAGCAATCTTTTCTGAATGGGCTACCAGGGCAGCTTTTCCCTCTTCTGCTAGTCTGTCCGCAGCTTTTTCTGTTCCAAAACGCCTTTTCGCCTCCTCTTTTCTGTTAGTTAGTTCGAAGTAGGGTTCTGCACGCAGGTGATCAGAACCCCTGGAAGCGATAGCATAAGTGAGTCCATAGGCTTTAATTCCCCGGGGATCCCCGCAGATCATATCCAATCCTTTGACATGCATCACTAATTTTCGTGCTTCCTCGCTAAAGCTTCTGGACAGTCTTTTTGCTCCGTTTGCCAGCTTGTCTCCAATCCCACGGCGCCAAGTAATCATATCCACAACTTCCCTTATCTTGTCTGCCTCGCCCCAGGTAATGCTAAGACCATCCAAATCATCAGGATGAATTAATCCCTTCTCCTGACACTCAATTATCCAGCCGATTACTTCACCGGTCGATATTGAATCCATGCCCATTTGGTTCAGATAGGCATTCATCTCTAGGGCAAACGGAAGGTTGCGGTTTCCGAGGCGAGAGGTAAAACTGCAGAGAGTTTCGAACTCGGGTCCCTCTGCTTCATGGTCATCGATTACATAATAGCGGGAGCAGGGAAGATGGCAGTTAAAGCATGCTTTATTCTTTACTTTGTAGCTTTTTGCCAGCTTCTGCCCCGAGATCTCATCCACGTATTTACAAACACCTTCCTGGAAGTGTTTGGTAGGGAGGATGCCGATATTGTTTAAATCCTTCATCAACATAGTGGTGCCCATCTTGTAGCGCTTCTGGTATTCGTTGTGACTTAATATGGATTTTTCGATTTTCTCTACTTCTGTTAGAAAGGCCAGAGGGTCAGCCAATTCCAGAGATAGTGTGCCCCTTACAGCTAAGGCTTTTAGATTCTTTGATCCCATGACAGCGCCCATTCCGGCGCGTCCATTCACCCTGTTGCCGCTAGAGACTATGCTGGAAAAAAGGACAAGATTCTCTCCCGCTGGTCCGATGGCAGCTACCTGGATGGAATAGTCCTTTTTCTCCTCTCTTATGGCTTGTGTTGTTTCTATAATGGTCTTTCCTTTAAATTTCGGGCAGTCCACAAACTCTACGCCTGATTCTGTCACCATCAGATAGAGGAGATTATCAGCTTTTCCTGTGATGATTATCTGGACAAATCCTGTGAGTTTCATCTCAGCCGCGAATTGCCCTCCAGCTGCAGAATCTCCGAGAATCCCAGTCAGCGGGGATTTGGCGGTGACAGTATAATAGGCGGATGCTGGCAGCAGAGAGCCTGTAAGGGGTCCTATGCCGAAGATAAGTATGTTATCTGGTTCCAGGGCATCGCAATCAGGGCTCAGCTCCTCAAAAATCCTCTTTGTGTTTGCTGCTCTTCCCCCTATTACAGGTTTAATCCAGGAAGAATCAAGGGGCTCTATGCAGCATCTTCGCTCTGTAAGGTCTATTCTCAGTATTCTTCCGCCGTAGCCATATTTAAGCACGGTTTTTCCTCCATCTCTTCCTTTCTTCGAGTCCGAGCTTCTTCAGGTAAAAATATTGCTTTTGGCTTGGATTCATCTTTTTTGTTTCTTTTCTAAAGGCAGAAAGAGAAGGACGAAGCGCTTCTTCTACATCATGAGTGATCGCTCCTTCCTTACAAGCTTCAACACACCTGGGTCTTCCTCCGCAGAGGTCGCATACATAAACAAAATCGTTGAATATCTCTATCGCTCCTATAGGGCAGGCTTTTTTACAGATCCCGCAGAGAGTACACAGTGTCTGAGAAATAACCACTTCTCCGAGAGAGCCCGTGGTTATGGCATTTTCTGGACAGCAGTCACAATAGCGTTCCTTGCATTGATTGCATACAACCGCACCATCAATTCCTATCTCGTATAAGTTTAAGGCTTTTATCCTTGATATGTGGGAATTAATTCTTCCGGAACGGAAGAAGGCGCAGGCAGCCTCGCACCTTTTGCATCCAGTGCATTTACTTATATCAACTCGGATCATCCTTAGCTCCAAGTCCTGAAAGTCATGCCGCCAAAATATCCGTAGTTCAGGTTTTGCGCCATCCCTAATCGATCACATCAAGACGAAATTGGACAAGGCCTTTTGGATCAGGGCAGGAAAAATTTTTAACCTTTTTTACCCAGTGTTCGTCCTCCAATCTATCCCTCTCCTCTAAAATCGGAAAGATTGGCATCATGCTCTGTAATGCCCAGATACAGACATACATGCCTTCAGGGACATAAAGCTTGGAATCCTCTACATAAAAATGGTCGCCGACGTGCACAGGAAGGCTGCAGGTACCATCAATCCTTTCAACACTCACCTTTATTTTTGCCATATTAATTCTCCAGATAACGCTTTTTGATTTTAATCATAAAAGATAACGCATAGCAAACGATTTTTAAATGGGGTCAGGTCTTGTTTTTTGCTTTTATTTGGATAAGAGGGGCTAAGCCTTGCTTTTTAAGTTGTGCTTGTAAGAGTAAAAGCAAAAAACAAGACCTGACCCCAAAAGCAAAAGTGAAAAACTTGACATCTGCAAAATTCTATACTATAGAGAACAACCGTCCTGATTAATCGGGATAGCATTCTTTGGCATACGATTGGAAGCATTAATAGGACTAAAAGAAAACTATAAGGAGGGGTATTATGGCCTGGAAAATTTTTGGGCGTACGATCAATAAAGTAGGAGTGATTGGCTCCGGCAATATCGGACCAGATATCGCTCTCTATTTCAGCAAGGTTCTTCATGGGCACGGAGTTCCCGTTGTAGTCGTGGACATAGCTGAGGCCGCACTAAAATCTGGAGAAGCCCGAGTTAAAGGAAAAGTGGGGAGGGGAGTTAAAACAGGGACATTCAAAAAAGAAGAAGCAGATGCAATGGTGGCCAATGTCTCTTGGACAACAGAATATTCGCAGCTAAAAGGCGCTGATTTAGTTATCGAGGCAGCAACAGAGGACAAAGCCATAAAGGGTAAAATCTTCTCTGAACTGGAAAAGATATGTTCAGAGAAAGCGATTCTTGCTTCCAACTCGTCCCACCTGGAACCTGAATCTATTTTCGAACAGGCTAAGAACAAAGGCAGATGCCTGGTCATTCACTATTTTTTCCCTGCCGAAAGGAGCATCATCGTCGAGATCGTTCCTGGAAGAGACACTTCATCAGAGGTAACAGATTTTTTAATGAAATTCTATGAAGAAATCGGCAAAGCACCAATCAAGGTAAAAAGCCGATATGGGTATGCGATAGATCCCATTTTTGAAGGCATCTTCTTGGCTTCCGCCCTTCTGGTCGAGAAAGGAATAGGATCTGTAAAGCAGGTGGATGCGATGGTCCAGAGAGCGTTGGGCCAAGGAGTTGGACCCTTCACAGCGATGAACTTAACAGGAGGGAATCCGATAACACAGCACGGACTCAGTGAAATGAAAAGCAAAATTAACTCATGGTTCCACTCCCCCCCAATTTTAGAGAGGCAGGTCAAGTCCGGAAAGCCATGGAATACTCCCGGAATAGGCGAAGATGTAAAATACAACGAAAATACTTTCAACACAGTCTCAAACCTGTTAATGGGGGCTTATTTTGGCCTTGTTTGTGAAATACTGGACTCTGGGATTGCCGCTATTGAAGATTTAGAGATGGGGGTGGAGAATGCCCTTGTCATGAACCCGCCTTTCCAAATGATGAACAAGCTTGGAATTGATAAAGCTCTTGAACTTGTTGAAGCCTGTGCCAAAGAATGGCCAGAATTTGTCGTTCCCAGGATTCTTGTGGAGCAGGCCAAATCAGGCAAGCCTTGGGATATTCCTCTGGCTCTTAGAGAAGATAAGGACGATGTAGCTCTTATCACTATTCGGAGACCAAAGACACTGAACGCTCTCAATTCCACGGTGATGAGCCAGCTTGATAAAATATTTGCGGACATAAAAAAGGATAACAAAATAAAGGGTGCTGTTCTTACTGGTTTTGGCGTAAAGGCCTTTGTTTCAGGAGCTGATATCAATTTGCTTGCGCGATTACGAACGCCTGAAGAGGGGGAGGCTCTGGCACTAAAGGGTCAAGAGACATTAAACCTTATAGAAAACCTCGGCAAGCCTGTTATTTGTGCTATGAATGGCCTTGCCTTTGGCGGAGGAAATGAGATGGCAATGGCCTGTACAGCAAGGATTGCCAAGAAAGGGATAAGAGCGTTAGCAGGTCAGCCAGAACCCAAGCTGGGAATTATTCCAGGATTTGGAGGTAGCCAGAGACTTCCGCGGCTTGTGGGATTCCTCAATGCCTGGCCCATTCTCAGGACTGGAAATCCAATATCTTCTGAGCAGGCATTAAAGATAGGATTGATCCAGGAAGAAGTCGAAGGTGATGTCAAAGAAGCCGGGATAGCCTTTGCGAAGAAAATAATTTCGGGCGAAGTTAAAGTTCCTCCAATAAAAAGGGAGCCGATCGAGATTCCAAAATCTCTGCCCGATGTTGATATCGGGCATCTTTCTCGAAAGACCGATGAGATAATGAAAGAAGCCATACTTGAAGGAGCAAAAATGACCCTAGAAGAAGGCCTGAAACATGAAGCCAAGATCTTCGGAAAATGTCTGAGGACCAAAGATATGAGAATAGGGATGGAGAATTTTATGAAATTCGGTCCGAAAAAGAATGCCGAATTTTCCCACGCCTAATCCAAAAAAGGTGTATGAAAGCAAAAAAAATGGAAACCGGAGGTAAAAATGTTTTTTGAAAAAGCATTTATTCCATATGATGGATACTGGAGCACGCCTTTTTGTCGGTGGCAAGGAAGTTTTGCTAATCTCCATTCAATGCAGTTTGCAGCTGAGATTTGCAGGGGGGCCTTCCCTGCCCGAGGAATCGCTCAAAAGATATTCGACGGAATTGTCCTGGGAATGACAATACCCCAAAAAAGCTGTTTTTACGGTGCGCCGTGGATGGCAGCTATGGTAGGGGCTACTGGGATAACAGGCCCTTCGATCAATCAAGCATGTGCGACCTCGGCAAAATGTTTGAGTGTTGCGGCTGAGGGAATAGAAATCGGAGAAAAAGAAGCGATTCTTGTGGTCACCTGCGATAGGACGAGTAACGGACCTCATATCTATTATCCCAATCCGCTAGGTGTGGGTGGAACAGGTGATAAAGAAGACTGGGTTTGGGATAATTTTGGTTATGATCCGTGGGCCAAGAATGCCATGATTGAAACTGCAGAGAATGTAGCTGAGGAAGCAGGGATATCAAAGGAAGAACAGGATGAAGTTACCCTTATAAGATATAACCAGTACCAGGATGCTTTAAAGGATAATAGTGCTTTCCTTCACCGTTTTATGGTTGTCCCGATTGATGTCAAGGATCCATCTGGACGGAAAGTAATTGCCACAGTTAGCGGTGATGAGGGCGTTTTTCCCACATCTGCAGATGCGCTGGCAAGGCTAAGGCCTGCGCTCGAAAGGGGTACAGTGACCTTTGGAACACAAACATTCCCGGCAGATGGGAACGCGAGTATTGTCATCACCACTCAGGAGAAAGCACAAGAGCTCAGCCGAGACCCGAATATAGAGATAAAAGTTCTTTCCTACGCTGAGGCAAGGGCTAAGAGAGGCTATATGGCTATGTCCGTAGTGCCCGCAGCCAAAAAAGCACTTTCTGATGCAGGGATAGGGATAAAAGACGTTAAGGCCATTAAAACTCACAATCCTTTTGCTGTGAACGACATTTATTTCTGCCGAGAGATGGGAATCAAGGTTGAGGATATGAACAATTATGGCTGTTCACTAATCTGGGGACATCCTCAAGGGCCAACAGGTGCCAGGTTGATCATCGAATTAATCGAAGAGCTGGTGGTTAAAGGCGGGGGATATGGACTATTTGATGGTTGTGCAGCCGGAGATACTGCAGCAGCAGTTGTTGTTAAAGTAGATCTAAAAAAGTAGAAAGGGGAATAAACAAGGGACAATAAAAAGGGGACAGGCTACTCTTTTATTATTTCTTTTTCTTTACCGCGCCTGTTGATACCGTACCTCTTGATACCGTACCTCTTGATGCCGTACCTCTTGACACGGTGCCTCTTGATACCCTTCCGGAGGATGTGCCTCTTGACCTTGTTGACGAACCTGTTCTTTTAACCGTTGATTTTATCCTTCCAGTGCTCGTTGTCTTTCCAACGGTTCCATAGACATTTCCCGTTGTAACTCTCGAGCTAGTCCTCTTCTTTAGCTGTTTCTTGGTGATCACAGATCTTCCATACCTTGATCTATAATAGATGGGATAACCCCAATAATAGCGGCCGTAATATCCATAATAATAATCATAGAATCCATAAAAGGAATATGGGCTCCAGAAGAAATACGGAAATCCTAAAGAAAATCCTCCCCAAAAGATCGGACTGTAATAATACGGGCTGTAATGAGAATAATAAGGACTATCATCATAGGATTCTTTATGTTTTTCAGGCTTTACTCTTACACCGTCCCCAGTATACATCTCGTCAATAGTAGTACAGCTTGATATTAAGAAAATAACAGAAAAGATAAGAACTAATTTTTTCATTTGTTCATCTCCTTTCTTGCATTGCCATTATACATCTTTTGCAACTTTTATGCCAAGTATTTTCAGGCAAAAGAAGAGAATTTTAGCTGTTATATTGTCATAAATCGTGAGCAGTTGTCGAAAAAAGAGGACAGGCCCCAATTTTAGCCTTTTGATGCCTTGAGCTTCTTCAACGCTGACAGAATCTTTTCCGGAGTGATAGGGAGATCGCGGACCCTGATCCCGACAGCATCGTAGATTGCATTGGCGATAGCAGGAGCGGTGGGAACCAGGCCGGGCTCGGCGACTCCTTTGGCACCGAAAGGGCCGAAGCTGTCATTGGTTTCGATAAACTCAAGGTCTATAGGAAAATTCATCTCCTGGGCAGTGGGAATCTTGTAGTCCCTGAAATTCGGATTTACTATCTTCCCTTTTTCAGATTGAAGCTCTTCATAAAGAGCATATCCAATTCCTTGCGCGAGCGCCCCATAAATCTGCCCCTTGAGTGCCCGGGGATTCAGAACCTTGCCCACGTCGTGGGCCGCGACCATTCTCAGAATCTTGACTTCGCCAGTCTCAGTATCCACTTCTACTTCTGCGCCTTGCGTTCCATAAGCATAGGTTGCAGAGATGTTGCCAAATCCCTTGGCAAAGTCAGGCAGTTCATTCGGCGGATCGTAGAAGACTTCGGTTGCCAACATTTGACCCTGAGTGCGGAAGTGGATTGCCCGAAGCAGCCTTCCCAGGTCCAAACTTAACCATGGCTCAGGCGGGGCGCCTTTGATAAAAATGGATCCATCCTTTAAATCGAAGCGTTCTTTTTTTGCTTCCTTCACAAAATCGAAAGCAGGCGGTTTGTAGCCTGGATTTTTCTTTCTATACTTCTTGAGGTTTTTTTCTGCCTCTTGCGGAAATAGTTCCTCTGCCAGCTTAAAGATCTTGCCGCGTAGCTTATTGGCCGCAAGGATGGCAGCATTACAGGCCATAAACGCGCCCCGGCTTGCATGAGTTCCTACATCCCACGGACAAGTTGATGTGTCAAGCGGATTAATGAATACTTTATCCGGGCGAACGCCAAGGGCTTCGGCAATCCCAAGAGTCAAGACAGAATGAAGGCCCTGACCCATCTCCACCCCGCCGTGGTAAGCATTTACGTTACCGAAATCATCAAGCTTCAAGATGAGTCCGCTGGCATCCGATCGATAGATACGGCCACCGCCACCCACATGAACAAGAGAAGCCATCCCCTTTCCACGGCACTTGCCCTTTTTGTTCTGTTTCTTCCAGTCCAGCTTTTTAGCGACTGTTTGCAAGCACTCCTTTAGACCACAGGTGCTTACCTTAAATCCCATGGGCGTGGTCTCTTTAGGTTTGTTGCAGTTAATTATCCTGAACTCATATGGATCTACCCCAGCCTCTCTGGCAAGTTCATCTGAGTTACTTTCCAGAGCCCAGGTGTGCTCAGGATTGCCGTATCCACGCATAGCCTGGCAAAAGGTGTTGTTTGTGTAGACTAATTTAGCGTTGAAGTAGATGTTGGAAACACGATAGAGTGAAGTGGCTGGCATCATCATGACCGAGGGATAAGTCGCTCCCCAGGACGTGTAGGCTCCGTTATCCTGCAGTACTTCGACCTCGCGGAAAGTGAGCCTGCCATTCTGGTCACAGCCCTGGGTGATTTTGGTAATAGAAGATTGCCGAGGAGAAAGATAGGCAAACTCCTCGTCCCTTGCATAGACGATCTTTACCGGTCGGCCAGTCTTATACGCCAGCAGGATGGCTATGTATTCGTAAGCATGAGTGTCAAGGCCTGTCCCGAAACCCCCTCCGAGAGCAGGCACGATGATGCGAGTGTTTTTGTCGCGTAAGCCCATATCCGAAAGAGCTCGATTGAAGTCACGTTGGGCCAGAAAAGGGATCTGAGTTTTGGCCCAGATGGTAAGGTTGCTGTTCATGTCAAACTCGGCTATGCATCCTGCAGTTCCCATGCAGCACTGCTGAACACGCGGAGTAGAGAACTCGCCCTCTGCTACATACTTCGCTGCCCGCTTTCCGGCATCCAAGTCGCCCGACTGGTGACGATACCGCAGAGGGACCAAGTTGTCTGTTCTGGGACGACCCTGGGCATCGGTTTCATGGATGAGGGGCGATCCTTTCTTCATAGCTTCTTGAGGCGAAAAGAGACCGGGCAAAGGTTCGTACTCTACCTTGATCAACTCTACCGCCTCTTCTGCTGTATCAGGATCTATTGCTGCAACCGCAGCAATCTCATCCCGATACTGGCGAACCTTATCTTTCTTCAGGGCAACATTATCGCCTAAGAAGCCCAAGCGAACCTCAGGTGAGTTGTTTGCAGTAATCACTGCCCTGACACCATTAAGGCGCTCGGCTTTTGAGGCGTCGATATGTTTAATCCGGGCGTGAGGATGGTTGCTGAATTTTATTTTTCCATACAGCATGCCCGGGCGCTCGAGGTCATGGATATAAAGAGCTTTACCTGCTGCCTTATCGGGTGCGTCTGGCCGCGGAGTTTCTTTTCCGATGTAGTGGAAATTTTTCATTTTTTGCCCATTATTTGCCCGGCCACGCTCTTCACAGCCTCGACTATCTGCACATAGCCAGTGCAGCGACATAGATTGCCCTGCAAAGCGTCTCGGATCTCTTCGTCTGATGGATTGGGATTGGAATCGAGCAAAGCCTTGGCTGACATGATCATACCAGGCGTGCAAAAGCCGCACTGGATCGCACCGTTATCGACAAACGCCTGCTGGATTTCCGACAGTTTGTGTTCGGGCATTCGGAGGCCTTCAATGGTAGTAACGCTCTTGCCTTCGATCTCATGGGCTGGATACAAGCAGGAGTTCACAGCTCTGCCGTCGACAATTACCGTACAAGCCCCACACTCGCCCTCGCCGCACCCTTCCTTGGTGCCGGTCAGGCTCATCGTGTTTCTTAGGATATCGATGAGCCGAAGATGTCCATCGATGGTCACATTTACTTCAGAGCCGTTGAGGATGAAAGAGATTTCTGCTTTCATGCTTGTCTTTATCCGAAGACCTTTTCGAGTCCGCGCTTCATGTATACTCCGACTACATGCCGGCGGTATTCCTCAGTAGCGCGGAGGTCAGTTATCGGAGAAACGGTGTCTCTCGCCAATTGCTGGGCTTTGGACACTGAATCTTTAGATATAGTGGAGCCTTCGAGTAAAGCTTCCACATCGAAAAGACGCAGCGGCATCGACGCCACAGAACCAGCAGCGATACGGGCTTTACGGCATCTGCCTCCTTCTATCTCAACCAGAAGGGCCAAGCTGGCAATGGCCAGGTCCATTTTCACCCTACCCTTTTTCAGAAAAGTTGCCTTTGTTTTTTGCGAGGGAGGTTCCAATAGGATGTCAGTCATTATCTCATCTGAAGAAAGGCATGACTTGCCAGGACCTTTGAAGAATTCACTGAGCGGGATCTCTCGACTTGCTTTAGCAGATTGGAGCCTGACTTTTGCTTCCAATACGAGGAGCGGCAGGGCCATATCTGCGCTTGGAGAACAGTTGCAGAGGTTCCCACCTGTGGTGGCGACGTTGCGGATTTGTAGGCTTCCCAGCCTCTTGGCTGCTGCTATGAGCACAGGGTAGTTATGGCCGAGTTCGATATGCTGGATTAGATCGCTGATGGTAGCTAGGGCCCCGATACGAGCTCCGCCGTTGATTTCTATTCTGGCAAGTTCGGGAATTGATCGCAGAGATATCAGCGTAGTTGGTTGCAGCTCCCGGTTCTTGATCTGGACTATAAGGTCTGTCCCCCCTGATATATATTTGGCACCAGCTATGGTTTTCTTCAGCTGCAGGGCTTCTTTAAGAGATTTTGGCCTGAGGTAATCAAAACGCCTCATGCCACAATCCCTCTTTCTCTGAGTGATGAGATTTCAGATGGGGGCAATCCTACCTCTTTAAGGATGCTATCTGTGTGTTCGCCGTATGCCGGTGCAAAAGGAAGAGTTCTCTTAATTTGTGCAAGATACTCCGTCTCCACTGCTGGAGGAGGCAGCCTTACCATGCGGCCATCGGGTGTTGCGGTTTTCAAGGCATTGGAAGAAACAAAAGGCAGCTCAGGCACATCTTCTATCGGGGTGATCGGCGAGTGAGGTATTCCAGCTTCGGCCAACACCTTGGCTATTTTGTCAGAAGGATGTTGCTTTGTAATTGCTTCGATGGACTTGTGCAGTTCTGCCTTGTCCTTGCGGCGCCCTTCGTTGGTTGTAAACCGTTCTTCATCAAGAGATGAAAACAGAGGCTGTTTGACCAAACGGCTCCATTGAGCATCGCTGCCGATCGCCATGTAGATGAATCCGTCTTTTGTCTGGTAAGCGTTTACAGGGATAAACTGGCGGTGTTCGTTACCCGATCGTTTTAGTTCAGACGGAGGGCTGTCCATATCCAGCATGGGGAGGAAAGTGTGTAACCAGGAGACTGCTGCCTGGGCCATTGAGATGTCAATCTGCTTCCCCTTGCCTGTTTCGTTGCGCTCCATCAAAGCCAGTATGATCTGGACAAAAGCCTCGTCTCCTGCTTTAAGGTCTGCTAACGGTGGTCCGCACTGAAGCGGCGGTCCGTCAGCGTGTCCAGTGATATCCATATATCCACAGAGCGCTTGGATTATTGGGTCGTAGCCAGGGACATCAGGATGTGCTAGCCCCAGAGCAGAAATACAGCACCAGATTAGATCCTTCTTTTCTTGGCGTAAGCCTTCATAATCTATTCCAAGTAGCTTGTGGCGTGAAGGCAAAGTGTTTGTACAGAAAACATCCACACGGAGTTCCCTGATGAGGCGCCTTAAAAGCGCCTGTCCCTCAGCCTGTTTCAGGTCTATAGCGATAGCTTCCTTCCCAAGGTTTGGAGCTATGAAATAACTGTGCCGGTCCTCGCCTGCTACTTGTCGTCCTATGTAGCGGTTGGGATCGCCCTTGGACTTGCGCCCTTCCAAAGGAGTTGGCTCCACCCGAATAACCCGCCAGCCCAAATGGACAAAGCGCAGCGTTGCGTGGGTTAAGGTAAGGGCCTGCTCTAAGCTGAGCACAACTTGAGGCTTCAAGATACTTGCTCCTCTCTTCCTCATTGAATTCTATGGAAAAATCAAGTTTCTTGCAAATTAAATGTTTTTCCGTATAATCTTTCATGCGCAGGCGCAGGAAGAAAGCTTGGATGATTGAGAGATTGAAAGAGTCAGCTCGAGCTCGCTGATGGCTTTTCCCAGCAATCAGGAAGGAGGAGAACATGCTTCCGGGAGAAAAGAAATACCCGAATATCTTCAGTCCGATTCAGATTGGCAAGTTTTGGGCAAAAAATAGGATTAAGTACGCATCTACAGAGACGAACTTCAATTACAGCGATGGTTTTGTCTCCGAGAAGGAACTTGCTTATATTGAAGCACACGCGCGAGGCGGATCAGGGATTGTGACTACGCAAGGTGCCTATACTGACCCGAGGGGTGAAGGTCAAGGGTACGTAGGAATGATGGGAATCTGGGATGACAAGTTTATCCCAGGTTTGAAGAAGATGGCTGATATTATCCATCAAGGGGATGCTCTGGCCTGTCTTCAATTGATGCACTGCGGTCGTGTAGGGGGAATAAACCTTCCCTATACTGTGGGGCCATCAGCAATCAAACAAAGGCTGCGCCGATTCCGGCCGCCAAGGAAAATGAGCGTCCCCGAGGTTGAGGAATGTATTCAGGAGCACATAGACGGCGCCAGAAGAGCAGTGGAGGCCGGGTACGAAATAATCGAGATCTCAGGAATAGTCGGCTATCTTATTTCCAACTTTATCTCTAAATTCACGAATTGGAGAAGCGATGAGTACGGCGGCGATATCCATGGGCGAAGCACATTTATGAGGAAAATTGTCGAGGGGATTCGCAAAGAGGTTGGCCCTGATATAGCACTAGGCATACGGCTCTGCGGCTGGGAGATGCTGGATGATGTAGAGGGAAACAACGAAGAGGAAAGCCTGGAGTCGATTAAAATAGCTGAGGCAGCTGGTTGTGATTATATAAGCGTCACCGTAGGATGGCAGGAATCTCTGGGCTCAGTTATCTCCAGGGATATTCCGATGGGAAAATGGCTCTACGTGGCTGAACGAACCAAGGAGGCAGTGAAGATACCTATCAGCATGGCCTACAGACTTTTTGTTCCAGAGATTCCTGAGAAGGCTATCGCTGAAGGGAAGCTTGATATATGGGAAATGTGCCGGCCCCAGATTGCTGATCCTGCTCTTCCTAATAAAATCAAGTGGGATCGCCAGGAGGATATTATTCCTTGCATTGCTTGCCAGGTTTGCCTGGCCCGGCTTTTCCGTGATGCTCCGGTTACCTGCACCGTTCGCCCCTCTTGCGGCCATGAGGGCGAACGCGAATGGGGCTATTGCGGATTCCCCAAGGCTGAGGTAAAGAGAAAGATAATTGTGGCAGGTGCTGGAATCGCTGGTCTTCAAGCAGCCAGCATTGCAGCCGAAAAGGGCCATGAGGTGACTGTCTATGAAAAGACCGGTCACATCGGCGGGCAGTGGTATTATGCTTCGCGGAATCCCTGGGGTGAAAGATCAAGCAAATACTGGGACGATCAGGAATTTATGAGGTGGGTTAACAACATCAAGGCTCGGTGTGATAAGTCAGGAGTTAAATTTGTTCTCAACACTTTGGTGACCAAGGAGCTTCTGGAAAAGGAAAAGCCGGACTCGCTGGTTATTGCCACAGGTGCTGTGCCCGATGTTCCAGATATTCCTGGAGCAGATAAGCCCCATGTGGTGAGCATGTTCGATGTTTTCACTGGCAAAGTAAAGCTCGGAAAGAACGTGGTTATTCTCGGAGGCTCGGGTGCTGCAATCTCTCTTGCCCTGTTTGTGATCGGAAAAATGGAAAAGGAAAAAATAAAGGATTATAACCTGGCTATGATCGATCCTGCTCCCAGGTTTGGTTGGGATGTCAATCCTTCATACATCTGGCGTTACAGGCTCAGACTAAAGCAGGCAAAGGTTCAACAGCTTACCTACGGGCAGGCTAAAAAGATCACTGATAAAGGTGTGGTGGCGGACTGGACGATTGTAGAAAGGAAGACAAAAGAAAAAAAGCAGTTCAAGAACCAGACCATACCTGCCGATACTGTTATCTTAGCTCGACTCGTTCCCAATGAAGAGCTGGGCTACGGCTCTTTCAAGGCTGATACCGCTATGATCGGAGATTGTGTATGGGTAAGGCGCGGCCTTGATGCCATCCAGGATGGCTACCGCTTAGGAATGAGATTCTAAAATATAAGTAAAGGAGATTCATAATGATATTAAATGAAATTGCGAGTGCTCGTCCCCAGATTCCTGGTACAAAAATGAGCGTTTATCCCCATTCTGGTTCGAGCGATAAGGGGCTCTATCCATGGGTTGATGCTTTTAGGTGTAACGGTTGCGGAGCTTGCACGAGGTCCTGTCCTCCCGGCATCATCGGACTGCACAGGGGCAAGGCGGCCATCGTACTCGACCTCTGTCAGCAGTGCGGGGAATGCTTCGAAGCGTGTCCGGTGGAGGGCGCTCTTCTTTTCAAACTTCCTCCTGGCTCACCTGAGACCGGGAATACGCCTTACATCTCAAGAAAATAGGATTAATAATAAAGCAATTTGGATTTTATGATATATCCATGGTTTTCAAAATTATATCTTTTATTGAAAAGGAGTGTTGCCAATGCCAGAAAAACTTAAAGCAAACTATGTAGATCATATCTGTATTGCAGTCAACGATGTAAAAAAAGCTGAAAAGGACTATATAGATGCCTTTGGCTGGGACGTAGCTTACCGCTACGTCGATGAGCCAGAGAAGATCAGGGTAACGGGCTTTATGGTCGGACCAACAGCAATAGAAATCATGGAAGACCTTGATGGCACCGGAGAGGTGGCTAAATTTATCAGGCGTGTGGGCGAAGGAGTTATGCTCATAAGCTATAATGTGGATAATTGCGAGAAATCTTTGGAGCTGCTAAAAAGAAATAAAGTAAGGCTTATCGATCAAAAGCCTAGGTTTTTTGCCGAGTACAAGAGAAATTTTGCCTTTATCCATCCCGCAGCTACCCACGGAGTTTTAACCGAGATCATCGACGGCAAATATTAAGTTCCATCATCTAATTATAAGTTCTAGGGGACAGGACTTTGAACGAGAGAAGAATCAGGGTGCTCATAGCTAAACCCGGCCTTGATGGGCATGACAAGGGTGCGAAAGTAGTCGTGCATGCCCTAAAAGAAGCGGGGATGGAGGTTCTCTACACTGGCCTTCACAAAAAAATCGATGAAATAGTGCACACCGCCTTAGAAGAAGATGTGGATGTTATCGGCTTATCAGTATACTCTGGTGCCCATCTTCCTCTAAGTAAAAAGTTGATGGAGCAGCTTAAGGAAAAGAAACTGACCGATAAAATAGTGCTGGTCGGCGGCAATATCCCCCAACAGGATGCGAAAGTTCTCAAAGAGTATGGTGTAGAGGAGGTTTTTCCGGTTGGAGCCAGGCTGGATGAAATCATAGAGTTTATAAAAAGAAGAATAGGGGGGCAAAATGAAAAAATCTGATAAACCAGAAGAGATTAAAGAAGTTAACCTTGAGTCCGGGATAAAGGTTAAGCCTGTCTACGGTCCTGAAGACATCAAAGATCTAAATTACAAGGAAGATATTGGTCAACCGGGCGAGTATCCTTTCACGAGAGGTATCCATCCTCTGATGTACCGCAAACGCCCCTGGACTATGCGCCAGTATTCAGGATTCGGGACTGCCAAAGAAACAAACGAGAGGTTTAAATGGCTGCTTGACCAGGGGCAGACTGCACTCAATGTTGCTTTTGATCTACCGACACAGCTAGGCCTGGATTCTGATGATCCTTTTGCTGAAGAAGAAGTCGGCAGGGTAGGAATGGCTATTGATACTCTCAAAGATCTGGAAGAGGCTTTTGCCGGTATCCCAATCGATAAAATCAGCACCTCGCTAACTATCAACCCTGTAGCCTCGGTGATGTTGGCTATGTATCTTGTGGTGGCAGAAAAGCAGGGGATACCTTGGGATGAGGTAAGAGGCACAACCCAGAATGACATATTGAAAGAATATATAGGTCGGGGGACATGGATTTTTCCGGTAGAGCCTTCAATCCGGCTAATAGGCGATATGGTTGAATTCTGTTCTAAGAATGTTCCCAAGTTCAATCCCTTCAGTGTTTGCGGTTATCATCTAAGAGAATCAGGTGCTACCCCAGTTCAGGAGATGGCTTATGCCTTTGAGATTGCTATAGCCTATATTCAGGAAGTGCTTAATCGAGGACTTAAAATCGATGATTTTGCTGGGAGGATCGCCTTCAACTTTGACATTCATGGCAACCTATGGGAACAGGTAGCAAAATTCAGAGCTGGAAGAAGGCTTTGGGCAAAGATCATAAAGGAACGTTTTGGAGCCAAGAATCCTCGCTCAATGACCTTAAGGATGATTGCCGGCGGCGGAGGCGGCGGTTTAACAATACAGCAGCCTGAAAACAATATAGTTCGCGGTGCTTATTATGCATTGATCTCGGCTTTATCAGGAACCCAAACAATGGCACTTTGTTCTTATGATGAGGCTTACACCATTCCCTCGAAGAAGGCAGCGCTTATAAGCTTGAGGACGATGCAGATTCTGGCAGATGAGATGGGACTAAGGGATACGGTCGATCCCATAGCCGGCTCCTATTATATTGAGTGGTTAACAGATGAGATGGAGAAAAAAATAGTTGAGTGTATGAAGAAGGTAGAAGAGATGGGCGGCATGATTAAGGCGGTGGAGACAGGCTACATACAGGGAGAAGTAAGCCGGCAAGCTTATATTCAGGAGAAAAAGATTCAATCTGGAGATACGACGAAAATCGGCGTAAATAAATATGTGATGGAAGAGGAGAAAGCCGAGGTTGAGATTCATCAGTTTAATCCTAAAGTTGCTGACGAACAAAAGAGAAAGCTTAAGGAGATAAAAACTGAAAGAAATGAGAACGAAGTAAACGATGCCTTGATTGGATTGAAAAACGCTGCTCAGACGGAAGAGAACGTTATGCCGCATATTTTAAGAGCTGTGAAGAGCTATACAACTTTAGGAGAGATAACCAAAGTTTTTAAAGAAGTCTTTGGCGAATTCAAAGAGCCAACCGGTTTATAGAAAAACAGAAATAAATATGCAATACAAAATTGGAATAGATGTCGGGGGGACGTTCACGGATTTTCTGCTGACTTCTAAGGATGGGAGCTCTGAGATTTATAAGGTTTTATCCACTCCTGATGACCCATCAATGGGATTGATGGAGGGTCTTGCCGAAATGGCAAAAGCCAGAAACATATCTTTAAAAGAATTCATCAAGGATGTTGAGACAATTGTGCACGGAACCACTGTTACAACAAACGCAGTATTGACACGCAGGGGAGCAAGAACAGGGCTTTTAACCACAAAAGGTTTAAGAGATGCGCTGGAGATGAGGAGAGGGATAAGGGAAGAACAGTATAACAACAGATACACTAACGTGGAGCCTTTGGTTCCGAGACACCTGAGATTTCCTGTCGAGGAGAGGCTAGATTACAAGGGAGATATTGTAATTCCCCTCAGAGAGGAAGATATTTTCGATGCTGCCAAGCTTTTTAAAAAAGAAGGCATCGAAGCCATTGCTATCTGTTTTATGAATTCTTTTGCTAATGATGCCCATGAATCCATCGCCGAAAAAATTATAGAGCAAGAACTTGGCAAATCAAGCCCCTACTTAACCGTTTCATCCTCTTTTTTTCCGAGCATTAGGTTTTATGACAGGGTATCGACAACGGTTTTAAACTCTTATGTAGGTCCTATACTGAAGGGCTACATAAGAAGCCTGATTAACAAACTAAAAGATGTCGGCTTTAAAGGCGTCTTGCTCATCATGCAGTCCAATGGAGGTGTTGTATCGCCCCAGATTGCAATGGATAAAGCTGCCGTAACCCTCCTCTCGGGTCCTGCAGCAGGACCAGTAGCTGGAATCGAGTACACGTCTGTCCAGGGTTATGATGATTGCTTAACAATCGATATGGGCGGAACAAGTTTCGACGCCGCGCTTATTAAAGACAAAACACCGCTGGTTACTACCGAGGGAGAGATTAACCGGCTAAGAATTGCCCTTCCTATGCTGGGAATTGTGACCATCGGAGCTGGAGGAGGAAGTATAGGTTGGGTAGATGAGGGAGGACTTTTGCGGATGGGGCCTCAGAGTGCCGGCTCAAAGCCAGGACCTGCGTGCTATGATTTGGGAGGGGAACTTCCAACCTGTACAGATGCTGACCTCGTGCTGGGTTATCTGGATAAAGATTTTTTTGCCGGAGGAAAGATTCCACTGAATTATGAGCGGGCAGAGAGGGCCATAAAAGAAAAGATAGCTACTCCTTTAGGCATGAATATGGTTGAGGCAGCGGCCGGGATGTACCGGGTGATAAACGTCAATATGGCTTCTGGGGTGAGGGAGGTGAGTGTCAAGCGCGGGCACGATCCGAGAGAGTTCCCTCTGGTAGTGGCAGGTGGAGCGGGGCCGGTTCACGCCTGTATGATTGCCCTGGAGCTTGAGATCCCTGTCATGGTTATCCCCAAGGAATCGTCTATTTTTTGCGCAGCGGGAATGTTGATGTCTGATCTGAAGCACAATTTCGTCCGAACCTACTCGACATCTTTAAACAAGTTAAATAAAAAGAAATTTAGGTCTATGTTTAATGAAATGCAGAAAGAAGCCACAGAGCTTCTTAGATCAGAAAACATCCCGGAGCGATCTATTCAATATATTTATTCCCTGGATATGAGGTATGTAAAACAGTACCACGAAGTAAACGTGGAGATGACCGCGGATGAGCTGGAGAGAGGAAATATCGAATCCGTGGTTTCAAAATTTCATCCAGAGCATAATCGGCTTTACGGGTATTCTTTGGAAGAAGTGGGAACGCCGATTGAGTTGATTAACCTGAGACTCACGAGTATTGGGAAGACAACCAAGCCAAAATTTGAAAAGGAAAAGCATGACAAGCTTGATCCTTCAGATGCTTTTAAAAAGAAGAGAAAGGTATATCTGCCTCTGAAGGGAGCCTTTGAAGAAATACCCGTGTACGATGGACATAGACTTAGGTATGGAAACAGAGTAGAAGGACCAGCTGTTATAGAGCAGGTTAATACAACAACCTTCGTAACTCCCGAATATAATATTCTTTGCGACAAATACGGAAGCTACACGATGTATTTAAAAACAAAAGAAAAAGAAATCAAAAAGAAGGTTGTAGGGGTTTGATTCATCAAACCCGCATTGGACATGAAGAATTGTAGGGGCTTGATTTATCAAGCCCACCTTTTGAATATATAAAATGAATGTACGAAAAGGATTAAATAGAAAACAGCTAACAAAATGAAGATAGACAAGATACTGGTTTCTGTATTCCAGAGAAGGTTTAAATCCATAACCGAAGAGATGAGTATTGTCTTAGAAAAAACGACACGCTCGCCCATCCTCTGCGAAGCAAAAGATTTCGTTACCGGACTATATGACGGAAAGGGGAAGATGCTTGAACAGACTGAAAACCTTCCTATCCTTTCTTTTTCGCTGGGACCTGTGTGTGAGTATATAGTTCGTTATTTCGGCGATGATATTCATGCCGGTGATGTCATATTTCATAACGATGTCTTCTCCATGGGCAATCAGAACAATGATGTGGCTGTCTATAAGCCAATTTTTTACAAAGATAAACTTATAGCTTGGTCTGCTTCGAAGGGACATCAAGCAGATGTGGGAGGTGCAGTCGCAGGAGGATATAATCCCCGAGCCACAGAAGTCTGGCAGGAAACACTCAGGATACCACCGGTTAAAGTCTATGAGCGAGGGAAACTAAGAGAGGATGTCTGGGACCTCATCTTTGCCAATATCCGTTTTGATATCGTGGCTGCGGATATGAGAGCTCAGATAGGTTCTTGTGTAGTGGGGGAGAGAGGAGTGCAAAAGCTTGTTGAAAAATACGGGCTTAAAGTCTTTGAATCTCATAAAGAATATCTTTTTGACTCTACAGAAAAGATGATGCGCGCAGAGATAAAAACAATCCCCAACGGAGTATACCGGGGAGAATCCAGTGTATATTATGACGGCAGGACACCTGGCTCGAAATATAAAATAAGGGTTAAGATAACAGTCGAAGACGAGGAGATTACCTTTGATTATTCAGATACAGATCCTCAGACAGATGGATTTGTTAACGGAACATACACTTCATCTGCGAGCGCCACCCTTTTAACCTTTCTCCAGATGGTCAACCCTGATATGCCTCATAATGACGGGATGGTAAGGCCTGTGAAGATTATCATTCCAGAAGGCACTATCTTGAATGCTAAATATCCCGCTGCAACTACCTTCGGAAATCATCTCTGCCCTCCGAATGCAGATGCAATAATTAGAGCTCTTTCTCATGCGATACCCAAGAGGGTAACTGCAGGGTGGAACCAGCTTTTATGTTATTTGACGAGCGGCTTTGATCCCAGGAAAAAAGATAGCTACGTCGATATCGGCTTCTTGGGATTGAAGGGCGGCTCTGGTGCCACCCATGGAGTGGATGGATATGACCACATTGGCATGATAGATGCATCTGGAGGCGTACTGGACCAGGATTATGAGATGTTCGAGCAGCAGACACCGCATTTATTATTACACCACGAATACTGGCCTGATTCTGCTGGGGCTGGACAGTGGCGAGGAGGACTTGGCGTTGAAACCAAGTTCAAGATAGGAGGAGAGAAGACGAAAGTCGTAACTTTTGGAGATGGAGATGAAGAAGCCCCTTTCGGGCTTTTTGAGGGAAAGACAGCGACACTGAATAAAATAGAGCTTCAATATCCAGATGGGAAAGTGTATAAGACGACAAGTAAAGACCTTGTTGAAGATGTGCCGAAAGGAACCATTCTTTTCCAGCAGGCTGGGGGAGGAGGAGGATACGGCAATCCTTATCTTAGACGCCCAGCTCAAGTTGCCCAGGAAGTAAAAAACGGCATCATTAGCATTGAGAAAGCAAAAGAAGATCATGGAGTTGTTATAAACCCTGAGACATTTGAAGTAGATATCAAAGAGACAGAAAAAATAAGGAAGAAAGAGAAATGAGATTGATTTTTTTATTCTCGCTCTGTGTTTGTTAATGAATTGAGGGGCGTGGAGAGATGTTGACCATATTATATTCATACTATAACAGCAGTGAAGCCCTAGGAATTCAAATAAATAACTGGTCTCAATACCCGATAGAGCTGATGAAGAAGCTGCATTTTATCTTGATTGATGATTGTTCCGATAACATAGCAGATCTAGCAATCAATTTCCCGATCAATCTTACGCAACTGAGAATCACCGATAACATCCCCTGGAACCAGCCTGGTGCCAAGAACCTGGGATTCAAGTTTGCTAAAACAGATTGGGTTTTTAATTCTGATATCGATCACGTTCTTAAACCGGAAATGTGCGAAAAACTCGTAGAACTTAAGAAGGATAAAGGGACAGTCTATTACTTCTCGCGGTTTTCGGATAAAGGAGAAAGCAGAAACTCACATCCTAACTCATTTTTGATCCATAAGGATGTTTTTTGGGAGCTTGGCGGCTACGACGAAGATTTTTGTGGGCACTATGGTTACGATGACATCCTGTTGAAGACAATGATACAGTCGCAATGCAAGACAGAGCACCTTAACTCAATTAATTTAATTAATTATACTTCTCTTTTTAGTTCAGACTTGGATAGGAACAGGAGGAAAAACAAAAGATTGCTAAAGAGGAAGAAAAAACAACTGCAAAAAGGTAAGTACCAGAACAAAAAAATACTGAGATTCAACTGGGAAGTGGTCAAAAATTTAAACACTGCTTCTCATATATAGCCGCATATATATATTAGTCAGGGAACCAGTTTGCTATAATTTAACTACGGGTGGAGAAGATTGTTGTGACCAAAAAAAGGAAGTTCCTAGCTGTGATCGGCGTGTTGTGGTTTTTTACGTTAGTTTTTATTTTTGAGTTAAAGAGTTTTGCAGCCGACTCAAGTCCCCGACATCTATTTCTATGTTTAGATTCGATTCCCTATTCGATATTTATAGAGGCTCAGGAAAGAGGGCTTTTCAAGGATTATCGTTCTCCATCAAAAGTGATTGCGCCCTTTCCTGCTTTATCCAATTATGCCTGGGCGGTGATAATGAATACAGGAAAACTGGAAAGCTACCAAGCTAAACACTATAATTTTGGCCTTAATAAAATCGTTGGGCGATTAATACGCGAGGTTGGGAAGCCTACATATCCCAATCGATTTGATTTCAGTGACGATAGAGTTATAAAAAAAATTATAGCTTATATTATAACTGGGGGCTCTGTTAAGGGTGAAATGAAGGGTCTTGCTCGCGCAGTTCTTAGTTCGAATCAGCCACAATTGTTTTTCGCATTAATAGGGACTTCAGACATCGTTGCTCATATGAAGGGTGCTAAAGGTCTTCATAAGGTTCTTAAAACTGTCGATAGAGAACTCGCCCGAATCCGCGAAGAACACCTAAAAAAATTCAAGGAACCTTTGGTTGTCACTATAGTGTCTGACCACGGTAACACTTTGAAAAGCGGGAAGATTATTAAAATCAAAAAAGTATTGAAAGAAAATAATTTTAATCTAGCTAAAAAACTTAAAGGTCCCAATGATGTTATCTATTACACCAGTGGGATACTGTCTGTAGCCAATTTTTTTATTCAGGATGCGCGAAAGATCGAACTAGCCCACACCCTTGCTACTCAACCCTGGACGGATGTGGTTGTAACTTATGACAGAGAAAAAGAAGTCTTTCTTGTGATATCTCAAAAAGGGACTTTGGCCTTTCAATATAGTGAAGAAAAAAACGAATTCAGAATTAGAAGCCTAGTAGGTGAAGATCCTTTAGGATTGGTCCCCCATCTTCCTTTGGGGAGATGGATTCCTCAATCTCAAGTATTAGAAGCTTCGGTTGAAACTCGCTACCCTGATAGTCTGATGCGGATTCAAACGGGGCTTTCCCACCGGCGTGTTAATCATCCTGCATCTGTCATTGTAAGCCTTAAAAAAGGCTGGGAAAGTGGAAATAGATTTATAAAATTTTTAGCTAAGCTAAGAGGGCGATTTGGAACTCATGGGGCCTTAGCGGCTCTCGAATCAGTGGGTGTGATATCTTCTACAGATTATGAATTTCCAGAATGGATTCCGGCGCGTGGAGTTCACAAATTGATTGAAGGGTATGATTTTGGGAAGCGATTCGAAGCTATGACTTTAATCTGGACAGGAAACGGAAACTGTAAAGCGCGTTTTGGACAGCCCCTCTTGGATCTTCCTGATATTGACTCAGTTCAGTTTATTATACAGGTTTTCGACCAACAAAGGAGTCGTTTTTCTAGATCATATGATCTCTACAGTATGAAACTTCCTTCGAGGTACGTTCAAGCTTCCTCTCTGGGTAATGCCCGATTCTTCGATGTTTTATTACCTAAAACTCCAGCACAGGGTATATTATTTCAACTGCAGGCCCGAGCTTTAGATGTTAGAGGCAGAGTGGTTGCTAAGCTAAAGACCAAACGTATAACTATTAAGCGACATAGAGGATACTCGAAAGTTCCTATCAAGAAAATTTTCGTGCCTCCCAAGAAGCATCTTGCTTGGTATTAGCGATTTAGCTTACCGGACAGGACGTATTATAGAATGAACATGCAGTCGCCGTAACTGTAAAACCTGTACTTTTGTCTGATCGCTTCTTGATATGCTTTTTTGATGAAGTCAAGGCCAGCAAAGGCTGCCACCAACATAAGAAGCGTTGACTGAGGAAGGTGAAAATTGGTTAAGATCCTGTCAACAATGTTAAAACCATAACCAGGGTAGATGAAGAGATTTGTGGAGCTTTTCCCTGGGTGGATTTCTCCCTTTTTAAAAGCACTCTCCAGAGTTCGCACCGAAGTTGTCCCAACAGCGATTATCGGCCGTGACTCTTTTTTTGCTTCATTTATAGTCTGGGATACTGCCTGACTTATGGAATATGTTTCCTCAAGCATACAAAAGTCCTCTACCCGTTTTGCTCTAATCGGCTGGAACGTTGCCAATCCCACATCGAGCGTTATCTCTGCTATTTCAATTTGTTTTGCTTTTATTCTATCAAGAATTTGAGGAGTGAAATGAAGGCCTGCTGTTGGCGCGGCTATGGCCCCCTCCTTTTGAGCAAAAACAGTCTGGTACCTTTCTAAATCCTTCGCCCTGTGCTCGATATTTTTCTTTTTGCGTTTTATGTACGGAGGAAGAGGAGCAAAGCCTATTTTCTTCAACTTTGAGAGAACGTCGCCTGAAGAGAATCGGATCACTCTTTTACCCTCTGGTTCGACTTTGACGATATTGCCTTCAAATCCAGGGGAAAAAGATATTACATCTCTTAATTTAGCCTTTTTAGCTGGACGACAGAGGACTTCCCACAAACCTTCTTGGATTTCCTTCAGGAAGAGAAATTCTATTTCTTTTCCTTCTGTCTTCCCCCATGCTCTTGCTGGGATGACTTTGGTATTGTTAAGGACAAGAACATCTCCCTTGTTCAGATAATCGGGAAATTCTTCGAATCGTGAATGGATTATTTTGCCAGTTTGACGGTGGAGAATCATCATTTTAGACTGTTCCCTTTTAGGGAGAGGTGTCTGAGCAATGAGTTCCTGTGGGAGGTTGTAGTCAAAATCAGAGGTCAGCATTTGAGATAATAGCTGTTTTTTATCCTGCAGGTTTCCCTGCGGGATTATTAAGAAGCTATTTATATAATTATAAGGTGGGCTTGATAAATCAAGCCCCTACATAAATAAAAAGTTTGGTTTGATAAATCAAGCCCCTACATAA
>JABAOH010065926.1_pt1 | contig 56330 bp, 48 predicted proteins | sample 7062181 | NCBI WGS metagenome assembly JABAOH01 (sample SAMN14538630, study PRJNA623070) | marine sediment metagenome | biome: marine biome [ENVO:00000428]; feature: marine pelagic biome [ENVO:01000023]; material: deep marine sediment [ENVO:00002113]; isolation source: pool of 5 deep marine... | reverse complement strand
CACCCCCAACCATTAAAGAATTCCAAATTACAAACGGTGCCCCCATAAGCAGCGGATTAATACTCATCCCGGGTTACGGGGTTAAATCTGCGAGACGGAAGCTCGATTTTATGCGTACACAAGGCGATGGCACCTGGGTTCCGGGATAGGGTCTCCATGTTCACGAGCAACATCAAGCCATAGTTCCATGGCTTCGTTTATGCTCTTCAGGGCCTCTTCCTGGGTGCTTCCATGTGCCATACAACCGGGAAGTTCCGGTACCTCGGCAACGAAAGCGTTGTCTTCGTTACTCCAGTACATAATAATCTCATATTTATACATCTAAATCTCCTAATCCATATCTTATAATAATTTTCCTGACTTGATTTACTTGATATGGTTTTGCATCACTCCCCTCTCTTTGGAGGTTGATCTTTTCTTCAATGCCTTCTTTTCTAAACATATGATGGCTTCCTCGTATATACTCTGTAAAACCCAGTCGTTTCAGAAAGTTACAAAGGTCTTCAAAATCAATATTTCTATCCGAAGTTCCGCGAAGGATTTTCCATAAGAATTTTTCGTGTTTTCCCATAGCAAAATTATATCACTACAGTTCTAAATTATCAATAGCCATAAGAGTGAAGGTGCCCTCCGTGTAGTGCCCCATTACGGTCGGTGTAATTCGCTTCTTATTTGCTTTTGTAATTTTGGTCATTGTAATTTGGAATTTGTTTGTTATTTGTAATTTGGAATTTGTAATTTTTATCCTTTCTTCTCTTCTCCTCTGACTTACCGATTCACTGATTCACTGATTCACTGATCTCTCTCTTCCGGGACTTGAAAACCTGGGGATTGTTTGGTATCATTACCCAAATTATCTGGATGTAAACGTGATGAACCATGAAGATGAATCCACTTCCCATTGACAACTATCAAAAAGAGGTAGAAAAGACAATAATCAACAACCCTATTACCATTTTGACTGCGGAAACCGGCGCGGGTAAATCCACACGAGTGCCGCTGTGGATGTGGAGAAAAGGAAAGGTGGTGCATATTACTCAACCTCGACGAATTGCCGCCCGTTCGCTTTCTCATTACCTGTCCCGGTTAACCGGCACGGTACTGGGGCAGGAAGTGGGGTACCAGACCGGTTTTGACAGTCAGCAGTCCAGGAAAACCACCTTTCTTTATGTGACCGATGGTGTCCAGATGGTCCGTGAAATTAAGCAGCGGCGCGATTACGATATTCTAATACTGGATGAAGTCCACGAATGGAACCTCTACCAGGAGGTCCTGGTGGGTTTGGTTAAAAAGAATTTAAAAAAAGGTTTTTTTGAGAAATCCGGGAAACGGGTAGTCATTATGAGTGCCACACTGCAAGCGGAGCGGCTTTCTTCTTTTCTTGGTAATGCGCCGGTTATTTCCGTACCCGGACGCGGCTACCCGGTCACCCTTCATCATAACGATCCCCGTTTTCTTTTGCCCGACACCGCCCAGATGGTGGAAATGGAAAAAAACGTCCTGGTGTTTCAACCGGGCAAGCAGGAAATCGAAACGTTTATCGATGACCTGGAACGGATGCTGGAAGCGGAGAAAATAAAAGCTAAAATACTGCCGCTGCATGCGGAGCTTTCTTTAAAAGACCAGGTAAAAGTTTTTGAACATTATTCCCTTCCCAAAGTCGTCGTGGCTACGGATATTGCCCAGACCAGTTTGACTATCGATGACATCGATGCCGTGGTAGACTGTGGAATTAAAAAGGAACTGCGCCTGGTGAGGGGGATTGAAGGGCTTTACCCCGTGGATATTTCGGCTGCCGAATGCACGCAAAGGGCCGGGCGGGCTGGCCGTGTCCGCAGCGGCCAGTATTTCTTATGCGCAGATGCCGGTATCAAAGACCGCATGCCTTTCCCGGAACCTGAAATCCAACGCTTAAACCTGGAATCTGTGGTGCTGCGCCTCATTAAAATGGGAATCTCTCCCCTGGATTTTCCTTTTTTTCATGATCCTTCAAAGGCGCTGATTCACAAGGCAATAAAACAATTGAAAATTTTAGGTGCTCTTACGGCGGATGGAAACGTAACCGAAGATGGGAGTAAAATGGCAGAATTTCCTGTTTCACTGCGCAGTGCCCGGATGCTGCTGGAAGCTCAAAAGGGATACCCCCAGACTGTGGACAGTGCACTCAAATGTATTGCCATCCTGGAAACAAGAGGAATCGTTACCAAAGAATACACCGGTGAAAAAATTGCCAATATTCCTTACAACTCTGACTTGTTGAACCAGCTGCTGTTGTGGCAATCATCGCGAATGTACAGGAAAATCATCAGCCAGAAGAAATTTGCCCTGGCCAATGAGGTTTACCGGGAATTAAAAAAACGTATTCAATTACCGCCAATAAAAAAGCACCTTTCATTGAAAGATATGGATGTGCTTTTTCGTGCGCTGCTTTCATGTTTTTGCGATGAAGTGCACATCAAAAGCGGGGACGATTATCACCGGGAAAATGAAGTGCGTCAACTGGACCGCACTTCCATGCTTTTTCAATCCCGGCCGGATATGGTGGTGGGTCTGCCCTTTGATTTGATTATTAACCGGGAAAACCGGGACACCGGCGAAATCGAGCAAATGCTTATCCCGTTAATTACGTTTGCCTCGGAGTTGACACTGGAATACCTGGAAACCCTTAAACCCTTTAGTTATTATAAAGAAGAAAGAGTGTTCACTGAGAATTCCAAAATTGCGGTTCACCGGGAGTTTTATTTTGGTGGGAGGTTGATTAAGGCTTTCAATTCTCCGCCGGATTGGAAAAACCAGGAAGAAAAAGAGCGGGTAGTCCCGGTGGCATTGAAGTGGTATGAAGAAAACAAAGATCAATTTGAAATCCCCAAAAAGATGCAGCAGGCAGAGGAAAGTTTCAATGAAATCAAAACCATGGTAAAAGGAAAGCTAAAATCCTTTGGATTTTATCGTAAGGGTTTTTTGATGCGGGAGCTGCGCCGCCATCTGGATATGGAAAACCTGGGATTGTTTTTTAAACTGCATAAGGGATTTGTTCATATCCACTTGAAAAAACTGTTACCTTACAAGTTTATCAGGGAGTTGAAACAGGCCAAATGGCCGGGTATTATTTACCTGGAAACCGCTGAAGAGTGGTTAAACATCAAATACATCGGCCAGAAGCCGTTTGTGGAAATGGATTATTCTCTTTTTCAAAAGGTCAAAGAGGAGGAATTGCTGCTGCCTACCGGTGAATGGACGGGTGTGATCCTGGGGGGTCGGAAGTGTTTTGACTGGGAACAGGCGGTTTATGAATTTAATCGCTGGAAGAAGTTGAAGATCTTTGAGAAAAAATTCAAAGACGTGAAAAAACCCGGGCGAATGGAGGATTTACAGGATATCCCTTTTCCCCAGGCGTTTGAATCGGGACGGGGAAAAGATAACACGCCGATTGAGTTCTATATCGTTCCTGGGATTGAGGGGGAGGAGGTATTTTTGCGGCATTTTTTTAAAAAAGAAGATGCCGATGTGTTTTTTGAGTCCACCCGTTCGCAGTGGGAAGCGTTTGTTAAAGCATTCAAAAAGAAGAAGCTGGAGGACATTTTTAAGCAGAAGGGATGGAAGGTAAAGTCGTAAGCGGGCGTTAACGTCAATTAAACCCTGCAATATTTTTTGCTTCGTCAATCATTCTACTCCCCCTTATAAACGTGTTATATCAGGATTTTAGGGAAAAGCAGCGAAGTTTGTCAACTTTTTTTGCTCCTTTTCCTATTTTTATCAATTGCCGGTTTTCTCCTCGAGAGCAGGTTATGACGGCTTCCTGCCTGGTTCACCCCTGGTTTGGCTCTCCTGGCATAAAAATTGCTTAATTTATGAAAACCGTTTTATCAATAAAAAAAGGAACATGAACAGCGTAAATATGCACACTGTTTTAGGCGAAGATGCATTTGATGTGCGCCGTACTTTACGCCTTTTTAAAGAGAGAGGAAACCATTCCACTGGAGAAGAAGCAGGAGGTGGATTGATGAATAATCGTTTTAATCCTTTACAAATTCTTCAAGGATTCGCGTTCACGATAAGAACAAAACTATTCATCATCTTTACACTTTTTATCGGACTCATTTCTGTTTTTATATACATATATTTGCCTATGGGGATTGAGAGTAAAAGCACAATTGCATTGGTTGGTCCGGCAATTTTTATATTGGGGATGCTGGCGGCATCTTTCAATTTAATATGGGAAAACCTGGAAATCAAAGCCCGCGAATTACAGGAAGAAATTAAGGAGCGAAAATCGGTTCAGGAAGCCTTGAAACAGGCTGAAGCGGATAAAGGGATATTGCAAGAGCAACTTCGCCAGTCGCAGAAAATGGAGGCCATTGGAAAACTGGCAGGGGGAATTGTGCATGATTTCAACAATATCCTGGGCGTCATCATCGGTTATGTAGATTTGACCCTCGGTTCGTTGGCGGCAGGAAGCACTGAGGAGCATAATCTAAAGCGGGTAATGGCGGCTTCGGTCCGGGCAAAAGATCTGGCTAAACAGCTTCTTATCTTCAGCCGGAACGGGGATAACGACCGGAAACCGTTGTGGTTAAATGAGGAAGTGGGTGAAGCGTTAAAACTGATGAGGGCCACAATGCCTGCCGGCATAGAGTTCCGTGAAGATATTGTGAGTTCATCGAGGCCGGTGATGGCAGATAAGTACGAGCTCCAACAGGTCATTATGAATCTTTGCATCAATGCCAGCCATGCCATGAGGGAGAAAGGAGGAGTACTCACTGTTTCTTTAAGAGAAGTACGGCTGGAGCCCAATGCGATAGATGGTATTCGCCTGAGACCCGGGTATTATCACCATTTAACCATCAGTGATACCGGTCACGGTATAGACCCGGGAATCTTGCACCGAATCTTTGAACCTTATTTCACCACGAAAGGAAAAGACGAAGGTGTAGGCATGGGATTGGATGTGGTTCATAGAATTGTTAAAAACTATGGGGGCGATATTACTGTTTATTCCGAACCGGGAAAAGGAACTACCTTCCATGTTTTTCTGCCTGGTGTCGGGCAAGAGGAAAAGAAGCATAACGCGGATGTTGAACTGCCGGAAAATGGGGCGGGCGAACAGGTCTTGTTTGTCGATGATGACCCCTCCCTGGTGGAACTGGGAGAAAGTCTGCTGAAGAATCTTGGATATAGAGTGGTGGTGAGGACCCAAAGCCCCGAGGCATTTGAGGTATTCTGCAAGGCCCCGCATCGGTTTGACATCGTTATCTCTGATTATATCATGCCCAAAATGACAGGACTGCAATTGGCCATGAAGATCAAGCAAATAAGAGCGGATATCCCCATTATCATGTGCACCGGTTTCAGTGAAAGCGTAAATAAAAATAATTTTAAATCTCTGGGCATCGATGGATTTTTGATGAAACCCATTTTAATAAATAAACTGGCCGGGCTGGTACGTCAGTTGCTGGATGGAAAAAGAGTGCCATGTTTCTCATAGAGCCCATTGTTTCTGGTAACATTCATGTTTAAGGTAACAAAAAAAGCAAATTGTATCGCCTTTGAAATATCTTCTGATACACGTTTGGTGGAACGTCTCATTATGGAATCGCAAGAATTCCTCAGAGAACCTGATATAGAGTACTCTTCCCGGTATAAAACCGTGCTCCGCGAGACGCTGGGTAATGCGATTGAACATGGAAATAAAAATATCATTGAAAAAAAAGTGGCGTGCTCTGTCAAATTGTTGGGAAACAAAGGCGATAAGCGGGTTAAAATAGAAGTAATGGATGAGGGCCAGGGTTTCGATTATAAAAACCTGGATATGAACTTCCCGGAAAATCCCAAACATTTCCGGAACATAGGATTTCCATTGATCCACGCCTGCTCGGATGAGATTGAATTCAACGAATCCGGCAGTCGGATTACCGTAACCTGTATGAGGTGGGCAAATTAAGGGGAAAACACCGGTTTTGAACCGATAAGGAACGGTTTGACACCGGTGAGGTCATCGAAAGGGATGAGGGAACTCCTCTCAAGGGCCTGGAAGGAAACCCTGAAAGGCCCTTGAGAAAGGTGTTCTCCCTGGAAAGGAGCTTGCTCTCCCGGGATTTTTCCCTGCCGGGAAGAGGAGTGATTTACCTGGACAGGGAGGTACGAATGTGCTAAAAAAAAAATACTGCCAATAAAGTTTTGTTATGGTATAATAAGGATGATATAATGGATGAATCTCATTTCTCTCCATTATTACAGGATATGACGGATATAAAAATGGAAATTAAGAGAAAAGAAGATGTCAAGATTTTGGTTGTGGAAGATGAATACATCACCTACCATGCAGTAAAAGCCGTATTGGAGAAAAAGGGGTACTCTGTTCCATCAATAGTGACCACCGGTGAAGAGGCGATATTAAAAGTGAAGGAAGCCTCACCCCACCTGGTACTGATGGATATCTGGCTGGATGGAGAGATGGACGGTATTGAAGCTGCGGGGAAAATTCATGAATTTTCAACGATTCCCATTATTTACCTGACCGCGTTGGCGGACAGGAAAAGTATAGAACGTGCCAAGATCTCCGAACCCTATGGCTATATTCTCAAACCTTGTGACGAAAACACCCTGTTCACTACCATAGAAATGGCACTTTATAAACACAATATCGACGAGCTAATACGCCAGGAAAAAGAAATCAATACAAAGCTGGCCGAACTTTCCCAGGCCTTGCTGAAGATCCCGTCAATGGAGGAGATCTCCCAACTGGTGCTGGAACAGGCACAACGTCTCTCAGGGAGCCTGGTTGGCTGTGTGGGGTACATCGATGAAGAAACCGGGTATTTGATTTGCCCTGCCGTGTCATACCATGCAGCGGATGAAGGCCGGGTAGAGAAAAAATCCGGTATTTTAAAAGGATTCTCGGGATTATGGACCAAGGTCCTGGAAAATAAAAAAAACCTGGTGTCAAATTCGCCCCGCCATATCCCCGAACTCCCCGGGATACCCGGGGGACATATTTCCATTGGTAATTTTATGGTTACCCCGGCTTTAATCAGTGATAAGGTGGTGGGAATTATCTTTGTGGCCAACAAGAAAGGGAATTATGAGGAAAAGGACAGCCTCGTTCTCCAACGGCTGGCCACTATTTATGCGCTGGCATTCCAGAAAAGGCAAATGCAGGAAAAATTGGACCTGCACCGACGGCACCTGGAAAAATCAGTAAGGGAACGAACAAAAGAACTGGAAAAGAGCCGGGCAAATTATCGGAATCTTTTTGAAGACAGCCCGGTAGGAATATTCAAAGTCGCTGCCGACGGCCGCATTTTAATGGCAAATTCCGCCTTTATCAACATCCTGGGATATTCATCATTCGAAGAAATTTCCCGGGTTAAGCTGGAGAACACCTGGTTTTCACCGGCTGATCCTGACAGTAAATTTAAACAACGGCAGGAACCGGAAGGAGAGGTAAAAGGAATTGAAGACCAATGGACCACGAAGGACAACCAGGTTATTTTTGTCAGGAAAAATGTCAGGGCAATCAAAGACCAAAAGGGAAATGTCTTATATTATGAAGGCACGGTCGAAGACATTACCGGGCAAAAGAAGGCCGAAGAAAAAGCAAAGCAGCAGGAGCAGCAGTTGATCCAGGCGGATAAAATGGTTGCCCTGGGCACCCTGGTGTCCGGTGTGGCCCATGAGATTAATAATCCCAATAATTTTATTATGATGAATACCCCTTTGCTGCTGGAATTATGGCAGGAAATCTGTCCCATACTGGAGAGATATTATGAGACATCCGGGGATTTTTCTATCAAAGGGTTTAATTATTCGGAATTGAAAGGTGCTGTCCCGGATTTATTTGTAGGGATTATTAACGGGGCCAAACGGATTAAAAATATCGTTACGGATTTAAAAGATTTTGCCCGCCGGGAAAGCGACGATATCAATCAAGACGTGGATATCAATGAAGTGGTGAAGACCGCCGTCAACCTGACCTCAATGATGATCGAAAAATCCACCCGGCATTTTTCCGTCCGTTATGGTAAGAATAACCCTGTCTTCAAAGGAAATTTTCAGCGGCTGGAACAGGTGATCGTCAATTTGATTCAAAACTCTTGCGAGGCACTGCCCGATAAAGAGAAAGGAATCGCCATCTCCACGGATTTCGACGAAGCAACCGGACTGATTACCGTGAACGTGGCGGATGAGGGAATTGGTATCGAACCTCAGCATTTGAAATTTATCATGGACCCCTTTTTTACCACCAAACGGGACAGCGGTGGAACCGGCCTGGGGCTGTCCATCGCCTCTACTATCATCAACCAACAGGGCGGAAGTCTTTCCTTCGCTGCGCAGCCCGGTAAAGGCACCACTGCCACTATTACCATACCGGTAAAAGAAGTCCGAAAATAAAAAAAAGATTGAAAATATGTTAGAAATTATTTATAATTAATTGGGTATTTAAACCAGGGAACAAGGAGGAGCATTTATGGGGCGTGATTTATTCCCTCCATTACCGGTTTTGTTGGTGGATGACGATAAGGCGGCGTTAAACAATTACCGGATTTTACTGCGCTCAGAGGGGATTAATCATGTCACCTTATGCCAGGACAGCAGGGAAGTGCTTCCCCTCCTTTCAAAAAATAAATTTGAAACCATTTTAATGGATTTACGGATGCCCCATATATCCGGGGAAGAACTGTTGTCAAAGATAACAGAGGATTTCCCGGGAATCCCGATAATCATTATTACCGGGGTGGACGATACCGAAACAGTGGTTCACTGCATGAAGATGGGAGCTTCTGACTTTATAACCAAACCCGTCGATAGGAACCGGCTGATCGCCAGCGTGAGGAGCATCATTAAATTAAAGAAAGCGGAGAGAGAAATCACCACGCTTAAATCTCGTTTTCTTTCGGCAACGTTGAATCACCCCGAGGCTTTTTCAGATTTTGATACCCAGGATGGCACCATGAAAACCATCTTCCGTTACATGGAGGTGATAGCCGGTTCCTTGGAACCGGTTTTAATTACCGGTGAATCCGGTTCCGGGAAAGAGCTTGCTGCCAAAGCGATTGCCAGGCTCAGCCCAAAAGGGGGTAATTTCGTATCTGTCAATGTGGCCGGGCTTGACGATCAACTATTTACCGATACCCTGTTCGGACATTTGCGGGGCGCTTTTACCGATGCTTACCAGGTGAGAAAGGGATTTGTGGAACAGGCAGCCGGGGGAATACTTTTCCTTGATGAAATCGGCGATTTAAGTATGCAATCCCAGGTCAAGCTCCTGCGCTTGCTCCAGGAACATGAATATTACCCCATTGGGGCGGATGTCCCCCGGTATTCGGACGCCAGGATTATTGTATCCACCAACAAAGACCTGAAAGAAATGCAAGAAAAAGGAATTTTCAGGAAAGACCTCTATTACCGGTTGTGTGTTTACCATATCCATGTCCCGCCCCTGAGGGAAAGACCGAAAGATATCCCGCTGCTGGTGGGGCGTTTCCTGGAAGAGGCCGCCAAAGACCTTGGCAAGAAGAAACCCACGGCCCCGCAGGAATTGTATACGCTCCTGTCCACCTACCGTTTTCCCGGCAATATCCGGGAACTGCGTGCCATGGTCTATGACGCGGTGAGCTGGCATACCTCTAAAAAAATGTCCCTGGACACCTTTAGAAAGGCTATCGACAGCAGCCGTACCTTAGAAAAAGAAACAAGCCGGGCTGTTCCCGGCAGTCAAGATAATGTAATTGAGTCTGAATCAGCCATTAAATTTCCCGCCAATCTTCCCACGTTAAAAGAGGCCCAGGAGAGCCTGATTCGTGAGGCCATGCGGCGCGCCAAAGACAACCAGTCTATCGCCGCGCAATTGCTGGGCATAACGCGCCAGGCCTTAAATAAACGATTGAGAGATATGGCAAAAAACAGCTAAATTCAAATTTAAATAAATAAAATCACTTAACCACTTGATTTTTTTTTGGGGAGTGTTTATAATATATATTGTATTGAATCACGAGTGTGTATAGATGATTAAAATCGAGGAGGTTAATCATGGTGGTTCAAAAAAAAGAGACGCTGTTGGAAGAGGCGGCAGGAAATGTGGTCGAATTTCTAAAAAAGAATGAAAGCGAAATATTAAATACCTGGATTGCAAACCAATTAAAGAGTGTTACCCGACGCCCGGACTTAATTTCTAAAGAAGAGCTGGAAGCCCAGTCGACGAAATTCCTGGAAAACTTTATGAAGGCTATCTCTATGGGAAACCTGGAAGATACCGCAGCAAAAGAATTCGAGCCCATCAATACGTTATTGGCTGAAATTTCGAAAGATTATGCTGTCCGGGGTTTTACACCGTCTGAAGCCGCCATCTATATTTTTTCATTGAAAGAGACCCTGATGGAATTCTTTCAAAAAGAATATACCTCAGACCCCGAATCTTTCATCAGGATAGTTATCCACATATCAAGGCTGCTGGATAAACTCGGGCTGGTTACCTTCGAGAATTTTCTCGAAGGTCGTGAAGGAAAGCTGAAAGAGTATGCAAAACTCATGTCTGAAGTGTCAACTCCGATTCTATTTCTCTGGAAAGAAATTTTATTTCTTCCCATTGTCGGTGTTGTGGATTCAAAACGCGCCCAGACGATTATGGAGACCATCCTGCAGCAAATAGTGGAAAAAAGTTCTAAAATAATCATACTGGATATCCTGGGGGTACGGGTGGTGGATAGTGCCGTAGCCAATCATATTGTTAAGATCACCAGGGCAACCAGGCTCATGGGCTGCGAATCCATTATCACCGGCATATCATCGTCAATCGCCCAGACCCTGGTTAACCTGGGTGTCGACCTGGGTGGATTAATAACCAAATCAACCCTGATCGGCGGCCTGGAATATGCCTTTGACATGCTGGGATACCGGATGATACAGGATTCACCGGTTACAAAAAAGTAAGACCAGGGGAACCGGGAAATAAATAAAAAAATGAACACCGATAAAGGGATACCCGGGGCGGCCATGTATATAACCTATGGTTGCCTGGTGGTATCGGTACCGGTTGAACTCGATGATAATACCCTGTCCCGGATCCCGGGAGAAGTCCTGGAAAAGGTCCGGGAGACAAGGGTAAAGGGAGTCATCATCGATTTATCCGCTGTATCCGTCATCGACTCCTTCACCGCCGGCATTATCGACCACACGGCACGGGCTGTTTCCCTGTTGGGAGCAGCGGTGGTTATTTCCGGTATTAAGCCAGGTACAGCTGCATCGCTGGTTGACCTGGACCTGTATTTCGATGGGATAACCAACGTGTTGTCCCTGGAAGAGGGATTTAATATATTGCGGTTTCCAGGGGAAAATGAAGAGGGGATCGGGAATGAAACATGATGAAATAGAACTACCCGTCTCTGAAGAGATCGATGTTTTAAAGGCAGCGTTTGAGGGAAAAGATATGTCGGAATTAGCCGGGTTTGCAGAGAATGTGCAATTGATGATTTCCACGGTAGTATCCGAACTGGCACGAAACATATATAAATTTGCCGGGAAGGGTATCATGCGGATAAAACTCCTGGATAGAGATAACCGCAAAGGGATTGAAATCATCGCGGAAGATAACGGGCCCGGTATAAGTAACCTCGCAGAGGCGCTGGAAGAACACTTTTCAACCGGGAACTCTCTCGGGCTGGGGATCCCGGCAGTAAAGCGGATGATGGATGAGTTCACCATAACCAGCGTGCCCGGGAAAGGAACCAAAATTACGGCAAGAAAGTGGGGATAAGGGGATAAAATGCCCGAAGTTGACTACTATTTAGCAAAGATGCCGTTACTATCCGCAGGAGAATGCGGCGATACCGGTTTAATAAAAGAATTTGACAATAAGATATTCTCAGCAGTGGTAGATGTCCTGGGACACAGTAAAAATGCCCATCAACTCGCACAGGTGATCGAGAAATTTTTAAAAGAGAATTTTCGCAAAGATTTAAAGGATATAATTCTTGGGCTGCATGAGCATATTAAGGGTTCGGTGGGCGCGGCGGCAGTCTTATGCCTCCTGGACGTCGATTCGGGGCAGTTAGAATATACGGGAATAGGAAATTTAACCATCAGGATATTCGGGTTGGCCAACAAGAGGCTTTTACCCGGGGACGGCGTAATCGGGTACACCATGACCTCCCCCAAACAGGAGAAAATTATACTGGCCCACAACGATATCCTGCTGGTACATTCGGACGGCATTAAGGCTCACTTTGAGCTCAAGGATTACCCGGAAATTTTCACACAATCGGCAAAGGAAATCGCAGCAGGTGTCATTAGCAACTTCAACAAAGGAATAGATGATGCCACCTGTTTTGTATTGAAGTACAGGAAATAGGAAATAAAAGAATGATTGAGCTTGGAGAAATAAAACTGAAAAACAGGGACTCTGTTCTTGAGGCCAGGAACAAAATCCATACCCTGGCCCGGGACCTGCGGTTCGATTCCATAACCGCAGCCCGGCTGGCATCGGTATCATCCGATATCATCCGCAAGATGGCATACACCGACAAAGACAATCGCCCCGGTATAATTATTACACTTGACCAAATGAAAGCAACAGAACACCCGGTATTAAAATTGAAATATGTCTCAAAAGGATTCGGTTTGTTAGAAGGCCTTCGCCTCCCGGATTCTCTTTTTGACGGTGTTACCACATCCGGCAGTGGAGAAGATGTCACCTATATTGAAGTCTTTATGATGCTGCCCGACCCCGGGTTCAAACCAACGAAAGATTTTATTGCCGGGGCAAGCGAGTTAGTGGGCCGCCTGACCCGGGAAGAGCTTTACCAGGAACTGGAAGCATCCTATGCCAAACTGCGCAGCCAGTCGCTGCAGATTATCCATACAGAAAGACTCAGGACCCTGGGCACCATGGCTGCAGGCATTGCCCACGAATTGAACAACCCCATGATGGGTATCTTAAATTATGTGCAGTACTGCTTGAAACATACGGCAGCGGATAATAAAAAGCACCCTGTTCTCCGGGATGCAGAGAAAGAAATACGGCGCTGTATCTATATCGTGGATAACCTGTTAGCCTTTTCACGCACGGAGAAAGTCGACAGTAACCGCAAAGAGAACGCAAACTGTGCCTCTATTATCGATCGTATTCTAAGGCTGCTTTCCTATAAAATCTCCACAGAGCACGTCTCTATCACCAGGAAATATGCTGAAAAAATCCCAGCAATTCTCATCGATGTAAACAAGATCGAGCAAGTCTTCTTAAACCTGTTCAATAATGCCCTGGACGCCATGAAAAGGCGTGATAAAAAAGAGATTCATATCGAAATGCAAAGAAAGGGTAATTATCTCCACGTTTCCATTGCAGACACGGGAATCGGGATAAATCCCGGGGATATCCCGAAAATTTTTGACCCCTTCTTCACCACCAAAGAGCCAGGAAAGGGAACAGGCCTGGGACTTTCTATCGTCAGCAGTATCATACAGGAACACGCCGGCAAAATCGAATGTGAAAGTGAGCCGGGACAGGGGACCACCTTTAAGATTTTTTTACCGATATTCTTTGAATAGGAGGTTGAATATAAATGAATAAACACATTTTAGTTATCGATGATGATGAAGCGGTCAGGAAATCGTTTATGTTGGCACTTGAGGAGACAGGTCACCGGGTAAATACGGCGGAATCCGGGGAAAAAGGAATTAAAAAAGTAAAAGCGACGACCTATGACCTGGTTTTTCTCGACCTGAAGATGCCGGGATTAAATGGTGTGGAGACACTGAGGCAATTGCGTCAACTGGATATCGCTGTGCCGGTCTATATTGTGACAGCCTTTCATAAGGAATTTCTTAAAGACCTCAAATTGCTGTCTGATGACGGTATAGATTTTGAGCTTTTAAAGAAACCCATCGGGAGCGACGAAATCATCGAATTGACAGAATCGATGTTGGGGTATTAAGAATGACGGGAAAAATTCATTACTCCCTCAAGTTATATGTGACCGGGTTGAGTCCAATTGTCCGGGAGTCAATCGGGGAACTGGAACATGCATTAACCAGTAAATTCGGTGACCATTTTGATCTCGATGTGATCGATGTGCTGGTCAGGCCTGAATTAGCAGAAGGAGAAAAAATCTTTGCCACCCCAACCATCATCAGGAAACTCCCCGAACCCGTAAAAAAAGTAATCTTAGATTTAAGAAGTAGGGAACGGGTACTGATCGGGTTAGACTTAATCGAGTTAAAAAAAGAGGCCGAGGGTATGGTAGAGGACCTGGACAGTGGATAAAAAGGATACTGAAATTGAGGGGCTGCATTTCCAATTAGAAGAACTCAAACAAGAGCTTTCTGCCTGCGAAGCACGTTTTCAAAATATTGCCGACCAAAACAAGGACGGTATGCTTATCCTGGACCCGGAGGGTATAATTATATATGCAAACCAGAGTGCCCGGGTTATTTTAGGCAGGAATACCGTAGAAGTCATCGGGGAACCATTCGGTATATTAATACAAGGAGATTATGAGTCGGAGATAAATATTTTTTCAGCTAAAGGACGCCTCTGTATTGTCGAACTTCGGGTTTCGGAAATAGAATGGGAAGGTAAACCCTCTTGCCTGGTATTTATTCATGATATTACCCGGCGTACGCAGGCGGAGTTAGAACTTAAGAAAACTCTCGAAGAAAAGGAAGTACTGTTGAAAGAGCTTCACCATCGAGTTAGAAACAATTTGCAAGTGATCTACAGCCTCCTGAACATCCAGGAGCTGAGTTTAAAAGATAACGTGGCTTCCGATGCATTTAAAGAGTCCAAGAACCGGGTGAGAACCATGGGGCTTATTCATGAAAAATTGTATCAAACCGGGGATGTGTCAACATTCAATTTCCCGGATTACATCCACAGCCTGGTCATACATTTGTTCAATTCGTATTCACTGCTGGAGGGAAAGGTGCAGTTGAAAATGGACGTCGAAGATATTTCCCTGAATCTCGATACTGCCGTACACCTTGGTTTGATTGTTAACGAACTTGTCTCCAATTCTTTTAAATATGCTTTCCCGGGTAAAAGAAAAGGATATCTCCAGGTTTACCTGGGGAAAAGTAATGGGGAGGAAGATAATAATACATTGATTATCAGGGATAATGGCATTGGCCTCCCCGATAGTGTGGATTTCTGGGACGCCGGCAGCAGCGGTCTCGGTATGCAGATTATAAACTCCCTGGTAAAAAAGTTGCACGGTCACATAGACATCGACAGGAAGGATGGCACAACCTTTACTATAAAATTCAAGGAATTGAATAAAGAATAAAGGGGGTGAGGGGGCCGCGTCACCGAGAATAAAAGTTAAGGCTTGGGTTAAGGTTTCGGAGAAAAACCGTGTCTTCTAAAACCCGCTGTGTTAAGTTTCTTTGTTTTCTAACCACCTTAACGTAAGTTCTCGGGCAGCCAGGTGAGACGCGACCCCCTCAAACGTTAACGTCACGCCTTATGGACGTGTTTGTCCCGGGTGTGTCCTTTATTATCAGACAGCATTCCTTTCCATGGCAGATCAATGTCCGCTTCCCTTTTATCCAGCCAATACGAAATAGTGCTAAGTAATTCATCTTGCTTTAAGGGTTTTGTTATAAAGTGACTCATGCCGCCTTTTAAGCACTTTTCCTTATCTTTGGCAAAGGCATTGGCGGTTAAGGCAATAATCGGGAGATGGGAAAATCCTTCTTGCCTGATGAGTTGTGCTGCCTGTATACCATCCATTTCCGGCATCTGGATATCCATTAAAACAAGATCATAGGGGGTTTGTTTTACTTTTTCCACTGCGTCCCTGCCATTTTCGACAATATCGACTTTATGGCCTGCCTTTATAAGCATGACTTTGACCAGTTTTTGATTAATTTTGTTGTCTTCTGCCAGGAGGATGTAAGCAGGGGCAGTTTCATCTTTATTGGCATCGGCGTGTACTGCTGCCACCGGCTCCATATCAACAGCAAGGGGTAAAGGCAATTTGACCTGGAAAAGAGTCCCCTTTTTCGGGGTACTTTTGACTGTAATTGAACCGTCCATCATTTCCACCAGTTGTTTGGTAATGGTCAACCCAAGGCCGGTACCCCCATACTTGCGCGTCGTATCGGGGCCGGCCTGGATAAACTTATCGAAAATGTGGTCAAGGACTTCCGGCTTAATGCCAATGCCGGTGTCTTCTATATCGATGTGGAAATGCCCGATATTTTCATCGATCGCTGCCATCTCCACTTTAATGGTTATGCTTCCTTCATGAGTAAACTTTACTGCATTTCCTCCCAGGTTAAAGATGATCTGCCGAACCTTTACAAAGTCCCCGCTGACCAGGGGCAGGGTTTTGGGAAGGAAACTCGCACTCAATTTCAGTCCCTTTTTCTCGGCCTGGAGATTAAGAACCCGGACAACATCTTCAACGGCTTTCTTCACATCAAAGGGAGCGGATTCAAGTTCCAGTTCCCCGGCTTCTATTTTTGAAAAGTCCAGGATACCGTTGATGATGGTCAATAACACCTCGCTGCTGGTATTTATTGCTTCAACATAATTTTTCTGCTCTTCATTAAGCGGCGTATTAAGCAATATCTCACTCATACCGATTACACCGGTCATGGGGGTGCGGATTTCATGACTCATGGTAGCCAGGAAATCGCCCTTACTTTGATTGGCTTTTTCAGCCTGCTCTTTGGCAATCATAAGCTCCCCGGTCTTCTGCTTAACCATTTCTTCCAGGTCATGCATCTTCATTGCCACCTGTTTTGCCAGTACCCACTTGGTGGTCATGGCAATGGCTATTTGAGATACCTCGGCAGGGTCAAAAGGCTTTTTGAGAATCAGCAAGTTGTCCGTGAGTCCAAGATGCCGGACAATTTCTTCCCAGGAGTAATCGGAATAAGCCGTACAAATAACCGCCTGGATGTAAGGGTCGATTTTCCAGATATGTTTGATGGTTTCAATGGCATTCCAACCGGGGGGCATGCGCATGTCCACGAAAGCAAGGCTGAAGGGGTTTCCCTCTTCACAGGCCTGCCAGATTCGTTCTGCCCCCTCCTGGCCTTGAGACGCATAGACCAACTCAAAATTAAACATCGATGAAGACCCTGCCGGGTAGGGGGAATGATTATGGCCGAAAAGATCGGTCTCTATCTCAGCCAACGTATGGGGATGGTTTTCCTTGCAGAGGATTTCACAAAAAACCTCGAAAATATCCGGGTTGTCATCGATGACAATAACCCGGGAACACACGTCTTTTATATCCCTCTTCATTGTATACCCTCCTTTACCATCTGCGGTCAGGCATTTACTAGATTATGGGCCTTTCTTTCAAAAACAACCATCTTCCTGCTTTCCACGTAGTTTTCAAAATGGATGGCAGGGGAATCGCTCATTTCTAATAAAAAGGTCTTTATTCTTTCGATAGATTCTTTCATACGGGTTAAAAAACGCTGCTGCTTCTCGGTTAAGAGATCTTTTTCTATCGAACCCTGGAAAAGCTCAAAATTTCCCTGCAATACGGTTAAAGGTTGATTGATCGTATGGTTGGCAGTCACAGCCACAGCCAGGGCCGCATTTTTTTGTTCCAGGCAGATGATTTCCTCTCGGGCTTTCCTTAACTCCAGGTGAGTGCTGATTCTTGCCAATAATTCAGCCTTTTTAAAGGGCTTGGTGACATAATCGACAGCCCCCAGTTCAAATCCCTTTACGATATCTTCTGTTTCGGTTTTTGCGCTTAAAAAAATAATGGGAATATCTTTTGTTTTAGGGGAAGCTTTCAGTTTTTTACAGACCTGGAATCCATCCGGCTGCGGCATCACAATATCCAGCAGGATAAGATCCGGCAGGAATATATTGACCATTTCCAGGGCTTTCCTGCCCCCGGGTGCCACAGAAATTTTGTAATCTTTCTCTCTTAATATATTAACCAGCACCTGGAGATTTTGGGGCATGTCGTCGACGATAAGTATAGACGTTTTTCCCGGACCCACTGCTTTTATATCCACATCAACCATTTTACCCTCCTGGTTTGTAAGTGTAATAGTTTTTAAGGTAAAACCTCAACAAAGCATTCGTTTTAATCCTAGCAATTCTAATGCCAATTTTATCTTATGCATAAATTTCTAATGAAAAGTCTGATATAAAAGGGTTTTAAGTAAGTTGTCACTTGTTGTGACGCAGCAAAGGACCATCCTAAGGGTGAAACAAAATTTGACAGGTGTCCGGGCTTCGGTTGAATATATGATCTCAGAAAGGTTTTATATCGGTACTTTTACCAGGAGTAGTCAGAAATTGACAGTGCAAAAAATGTGGCAGGGTTTGAAGTATCCAATCAGCAGTTCTAATTTTACCAATTGTCCGGGCGAACACAAAATGCAGGCCGAGCCCCTACGTCTGATGGACGTTTTCGTACGTTCGTAGTTCGTAGGGGTAAACCTTGTGTTTACCCTTGCTTGAAACGCCAAAATTAGAATTGCTTGTATAATTTTTTGATTTATGATATAAAGAGTTTTTGGGTAACACATACGAATTTATTATAGAAATTGTTTGTGCCTCATGAGATCGTGTGGCTCTATTAACTGTAAGCTGAAGCAAGGAGATGAAGGAATGATGATAGAGACTCTGGGAAAACAAGAGTTTATTTCCGGCAAATATGCAGCCATTATAATCGGGGCACTGGTTTTGATAGGACTCTACCTGGCCAGTCTCTACAATTACCTGCTTTTCCACGCTCTTGCCGAGATATTTAGTGTTGTGGTGGCCTACGGCATTTTTGTGTTTGCCTGGAACTCACGTCGATTGATAGACAATGTGTATCTTTTATTCATCGGGTGTGCCTACCTATTCATCGGCGTGATGGATTTGGTGCACACGCTGGCGTACACAGGGATGAACATTTTCCACGGTTATAACACCAATTTACCGGCGCAGCTCTGGATTGCCACCAGGTATATGGAAAGTCTGTCTCTTCTCATTGCGCCGCTCCTGACCGGGAAAAAACTAAATATTACCTGGTTGTTGTCGGGGTATACGGTTGTGGTTGTCTTATTGCTGGGAATGATTTTTGGGGGGGTGTTTCCTGTTTGTTTTCTTGAAGGGGTGGGATTGACCTCGTTCAAAAAGTTCAGCGAATATCTCATTTCGCTGATTCTTGTAGGGGCTTTCGTCCTGCTGGGGCGAAAACGTCATGAATTTGATCCCGGTGTGGTGCGATTGTTGATGGCATCTATCATCTTTACCATCGCTTCCGAATTGGCATTCACATTTTATATCCATGCCTATGGATTTTCCAATTTGATCGGGCATTATTTCAAAATTGTTTCCTTCTATCTCATTTACAAAGCCATCATCGAGACAGGCTTGAAAAAACCCTTTCGTCTTCTATTTAGAGATATCAAACAACGTGAGGAAGCGCTGCGGGAAAGCGAAGAAATATTCAGGACCTTAGCTGAGAACAGCCAGGACTATATCATGCGCTATGATAAAGAATGCAGACACGTATATGAGAACCCCGCATCTTTACGGGCGGCCGGCTTTACCGAGGAAGATATCATCGGCAAAACTCACCGGGAAGCAGGTTTTGACGAAGAGTTGTGCCAATTATTCGAGGAGAGAATTACCCGGGTGTTTAAAACCGGGGAGTCATCCCAAACGGTCTTTGAGTGGGAGAGCGCAAACGGGATGGTGTATTTGGATTGGAGGTTATACCCGGAATTTGACAGGAAGGGCAATGTGAAAACCGTTGTTGGCATCTCACGCGATATCACCGAACTTAAGCAGGTGGAGGAGCAGCTCAAGGCAGCGTTGAGGGGAAAGGAAGTTCTTTTGAAAGAAGTCTGCCACCGGACCAAGAACAATATGGCCTCGATTTGTAGTATTCTCAAGCTCAAATCTGCTCTCATCGAGGATGAACAGTCGTTAAACATCTTGCAGGACATCGAGAATCGCATCAGTTCAATGGCGCTGGTGCAAGAGAAACTGTACCGGTCGGAAGACATAACCAACATTGATCTCCGGGAGTATGTCAAGGACCTCGCCCATGAGGTGTTAAAGAATTACCAGACCATTCCCCCCAAAGTTTCGTTGAAATTCGATGTTGAGCCTGTGACTGTTTCGACCAACACGGCCATCCCCTGCGCCCTGATCCTGAGTGAACTGCTCTCCAATGCCATGAAATACGCCTTTCCCGGGGATAAACGGGGTGAAATCACGATCGCCCTGCATACGACAGGTGAAGGCGAGATAGAACTTGGAGTGAGCGATAACGGTGTGGGGATGTCCAATGGTTTTGATTTCAGGAAAGCAGACTCATTGGGTTTAAAACTTGTGATCATGCTGGCGGAAGGTCAGCTTCACGGACACGTCGACTTCAAGGGAGGCAAAGGGACCGGGTTTATTATACGGTTTAAGGAACGAAAGGAAAAGCGATAGATCACCGGCAAACCCAAATCATTATCTACTCTCCTTTACCGTTTCCCTTTCACCCTCCTGAATTTTTGATCATATTTTTAATCTTTTTTATTATTGTGGGGAACGTATTTAATGTGCCGGGGAGTTCTCCCATATCAAAGCTTTTTACCTGCTCCGTCAACTGCTTCCCCCATTGGTATAACATATCCAGGTTATATTTTTCTCCCCATCCCCTGACGGCATTGGCAAAACTTTCGATTTCATCCACAAAAAATGTACGATTTATCTCGTTCCAATGATCCATTAACTCACCTTCCAGGATACCCAGCAGTTCGGGGAGTTTTGCTTTTGTTTCAGGGGTTAACAATTCAACATCAGCCTCTTTCTCCTTCGGCGTTGGGGCATCATCTTTCCTCCCCGCGGCTGATTCCCTCCTCCCGGTAGAGTAGGGCAAAAAGCGCATCAATTCTGAGAATAATTCCGCTTTATTCAAGGGTTTTTTTAAACAACCGTCGCAGGCGACTTTTTTTATTGCCTGGTCCTGTTCTTTCATGACAGAAGCGCTTAAAATAATCACCGGGATCGATCGTAAGGTTTTATCTGCTTTTAGAACAGCGGTGGCTTCGTAACCATCCATGACCGGCATCCGTAAATCCATAATGACCAGGTGCGGCCGGTACTGCCTGGCAAGTACCACTGCCTCTTTACCATTTTTCGCTTCAATGAAGGTGAAGGCCGGAACATTCAAAAAACCTTTGATTAATGTCCTGTCGGACTCGCTGTTATCGGCAATTAAAATACATGCTTTCTCAAATTCCAGGGTCTCTTTACCTGGTACCCCTGGTAGGTGTTCTTCCTTTTTGTGTATTTTTTCGTTATCGTTTACAGGTGTGGATACCACCTTAACATCTTTTAATATCACCTGGAACGTACTGCCTTTTTCAACTTTGCTTTTGAGAGAAATTTCCCCTCCCATCATTTCTACCAAATGCTTGGTAATACTTAATCCCAGACCTGTTCCGCCGTATTTCCAGGTGTATTGAGTTTTTTGCTGTTCGAAAGGCTCAAAGATGATTTTTTCCTGGTCTTTGGGTATGCCAATGCCTGTATCCTGGACTGAAATAATCAGTTCCAGGGAGTTATGATGGATTTTTTTATCACCTTTTTTTTGTTTGATTTTTATTTTAATACGACCTTTCTCTGTGAATTTTAGCGCATTTCCTACCAGGTTAAAGAGTATTTGCCGTAGCCGGACTTCATCCAGCAGCAGCATCTGCGGCAGCGATGGGTCGATCTCCATGTAAAAATCCAATCCTTTGGTATGAAACTTCGGAGAAAAAATAAATTCGATTTCATTCATGATATCACGGGGATTAACCGCAGTATACTTTAGTTCCAGTTTCCCGGCTTCGATCCGGGAAAGATCGAGAATATCCTCGATTAAACCCAGCAGCATCTTCCCACTGGAGGTAATGAGGGAGAGATAATCTTTCAACTGTTTATCGGTAATGCGCTCGTCAAGTAGTTCGGCAAATCCCAGGATGGCATTAATGGGGGTTCGGATTTCATGGCTCATGTTGGCCAGGAATTCACTTTTACATCGATTCGCTTTTTCGGCCTGCTCTTTGGCCCGGATCAGCTCCCTGGTCTGCCGGTCTACCATTTCCTGCAGTTCCTGCATCTTCATGGCTGCCTTCCTGGCCAACAGCCACTTTGTTGTCATGGCACTGGCTATTTGAGACACCTCGGCGTTTTCAAAGGGTTTTTTGAGAATCAGCAAGTTGTCCGTACACCCAAGCTCCTGGGTTATTTCTTCCCAGGAGTAATCCGAATAAGCCGTACAAATAACCATTTGAATGGTAGGGTCGATCTTCCAGGCATGTTTTATGGTTTCAAGTCCGTCCCACCCGGGAGGCATGCGCATATCCACGAAAGCAAGGCTGAAGGGCTTTCCCTCTTTGCAGGCCTGTTGGATTCGTTCTAACCCCTCTTTTCCCTGGCTGGCATAGACCAACTCATATTCAAATGCTGTCGAAGGGGCCTGGGGAGCACTCTCTATCCCGAAAAGATCAGCTTCCATCTCATCCAGCACACCTGGATGGTTTTTTTTGCAGAGAATCATACAAAAGTCCCGGAAAATATCCGGGTTGTCATCGATGATAACAACCTTGCGAACCGCTTCCATTTCGATTCTATCGCTGTTCCTATCCATATTTATCCTCTTACAACCGGAGCGGCAGTTCAAGGGTGAACACAGCCCCTTTGCCCGGACCACCACTGTGGGCCTTGAGCGATCCCCCCATCTTCTTAGCGTATATGGCAGCACTGTGCAGGCCGAGCCCGTGCCCTCCCTTCCTGGTGGAAAAACCCAGGCTGAATATCTTCTCAAGATTCTCCCCGGCAATACCGATGCCGTTGTCGGCTATTTCAACTAAAAACCGGTCATCTCCCTTTTTCTTTAACCGCACCGTTATGATTTTGGAAGTATTATCCCTGCTCTCCCTCACCGCATACCTGGCATTACTAAGCAGGTTGATGACAATTTGCAAAAATTTGTGGTGGTCAAGCCGACAAGACGGTATATTCTCAAATTTGCGTATGATCTCCACGCTGTGGGGTGACATACCCGGGGTTTTTACCTGGAGTGCCTCTTCCAGGAGTTCGCCAACCGATACCACTTCGGTAAGCCCTGCCGATGTATCGTGGGACTGCTGGATAGCGATAAGCTCGGTTATATGCTTCACATGATTGCATAAATCCTTCAACATCCCGGTAAAGGTTTCCTGCTCTTTTTCCAGGTGTTTTGACAGGGCAACCAGGTATACCAGCAGTTTTTCGCCTTTTTCATCTTTGCTGAGGAACTCGGCCAGGTTATCCTGGTGTTCCTCGATCATCCTGGTTGCCTTGACAAAATTGGAAATTTTCGAATACCGGTTTTCTTTTAACAACGAATTGGCGATTACATTGACACTGTTGAGCACATTGCCCACATTATGCAGGACGCTGGTGGCCACTTCCGCCCTTCCTACCAGCCACGCCGTTTCTACCAGTTTTTCCTGGGCTTTTTTAAGTTCTTTTTCGGTGCGTTTCCGTTCCGCGATTTCATCCCTTAGTTTTTTGTTGGCTTCCTCCAGGCTCACAGTGCGCTCAGACACTTCACCGGCCATGACATTCATGGCATGCGCCAGTTCCCCGATCTCATCTTGCTGGCGAATATCCAGTTTCCGGGACAGGTCGCCGGCGGACATGGCCCGCGCCAGGGCTGCTGCTTTTTTCAGCGGCCGGGTAACCCAACGGGAAATAATCAGGGAGACCATAATCAACATCACAGATACCGCGATAAAAAAAATAAGGATATTTAAATATTGTTGATACTGGGTGACATTGCTCACAGCGGCCAGTTCCTCTTTAAGAGAACCAGAAAAAAAATCGGTCAACGCAGTCAATCTCTCCCGGAGATTCATTGAACGGCGGTTTAGTTGGGAAGCCTTTTGGGGGAACGGATCATCTTCCATTCCCGAAGCCATTTTTGCATACAGGGAATGCGCCTCGGCAGTAAATACCCTCAACTGTTTTAATATTTCCCGGACCTCGGTCCTTTTCTGCTCATCAAACCGGGCCAGAAGTACCAGGTGCCTCAGGGCTTCCTGCGCTTCGACGGCCATGGCTTTAGCATCCTCGAGAAGCTCTGCCTTACCGAAAACCACCGCGTCTTTGTACAATTTAACCTGTTCATTAAACTTTGCCGAGGCCACTTTGCTCTGCATGGCGGCGGGAAAAACTTGTTCCTGTGCGATATGGAGGCGTGACAGGGTTTCCTGGCCGCGGAACAGACCCACTATCATCCATCCCAGGTAAACTATCATTATTATGCTCAGGCTGAACCATATCTTCCTGGAAATACTGAAAAAGTATTTATGCCGGGAAGGTATCCCGGGTTTTTTTTCAGTTTTACCTCCCGGGTTCATGTTCATGGTTCATCTCCCTTTGCTTTTGCCCTGGCCGCGGCTTAGAAGTTGAAGGTCATCTTCAGGGCAAACAGGGCCCATTTTTTGTCATATTCGACGGCGCCGGCGGCATTTAAGTTTTCCTGGGGTAAACATAAAGCGGTCCCCTCCACCAGGTGCCCTTCCACCTTAAATGTCCACTGCGTGTTTAAATCGAAGCGCAGGCAGGCACAGGCGTCCTTCTGAAAGGCGGAATAAGGAGGATCAAACCCGGTTCCCTTCTTATCATTCTTATCCCTATAATATACCATATAATAGACCCCTAACTCAAACCAATCGGCAAAACGATAGGCCGCACTCCCATAATAGCTCAGGGAATTCATCGGTTCTTCCATAGGCTCCAAATCGGCCACCTTTATCGTAATATCTTGATTCATAAGCTGGTATTCGGCAGCCAGGACAAGATTATTCCATGTATATTCGGCAGAATACGTGTATATACTGGTTTTGGGGATGAGGGCCGTAGCCGCGTCTCCCCTCCTGGCCAGGGTTATGGTATAGGGGGGAAAGTCCACCGGTATACTTATATCTTCAGTAATCCTGGCATGAGCTGTGACTTCGGTCTCCACTACCGTTGCCCCGATTTGCAGACCTTTAAGAGGGGACTCCCAGATGATACTGCCGCTGAATAAATCACCCACATCAAATTTTTCCACATCAATTGGCCCCATTGCCTCGGCACCTTTGGCAACGCTGCCCTCTTTATCGATATCCGATGAACCCCATAATACCTGGTATGAAAAATTTCCGATTAAATTGTTAAGAATCTCACCGTAAATCCCAATGCCCTTCACCGAGGTGCAGGCTTCCCGATAGTTTTCCAGGTAAATACCTTGAGGGAGTAAAATAAATGTGCGCAGCATATCGATATCCCTGGTTTTATTGTAAAAACCCACCGGCATCTTTATTTTTCCCAAACGGAGACCCAACCAATCCCGCCATTGATAATCGGCATAAGCCCAGTCGATTAAGACTTTATCATTACCGCTGTCTCCAAGATCACGGGCGGCAAACTGGATTCCCAGCCGTATTTTCTCCGTCAATTCCGTTGAAAAATTAATCCCCAGTTCGTTAAAATGGAACGTGCCCTCTTCGGTATTTGCCAAAAAGTTATTCCGGTTACTGAACAAATAACCTTGAGATATATAGCCGTGAATATCGATTTTAAAAGATTCTTGCCCAAGAGCACTTCCCGGTAAAAAAACACTGACTAAAAAGACAAAAAATAGTTTTTGTAATGGTTTCAATTTCGGCCTCCTTTTCTATTCGGTTATCCTAATGATTTTTACCCGCTTATCTTGAGGGAAAGAGATATAACCGATGGCTCCCTTTGTATTGGCTACAAAATCAATGAGGCGCTTTTCTGTTTTGAAAGACCTGGGACTTTTTCCCTCCCCGGTAAAAACCTTTTCCCGCCAATAGTTCCTGAATTGAGATGGTGTTTTACTAACAAATTGCTTGAGGAATTGTTTGTGAACCGCCGAATTTTTCAATACCGCCAGGGTAATTTTACCATTGTTTTCCCATCTTTTCTTTTTTCCTGTAAAGATATCTCTTATGTCTTTCTTTTTCAGTGATGTGAGACGAGTTTCTTTATTGGTAACAATCAGTACATCCGGAAAAATAAACTTCGTTCCCCAACATAAAGATAAAAAAAGAAAGAGTAAGACCGCACTCTTTTTTATTTTCATGGATATACCCCTCCTTTACATGCCCCTCCCGGTCCGGCCGGGGGGGCCTTTGCATCACGGTGACCGGACAAACCGCCTGCGTCACCAATCTATGGAAAATATCATTTCCCTTTTTCATTACATTATCTCTCAATCTTTTCCGTTTTACAGCTACCCTCCTTTCCGGAGATTTCGCCTTAAGACTAGAGAAATAACATAACCAGAAAAAAAATGCAAGAAAAAAAATAAAAAAACAGCGATTCTAATTTTACCAATTATCCGGGCGAACACGAAATGCAGGCCGAGCCCCTACATCTGATGCACATTTTCGTGCTTTCGTAGGGGTAAACCTTGTGTTTACCCTATCTTTAAACGGTAAAATTAGAATTGCTGCCTCCCCACGCCGGGGGTAGAAAAAATGTTAAAAATATACTATAATATAACCCTAAAAAAAATTAAAGAGAGGTAAGGAAAATGAATAATATAAAAACAGTTATTTTGTTAGGTGCGTTAACAGGGCTTTTCCTGTTTATCGGCGGTTTGGTGGGCGGTCAGAGCGGCATGGTGATTGCCTTGATCTTTGCCGGTATCCTGAACATCACCGCCTATTGGTTTTCAGATAAAATCGTGCTACGCGTTTACCGTGCTCAACCGGTGAGCGAAGCCGAAGCACCGGAAATTCATTACCTGGTGGAAGAGGTTTCCCGGAACGCGGATATTCCAAAACCTAAAGTGTTCATCATGGATGACGACTCTCCCAATGCCTTTGCCACCGGCAGAAACCCGCGGCACGGTGTTGTTGCCCTGACTACCGGTATTATTAAATCGATGAACCGCGAGCAGTTGAAAGGTGTGATTGCTCACGAAATGTCCCACATCCGTCACCGGGATACGTTGATTCAAAGCGTTGCTGCCACCATTGCCGGGGCCATTATGTTTTTGGCCTACCAGATGCGTTGGTTTGCTTTCCTGGGAGGCGGTGGCGATGACGACGAAGGCGGCGGTATCCTGGGACTGCTCCTGATGTCGATACTGGCACCCATTGCTGCTTTGCTGATTCAAATGGCGATTTCCCGGTCCCGAGAGTACAAAGCAGACAGGGGGGCCGCAGAATTAACCGGTAACCCCGAAGGCCTGGCCTCAGCACTGGAAAAACTGGGCTATTACAGCAAACGCATCCCCATGCATGCCACGACGCAAACAGCCCACCTGTTTATCGTCTCACCCCTGAGCGGTAAAGGTCTTATGAATTTGTTCTCCACACACCCCCCCCTGGAAGAACGAGTCGCCCGCTTAAGGGCCATGTATTAAAATTATTGCCTCCGGCGGCCAGGGGCGCTTTTTGTAAAAACTGCCCCTGGACCCCGCAAAAATTTTTTATACATGGTCAGTCATATTGCTTCTCTCATTCATTGTGCCACATTCAGCCCAAGAAATCCCCTCTTGAGAGGGGTGCCCCGAAGGGGCGGGGTGTGTCATCTTCGCGCTTCTTCGCGTTTTTTACCGCATTGTAAATGCCTTAGCGGCTAAACTCCATCTATTACGCGTTTGAGTTTGGCCTGGACCTGGGTGGCAATGTCAGCCAGGTCTGTGTTTTCTACGCCTGCCATAGAGGCAATAGGGTCCACCGCGGCCACCTCGATTTTGTTGTCAGGCGTCTCTTGCAGGATCACATTGCAAGGCAGCATCACACCGATTTTGTCTTCCTTTTGCAGGGCCTGAAAGGCAAAATTAGGATTGCATGCCCCCAGGATTTTGTATTTCCTGAAATCCACATCCAGTTTTTTCTTCAGGGTTTCTTTTACATCGATCTGGGTTAGCACGCCAAAGCCTTCTTTTTTCAATTCTGCAGTGACCCGTTCTATGGCCTGCTCAAACGGCATATCCACGATTTTATTAAAATAATAACTCATCGAAATCCTCCCTTATCCTACTTCCTACTTCCTACTTCTTACTTCTTCTTAGCCGGTGGTTTGGCCGGTTCCCACAGGACATTGAGTATCTTCCACTGCCCATGGATTTTGACAAGGTGGAGATAATCTATATATTCACCGGATGTGGCCTTTGCACTGGCAATGTTACGAGAGATATCAAATATTTTTACTTCAAGTTTTCCTTTATGTTGGGCTCTATTTTTACCGAACCCGGCCCGGGTGAATTCCACCATGTTGGAAGCACTGGCATATCGCAGCGTAACCCGACCCGTTGGCAGTGTTGTGGGAACACGTTTCACCATTTCCGGGTGAAGCGCTTTTTTCATCCTCTGGGCATTTCCTTCATACCAACCTTCCATGTAATCCAGGGCCGCCTGTTTAATCGCTGCTTTTTCCTTTTCTATATCTACTTTGACCTCCTGGGCGACCAATGTGGAAATAGCAACCATAAACGATAACACCACCATTAACATAACTCGTTTCATTTCATCCTCCTTATAGCGTAGGGCGTAGGGCGTAGAGCGGAGAGCAAAGCGCTTCGCGCGCTGAGCTTTTCTCTACGTTTTGCGCCTTACGCAATGCTATACTATACCAATATGGGAAAAATAAATCAACAGAAAGATCAACAATTTTAATTTTTAGCCACCAAGGCGCCTGCTTTGCTCCCCCACGCAGGAGGCTGTCTCAAAACCCAAAAAAATGGCCGAATCCGGAGGCCGGGCGAATACAAGATTCGCCCCTACAAAGGGTTTCCAGGCGGACGTAGGGGTGAACCTCGTGTTCACCCGGAGTTTTGAGACAGCCTCCGCAGTGGGGTTTACGAAATTATTTGAATCATTTATAATATAAGGACCGATGAATTTAAAACAATGGATACAATCTACGTTTGCTTCTGATAAGAAAAAAATTATAGCCCTTCTTCTGGCACTTTTTGCTTTAAATTTTCTTTTGTACCTCAATACCCTGCACTATGATTTTTTAAAGGATGATTTCCGGTTGATCGCGGAAAATCCCCGCATAAAAGATTTTAATTCCTTTATCAATACCATTGGCTCGAAATTCTTTGCCTTCCCGGATTATCCCTACCTTCATTACTGGCGTCCTGTGACCCTGTTTTCTTTTTACATCGACTATCAATTGTGGGGACTTAATGCTTCCGGTTATCACCTGTTCAATGTTCTTATCAATGCGTTTAACGCGCTTTTGATTTTTTTGATTTTTTATATTGTATCAAAAAAAATCCTTTTTTCTTTTTTTGTTTCCTTGTTTTTTTCGATTCACCCGTCTCACGTGGAAGCGGTTTCCTGGATTTCCGGCCGCACCGACCTGTTGGGTGCCTTTTTTATACTGGCAGCTATTCTTTTCTTTATTCTTTTTTTAAAGAAAAAAAACGGGTTGTTTTATCTATTTACTGCCTTGTTTTTCCTGCTGGCACTGCTCTCCAAAGAGAACTCGGTGCTTTTTCCCCTGCTGGCCGTGGGTTTGATTTTCATCGTCTCTGCGGTTGAAACCGATAAAACCGGCAAACGGGTGAAACACATTTTAAAAAAATCCCTGGTGACGCTTCCTTTCTGGGTGATGGATTTGATTTATATTATGCTTCACAATCGTTTTTCCGGTATCCAGGATGTGCTGGCGAATTTTTCATTGAAAGATATTTTTGTGGTTTTCAAAACCATCGGTGCTTATTTCAAAACCATTCTCTTTCCGTTTTTCCCCACCCCTTATTTTTCTATGCATCAATTTGACCGCAGCCACCTGGAATACCTGGTGTATTTTGGGCTTGCCCTGGTTGTACTGGTGCTCCTGGTGGTAAAGAGAGACAAATACAAGTACAGCCTTTATTCTTTATTGGTTTTCATTTTTCTGCTGCCGGTGTTGGATCCAGAAATCGTTCCCTCTTATCCTAAAATCGTAATACGGTTTGCCTATATACCGGCGGTTTGGGCAGGCGTATTTTTTATAGAGACCTTCAACCTTTTTACCAATAACCAATTGAAAAAAATTTTTGTTGCCCTTTTTGCTTTAATATCCGTTATATGGATATTTGAATCGTACAGTTTCCAGGGTTATTTTAAGGACCAATATAGTCATTACAATGATGTCAGCGGGTTGACGCGGCATTACCCGGAGGATTGTTCATTACTGCTGCCCTGGGCGTTGATAACCGCACAGGGGGGTGATTATAATAAGGCCCTTGCTGTTGTGGACCGGGCGTTGGAGGTGAACCATAAAGATCGCTGGCTGGATGTTTCTGAAATGGGTGGACTTTTAAAAGCCAACTTACTGGTGGTCACCGGTGCAGGGGACAGCGGGAAAGTCCTGGCTGAGTCGATTATGGGAAAGACCCGGAAAGACGAAATGAAATATTTCGGCTATTTGATTCTCGCCAAATATCATGAAAAAAAAGGAGAACTCACTGCTTCACTTCGTATGTTGGAGAAAGCAAAGGAGATTGGAGAGACTGCGGACCTTTATTTTCGCAAGGCTCTTATTTACGGAAAAATGGGCGATTACAACCAGGCCTTGCGGGTCCTGCGAAAAGCTGTGACTTTGAACCCGGGAGCGCAGAACTATTGGCAACTGGAACAGCGGCTGATAAACCTGATCAATATGCAGAAAAGGAAAGACAGCAGTGGATCATGATGCCGCGGGCCTCACCCGGAGACGAATGAAAATCATGCTCTCAATTTCTCAATTCTATTGTAGGGGCTTGATTTATCAAGCCCTTGCCAATGGACGTTTCATTCCAGGGTTTGATGAATCAAACCCCTACTATCAAATTTATATCCATTTTATCTTCGTGTCCCTTCGTGTAACTTCGTGGCTAAAACTAGAATTTCTTTTTCTCTTTGTGTTACTTCGTGGCTATTTTCATAGTAGGTGAAAACGGTGAATGGGAATAAACTAGAACACAATTCAATTATTCGACGGCTTGTATTATTACTTCTACTGGTTTTCTTGCAGTTGACATGCAGTGGTGTTGATGTTGAAATCCGCTGTCAACCGGAGCAGGTATCGGCTTTCCAGGGTGAGAAGGTTGTCTTTACCATGGAGGTTGCCAATCATATGGTCGGCAGTATTCGGCCGGGGACCAATCATTTTATCTCCTATCATCTTTACGATCCAAAAGGGAAATTGATATCTTATGACAACCGGCGTTTTCGCATCCCCAGGGTACTGCGTCGCAAAAAAACAACCACCTTCCAATTACCCGTGTATTTCGACTATTCCCAGAGCGGTGATTACGTGGTGGAATTTGACATTGTCAAGGAAGGGGAGTTCTGGGGTTCCAGCAAAAATTGGAAAACCTCCAGGGTTAAACTGTATTTAAAACCCCTGTTTTCAGGGGAATTCAAGAAGAAATACCTCAGCTTCTTTTGTTCTACTGGAAATGTGCTGTTGGACCGGGAGCAGTATTTGCTGCGGATGACGTTAAAGAACAGCGAAATTCTCGATGCTAACGGGAACATTTTCGGGTTTTCACCAGGGTCTGCCTATCCCCAGGTATGGGTCCGGGATACTGCTACCTTTATTGCTTATACCAAACGGTTTTATCCCATTCAAACCCTGGCAAGAAGTGTGGAATTGTTCCTGGAGCACCAGGGGGTTGATGGTGAAGTAGTAGACTGGGTGGATGTTTCGGGGGAAACCGGTAAAAACACCGTGGAGACCGACCAGGAGAGTTCCCTGGTGTTGGCAGCTTATGAAACCGGGAGAGAAAATACCCAATGGTTTTACAAGAAGGTTAAGGGTAAAACCGTGCTTACCCGGTTGGAGATGGCTCTGGAATGGGTGTGGAAAAATAAACGCAGTCCCAGGCATCATCTCATTTACAGTGGTTTTACTGCCGACTGGGGGGACATCGAAAACACCTACCCGGACCAGCGGGCCACCAAATTATCCGACCGTTCTACGCCGGTATTTTCTATTTATACCCAGGCTAAATATATCCAGGCCATTGACTGTTTAATTAAGATATTTAAACAGTTAAACTCTTCCAAACAAAAAGAACGCATGCAAAAATGGGCTGAGCGTTTACTTACCTTGAAATCGCAATCCAAAACGCTTTTATACCTGGAGGATAAGGGGTATTTTATTACGCATATTGTTCCGTCTGACTCAAGAGGCAAGTATTACCGGATGGAAAAGGAGATGTTGGCAGTGGGAGGAAATGCAGAGGCCATCATTGCCGATCTAATGGATCACTCACAGGTGGAACGGTTTTTGCACGTCCTTGAGCAAAGAAGAAAAAAATATGGACTGCAAACCGTATCCTTTACATTGATTCCTCCTTATCCCCAGGGATTTTTCCCGCATCCCCTGTTAATCCGTCCCTGGAGTTACCAGAATGGGGGGCAGTGGGATTGGATTGGGGCGCGGGTGGTTAAAGCCCTTTTTCTGAGAGGATTTAAAAAAGAAGCAGAGAACTATCTACTTGAAATTGTCCGCAAGAACCTGGACCGTTTTAATATTAATGAATGGGAAGACCGGAACGGCAGTCCCCAGGGAGCTGATTTCTATGTGGGGGCCGCCGGTCTTATTGGTGAGTGTATTTTCCTGGGTTACCGGAAGAAATTAAACACCTCACAGAAGAAGGGAATGATGGATTACCCATCATTCCAACAGCTCTACTAATTACTACTCTTCATTATAGTCGTCGAGTTTGATGTCATGGGTCTTGAAGGTTCGCGCCAGGACCTGGTTAAGCCTGGCAAGGGAGAGGGTGTAATCGATGACTGCGCGCAGGTAACTGGTTTCGGCATCGGCAAGCTGCCGCTGGTATTCCTGTACATTGAAGTTGGTGGAGAGTCCCACGGACAGTTTTTTCTCTTCTGCCCGGAGGTTCTCGCCCACCAATTGCATGGCAACTCTTTCCGCTTCCACCAGCTTTCGATTGCTTTCCAGCTCTTTGATGATATCTTTAACTTCTTTGTAAATATTGTTTTCCGTATTTTTCAGTTCCAATAATGCCCGTTTCAGGTTGATCCTTGCTTGTGCCAGTCGTGCCCGTTCTTCTTTAAAGCCGATAGGAACTTGCAAAGTAAATTGGAAGTAATAGTTTTTATTAATCATTTTGAGTACTTCCCTGAGGGAATCCATGAAAGTCCTCTCCTCCACTTGCGTTCGGAAATTGGGATCAAGCGGGTCCAAATTATAATCGATATCCCACTCAGTTCCACCCTGCCCATATGTGGAATAGCCAGCATCAAGCCGCAAATTCGGTAGCGTTTGATTCTTATAATATCGAACGCCAAGATTATTGGTTTTGAGGTTAATTTTTTGACGTTTGATATCCGGCCGATTTTCCAGGGCCTCCAGTAAAAAGGCCTTGAAATCAACTGGTACCGATTCTATTTCAGGTGTGTCTGTAGGAACAATGGTTACATTTTCTTTACTCATGTTCAGGATGTTTTTCAAGGTCTCTTCCCTGATTTGAATGATACGTTCAGCCGAGATCACAGAGCTTTCATTCCTTGCCACTTGTGCTTTGGAACTCAACACATCGATAGGGGCAATGGTTCCCACTTTTTCTTTTACTTGATTTTGTTTCAGCAGGTCTTTTGCTCTTTGCAAGGCCACTTTGGTGGCTTCATGGCTCTGATGAGCATACACCAGTTCCCAGTAAGCAGATTCAATACTGTAGACTAACTGGATGATGTTTTCGCGTAACTGAAGCTCACTCATGTTGTGATTATTTGCAGAAACATAGATGTTGTACTTTGTAGGAAGAAGTCCAAAATTTTTTAACAACGGTTGTGATAGATTAAAGCCTGCATTAGTATCTATTGAAGGGTTAACACTAAAAGTGAGTGAATTTGAGTCTGATTTTGTAGTATTAAACCCAAAACTTAGGGTTCCACCAAATGGCAGCATCTGCGATATACTGGATCTCCATCGGGTCACTTGGCTTTCTACAACATCTACCGCGTCATAAACATTCGTGGATGGTGTAAGCGAACTACCATAGTAAGAATCTATATTCAGGGTGGGAATATAAATAGACTTCGCGATCCTTAACGACTCCCAATTCGATTGAACGGCGGTCTTCTGAATCTGTAAATCAAGATTATTTTTCAGCCCGTAAAAGATCGCATCTTTTAAGGTGAGTTTTTTCTCCATTGGTTCTTCTAATTGCGAAAACATAAAACCGGGAGAAACCAAAACGCTTACCAGCATGATCAAACTTAATAACTTTTTCATATGAATCCTCCATTCATAATATTTCCTTAAACACTTTAAACACCTTTACGCCCCGAATCTTGCAGTGTTTTCGCCAGCTATTTTAACAACCGGTAGTCAAAACAGGATGCCGGGCGTAAAAACTTTTATACGTAAAATTTTCCAAAAAGGTTCTAAATTTTTTTATAAATTTTAAAAAATTTTTATCCGAAGGTTAAAACTAACATCCGGGGTGGTATCAAAGGGGGCGAAATCTTCCAGTATGATTAATTCAAGGTGTTTGAAAATTTTAAAGCCGATATAAGCCTGGTAAGCGTTATTGGCAACATCATCTTCTTTGAACACCGAGGTACGAAAAGTAAATCCACCGATCCAACGTCCCGCCCTGGCCTCCAGTTGAGAAAGAAATATAAAGGAGTGAATATCCACATCAGACAGCCAGGAGGGTTTTCCCGGAAATGTCAAATAATTTGAGAGTTCCAGGGAGAACCACTTCTTTTTATACGAAGCCGCCACCCCTGCGGAAACAAACAGTTTGCCGGAACTGAAACCCGGTTTTTCGGATAAGGGTATTCCCACTGCTGCCCGTGCTTTTATGGAAAAGTGGGTAGATTTATAGATTTGTTTTAAAAAAGCTGTTGTCAGGTGAGACGCGCCGTTCTGGTTGCTGGTATAGTAAAATGAGTCGTGAAACCTGTAATGAACTGAATCCCGGGGGTACAGAGGTCTGTCGTCATCGGGTAGGCCAAAGGTGCTGTGAAAATCTTCAATCAATTTATCCAGTATCCCGCCAAAAATGAATGAATGGCGATAGTAAAACTCCAGGGTTCCGCCTTCTATTATCCCGTATCGAAAACCGATGGTGCTGCTGAGTACTTCAAAATCGTTCAGGGTGGTACGGTTGTGGTTAAACATAAAAATATTGGAATAATAGCAATCAAGGGTGAGTGAATATTTTCCTTTGCCCAGGAGTGAATTGTCTGCATAGGGGAAATAACTCATGGACTGAACCAGGGGGAACTCCACATCCCTGGGATAAACTGATACCGATATTGCCACAAGAACGAGGCATAAGAAACATAAGAATCGTTGAATGAAGTGATGATTTGCCATCGTTTATTATACTAGAAAAAGGTCGGTTTAAAAAGTCCTTTAATTTTTTCCTAGCGACTTTTTCCCAATTATGAAGTTAGAATTGCTGAAATAGTGAACCTTCCCATTGACAGAACTTAAAATTCATATTATATTAGATGGTCACGATTAATCATCTTAATTAATGCCATATTCCTGGCTGCAAACAACCCTTTTTACTTTAAACGGTATGGAGGAGGTGGATGAATTGCTGTAAGCTGATTTTACCGAATTTTTTGTTGGTGGGCGCGGCCAAATCAGGTACCACCGCTTTTTACTATCACTTGAAGGGGCACCCGGATATCTTTTTGAGCCCCGTAAAAGAGCCTTGTTTCTTCTCTGCTCAAATTCTCCACCTTCCCCAGAAGGGCATCGGCGATGAAAAAAAATTTTTTGTTAAAACGTTTACGGATTACTGTAAACTATTTGCGGATGCCGGGAGTAAAAAAGCGGTGGGGGAGGCCAGCGCCGATACTCTTTATTACTATGAAAAAACCATCCCGGTTATAAAAAAATACCTGGGAGACCCGAGAATTATTATCCTGCTGCGGAATCCTGTAGACCGGGCCTTTTCCGCATATTTGCACCTGGTGCGGGATAACCGGGAATCGTTGTCCTTCGAGGATGGATTGGAACAGGAAGAAGAACGCATACGCCAGGACTGGCAGTGTATGTGGCATTATAAAAACAGGGGCATGTACTATTGCCAGGTAAAAGTCTTCATGGAAGCATTCAGACGTGTTAAAGTTTTCCTGTATGACGATTTTAAAAAAGACCCCCTGACCACAATAAAACAGGTGTGCGAATTCCTGGAGGTAAATACCGACTACCAACCGGTAAATACCGGTACCCATTACAATGCCACGGGAATTCCCAGGTTCAAAACCCTTAATAATATCTTTTTAATGAAAAATATCCTCCAGCGGACCCTGCGAAATGTGGGGCGATTTATTTTAACAGAAGATGGCTGGGTCAAATTCCGGGAGAATGTGCGGGCAAAACTGTTTGTTAAAACAAGTATGAAACCGGAAACCCGCGCTTACTTGCAAGGTGTGTTCCGTGAAGATATACTAAAACTTAGAGATTTGCTTGACAGGGACTTGAGCGCCTGGTTGAGGGTGGAGAACTAATGCAGTATTAAAGGAAGTGATATAATGAAGATATTCAAATTTAAAGATATCCTGCCGCAGGTCCCCAACCTGCTGTTCCGGGGGCGGCTGAGGTTAAAATTCGAGCATTTGCCTTTTGAGGCCAGGGGTATCACGGGAAAGAAGAAGTGGAACTTTATTGCAGCCGGTTTGAATCAATTCTTTTTACCTCCCCGGCCGCTGGGATACCCGGTTATCGCCCAGGTGGAACCTGCCAATGTGTGCAATCTCGATTGTCCGCTCTGTTTTACCGTTTCCCAGACGTCATCGCGGCCTTCGGCTTTACTGCCTTTCGAGACCTTCAAACAATTCATCGATGAGGTGGGAGATTATCTCCTGTTGATGGTGCTGTGGAACTGGGGCGAGCCCTTTTTAAATCCTGATATTTTCAGGATTATCGAGTATGCAGCTTCAAAAAATATACTGGTACATTCCAGCACCAACGGCAACGTCATGTTTACTGATGAAGACGCGGATAAGATCGTAGACAGCGGTCTTACCAGCCTGGTGTTCGGTGTGGATGGAGCTACTCCGGAGACTTACCGGGCGTACCGCAAAGGGGGTGACCTGGAGCGGGTGAAAGAAAATATCCGCACCCTGGTAGGGGCTAAAAGAAAAAAATCCTCCCCTACGCCCCTGCTGACGCTGCGCTTTGTGGCCATGCGGCATAATGAAGCCGAATTACCTCTTGCTGAAAAAATGGCCCAGGAATTGGGTGTGGATTTCTTTTCAGTTAAATCCGTGGACATACCGCCGGAACTGGGAAAAAGCCTGGATCAAAATTATCGACCGGGAAATGAGAAATACTGGCGCTATGAATATTTAGACGGGACTTACACCCGGGTGAAGAAACCGTTCGTATGCATGCGGCCGTGGAAACGGATTACCCTGGATGCGTTGGGCGAGGTAATTTCCTGTGAATATGATTATAAAAACCTCCATTCTTTCGGTCGAATGAGCAAGGGAAATTCCGTGCTGGACCTGTGGAAAAGCAGTGTGTCAAAAACCTTCCGCCGGCATTTCCACAAGGGTCATAATAATTTTTATCACTGCAAAGCCTGTACTTATAAAGACCTCCGTATGGAGGATTGTATTATCGAGGCGCATCCTGTTTGTGCGCATTGATATCGGAGATCTAACATATGACCGCCAGTGTTATTGTATGTACCTACAACCGTTCGCCGCTGTTGACGCGTCTCCTGGAGTCATTGTCCTGTCAGACTGCGCCGGTGGATACGTTTGAAATTATCGTGGTGGATGACGGTTCCAGCGATGACACCGCGGTGGTTTGCCGTTCGTCGGTGGCGCGTATGCCCAATATGAAATACATACCGATGGCGTGCAATTCCGGTCTCAGCGCAGCGGGAAATCGTGCCGTTACCGAAGCCAGCGGGGAATATCTCCTCTTTACGGATGATGATTGTATCCCTCATCCCTGCTGGGTGGAAAAGATGTGCGCTGCGCTTAGAGATTCCCCCATCGCAGCCGGAGCTGTGGTCAGTCCGTTGTCCAACTATTTTAAACTTTGTCACAATATTGCCCAATTTTATCCCTTTATGCCTGGTCAAACGTCACGAAAATTGGATTTTATCGCCGGTGCCAATATGGGAATTCAAGCCGGCGTGGTGAAAGAGATCGGCGCATTTAACACGGACACGACTATCCCCGACATGGAATATATCCTACGAGCCCGGCAAAAGGGTTTCTTCATTCATTATGCCCCGGAAGCCGTGGTTACCCATGACCCGCCGCGAGTCACCCTGGGTGATGTTCTGGGTTATGCAGCCGCTCATGCTTCCGAGACTATTTTACTGCGTCACCAATACCGGGAATTGCTGCGTACCCCTTTTGTACTCTTTTCCCCTGCTTTAATACTCCTGGCTGCTCCGCTTATTGCACTCAAAACCACCGCCAGTATTTACCTGGGCAACCGGAAATTGCAGCGATATTTTCATACGGTTCCTATTGTCTTTCTCAGCAAACTGGCCTGGTGTTGGGGGGCTGCCCGGGGTCTGCGGGCAAGGAACAGGAAAAACGTCCAATGAAAAACGACTCTTCAAATACTCAAGGTATTTTTTTACTGGGTCCCTCTTTTCCTTTCCGGGGAGGAATTTCCCATTACAACACACTCCTGTACAATCAGTTGTGTAGAACCCATGCAGTGATGTTTTATACGTTTAAAAAACAATACTTCCAATGGCTGTTCCCGGGTAAAGGTGATAGGGATAACAGTATCGAGAAAATAGAACCGGACACCCTACCGGTGGATAAAAATAATGGCAGCCGGGTGAAACGGGAACTCCACCCGCTGCACCTGGCGGGTTGGATAAGGGCCGGTAAGGAAGCAAGGAAATATCCATTGATTATCCTGCCCTGGTGGGTGGTTTTCTGGGTTCCTTATTACCTTTTATTTTTGACCTTTGCCAGGAACGGCCATATTCATAATAAAATCATTTTCCTGTGCCACAACGTGGCTGAGCATGAAAATGGATTGGCCGGGTGGCTGAAGCGGTTCCTTACCCGGCGTGTGCTGCAAAGAGGAGACGGGTTTATCTTGCATTCCCACGAACAGGAACGCCAGCTTTCCCGGTTACTCAAGAAAAAAACCGTACCAGCATTGGTCTCTCCTCATCCTCTTTACCAGGTATTTAATAACAACCGTTATACGTCTGTCAGAGCCAGGGAGGAGTTGGGGATTCCTGCTCAGCAAAGGGTTATCCTTTTTTTTGGATTTATAAGGAAATACAAAGGGCTTGAATGTCTTTTGAAAGCATTACCCCTTGTCAAAACCTATGATGGAAACATATTGCTTTTGATCGTGGGAGAGGTATGGAAGGGGGAACGTCATTACCGCCGTTATGTTCGCTTGATCAAAGAACTGGGCCTGGAGGAAAACACACGTTTTATCAACCGTTATGTGCCCAACGAGGAGGTGGAAATTTATTTTAAGGCCAGCGACTTTGTAGTACTGCCGTACCGGGATGGCAGCGGCAGCGGTATCTTGCAGATCGCTTACGGGATGGACCGACCCGTGGTAGCGACACACATCAGCGCTTTTGCAGAGGTTGTGGAGAATGAGAAAACCGGGTTACTGGTTCCTCCTGCAAATGAAACGCTGTTGGCAGAGAGTATCATAAAGATGTATAAAAGCGGTGGTATCCCGCAGATGGAAGCGGAAATTCGCGAGTACAAAAAAAGGTTTGCATGGTCGTTGATGACGGAGCGGATCATGCAATTTTACAGCTCTTAATGGCCCCATCAGGCATGCCTGTTCCCGACTTACCACATACACAGACCAGTAGGATACAATGACCAGCAAGATAAAGAATATTATTGCCGGTACCGGTTTAATGGCTGCGGCCTATTTTGTCAGCCGTTTTCTCGGTCTCATCCGGGAAATGGTGATCGCCTGGAAATTCGGTGCAAAAGGTGTTACCGATGTTTACAATGCCTCGTTTCTTATCCCGGATATTTTAAATTATATGCTGGCGGGTGGGGCGTTCAGCATCGTACTCATCCCCATGATTTCAAAGTATGTTATTGACACCACCCCGCCGCAAATCGGTAAAAAAGGACAGGAAATCTTTGCTGCCGTGTTCACACCGGTAACCCTGGCCATCATCCTGTTGACACTGGTGTCTCTGCTGGTGACACCCTGGGTATCGGCTTTATTGTTTCCCGAATTCGCCGGGAACCCGGGAAAATTTAATCACCTGGTGCGGTTAACCCGGATTATCCTTCCGGCCCAGGTATTTTTTATCGTAGGCGGGCTGATCAATGCCACATTACGGGCGCGGGGCGATTTCAGGGGCAATGCCTGGGGACCCAACATTTATAACCTGGGTATTATCATCGGCGGTGTGGGTCTGGGTGGTATTATCGGTATCGATGGACTGAGTGTGGGGGTTATGGCGGGTGCCTTTTTCGGGCCCTTTTTGATGTGCTATCTATTAGCCGGGAAGTCCATTCGCTATAAACTCTCCTTTAATTTCAAATCGCCGGATTTACGGGAATACATAAAACTCAACCTGCCGTTAATGATCGGTATTTCCCTGCTGACCGTGGACCAGTTTTTTATCCGGTTTTTCGGCGCCAAGGGCGGGATAAGCGAAGGCACGATTACCTGCTTGAATTACAGCCGTACCGTCATGCTGGTGCCCATTGCCCTGGTGGGACAGGCCGCTGGCCAGGTTTCTTTGACTTACCTGGCTCAACTGTGGCAGCAGGGAAAAACCGGGGAATTTGCCCGCACCTTAAACCATACCATGCGCGGCGTCATATTCCTTTCCTTTATCCTGGCCGGGGGACTTTTCCTGGTGGCCCGGCCGTTAACCACTATTTTATTTTACCGGGGGGCTTTTACCCTGGAGAACAATCTCTATACTGCTTTGCTTCTTCGGCGGATGATATTTGCCGTACCGGCCTTTGCTGCCCTCCAGGTTCTTGTGAACGGTTATTATGCCAAAAAGAACACGCTGCGGCCAATGTTGATCTCTTCTTTTTCCACCATTATTTCCTTTTTTATCTACGACTTGCTTAGAAAAAAAATGGCCGGCCCCGGGATTGCTATTGCTGCCGTGGTATGCTTCTGGCTAATCCTGGGTCTTACTCTCCTGGATTATATTTACAAATATGGAAAAAAAGAAAACTTCCAGGTTCGCTCTTTTATTGTTACCACGGCAAAAGCATTGACTGCCGCAATATGCGGGATATTAATGACTGTATTGATATTCCAATATTTTCATCTCCTGCCCCTTGATCCCGATAAAAAAATGGATGCCTTCTTGCTTATTGGCATCATGGGTCTTTTTTACCTGGTTATCGTCTTTGTCCTGTCCCTCCTGATGGGTGGTGAAGATGCAAGTACACTAAAAAAACTGCTGCGAAGAATTTTTAAGCGGTAGATTCCCAAAACCAGCTCGGTGTTTGAAAAGTTGAAAAGTTTAAGTGTCGAGATTGTATCAGTAATATAATGGGCTGTGGGAGAGTTTTTTTAATACCGGACATCAGGACATACTGTGGAATCCATCGTGCCTCCGCCACAGCCACCTGTACAATACGGGTCACACGTATTACAATTGGTAAGGCTATACAGGCATTCATCCACCGGGATAGACTGGAAATCACAATTAGGATCAGGGCAAGTGATTCCTATAAAAGATAAACAATTGCCGGTAAATCCTCCTTTGGCTTTTTCTCTTTCATCTGACGTCACAAAGCTTTGCACTTTTAAGTTTTCAAGACTAAGTTTCTTTTTCTTAAACATAATTTTTCTCCTTATTTTCTTATTTTGTATACTATATTAATTATGTATCCTGTAGACAAAAATTGGATAACAATTATAATTCTTTTCCTTTTTTTTTTCTTTTGTCGGTTAATCAATGCTTTTAAAAAGTATAGATTTATAAATTTTGACTCTTTTCAACACCTGTATCACCTGCGAAGAGAAAACCCGACGCCTTATTTTATGGGGCAATGATTTTTGTCACCTGCAACTCCCACTGTTCGGTATCTTCATTTTCTTCCAGGTGGTAGAAGAAGTTGTTTTTGATGGTATAGGTAGGGTGGGAGCAGCGGCGGCGAACCCACTGGGTCAGGGAGTGCTGAAACCATTGGTCAGATTGACGTAGGGGAAGCCAGACCTCATTTAATTTTTTCCCCTTTAAATCCAGGATAATAAACTTCGATTGATTTTCGCGTGTTTCATAGGTCAGCACGTAAATTTTATTATCTGCGGCGACAAAATTTTGGATAGCCGGGAGGTGTGAAGGGAAGTGGATTTCTTTTTCCATTCGTGGGTAAAGACGTTTCCAGGGTTGAGCGGTTTGGAAGTATTGATGGTATTGTTTTTTTATGGAGTCGGGGAAAGTGAGACGGGAGTATGGGTGTTGGATCGTATAGAGTTTCTCCCCCGACTTATCCAGGACATCGATGGTAAAGTCCCGGTTTTTTCTAAATAAGATATAGTCATTGTAGGTCTGGAATTGGATGCCACCAACTTCGATGGCGTCACATTTTTCACTGCTTTTTTTATATTGCCAGAAGAAGGCGTTTCGGTAAATCTCTTTGGTTTTGCGCAGGTTTTGATCATAGAGACAGATAGTAATGTACTGGAAATCCTTTTCTGTGGTACGGCTTTCGGCAATGAACCCGTTTGCTGCAGGCCTGCCCCCCCAGTATATAATGGATTTTGCTTTAATTTCTTTAATGTAGTCCCCTGTTGTAGAGAAAAACAGCATCTTGTTTTGGTCGCCGATTACCAGGTAATTTTCATGGCGCGACAGTAATGCGTATCTTAGCCATTCCCCCGGGCCTTCGCCTCTCCGGCCGAACTTTTTTATTAAGTGGTAATCCTTTAAGGAGTAGATATAGACGGAAGGAAAGTCGGTAATATAAATATGGTCATTATCGACGGTGATAGAACCGGGATTAATAATCTCCGGCAGTTCGATCACAGCGGCGAAAACCGGGATACTGGCCACTACAGATAATAAAAACACACATAGAATCGGTTCTATATTTTTCATTTGTCCTCCTTTTTCTGTTCAACGTGTTCCATGTTCCAGGGACAATTGTACCATTTATCACCTTCACAAACAATTGCCGCGGCTTGGGGTAAGATTTTTTGCTTGGCGACTTTTTCATTTCCTTACTTTCACCTGATCCCATACCTCCTCCATACCTGCAGTATCATGCACGACTCTTTCCTTTTTTCATCCTTTTTTTTATCTTCTTGAAAAATTATTCAGCTTGCGTTTCCAGTCATTGTACCTGGGAAAATGTATTAACGACAGGAGAAATGAAACGGCTAAAAAACCATACAATTCAACGCTATTTTTTTTTATTAAAAATAGGATAACGCCAAAACAGGCGATAGAGATACACATATTGAGTACTTTGATAGAAGCTGAATGCATACGGCTAATAAACTCGTTATCTCTACCTCCGGGAGGCTCATATGTATCTGACATTTCATCCGACTCGAGTGGGTAATCGGAGAAGATCGATGGCTTGAACTTTCTTACAGGTGATTTTCCCGATATAATCCGACTTTTGAGTATCGGCATGATGAGGATTTCAATTGCGGCAATTCCTATCAGGATATACCTCAAATAAGGATATAGGGAAGATAATTCTTTGTTAGATATCTTAATGTTTACCAGGTGGAATTCAACGACCACCGCCAATACAACGGGAATTAAAACAGCACTGATTCCTGTCCATACAGCGCTTCTGTAGGACCTTTTAAAGTGATAATTTTCCTCCATTTTTTACTCCTCCTTTTAAAGATTCATGAATTGTGAATCTTCAGTTTCACGGCAGTTAATTTTTTGCCCGGCACTTTTTCTTAGAAAAAAATCAATCCTCCTATTTTAATTTTACAGCGGAATACTTATTAAGTCAATATAAAAAAGATATAGTGCCAGGTAAATTATTTATTTTTCCTGGCTACTTTTTACTACCAGGAGTGGTCTTTTCGCCGTTTTTTCGCCTGACCGCAGCGCGGTCAAGCCACAACTAAAAAAGCTATTATTCACCGCAGAGCACACGTAATTGCGAGAACGCAGAGATGTTTTTTGTTTTTTATTATAGAATTTTTTCTTCGCGATCTCTGCGCTCTCTGCGGGGATAAAAGCATTATTCAAATCGAAAAAGTGCTGTGGAGGATGGGGCGCAAGCATTTCCAGAGTTTAAAAAATGCTTCGGGAGGTGGTCCCCAAGCATTTCCGAAGGACAGAAAATGCTTCGGGAGGTGGTACGCAAGCATTTCCGGAGGTCAGAAAATGCTTCGGGAGGTGGTACGCAAGCACTTCCGGAGGTCAGAAAATGCTTCGGGAAGTGGTTCGCAAACATTTCCGAAGGTCAGAAAATGCTTCGGGAGGTGGTGCATATTTGTTATAATTGAAGGAGCCATTCCTTGAAGACCGGGTTTAAGATGGTATAATTGCCATTCTCCTTATTGATTAATCCTTTCTTCACCAGTTTTCTTCAAACTTACTCCTTATAAAGGCTTCCCACTCCACCTGGCTGCGTTCTTTGATAGGAAATTTGGAACCGAATTCATAAAATGGATTCTTCATTCCCTAACCTCGGTTTTCATTTTTCTAACTCGTAAATTTACGTGTCGTATTTTTACGAGCTGGATAATTGTAACATATCAAATAGGCCTGATCAACCAACAAACCTTTTCACTTTCCTTCCGACTCTTTTGACTTTTTTTTAATTTTCTGGTAACACTTCTTTTCCCCTGATGTGTTATACTTTATATGAATAGAAAACGGATTAAAAAAAACGGTTTAAGCATTAAGGAAATTGGAAAATGCAAGTTGTTGAGAATAATGATCAGTTGGGAATCGATGTTGAAGCGTTTTATATACGCTACGGGCCAATGGTGCTGCGGCGCTGCCGTCATTTGCTGAAGGATGAAGAAAGGGCCATGGATGCCATGCAAGACGTTTTTACCAAACTGTTAGTGAATAGGAAACGGTTAAAAAATCAATATCCTTCAAGTTTGTTGTTTCGTATTGCCACCAATGTGTGTTTGAATGTCATTCGGGCGCAGCGCAGTCGCCAGTGGGTCGATGATGAAGATATCCTTATTAATATTGCCTGCTTCGATGAGCATGAAAGTCGGTTGATGTTCAGTAATATGTTGGATTATATTTTTAAGAAAGAAAAACCATCCACCCGTGAAATTGCGGTTATGCATTTTGTGGACGGCATGACGCTGCAAGAAGTGGCGGGTGAAGTGGGCCTGTCGCTCTCAGGGGTAAGGAAACGCATCCGCGAGCTGCGCTCACGGGTGAAAACCAATAAGGAGGTTTATAATGAGTGATAAAAAGATAAATAAATGGCTGCTGGAGCGGTATATCCTGGTGGAGCTGCCGGAACATCAAATCAAAGAAATTGACCGGCAGTTAAACCAGGACCCTGTTTTAAGAAAAAAACTTGAACAATTAAGAAACTCAAACCGGGAAATCCTGGATCAATACCCACCGGCTTCTGTTGTTCCACAAATTTTAAACCGGTACAAAGCAGAAACCTTCAATAAAACAAAAACGCAGGCAGAAGAAACCGGCACCAGTGCCAAGTCTGTTTTCTTTAAGCGTTTGTTATATGTCACTCCTGCTTTTGCCGCGGCACTACTATTGATTTTTTTTATAATTCCTTTTTACAGGAACTATGTGGCGCCTGGCAAAACAACCCCTGTTACAGAAAGCACAGGTACTCGTATTAAGGGAGCGAGTCCACAAAATTTAATGATTTATCGTAAGAGCAATGATCAAATCGAGCTGCTTAAGAATGGGACTCAGGCAAAAGCTGGCGATCTTCTCCAGGTGGCGTACGCGGCGGCTGAAGCCGTGCACGGCGTCATCCTCTCCATCGACGGGAATGGAGTCGTTACGCTCCATTTCCCGGAGCAAGTAAAGGGTTCGACACGTCTCAATAAAAAGAAAAAGAAGATACTATTGCAAAATGCGTATGAGCTCGACGATGCCCCTGGATTTGAGCGTTTCTTTTTTATTACGTCTAAATCAAAAATCGACGTTCAACAGGTGATAAAAAAAGCAAGGACTCTCGCCAAAGATACAGAGCGGGCCAGAACCCATAATATCGACCTGGGGGGCTCATTCCGGCAAGTGTCTATTTTAATTATCAAAGGAGGTAAATGATGAAAAAGAATTTACTCATAACGGTTTTAGTACTGATTTTTGTGTTAATGGTGGATGTTTCAGCTTCCGCCCAATCGAGTGATGAGGTTAAAGTAAAAAATGAGACAGAAAAAAGTGTGATTCGGCGGTTCGCCCTGGTAGTAGGTGCCAACGATGGAGGACCGCACCGGGCAAAACTCCGGTATGCGGTATCCGATGCCAAAGCCGTGCTCAAGGTACTGGAAGAGATGGGCGGGGTTTTGGCGGACGACAGCCGGCTCCTGGTGGAACCGACCCGTGAAGCCTTTTTCTGGGAAATGAAAAGACTCCAGGATAGGGTGAACCGGGCCAGGGCTGAACACCGGCGAGTGGAAGTCATTTTTTATTATTCCGGTCATTCGGATGAAAAGAATATCCTGGTGGGCAAGGAGAAAATCTCTTACCAGGATTTCAGGGATGAAATCAACCGCATGGAGGCAGATGTGCGCATTGCCATCCTGGACTCCTGTGCTTCCGGTGCCTTCACCCAGCTTAAAGGGGGGAAAAAACGGGCACCCTTTCTGGTGGATACGGCGTATGATATGAAGGGATATGCGGTAATGACGTCCAGCTCGTCCGATGAGGCTTCCCAGGAATCGGACCGCCTGGAAGGTTCGTATTTTACCCATTACCTGATCTCCGGTTTACGCGGTGCTGCGGACATGACACAGGATGGCCGGGTAACCCTCAATGAAGCCTATCAATTTTCCTTTAATGAAACCCTGGCGCAAACGGAACAGACCGTCAGCGGCCCACAGCATCCCAATTACAATATCCAGATGTCCGGCACCGGTGATGTGGTGATGACTGATATCCGTCACAGTTCCACTATACTGGTATTAGGAAAAGATGTTTCCGGTAAGATATTCATCCATGATCCCAAAGATGTCCTGGTGGTGGAATTGAACAAACCGTCGGGCCGGGATATCGAATTGGGGCTTGAAAAAGGCAAATACCGGGTTATTGTCATCGCTGAGGGATTGATCTGGGAATCAAAAGTAAAACTGCCTGAAGGAAAACGTGTGGCATTGGCCAGGGATGATTTTAAGAAGATGGATAAAATCGACACTGTTGCCCGCGGTGATTTTAGAGCAATTAAACGAAAAACGTTTAAAAAACGGGGGAAAACCACTATTTTTGGTGCATGGTTAAACAAACTCACCCGGGTACGCGATACCTGGTCAATGTTATCAGGTTTCCAGTTCGGTTTAACCTTTAATCGCTCGCTTTCCATCGGTTTTGCCGGTTTTGCCAATACCGGGGACTTTCCCCTGGGGCATCCTGTATATTGGGGTTTAACTGTTGAATATTTATTTCCTGCCCGCAGTATGTTCCAGCCCAAAGTGGGGATACTGGTGGGCGCCGGCGAGGAATATTTATTGTCTCACGGATTCTACGTTATCGAACCTGAGGCCAGTGTGACATTCAATATTACCAGGAAATTCAGCATTACCTCCGGGATCAGTTTTCGCATTAACACCCGGGAAAATGCCGTGTTATCTCCCTTTTCCTGGGGCTTCAGTCTCGAACTTGGAAGGTAGAAAAGTGCAGTGAGCAGGGAGCAGGGCGCGAAGCGCTTTGCTCTACGCTCTACGCAGATACAAAAAAGGAGAATGAAAATGAAAAGGAAAACAAAACATTTAAAAACAAGTTTATGTTTATATTTAATGGTTTTCACATCATTTGTAGGATTGTTTGCGTTGTGTGGTTGTTTGACCCTGGACTTTGATGACAATGGAAACATTTGGGACGGTAATGGCATCATTGGTTCTGGCCAGGTTATTGAAGAATTTCGCCAGGTAGCTAATTTTGACAGGATTTGCATCCGGGGAAGCTGCAAGTTGTTTGTTCGCAAATCACCAACACAGGAGCTTCGGTTGGTAGGAGAGGATAACATTTTGCCTATTATCGAAACCTACGTTGAAGGTGATACCTTAGTGATTGGCAGCGAACGGTCGTACCGTTCTGAGGTGGGGGTTACTGTTTATGCGTCGATGGAGGAAATCCGGGAATTCTCAATAGCTGGTGCCTGTGATATTGTTGGCGAAGAGAGTTTTACTACGGATACACTTGACCTGGAAATTCTGGGTGCTGGGAATATTGATTTAGAAGTCACCGCCCAAACGATATCCACTGTCATTCGCGGGGCTGGTAATGTGACGCTGCGGGGAAGTGCCCGGCAGCACATGGTTGAAATTGCTGGCAGCGGAAACATCGAGGCACTTGACCTGGAAGTGCAAACGTATGATATTGTGATTGCCGGTTTCGGTGAATGCTGGATATTTGTTACCGAACGGTTGGATGCGGTGATATCGGGAACCGGGACCATTTATTACCAGGGTGAACCAGCTGTGATCAATTCACAAATTGCAGGAACCGGGAAGCTGGTTAAGCTTTAGCTTTAGCGGGTTTAAAGGCGTACAACTTATCACCGCCGACAATGAGAAAACCTTCGGCACTAGCCGGGGAAGAAGCGGCTTCGATGGCATCAATTTCATATTTCCAGAGTAGTTTCCCGTTAATTGTCGAGAAAGCGCATAATCCCTCGAGCGTCAGGATGAATAGAGCCTCACCGCTGATCAGCGGGGAGCTTTGAATAGAACTGCCAAGTTGACTTTTCCATCGTTTTTTTCCTGTTTTTGCCTTTAGTGCATAGATATTTCCATCAGGGGCGCCAAAGAAAAGATGCTCCCCTGAAAAAGCCGGACGGGATTTAATCAAACCCATTGGGTCCAACAGCGGGTCCTCCATAAAGAAAGACCAGACATTACTGAGGTCATGTTGTGAGTGTGCCTGTATAGAGAATCGATTGGTTCCAAAGATGATTAGATCGTCCGCAATCATGGGACCGGATGTTATTCCTCCGTCCGTATACTCAGAATTGAGTATTTGGCCTGAGTCAAGGGAGAGCCGAAGGATTTTTCGATAAGAAGGCATGTAAACGAACTCCCCATCGGTGCAAGGACCCGTATGATAAGCGGGTTCAAATCCGAATTCTTGTTTATTTACTAATTTGCCGGTTTTCGCATCAAAGATAGCAATTTCATCATCACAAAAGAAAACCAAATCGTCTGCACACAGAATACAGCCAGTCATGGAAAATAGCCTGTTGATATCTTTTTTTTCATGGTCTGTTGTTGTGTTCCACAGGGTTTTCCCCGTACTCAATTGGAGACAAACAGCATGATTTGATCCACCCAGGAAGACCTTGTTATTTTTAACTGCCGGTGTTCCCGTGATGATGCCCCCCATATTGTAATCCCACAATCTGCTGCCGGTCTGCAAATCAATACCATGTACTTTCCCTTCTCTGTCTCCTACAACAACGATAGAATTGGAAATCACGGCACCGCCGTCTATTTCCTCAGTTCGGCAGGTCCAGGCAATCGCAAGGGGTGAATCGATGATCGAAGAAGACACACCGGTCCTTTTTAAATCACCACCGGAGGTTTCGAACCATGGTATTGCTTCCCCTTGCTGTGATTGTGCCGGGGTGGTCTGAGACGTATACTTCAAATCTTCTTGAGCGATTAGTTCCAGCACATTGTCCACTTCATTATCGATGGGGTTTAATTGGGCCAGGATCACCGCATAAGGCAAAGCAACTCTTGGCCGCCGCGGTGAACCCTGGAGACAAATAGTTAAGACGCCCTTTATCGCCTCCTGGGATTTGGGGTTTAACCCGGCTGCCAGTTGAAAACGTACCAATGCATTTTCGCTGTCACTTTCATTGTAGAAGTAGTCTTCCGCCCGTTTACAAAGCATTTGGTAAAATTCTTGGGCATAATAATTGGCATAAAAACCATCTTTATTGGGCATGGCCAGGAACTTGTAACACTTCATTAAAGAAGCAGCTGCAGCGTCCAGGTCCTCTTCCCCATGAAAACGCTCCACCTCGTCCAGGCAAATAATTTTCGCCTCGTCCAGTGACTGTGCTTCGCGGAAAGTTAGACCTCTTTCAGCCAGGATCGTTGTAGACACATCCATGCCTCTTTGCCGAATAATTTTGATACTTTCTTTTTGCGAAATCACAATTGAATTATAATTTAAAACCACCTACATTTCAATAAATTTGTCAGCAATTCTAATTTTAATTGAGGAGTAATGGAGTAAGGGCTTATATGTGATTTACCAGGTGTTCTGCCAGGATTTTAATGCCGATGCCAATTAATATGATACCCCCCAGCATTTCTACCCTGCTGCTGAAATGACACCCCAGGCGTTTGCCAATGCGGGTGCCCAGGAAGGATAAGACAAACGTAATGCTGCCAATGATGGTAATGACCAACAGGATATCTAATTTTAAGACCCCAAAACTCACACCCGCGGCCAGGGCATCTATGCTGGTGGCTATGGATAGGCCCAACAGTAAATAAAGATTCAAGGGGTCAGATTCCCGGATTTCGCATTGGCTTTTCTTAATCTTAAAGGATTCCACGATCATTTTCCCGCCAATCACGCCCAGGAGACCGACGGCGATCCAATGATCGATTTGCCCGATTAAACGCCTAAAACCGATGCCAGCCAACCAGCCGACCAGGGGCATTATCGCTTGAAACATGCCAAAGAAAAAGGCAACCTTCAATGCCTGCTTAAATTTTATTTCCGTTAAGGTAATACTGGTGCAGATGGAAACTGCAAATGCATCCATTGCCAGGCCAAACGCAAGCACAACCATCGAGATCAAATCCATACTATCAACTCCGCTTCTTTTTCACAGGTCAGATAGGATAACAAAAAAGATGGAATTTTGCAAGCCCGTCACGGATAGGTTTTAAAAAGGCCCATTGGGACCATCTCATGGGTAACCTTATTGGGCTGCCACTACCTTGTTTTTCGTATTTTTTCGGATTTTTTTCAGTTAAACCTAAACTATTTAATTAAAATTACGTATAATACAACATGGCAAACGAAAACATAATTGAGACATTTGGACTTACAAAGTATTACAGGAGAGGCATTATCGGTATTGAAGACCTCTCCCTTACTGTAAACCAGGGAGAGATCTACGGCTTTTTAGGCCGCAACGGTGCAGGCAAAACCACCACCATCCGCATGCTGGTGAACCTGATATTTCCCACCAGGGGCAGGGCCCGGATTTTCGGCAAAGACATGGTGAAACACCACCTGGAAATCTGCAAAAACATCGGGTATATTCCCAGTGCGGTGAGACCCCATAAACATATGACCGGCGAGGATTTTTTAAATTATATGGGAAATTTATCCGCCAACGGCGACATCCAGTACCGCAATTATTTATTAAAAAAATTTGATTTTTCCCAGAAAGATCTCAAACGAAAAATTAAAGAGTATTCCGGTGGTATGGCACGGAAGATTGCGCTGGTACAGACATTCCAGCACCGGCCCAGGTTGATGATCATGGATGAACCCACCGAAGGCCTGGACCCGGTGATGCAGCATACTTTTTATGAATTACTGAAAGAATACCGGGATAACGGCGGTACGGTATTCATCTCTTCTCATCACCTGTTGGAAGTGGAACAAGTATGTGACCGGGCAGCGATTATTCGCAGCGGCCGCTTGGTGGCAGTGGAAAAAATCCATGAACTGATGAACCATATGGCACGCACCCTCCAGGTGAAGTTTAAAAACCCGGTCGGGGCCTCTCACCTGGAATCCGACGCCTGGGAGATTGTCAATAAGGATGGGACCTCTCTCACAGCAAAAGTGACCGGCGATATCGATAAAGTGATTAAATTCTTAAGCCGTTTTGATATCAAGGATATATCGCTGCCCAAACCCAGCTTACAGGATGTGTTCCTGGACTATTACCGGTTACCGGAGGAAGACCAATGATTAAAATTGGGAATACACATTTAAAACAATCGATAAAGGGAATATGGAAAAAAACGCTGGTGCTTTGTGCTGCGCTTTTTATTTTTTTGATGCTTTTCGCTCTCATGGGTACATCCGTGAATATCCAGGACAGCATTATTAAGGATATGGATGATGTCCCGCCGGTGGTTCAAAAGATGTTTGGCGAAGGATTTTTGGAAGTCATGCTAAAATACGGGATTATTGCCGTCGGGTATATTCATCCGTTTTTACTGGCAATTTTTATTGTGTTTATTTTTATTGCAGTATCCCAGATGGTAACCTCCGAAGTTGCCAGCGGGACCATTGGTTTTACCCTCAGCAAAGCGGTCTCGCGCAAACGCCTGTACCTGAACCTGGCAGTGGTCATTATTGGGGGTTTAGGGCTGCTGGCGCTGTTTACTTTTATTTCTTCGCTGGTAGGTATTGCCTTGTTTCATGGTCCGAAGCTGTCTGCGGCACCGTTTGTTTCCTTAACCTGGAATCTTTTCCTGGTCATGCTTTTTATTGCCGGTTATATTGTGATTTTTGCCGCGATCTCCGATTCGGGAAAAGCGCTTTTTACCTGGGGAGGTGTGATGCTTTTGGTTTTATATTTATTGAGCCTGGCCGCGCCGCTGTGGAAACCATTGACTTATTTAAAGCCCATCAATCCCTTTGCCTATTATGAAGCCATGAAAGTGTTAATGGGCGGTCGCATCGGTTTTTCTACATCTATTTCTATAATTGTAGTTTCCTTAGCTATGTTTGCTTTTGCTGCCTGGCTTTTCAGCCGCCGCGATATTTCCAGCGGCTGAAGATATCTTTGTCTCCGACGGCCAGGGGCTCTTTTTAGTAAAAACCGCCCCTGGACCCCGCAAAAACTTTTCATACACGGTCAGCCCGTGTTACAAGGCTTCGACCATCGTACCACATTTAGCCCAATAAATCCCCTCTTGAGAGGGGTGCCCAAAGGGCGGGGTGTGTCTTCTTCGCGTTTCTTCGCGTGCCTTCGCGGCTTACAAAAATTAGCAGTGAATCCCGGGCCAAGAAATGTGTTGCTATTTCTTTCCATTTATGGTATCTAGTGCTTTAAAGGCTGTAGGAATAGAATAGTCCCGCAAAAAGAAAAAGGAGGATTAATATGGATTTAACACGGCAAACTAATTCAGAAAAGGAAATGCAAGGTTTTTCCCGGAGGGATTTTGCAAAGCTGATTATAGGAGGTTCAGCACTTTCCATTTATACCCTGAACCAGTTAAATGCTGCTGTATATCAAAGTATCACCTCTCTAAATAGTAAGTATATAAGAGATGAATCACCTGATGGTGTTTATTGGGAAGCTTTAAGCAAACATTTCCTTTTCCAGGATGGGCTCATCATGATGAATAATGGCACAGTGGGCCCCATGCCCAAGCCTGTTTTCAACACCTTAATAAAAACCTTCAAAATTCAAGCAACCAATCCCTTTGATTTTTACAATTATTTCCCTCAAAAAAAAGAAGATGTGAGAACAAAACTTGCCCGGTTTATTAATGCGTCCCCTGAAGAAGTTGTTTTTACAAGAAATACCACTGAAGGAATGAATTTTGCTGCCAATGGATTGGATTTAAAAGAAGGGGATGAAGTACTTATATCCAGCTTGGAACACCCTGGCGGCATCCATCCCTGGAAGTTAAAGGAGAAGAGATTTGGCATCGTCGTAAAAGAAGTACCCCTTGGAGTACCACCAAAGAGTGTTGATGAAATTGTCGATGCATTTAAAAAAGCCATTACTCCCAAAACAAAAGTCATAAGTATTAGCCATACTGTTTATATTACCGGTCTTATTGCCCCGATTAAAGAATTGAGTAAGCTTGCTCATAAAAATGGTATACTTCTTGTCGCAGATAGTGCTCATGGATTGGGAATGTTAAAACTTGACATGAAGGAATTAGGTGCTGATTTTTTTGCTTCCAGTCCTTATAAATGGCTGGGAGCTCCTGCTGGCATCGGTCTGTTTTATGTCAAGAAAGAGGTTCAAGAAAAATTGTGGCCTACCATTGCCACAACAGGTTGGGATACGTATAAGAGTGCTGAAAAGTATGAAACCCTGGGGCAGCGGGCAGACCCCCTTACGTTTGCCCTTGGAGAAGCCATTGATTTCCAGAATGTGATTGGTCGAGATCGAATAGAGAGAAGGGTAAAAGCATTGGCCACCTATTTAAAAAAAGAGCTGAGCAAAATTCGTGGGCTTCGCTTGCATACATCTGATGACCTTTATCTCAGTGGAGGTCTTACGGCTTTTTCAATTAAAGGAATTGAGCCTGAGAAAATAGTGAATTATCTCAGGGAGAAGTATAATATTGTTATCAGGACGATTGGACGCGAGAAAGATAATACGGAAGGAGTAAGAATATCTACTCATATTTTTGTTTCTTTTAAGCATATTGATATGGTTATTGAAGGAATAAAGCACCTGGTGAAACATAGAGATTAATTTTAAACAGCCAATTTGTAGACATACTCAACTAATTTGCAGCAATGCACAATCAATTTGTAGACGTGCGCAACCAATTTGCAGTGGTTTTTAAGCAATTTGCGGCAGTAAAAAGTCAATTAGAAGCATAAACCAGGCAACTTAAAACGAAAAAACGGCAATTTTAAGCATAAATCCATTAAAAAATCAAAATATATAAGAAATAGGAGGTAAATTGACAAAAAATCATAACTCTCCAATATGCACCAATTTGTGTCCCGAAAATATCAACACCAATTTGATAAGATTCGTCTTTTCTATCGTCTTCCTGTATTTTTCATCGATACTGTACGTTTTTAATTGCTCTTCCGCTGTCTGTATTAATTCCTGTATCCCGGGGTCCCCGCGTTTGCTCCCCGATTTTAGATATTTAATCTCCAGGATATAGGAATAGTTTATCCCGGCATACCGGGCCAAAAAAGCCTCCATAACCAGGTCTGCGTATCCTTTGTTCAACTCTTTTTCGCTGTGAATGATGTAGAGATCGCTCAACCCCAGGTAAACATTTAAAAAAGCCTGGATGGATTTTTCCCCGGTTACCAGGTCCCTTAAACTCATGCTCTCCTTCATCCGGCCGGTGATAAATTCTAGCAGCGGTTTCCATTTTCCATCATAGGCCATGTCGGTCATTAAATCAGAGTACACCGACAGGTCCAGGGCAAATATACCGGTCTCACGATAGGCTTCTTCTATATAGCTGTAGTACAACCGTTTGACCGTTTCATTGGGAATTTCCAAACACAATTTATTTTTTTCCGGGCCTTTGATGGTTAACAACCCCAGGTAAAACAATAAGGATTCAAAGTTCTCCGGGTCCATCAATTTCTCCAGGGGGAATCCCCTGGTAATCTTAGACAACGTTTCACCTTTGCCGACAATCTCCTTTAACTTGCTGAAATTTCCATTGGTAATTATTGTTTTACCCCTGTCTACCACAATAAGATGCCTTAATTTGTCGTAGTCTATTCGTACATTATTATCGATTAAATCACCGGGTATAGACTGGATTTTAAAATACTCTTTTAAAAAATAGAGAACCATATCGGAATTATACAACCTCTCCTGGTTAAGGGAATATTCTGAAAATAAGTAATTGCCATACCATTGGTCGATAATCTCCATTAAATACCCGGTCTCATGTTTTATCAATCCTGCCGATTGATAATAATCGATCATTTCCGTGACATCGGTGCGGGTAAATCCCAGCATCCGGTTAAAGAGGGCGTCAAGAGAAACATTTTCCCCGATATTATACCCGCTGGTAACATCATCCATGGTAATGGGGGATACGCCGGTTATAAAGGAGCGGCTAATAGGTGCGCCTGTACCGGTAGTTCCTTTTTTCAATGCATTAAAAAAAGACCGGAAAAAACCCGGTCCGTGTGTTAGTTTTAGATAGGCGTCCTCACCCACTGTGGATAGGATGGTGTTGGCAAAATTATCATATTCGTCGATAATCACGTATAATTTTTGCCTGGCGCCTTTACAGAGAAGAAGCAAGGTAGATAAGACGTCGGTGGCAGACCGGCTGTTTTCTATTTTTTGGGCGTAATAGTCTCTTTTGGGGTTAGTTGACAGATAATCACTGTATCTTTGAATAAAATCCACGGCAGCGTCTTGAATATGATTTAAAAAGGAAGCTTCCATTTTTTCCGGATCAGGTTCCACGACAGAGAAATTTAAGCTTAACACCAGGTACCTGCCTCTTTCGTCCGTGGGATGATCATAAATCCACGTGCCTTTGAAAAATTCTTCAAACCGGTCTTTGTAGAAGACATCATAATAGGCTTCCATCACGGAAAGAAACAGGGATTTACCAAACCGCCGGGGCCGGATAAAAAATAAATAAT
>JABAOH010049263.1_pt1 | contig 56355 bp, 41 predicted proteins | sample 7062181 | NCBI WGS metagenome assembly JABAOH01 (sample SAMN14538630, study PRJNA623070) | marine sediment metagenome | biome: marine biome [ENVO:00000428]; feature: marine pelagic biome [ENVO:01000023]; material: deep marine sediment [ENVO:00002113]; isolation source: pool of 5 deep marine... | reverse complement strand
GTAGAAGCCATTGTCAACCCGGCCAATGAGCATTTGGCCCACGGTGGTGGTGTAGCGGGTTTGATATCTCGTGCCGGAGGGCCTGAGATTCAACGGGAAAGCAATCAAAAAGCTCCCATAAACACCGGTGAAGCCACGTTTACCACAGCCGGTACGCTGCCCCACAAATATGTCATTCACACTGTTGGTCCTATTTACAGGGACGGCACCCAGGGTGAGCCTGGATTGTTGGCATCCGCGGTAACGTCTGCCTTAAAAGTGGCCGATCAATTGAAACTCAAATCTATTTCCATGCCGTCTATATCCACCGGCATATTCGGTTACCCTTTAGAGCCAGCCATTAAAGTTATTGTGAACGCCATTTTTAACTTCTTAAAAGGAGAATCCACCCTTGAAGAGGTTCATTTGTGCGAGTATTCTTCCGATAAAGCTGAAGAAATCAAGAACATCATTGAGGGTAATTTTTAACGTTATTTAAGCCTGAAGTATAAGCCATAAAACCACATCCTTGGACTTAAACGAGGATCATCGTCCCCATAATACCCCCAGCCAACAATGGTGTATGTATCGTCTTCCACGGTTTCTTTAAAGTATTCGATTTTCAAAGGCTCTTTAACATGGCGCTGCCAGATGATGGTGTTTTGACCTGTGGTTTTACCGGTATGGATTACTTGTTCGTCGGGTTTGTTGACGATGCACAGCAATCGGCCATTTTCCACTTTGTTGACACCTTTACTCTTAGCAGTCTTTTTACTTCCCTTTTCATCCGTATAGGTGTCTTTGATAATTACTCTTTGGAAATAGGGATCATCCGACGTATACGTTTGTTCCACATCGATAACCAATACCTCTTTCAGAGGTAATTGTTTTAGGGTCTTCACACTGATATTATGCGGCTGTGGGTTTTGTTTTTGCTGTCCCCTGGTGTTTTTATAAACATAAAACTTTCCCTTCCATTTTCCATCCAGCGGTTTGAACACATTGGCATATTTTTGATTCTTGCTATTGTGCTGTCCTTCATTGGCAGTGGTTAGAGTGTTTAATGGATAAAAGAGAGCCAGGCTCAAAATAATAATAGCTATTACCGGTTTCATGATCGCTACCTCTGTTTTCTAATTATAATGGTATTCATTGAAATTATCAATGGAAAAAAATTTTTGAGTTGATAATTGAGAGATTTGACTTTACCATATCATATATAGATAATATTAAAGTTCTATAAAAAAATTATAGCCACTTTGTGTTACTTCGTGCTTTTTTACCGCATTGTAAATGCCTTCGTGGCTAAAAAAAACAGGAGGACCAATGAGAAAAATCGCGATTATTTCCGCAGCGGTCATGGTCATTCTTTTTCTCACTCAATGTAATCCGTCCGATGGTGGGAGCGGCAGTAATGGAAACGGTACTGATAACGGGGGTGGGGGTTCAACTACACCGGCATCGGGATTCATTATCGACCACACTTGCACGGATCTCTCGCAAATACCCGATGAATGGCTTCAACAGGCCAAAGAACAATTCCGCATCCACTATGCCCATACATCTCACGGCGAACAAATTGTGGTGGGTCTTCAGCGGTTATCTGCGGGGAGCGCTCAAACGTTTTCCCCCTGGGATAATCAAGCGAATCAAAGCAGTAAATACAGGTTTTACTATGCATTTTGCGAGGTCCCTTCCGGCCAGGACGGTCTGCGAATGATGGATGGTCAGCAGATCAACTACTGCGAAACGTATGTGACGCCGGACCTTTATTGGGAAAGTGAATACGGTATGAATATTACCCGGTCGGTTTTACAAAATTTTGATGTCAATGTATCCTTGTGGGCCTGGTGCAGCCAACAGGATTATTACAGCGAAGCAGAAACCCAAACCTATCTCGACCGTATGGCAGAATTGGAAGCGGAATTCCCGGATGTTATTTTTATTTATATGACCGGCAATGCCCAGAGCGAAGAATGGAACCGGGTAGAAAGGAACGACCAGGTCCGTGAGTATTGCAAAAACAACGAAAAGTTTTTGTTTGACTTTGCCGACCTGGACTGCTGGTACAATGGTCAGCAGCACACGGTAGACGGCATACCCATGGAACACCCCCATTTTCATGGTGATGAAGCAGGGCATACTACATATGAGAGCTGCGAAAACAAAGCCAGGGCCTTCTGGTGGTTGATGGCCCGGTTGGCAGGTTGGGAAGGAGTCAGACTTGACAAAAACCGGTAAATTGTTATAATCTAAACTACTTTGAAAGACAAGTTCGCTTAAAGACAGTCGAAAAATCTTTAAATACCATGACGGAAACGAAACGATGAAGACAAAAAAACAATTAAATTTATCTGCGCAGGAGACCAACAAATTAATTGCCGCAGAAAACCGGAAATTCTTCAGCGAAAACGGTATCTTTGCAGTTAATATCATCGGCTCTCCCGGGTGCGGTAAAACTTCGATACTGGAGTATATAGTCAATCATTTTGATGGAAATTTCGCCGTTATCGTGGGTGATGTGAAAACTGCATTGGATTCGGACCGGATCATTCAATCCGGTCATAAGAACGCCTATGCCATTGAGACCGGGGGTGGTTGTCATCTAACTGCCAATATGATCAGTCAAACACTGGAAGAGATGGATATAAAAAACATGGATTACTTGTTTATAGAAAACGTGGGCAACCTGGTTTGTCCATCTTCCTTTGACCTGGGAGAGAATTTGAAGATTGCGGTTTTAAGTATTCCTGAAGGAGATGAGAAAGTCAGGAAATACCCGTCGCTTTTTTTACGGGCTGCTGCGGTGATTATCAACAAGATTGATTTACTGGGTTTGATGGATTATGACATAAAGCGGGTGAAGTCGGATTGTCTGGCACATAATCCCAACGTTAAAATATTCGAAACCTCTGCCAAAACCGGTAAGGGATTTGACCAGTGGTTCCAATTTTTGAAGGAGCAGCGAAAGTAAATTTAATGTTTTGAATTATTTACCTGGTACTTTATTCATAGTGGCAAAACGTTTTTTTAGCAATATGAAAATTAAATAAAAAGAAGAAGAAGGTTCCCCCTCATTACACCAATCGCCAGTGGTGAGGAAAAAGGGTAAGCTGGGTTTGATGAATCAAACCCCTACGCCAGCCGCCGCAGGCATTTATTTGCCCGAAGGGCGCCTCTACCTGCAACCTGCACCTTTCACCTATTCTCACGGCAGCCGAAAAAACCACCTTCTCAACTTCTCAACGTCTTCTTCTCTTCGTTTCCCCGTTTCCTCACTTCCTCCTTGCCCCCTGCCCCCTGCGCCTTGCGCGCCTTTCCAGAGTTTCAGACGGGCAGAAAATCGAAAAAAAACTTATATAGCCTTCAGCCTGCCCATCCTGAGCTCCTATAAGAACTCTATTAATACTTTTCGTTGCCTCCGGCGGCCAGGGACTCTTTTTGAAAAAACCGCCCCTGGACCCCGCAAAAACTTTTAATAAGCTCACGATTGACCAGCATCTTTTTTTCCCAAAATGATAAATGACCGGGAAAAATGACTCACCCGCAGGGAAAAATCACTAACCCGCAGGGAAAAATCACTAACCCGCGGGGAAAAATCACTCACCCGCAGGGAAAAATCACTGACCCGCAGGGAAAAATCACTAACCCGCAGGGAAAAATCACTAACCCGCGGGGAAAAATCACTGACCCGCAGGGAAAAATCACTGACCCGCGGGGAAAAATGACTGGCCCGCGGGGAAAAATCATTCACCCGCAGATATTTCCCACATGGCCCCTTTTTACAGGGTTGTTAAATTCTTCTTACCCCGCCGAAGGCGTTTAAAACTTGCCCGAAGGGCGTAAAAGTTAAGTTAACCGCAAAGACACGCGAAGGGACGCGAAGAAAAAAAGGATAAAACAATAAACAAAAGGCAGGAAAGAATGAAACGAATCATTTTGATCGTTAGTCTGGTTTTGGTGTTTTTTTCGTTTCTTTGCGCTGATGTCTATGTAAAAAACATGAAGCACTTTGCCTTTAAATAATCCACAAAAAAAAGCAAACAATATTTGAAATAAAACATCATTTGTGGTATAATTTTTTTTCATTTCATTGATGGGGGGTAGTATTTGAACTACTTCAGTACTCTAACCTCCAGGATGAAAAGAAATAAGGAGGTTTAAAAACCATGCAATCAAACAAATTATATGTGGGGAACTTACCCTACGGTACCACGGATGACGAAGTGAGAGATTTATTCTCAAGTTATGGTACAATCAACGAAATCAAAATAATTGAAGGTAAAGGTTTCGGTTTTGTTGAAATGGAAACCCAGGAAGAAGCGGAAAATGCCAAAGAAAAATTGGATGGTTATGAATTTAATGGTCGAACGTTGAAGGTTGCTGAAGCCCGTCCACAAAGAAGCCGCGGCGGTCGAGGCGGTGGACCGGGAAGAGGCGGAAGACGCGGAGGTTTCAACTCCGGACGACGTTTCCAATAACGATTCACTCAATTTTAATAATTAGCCTATGATTTACCGCTGAGATCGCAGATAAATTTTCGATTATCCTTAATCCCATTGAAGGGAACCACCCTTTGCTGTGGAGCGGTATCCGTATCCGCAAACAGGAACAGGAAAGCGCTTTTCATTTATTCACCCAAAAGGTAAGATAAAAAAAGAAAAAAATCAATTGAAATAAAACATGTTCTTTGGTATAATTTTTTTTTCATTGATGGGGGAGAGTATTTAAACTTTCTCAGTTTACTTACTTTAGCCTCCAGAATGAAAAGAAACCAGGAGGTTTAAAAACCATGCAATCGAACAAATTATATGTGGGTAACTTACTCTACGGCACAACTTCCGAGGACCTGCGGGATTTATTCTCAACTTACGGTACAGTTCAGGATGTTAAAATAATTGAAGGTAAAGGCTTCGGTTTTGTTGAAATGGATACCCAGGAAGAAGCGGAAAATGCTAAGGAAAAGCTGGATGGCTATGAATTCAAGGGGCGAACGCTGAAAGTTGCTGAGGCCCGGCCGCAAAGAACCCGCGAAGGCCGAGGCGGTAGACCGGGAAGAGGCGGAAGACGTGGAGGTTTCAATTCTGGCCGACGCTACTATTAACTCATTCACCTATTCTCCTGTTCCCCTGTTCCCCTGTTCCCGTATTTTCGCTGCTGAAATTAAAATTGCTGCAAAAAATTATTTGAAGTAACAAGTCATCTATGGTATAATTTTTTTTCATTGATGGGGGAGAGTATTTAAACTTCCTCAGTTTATTTACGATGACCTCCATAGTGAAAAAATAAAGGAGGTTAAAAACCATGCAATCAAACAAATTATACGTTGGCAACTTACTTTACGGCACAACCAACGACGACCTGCAAGATTTATTCTCAGAATATGGTACAGTTACCGATGTCAAAATAATCGAAGGTAGAGGCTTCGGTTTTGTTGAAATGAGCTCCCAGGAAGAAGCGGAAAATGCCATGGAAAAATTAGATGGTTATGATTTTAAAGGCCGAACATTGAAAGTTGCCGAGGCCCGTCCGCAGCGAGGCCGTGAAGGCCGAGGCAGTGGCCCCAGAAGAGGAGGAAGACGGGGAAGTTACAGCGGCGGGCGACGTTTCTAATAACTCTTTCATTTCCACTTTCACTTCCCATTACCACCATGAAAAATACTTCATACCCCAACTATACACGTATTCACATTTATATCTACACACATACCCGTGCGTCAACATTTTAAAAAGTAATGTCAACAATTTTTCCAATCAAAAATGAAAGGAAAACGTGCGTATTTTCGCGGCTTAAAGCAATAAGGAGGAAAAAATGGCACAAGCCAAAAATGGAGATAAGGTAAAGGTCCATTACACCGGACGTTTAGACGATGACAATGTGTTCGACTCTTCACGAGAGAGAGAACCCCTGGAATTTCAATTGGGAAAAGGGCAGTTGATCCCTGGTTTTGAAGAAGCTGTATTAGGCATGACTACCGGGGAAACCAAAACATTCAAAATCCAGGCAAACCAGGCATATGGCGAACATCGTGAAGAATTGGTCCAACAAGTTCCTCGCCACCAGTTTCCATCCGACATGGAAGTCAAGGTAGGACAACGATTCCAAATCAATCAAAAGGAAGAGGAACAACCGTTGGTTGTTACAGTGACAGAGGTTTCCGACACCTTCGTTACCATAGACGCAAACCATCCGCTGGCAGGTGAGGATCTGACCTTTGATATCGAACTGGTTGAAATCATTTAGATTAAAAATTAGGTTGTACAAAAATTTGAGCAAAATCAGTCGGATTTAACGAAGTCTGAAATAGACAAGTTGAGCGCGACTTGACGAAAATTTACATCCGGATATTTTCCCATTTTTGTCACGGGTAAAGGACACGCTCTTTAACCACCACGCAGAACCGGAGAATATATCTTTACCGGTTGGTGTCAGCAAAACATCGTCATTCCTGATGTGACTAAGATATAACTTGCCGGTCCGTATTATTACCTGGTAAGTGGTATCCAGCTCTTCGGAATAGAACTTCCCGGTATATTCTTTTAACTGCTGCTCAGTCAATGAAAAAACCGGCTGACTATCCGGGGTGGTACGTCCTGGAGTGCTTTCCCTTTCAGGTTTCTCTGTCTCAGTCGGTGGAAGATGCTCCACCAGGAAAATTTTCTCAATTTTTCTTCCCACATCCGAGGGATTGAGTGAATAGAAATTTGTCAGAACAGCGATGCCGAATGTTTGGTCCGGGAAATACGACAGGTAACACCTGTATCCTGAGTCATGCCCACTGTGCAGGAGGACTCTCAACCCCCAATGCTGAGTGACACCGATTCCAAAACCGTAGTCGCTTTTTTCTCCGTCGTTGAGGACAAAGGTACGTGTCATTTTGGTTAAAAGATTTGGGCCGCCGATTTTTGGCTGCATAAAATTCATAATCCACTTTGCCAGATCCCCTGCAGAGGTAAATAAACCCGTATTTCCCACAATTTCATGGTTCAATAAGGCTCTCATTAAGACGTCATTCTCAGCAAGCATATAGGGATTGGCTTTATTTTTGATTATCTCATGAGACTCATCATGAAAATGGGAGTTCGTCATTCCCAGGGGTTTAAATATCGTCTCTTCCATATATTCCCTGAAGGATTTCCCTGTTATTTGCTGCACGATTTCCGCCAGGAGAGAATACCCGGTGTTGCTGTACATCACCTGATCGCCCGGTTTGAAGTTGAGTTTCTTCTGCCGTTTAACCAGTTTCAGGATTTGCTCCATTGTGATGGTATCGGCCAATGACACCCCAGCCATGGTGAGTAAATGAAATTGCTCACGCAGGCCGCTGGTATGATGGATAAGGTGACGAATCGTGATGGTTTCACCGAAATCGGGCAGTTCCGGGATATATTTTCGGATATCATCATCCAGGGAGAGTTTTCCCTCTTCTTCAAGCTGGGCGATGGCGAAACCGGTAAATTGCTTGGAAACCGAACCCACGCAAAACACGGTGAATTCGTTAATTGGGATATTATGCTCAAGATCAGCCATGCCATAGTTTTTTTTATATATGATCTTGCTGTTTTGAACAATAACCACGGCGGCTCCCGGGGCTTCCGGTTTGTCCCATTGGGCAAACAGTTCATCCACCTGCGCTTTTTTCTTTTCCAGGTCTGTTGAAGGGGCAGCAGTGTAGAGCGCACAGCCAAAAAGGAGCACTATAATACACACAATATTTCTTTTGTTAATGAACATATGAATCATTTAATCATTTCCTCCTTTGCGTATTGAATAACGACAACGCCTGGAATCATCATCTATTGTCGTATTATAGGGGAAATCTTAACCTATTTCAACTTTTTATTTCCCAACTATCTGGCGAGAAAAAGCCGGCAGGCAAAAAATCAACAAACCAACATTTTATATACAACCGTATTGCTTTTCTTCTCAGATTATGCTATAAAATCTCTTCAACCGGAAAGGAGGAACCAATGATCGCAAGCGAAGAAAGAAAGCTCGGCTGGTTTAGGAGGAAAGTAAGATGATACTGAAGTATATGATTGCGTGGCTGGGCATGGTCATTCTTGCCATCATCAACGCTGTAATCAGAGATAAAGTATACAAAGAATCCGTGGGTGAACTGCGGGCGCATCAGATTTCAACGTTTACCGGGATTATTTTATTTGGCCTATTTATCTGGCTTTTGACAATTAATTGGAACATTCAATCCGCTTCCCAGGCCATTACCATCGGCCTCATCTGGCTGGCGCTCACAGTGGCTTTCGAGTTTCTTTTTGGACACTACGTGATGAAACATCCATGGAAGAGACTCTTCCACGACTATAACATTCTCAAAGGCAGGCTTTGGATCCTGGTGCTGATCTGGGTCACCATCGCACCTTATGTTTTTTACATTCTAGGGAAATAATCATGCAATTTCAAGAAAAGGTAATTCATTGGCTGTTAGAAGAAGATAATCCGCCGGCGCGTTACCTGACTTTAAAGAATCTTTTAAAAGATTCAAAAGCATCTCAAGAAGCCAAATCGCACCTCATGGAATATGAAGTCACCGGGGGTATTCTTCAGCACCTGGAAGATTTTTTAATCGATGATAAAGCGTATTGGAAATACAAAGGCAAATATTGGCAGCTCATTTTCCTGGGGCAATTTTTAGCCGATGGACAGGACCCGGCGGTTGCCAAAATCGCCCGGGATATCATAGACAACCGCAAGAAATGGCTCTGGAAATTTGGCGGTCAATGCCTGGCCGCCAACATACTGGCTGCATTGATTCGCCTTGGTCATGCCAATGATCCCGCGGTAATAGAAGAAACCGAAAACCTGGCACAGCAGGTTGTTTCCAATTCCGGTATAGAATGTGAAGCGATGGGTTACAGTCTCTTACCTCAGTGTTATATGGCGATTCCCAAACTGCTGCTCTGCTTTTCTGAGATACCAAAAGAAATCCGTTCCCAGGCTGTTAAGGAGGCAATCGAAGTACTGGTTAAAACGGTCCTGGATAACGAGGTTTACATGTATGTACCGGGGAATCGCAGAGAATGGCAGAAAATTTTGGAAAAACAACCAAAACGGGCAGAATTGCCAGACGGTCAAACGGTAAAAGCGTGGACCTTTGAACAAAAAGAAAAATTTTTGAGTGCACATGGCCTGGGAGGGCGGGAAGCCAAAAAAGGTTGGCTAAAGTTTGGCTTTCCTTTGCATTACAATTCGGATATCCTGGAAGCGATGGTTTCCCTTGCCCGTCTTGAAATTTCGATGAATCCTAAACTGGAAAAACCATTGCAAGTCATTAGAGAAAAAATGACAAAGGATGGTAAGTGGATCATGGAGAATTCATTGAATGGCAAAATGTGGGCGGATGTCGAAGAGAAAGGAAAACCCAGCAAATGGCTCACCTACTTCGCCCTGTTTGTACTGGATCATTTTGAAACCGGTTAAATCAATTAAAATTTTCATTTCTCACTCACCCTACTCAACTCACTCAACCAATTTCAATGCAGTAATGCGGCTTCGGTGTCGAAATAGTGTTGTAATTCTGCTTTAGAGAAATGAAGCAGCAGTTTGGTGGCATGAATCACACGTGTATCCAGGTGGCAAATTTTCTCGATTTCGGCAATGCACTTATTTTCAAAGTCTCCTGATGGGAAGACCGCATTCACCAGTCCCAAATTCATGGCTTCCCGGGCACTGATTCTTTCTCCCCTGAAGAGCAGTTCCACGGCTTTACTCTGGCCTAAATAACGGGGGAGAAAAAAAGGCAGGGCACCGGTGGGATGGAGTCCGTATTCCAAATGTGCCAGCGAAAAACTTGCATCTTCAGCAGCATATCTGAAATCTACCGACAAACTGGCCCCGAAAAATGGGGTAACAATATTTCCTTGCAGCGCCATCACCGATACTTTTTTGAATTCTATCAGTTGGGAAATGGTTCGATTTAAGATATTGATTTCCCGGACACGGTCCACTCGTTGAACAATACCGCGTTCTTCTTCAGGGGCAAACGGATCAATACCTCTTTCCAGGATGCGATGGAGGAACTTATCATATTCGTTTTCATCCATACACCCGGGTTCATTGATCACCATGAGTGCTTTTACATCCGGTATTCGCTCCGCTGCCTGGATAAGGGAGATCAATTTTCCGCTCTCTGCCAGGTCGGTGAGAGCCTCAAAGACCCTGGATTTAATTTTAATGACAGCTATATCTTCTATTAAGTATGAGTGTAATTCCTCGGTCTCAAATTTAAACTCATCGCGAATGGATGGAGTACGTACCATGGGTTCACCTCCTGAAAATACGAAGTTAAATTATATAGCATAATAAATAAAAAGCCAACCCCACTGCGGGGGGATTCTACTTCTTGAATCGTTCGATGTAAGCCAGTTTAATCCGGTTGCCGATCACATACATGGCCGGCACAACTACCAGTGTCAGGATGGTGGCAAAGCTTAAACCGAAGATCACGGTCAAAGCCATGGGACCCCAGAACAGGGCATTGTCGCCGCCAAAATAAATTTGGGGGTCCAACCGGGACAGGAGGGTATTAAAATTGATGTTGAGACCCACTGCCATGGGTGTGAGTCCCAGGATGGTGGTGATGGCGGTTAACAAAACAGGCCGCAGGCGGGTCCGCCCTCCTTGGATGATGCATTTGACGGATTCTTCAATGGGTAGATTATCATCCCTGCCCATTCCCAGTCTCTTTTTGGCCCTGAGTTTCAAAAAGTCGATATAATCGATCAAAACAATGCCGTTGTTCACCACCACGCCGGCCAGTGAAATAATCCCGATGCCGGTCATGATAATAACAAAATCCATCCTGAAGGTGGCCAGTCCTCCAAATACGCCGATAGTACTGAACAGAACAGTGGCCATGATAATAAAGGGTTTGGCAAAAGAATTAAATTGCGTTACCATTATCAGCATAATCAGGGCCAGCGCGATAAACAACGCACGCATGAGAAAAGCGGAGGTCTCTTCCTGCTCTTCCTGTTCACCGGTAAATTTGTACTGGTACCCTTCCGGCATATTGTATTTTTTCATCAGTTCTTTCAGTTGCATATTGATGTAAGACGGATTGTACCCCTCGATGATATTGGACCAGAGTGTAATGACTTTGTCCATATCTTTGCGGTTCACCGAGCCGTAGGTGGTACTGTATTGAAAACCGGCCACGGACGAGATGGGCACCTGCATAATCGCCCCGGTGTTCACGCTCTTAAAGGTAATTTTCTGGTTCAACAGCGCGGAAATATCGTTCCGGTACTTTTTGGAAAAACGCAGCATAATGGGATATTCGTCTTCACCCTCTTTGAAGTCAGAGACCTCTTTGCCGAATAAAGCGGTGCGGATAGTGCCGGCGATGCGGGAGGTGGAGAGACCGAAACGCCGGGCTTTATCGCGATCGATGGTGACCAATAATTCCGGTTTGCCCACATCCAGGTCCATTTTAAAACCTTCGATACCTTTAATATCCGCGTTTTCAATATATTTGCGGATATCCTGGGTCAACTGCAGCAGCCGTTCAAAATCCTCGCCGATGATCTCGATATTAACCGGTTTACCCGTGGGAGGTCCCATGATGTCTTTGACCACAGATATTTGCACACCGGGATATTTCCCTAACAGGGCAGTGCTGAGCTTTTTCATTACTATCGATGTTTTGATTCCGCCCCTGTCTTCGTAATCTACAAAGGTAATGGTGGTCATACCTTTGTGAGGGGTATTGCCCAGGGGAAATTCATTCTGCCCCACCACTCCCTTGCCCACCGTGGTAAGCACCGATTCCACGATGGACTCATAGGGTTTAATAACTTCAAATATTTTGTCTTCCAATTTATACATAAAGTCGTTGCTGGCGCTGATGTCCGAGCCGATGGGCAATTCGGCAAATACATTGACAAAACCGGGCTCATTAACAGGAAAAAACACCACGTTAGGCGTGCGCATCCCGAAAAACATCATCACCAACAGGAATAAAACAAATGTGCCGGCCAGGACTACTGCGGGCCGTTTGCCTTTTAATACATATCTCAATATCTTTAAATACCAGGCCTCGAGCTTTGTTAAGAATACCTTTTGGAACCACTCGGCCGCGGCATGGAGAAAAAATAGATTCAAAATTACCAGCAGGGAGATAAATACCAGGAAGGTGCCCAGGGCATTGATACCTGCCAGGTAAGAAAGCACGGCAATGACCAGGAGTATTCCTACTATTATAAACGATCTTTTTTTGGTTGGCGGTTTCACTTCTTTTTCCTTTTTAAAGAAGCGCGAGGCCAGCACCGGGATAATCACCAGGGCCACAAACAGGGACGAGGTTAATACCACAATCAGGGTAACGGGGAGGTGTTTCATGAACTCGCCGACAATGCCGTGCCAGAAAACCAGGGGAAAAAAGGCGGCCAATGTGGTGGCGGTGGAGGCAATAATGGGCATGGCGATTTCACCCACAGCGGTTTTGGCGGCATTAAATAAGGAATGCCCCTGGTGCACAAACCGGTAGATGTTTTCCACCACCACGATCCCATTGTCTACCAACATACCCAATGCCAGCACCAGGCCGAAGAGCACCATCATGTTCAGGGTATATCCCATCAGGCTCAACACCACAAAGGAGATAAACATGGACATGGGAATGGCAATACCCACAAATAAGGCATTTCGCAGACCCAGGAAAAAGAATAACACCAATACCACGAACAAAACACCCATAATAATGTTGTTCTCAAGGTTATCCACCATATCCCCTACATGTTCGGACTGGTCGTTGGAGAGAAAGATGTTAAGGTCTTTGGGCAGGATGCCGCCTTTTTTGGCCCGGGCCAACATGGCGAAAATTTTATCCGTGGCGTTCAAGAGGTTCTCCCCTGCCTTTTTGACCACTTGCAGGGAGACCACGGGTTTCCGGTCCAGGCGTGCATAGGTCAACGGGTCTTCGAACCCGTCGGCCACCCGGGCAACATCCCGCAAATAAACAATATTCTCGGCATCTTCCTGTTTGACAATAATACCCTTGATCTCTTTAATATCGGTAAATTCCCCAACGGTGCGGATGGAGCGGCTGGTTCTATCAACAATTAAATCACCACCGGAAATGGAAACGTTTTCAACGTTAACGGCATCTTCAATATCGCTAAAACTTAATTCATAGGCTTCCAGTTTGTGGGGGTCCACATTGATCTGGATTTCCCGGTTATCCAGACCTTTGATTTCTACTTTTGAGATTTCCGTGATGCTTTCGATTTCATCTTCCAGGTATTCGGCATAATCTTTCAATTCATTGATGCTGTAATCGCCGGAGAGGTTGATGTTGATGATGGGAAATTCATTGAAATCGAAATCCATCACCAGGGGGTCCATGTCCAGGTCGTTGGGTAATTCGCTTTTGGCTTTGTCCACGGCGTCTTTGACATCCTGCAGGGCATCATCGATGTTCACATTGGTATTGAATTCGATAAAGATATCGGAATTATCCTGGGTGGAAACAGACCGCAGCTCTTTAATGCCGTTAATGGTATGGATCTCCTTTTCCAGGGGCCGGGTAATGAGGTTTTCCATGTCGATGGGCGGATTTCCTGGGTACACGGTCTTTACGAAAATATTGGGCATATTAATTTCCGGGAACAACTCCATGGGCATGGTATTGTAGGCCACAATCCCAAAAACCACCAGCAGGAAAATCACCAGGAAAACCGTATTCCTATTCATCAAGGACAGCGTGGTTAGCCGGAACTCCCGGACCACACTATTATTTGCTAAATCGCTTTTCTCCCTCATCATTGTTTTATCCGTATAATTTATAACTCATTGATTTTTAGCTTCCTATTTTGACTAACATGCCGTTTTTCACCAGGTTATACCCTTTGACGATCACCTGCTGGTCCGGTTCCAGGCCGCTTTCGATCATGGTACGGCTTCCCGAGGACAAACCGGGTTTGACATAAACCTTGCGGGCCTTCAATCTTCCCTTCTCCGGTTCCACCACATAAAGGTAAGAGCCTTCCAGGTCGTTTTTGATGATAATCGAAGGCACCACCAGGGCAGCTTCGTCAAAAAAGTCCCTCATTTTAATCAATGCCATCATGTTGGGTTTTAATTTTTCCTCTTTGTTATCCAGCAGCACCTGGACCAGGAAGGTCCGGTTTGTAGGGTTCACCACCTGGCCGGTGCGATGGATGACAGCCTCCATAACCAATCCCGGGTAAGAGGGTAATGTTACCTCCACCGCATCGTTTTTGCCGACGTTAGCGATATAGGCTTCGGACACTTCGGCATTGATATAAACGTTCTCAAGATTGACCAGTTGGATCAACTGCATCCCCGGTATGGCCAGTTCTCCTTCTTTTTTGAAAATCTTATCCACAATGCCGCTAATGGGAGCTCTTATTTTTGACATGTCCAGTTGAGCTTGAAGGGTCTTTAGTTTATTTTCCAGGGATTCTTTATTGGTTTTGGCTTCCAGGTATTGAATCTCGGAACCGATTTGCTTATCCCACAATCCCTTGCGTTTTTTATAGACGGTTCGGGCCAGTTCCAGGGCGGTTTTCACTTCGGCAATGGAACTTTCTATCACATCCGAATTCAGGGAAACCAGCAGCTGCCCCTCTTTCACCCGCTGGCCTTCTTTAACATGGATTTTTTTGATCTGGCCGTTGATCTCCGGGCTGATGAATGCATCCTTCACTGCTTCCACGCTTCCATTGGCCTGGAAAAAATGCTCAAATTTTTCATAGGCCATTTTTTTAACCACCACCAACACCACCGTGCCGGTCTCTTGAGACCCGGGACTGCTGCCGGAGGGCACGTCGCCGGGATTCTCCGCGCTTCCCCCTCCGCAGGCAATAAGCGTCATGGTTACAACCAGTACCGTTAATACGTTCAATATCACGCTTAATCGTTTCATTATTCTATCTTCCTCTAAGTAAATATTCCATTCTTCCTATAACCTGTTCAATGCTTTATCCAAACGGGTTTTGGCATTCAACAGCTCCACTACTGCTTTGGTGTAATTGGATTCCGCGGTTAAATACTGGTTATGGACCTGGGTCAGCTCCAGGCTGGAGACCGTTCCATTACTGTACTTAACCAGGGTTTTGTCGTATATTTTTTTGGCCAACTTAACATTGTCCCTGGTTTTTTGGGTCTCTTCCAGGGCAGTGGCAAAATCAGACCGGGCGCGCAGCAGCTCCAATTGCAGCCCGTCTAGCGCTTGCTTCTTGTCGTTTTTTGCTTTCTCCAAATCCATTTTGGCCTGGGCCAATCTTGCCCCCCGCTGGCCGCTGAAAAATATCGGGATATCGATATTGAGTCCCACAGCCGTGGAAGGAAACCATTTCTCATCTTTATCAAAAAAATTGAAGGAATTCCTCATGGCCATCAGGCTGTGAGAGAAAAAAGCGGAAACAGTAGGTAAATACTCCGCTCTCTCTTTCTTTACCAGCAATCGTAACGATTTCTCCCGGGTATCCAGCATCCGGTAATCAATATGGTTGGTTATATCAAACTCTGATGTCAATAATTCCCCTTTGTCGATTTCACTCAAAATGTCCTCCAGGGTTTGGGACAACCGGATTTCCTTTTGAAGATCAACGCCCATCTGGAATTTTATCAGTTTATAGGTGATCTCGATCTGACGGTCGATGGATTTGACGGCATTTTCCAGGTCTGTTACCGATAGCTGGATCTGGTCTACATCCGTATCCTCGGCAAAACCGGCGTTATGAAGTTCTTTGGTTTCAAACAACGTTCTCTTTACATTTTGGAGACTGGATTCCAGTGTTTTTTTGTTATCTTCTGCCAGCAGGATCAGGTAGTAGGTGTTGGTGACTGCTTCTTTCACATCGATTTTCGATTTGATCAACTGTTCTTTGGACAATTGCAAAAATATTCGCGACGCCTGGAGACCCACAATATAGGAACCGCTAAAAATCAACTGGTCAGCCGATAGTTCAATGGTTGCATTGTGTTGGGTACCGAATTTCACCGGCTCGAATTCATCTTCCCCTGCATCCGGGTCGAAAAATTTAGCCGGGATCAATGTCGTGGCAATGCTGAGATTGTTCCGGTAAGAAACCTTGGCACGAATCTGGGGCAACCCCGTGGTGGTGGTTTCCCAGATTTTTTTCCTGGCCATACCTACATCCACTCGAGCGTTTTGGGTGGCTGTACTATGCTTTACCGCGTAGTCCTGCACCTCTTTCAACGATAACTGCAGAATACTTGCTTTCTCTTCTGCCGCAATCGCAATACCCTGGCTCAACAAAGCAACAGTAACAATCACAAGTAAAATAGCTCTTACGCCCATCATTTTTCCTTTTTTCAACTGCCAATTGCAGTGTATACGTATTTTTTATAAAAACGTTTTACTTAAGTTTTACTTAAGCCCCTGGGGAAAAAACGACCTCTGGGAATCCCCAATTATATAACTAAAACAGAACTATTTCAAGTGAAAAATTTCATCTTTAACAAATATTCATAAAAAACGAACCCGAAATGAACAATCAGGCGTCCAGGCTGATAAAAATACGCAAGATGTACCAGAAAAGGAGCATAAATTACCACTCACCCATTGCTTTTACTTATCATTTTTGCTAAGTAAGTGCAATAACATGGGATAATCCCAATAACAACGATCAATTTCGGGTATTTGTAGATATTCTATATTTTATTTCGCGGCTCCGAATTCAATATCTGATTCAGGAACAGAGGACGGGGTTTCGGAACCTCTCTTTTTCTCTATTTCCTTCTCTTTCAATTTGCCAAGGAAATCCGGGAGTTCCACACCGGCCATGGAAGCAATCTCCTGCATGGGCGGGATCGATTTGATCATGTTGGCAACAAAATTCGCAGTGGAAGAACTTCTGCCATCGCCTCCGCCGGAATCCCAGACCGTAATTTTGTCGATTTTCAGGTTCTGGATGGCTTTGACCTGGTGTTCCACCAATTCCTCGATCTTTTCGATCATCAACAGGGTTGCCGCAGCTTTAGAATCACCGTCGCAGCTGTTCACCAGTGCTTCATAACCGGCGGCTTTACTATCCAGCAATTTCTTAATACCCTCGGCTTCAGCCTGATACTTAAACAATATACCGTCCGCCTCACCTTTGGCTATTCTTCGTACCCGTTCTGCTTCGGCTTCGGCTGCGATTTCGACTTTTTTCTTATCAATTTCTTTAACTACTACTTCTTCAGCATTCAACCGCTGTTGTTCCGCTAAATACTGGGCCTTCTGGATTTCCGCTTCTGCCATCCGGCCAGCCACTTCGGCTTCCTGTTTGGCATGCGCCTGTTTCACCGCCAGTTTGGCATTGAAATCCGCGATGTTGGCCTTGGAAATGTTCTCTCCTTTAACCGCATCAGCTTCCTGGCCCTGGACAAATATACGTTGATCCGCTTCAGCTTTTTTCTTTCCCTTCAATGTTTCCGCGATGTTAACCGCAACACCCACTTCTTTATCCCGGTCGGCCTGGGCTTCACCGACTACTGCCGCCGACTCTTGCTGCCGCACATATATACGCTGGTCTGCTTCGGCTTTTTTCTTTCCTTTTTCCGCTGCTGCATAGTTTTCCGCCACGCGGATATCCCGTTCGCGGTCGGCTTCGGACTTACCAATGGAGCCCAATTTCTCCTGGTCCGCCACATCGATCTTGGCTTTGTTGATGGCCTCGGCAGCCGCTTTCTTACCGATGCTTTCGATATAATCGGATTCATCGGTAATGTCGGTGATATTGACGTTAATCAGGTACAGCCCGATTTTGTTCAATTCAGGTTCCACATTCTTGCGGATGGCTTCGAGAAAACTTTCACGGTCCTGGTTGATCTGCTCGATAGTTAAGGATGCAACCGTTAACCTCAATTGACCGAATATAATTTCCTTGGCCATGGCTTCGATTTGCTGCGGCCTTAATCCCAACAAACGCACGGCAGCATTACTCATAATGGCGAGTTCCGTGCTGACACCCACCGTAAATGTGCTGGGTACGTTGATCCGGATATTTTGCTGCGAAAGCGCATTCCTCAAATCGATATTTATCGTTAATGGTGTTAAGCTTAAGTATTGGTAATCCTGGATCAACGGCCATATGAACGCACCGCCGCCGTGCATGGTTCGACTGGACCTCCCCTTCTGGACCTTTCCATAAATAACCAGGATCTTGTCCGATGGACAGCGCCGGTAACGAGACGAAACAAATACCAGTGTAAAAAATATCAAGATAGCTAACGCTCCAATCACATATAACCAATAATTTGCCATAATATTCTCCTCCTTTATATTTTATATTCTTTAACCTTTTTTATACGTTACTAACAACAAGGGTACTTCCTCCCACGATATCCACCACAACGACCCGTTCCCCGGTTTTGATTTCGGTTTTGTCTTTAGAAACGGCGGACAATTCCCTGAGGGTGTCCTGGACATTGATCTGGACGATTCCTTTGCCGGTGGGGGGTATGGTGAGGTAGACGGTCCCTTCCTTTCCCAGGGCATTCCAGATATCCAGTGTGCCTTCCGACTGCAGCCGCCCCATACTGCTAAAGATTTTACCGATAATCCAGACGGAAAAACCACCGCCGATAACGGCCCCAAAGATAGATAATGTCGGCCCGAATCCACTTTGCCGGGATAATGCCAGCCCTACCAGGCCGAACATCATAAAAAAAGCAGTGATTCCTTGCAAAGAGATCGCTTTAAAGCTGGTGTCCGAATCCGCATGATCACTGTCAATTCCTTCACCATGCCCTCCGACATCGCCATGTCCACCGACATCGCCGTGCCCTCCGACATCGCCATCAAAATGCCCGCCGGCACCCCCGTCCATATCGCCGTGGTGACCGCCGATAAACATGAGTATCAAACGAATAACAAACAGCACCCCGCCAAGAACGGCACAAATGAAAAAAACTTTCTCGATCGGTTTTAAACTTTCAAAAAATCCACCCATTTGTAATACTCCTTATCGCTATACACCATCACTTGTTATTTTCTTTAAATGTACATGTCTTTTTTAGCATATTAACAATAATATGTCAATCCGTATTTTCCACACTTTTGCATTTTAAAGGAAATTATGTTAAATTATTTTAGCCGTGAGTTTGAGGTTCGGAATTCGGAATCGGAAAAAAGGCAGTCATATGAATGATAAAGGTAAAACATTGGATGCAGTAAAGCTTTCAGCGCAATTGCTTGAAACCATAAAAAAGTATCGACGCCTGTTGATCTATATCAAGGGCTCGCCTGACCCGGATGCCATTGCCGCCTCTTATGCGCTTAAACTACTGTGTGAAGCCCAGGGGGCCGATGCGCTCATTGCTTGCCCCCAGGAGCCGTCCCTACCCCAGAACATCAGGATGATCAAAGACCTTCACCTGCCCATCCGGTTTAAACCGGTGGAGGACTGTAAAAAACACTGGGATGCCTATGCTGTGCTGGATCATCAATCGGTTTTCGTGGAAGGGGTTACCGGTGTAATCCCCTGTGCGATTCACATCGACCACCATGAGCAGGTAAAGGAAGAAATTCCCGTGGATTTGCGGATTCTTATTGAGGAGGCGGGTTCTGTGAGTACGATTATGATTTTCCTGGCAGAGGCATTGGGTATAAATTTTAACCAGAACCACTGGCGCCATGCAGCCACAGCGTTTTATTACGGCATCCAAACCGATACCGACGATTTCCAGCACGCCGTGCCCCTGGATCACAAGGCGCTTGAGATTATCTCCCTTTATGTGGACAAAACCCTTCTGAATCGCATTTCAACCCTTCCCTTTACTAAAGAGGCCATGAGCTTTTTCAATCAAGCCCTCAAAAATCAAATTTTGTATAAAGATTGGTTGATTTCCGGTATTGGATTTATTGAGCAAAAACACCGGGATACCATGGGACTTATCGGGGATTTTCTTTTGAAACGGGAGGACCTCAAGGCAGTGGTGGTATTCGGGATCGTGGAAAAGGACAGCCGGTTAATGTTGGATGCTTTGTTTCGCAGCAAAGATGAAGATTTGAATTTGAATGCGTTGATTAAAAAAATAACTAAAGAAGGGGGAGCGCGGAAATTCAAAGGCGCATTCCAGGTGAACCTGGACTATTTTGCCAATTGCCCGGACAGGGACCTGTTATGGCAAATGGTTTACACCACAACTGTTGAAACGTTGAAAAAGGAGCGAGACGAAGCGCATGCCTTTGAATTGCAAAAACTTTTCGGGACGATTAAGAGGAAAGTCCAGGGAATGTTTCGATAAAAGAGGGAAAAAGGGTATGAATACGAATGATAACAATGATAGAGAAAAAAAGAAAAAAAAGGAACAGGTGAACATCAGGGAGATGACCATCGATGATCTTGCACCTGTTTTTCACCTGGGAGAGAAGTTATTTACACCGGAATCATCGCCCAATTTGTACCGCACCTGGGACGAATACGAAGTGGTTGATGCTTTCCGGGATAATGCGGAATTCTGCCTGGCTGCCGAGTCAGAGGAGGAAGAAATTATCGGTTTTATCCTGGGGACCACCATTGAGAAGAGGCGATCGTCATGGAAATACGGTTATTTGATCTGGTTGGGCGTGGACGAGAAATACCAGGACAAAGGTGTTGCTTCCAGGCTTTTCAACCATTTTCGTAATCTCATGATTACTGAAGGTGTCCGCATGCTCCTGGTGGATACGGAGGCCAATAATTTATCGGCTATCGGATTTTTTGAGAAAATGGGATTTGAAAAACCCAAGAAGCATGTTTATCTTTCGTTGAACCTGGATAGTGAGCGGCCATCCGGCAAAGAATAAGATAATAGTTATGACCGACATGAACAAACCGTTAAAAAAATTATCCACAACCGGTATGGGGGATAATTGGTCGATAAATCCGCAGCGGTTGAAATCGCTTTTAAAGGAACTGATCAATATTTATAGTCCGAATGGTAAGGAGCACGAAATTAGTGCATTTTTATATGATTATTTAAAAAAGCAGGGGCTGCCGGTTATCCGTCAACGGGTAGAAGATGACCGGGAAAATATCCTGGTAATACCTGAAAACAATGACTGTCCCCTGGTTCTACTGGGGCATGTGGATACCATCACGGCACCTGATTTTGAAAATTACCGGTACAGGCAGAAGGGGAGGGACAAAGACAGGATATACGGGCTTGGTGCTGCGGATATGAAAGGTGGCTGTGCTGCAATGATCGAAGCCTATATCGATCAATGGCACAAGGGGCCCCGGCCGTTTCCGGCGGCACTTGCCCTGGTGGTGGGAGAAGAGGAGGAAAGCGATGGCGCTGAGAAATTTCTGGGTCAATACCGTTTCCCTTATGCCATTGTGGGGGAGCCCACCGATCTTCATCCCTGTTTTAGTCATTACGGGTACATCGAGGCCAATATAAGCACCAGGGGGAGAAGAATGCACGCTTCCCTGGCTTCTTCTGCGGTTAATGCCATTGAAGTGATGCTGCAGTTACTGTTAAAAATCATCGATTATCTTCGAGCCAATCGCGAGGAGGTGGTGTATAATCTTCGGGACCTGGCCAGTTCGCAGTCCGGTTTTGTCGTACCGGAATATTGTGAAGCCTGGATCGATTTTCATCTTCCTCCTCATTCCGCTATTGGGGATGTTATTTACGAATTGGAGGAGTTGTTTTCTGCCGAGTCTGAGAAAAAGCCGGGTACGGATGCTTCCCTTGAATTTACATATATTCATGCCGGGTATGAGCTTCCGGAGAAAGGGGAGTTGTATGAGAGTTTGAAGGCCATTTATAAATCTTGTTCATTGGATTTTGAGCCGCGGAGTTTTCGCAGTCATTCCGATGCCAATTTGTTATGGGAGGCGGGGGTGCGTCCTATTCTTTTGGGGCCGGGTCAACTGGAGCATGCGCACATGCCTGACGAATCTGTTTCGTTTCGCCAGGTATTAACGGCAGCGGAAATTTACAGCCAGGTAATCCGGTCATTATAGAAAAAGGCAGCAGGCAAAAAGATTGTATTTTTTTTACCACGAAGCCACGAAGGGCACGAAGGAACACGAAGAAAAGATAGAAATTAGAACTTAGTTCGCTTCGCTCACAATTGATTGGGGTAATGGGGTATTGGAATAATGCGGGAATGGGAAGGCGTCCTTCGGACAAATAAACGCCTGCGGCGGCAAGACTAATCAAAAGCTTTTGTGGGGGTCTAGGGGGTGGTTTTCTCGAAAAGAGCCCCCTGGCCGTCGGAGACAAATAAAAAGTTCTGATAGAGTTTTATAGGAGTTTCAGGATGGGCAGGCAGAAAATTTTATAATTTTTTTTCGATTTTCTGCCCATCCTGTAGATAAACGTATGGGGTAGTAGATCCGCACGGAGGGCAGCAGTTTTTTTAGAGTGCCCGTGCGGTACGAGAGATTAGCTTTAGTAACAAGCGAAAAAGTATTTCCAGGTTACTCTCCCGGTTCATCCACGTTACCGGTTGATTTTTTCTTGAAAAAATATTATTATTAAGTACGATAAAGGAGCCAGGATTGACAAAAGAAGAAATTTTAAAATTTCTTGAGGAAAAAAAAGCAGAATTCAAAAAGAAGTATCATATAAAAGAAATAGGTCTTTATGGCAGCTATTCGAGGAATGAACAAAATGAGCACAGTGATATCGATATCGTTTATGTACTTGATGACGGCGAAAAATTCGGTTATTTCGAATTCCTGGAATTAGAAGAAATATTATCCCAACAATTCAATAAGAACGTTGAATTGGTTAATTATCAATACATGAATCCCATTATCAAATACAATGCCAAAAAGGAAATCATCTATGTATGATGAAAAAGTTTTAAAAGAAGCCCTTGATTCAAAATATTATACTCACTTAAGCTACCTTAAGGAAAAAGACTCCTGAAAATTACAAATGACAATAATGGAATGTAAGAGTGGGGAGGATAAAAAATGCAAATTCCAAAGGATTTGATCGAGCAAATTGCTAAAGGCCGCGCTGTGGCTTTTATCGGCGCCGGACTTTCTCAAGGCGCAGGACTCCCGGGTTGGCCCCAATTATTGAAACAAATGATGGATTGGGGAGAACAAAACCGCATTGCAATGGATGACCGAAAGGAATTGGAAGAGTATATCGAAAGCGGCGAATTACTGATGGCTGCGGAAGAACTGCGGGAGCGATTGGGAAAAAGCGCATTCCACCAGTTCATGATGGAAGTGTTCCTGGAATCCAAACCCGAACCCACGGCTGCTCATCAATTACTGCCTAAAATCCCCTTCTCTGCCGTGTTGACCACCAATTATGACAAACTGCTTGAAGCAGTCTATGTAGATCCCTCTATTCCCAGCTTTACCCATTTGGATCACGCGGAATTATCCAAGGCTCTGTGGAGCGGTGAGTTTTACCTGTTAAAACTTCACGGGACAATCGACCGCATCGAAAGTGTTGTGCTGGGAACAACAGACTACAGGGAAGTCATGCACAACAACCGGGCCTACCGCCAGTGTTTGAGTACTCTCTTTTCCTCCAAAACCGTGCTTTTTATCGGTTTCGGGTTGACCGACCGAGACCTAAATCTTCTCCTGGATGAATTGAGGAGCATATTTCACGACTATACTGGCACCCATTACGCATTAATGAATACCGCGGATGTAAAGCCCATTAAACAAAAACGGTTCGAAAAGGATTATAATATAAAGATTCTGCCTTACACCCCATCAGCACCGCATCATCCTGAAGTGGAGGTATTTTTAAAGGAATTGGCAAAAGAGGTAAATAAAATCAAGAAAGAATCAACCATGGTCGGAGAGCCGCAGGTTTCGCCGGTGGGGAGACTTTCACAGGAGGTTAAGTCCTGGCTGCAAGCCCTCAAGTATGACGTTACGGAACCCAAACAACAAGATGATCGAATTATGGAAATGGAAGCGGTGCTGGACCAGGGAACAGTAAAACAGCGGGTATTGGTGCGCTGCATCGGTGACGAAATCAAGGCCAGCGACGTGGGGGCATTGGATGAAGTGTTAACACGTAACATGCCGCAGGGATGGTTGATTGCAGATAAGCGTATCTCTAAACTGGCAAAGGAACGGGCAGCAGGAGATGAAGCGTACCGATTGTTTACCCTTGCGGAATTCCTGGAAACCATGGTATGGAAGAATTATTTTAATGAACTCGAAATACTTGTAAAAAATAATAAAATCCATGAACGGTACGTGGACCTGGCCTGTTTTCGCCAGGAAATGGACGAAAAGGGAGAAGAAGTGGGGCGTGATAAACACCCAAACCTTGATAATTATATCGATTCCTGGTTGAACGAACGTAGTAAGGTGCATTTTTCTTTGCTGGGAGAATTCGGGTCAGGTAAAACCTGGTTTTGCCGTCACTACGCCTATCGTCAATTGGAACGCTACAAAAAAGATCCGGTGAACCAGCGGCTGCCGCTGCTGATTACGCTTCGGGATTTCACTAAAGCATTGACCGCTGAACAATTGGTCAATGACGCCCTCCTGGTGAAATACAAGCTGCCGTTAATGGGAAATGCTTATGAAGTATTTAAGGATATGAACCGGCAGGGCAAATTGTTGTTGATCCTGGATGGTTTTGATGAAATGGCGCGCAAGGTGGATTACCAGACCGTGGTGGACAACTTCTGGGAGTTGGCAGATAATCTAGCGGATGACAACAGCAAAGTACTTCTAACCAGCCACACCGAGTATTTCCGTTGGGCCAAAGAATCAGAGAAAATATTTGACGGAAAAGAAAAGGGACGGGCAACGATTCGGTTATCCCCTCCCCGGTTTGAGGTGTTTCACCTGGAGCCATTTAATGATGATCAAATCCGGCAGGTGATTGTCAATTGCCTGGGGAAGGAAAAAGGGGAAGAAACAGCCGCACGTATCCTGGAAAATCACACCCTGGCGGAAATGGCACGAAAACCGGTGTTGATTGAATTGCTGCTGGCAGCCATGGAAGATGTAAACCCGGAAATCCTGGAAAACCAGGCCCTGGTATATCTCTACGCCACCAACAAATTACTCCTGCGAAATATAGATACAAAGCGCACATTTACCTCCACTGCGGATAAGCTCTATTTCCTTTGCGAGTTTGCATGGGAGATGATCTCCTGCCAGGAGTTGAAGATCCATTACAAAGACATTCCTTTGCGCATACAAACGTATTTTGGTGATAAGGTAAAAGATTCTCACCTGTTGGATCACTGGGATTTTGATTTACGGAGTCAAACTCTCTTACACCGCGATGCAGCCGGGAATTATGAATTTGCACATAAAAGTCTGGCTGAATATTTTGTAGCTTTCAAGTTTGCCGCGGAACTGGATTGTCTGGCCACGGAGTTCAAGGAAACTTATAAAGAGGAAAATGGGCAAAACTGCCAAATTCCCATCGAAGTAAAGGAAATGGAAGCATTGGCAAAAACTTTTGGTGCCATGTCAATCTATAACGAACGTCTGGATGCAGTGATAAGACTGCTAGGAGGAATGCTGGCAAAAGATGCGGAAGACCGTTTGTGGAAGGTGCTCCATGAAACAAGGGGAAAAACATTAGAACAGGTGCAATATGTTGGGGGAAATGTTACCAGCATTCTTTACCGTTGGTTGAACGTCTCATTTAAAGGCGGCCAATTACCACAGGTGGTTTTGAAAGGTAACTGTTTTAAAAGAAAATATGAAAGTGGAAGTATTGATCTTGCTGGCATTAGTTTTAGAAATTCCATATTACATCAACTGATATTAGGAGAATGTAACCTTGAAAAAGTCGACATGAGGGATGCAGATATAAAAGATATTGAATTAACTCAACCTAAAATTTATTCACTGATATGGCTTGATTATAATAATCTCCTTGTTGGTGGCTTTTCGGAAGGTAATGTTAGAAGTTGGGACACCCAGACATGGCAAGAGTCCATAATATTCACTGGTCTTGAATGGGAAATATGTTCCATTGTTTCATTTAAAGATGCACGAAAAATTGTTTTTGGAGACCGCGGCAATACAGCCATACTATGGAACCTGGAATCTGCCAATCAAATTCAGCATTTTAAAAATAGTCACACAGGTAGGCATCAGATGGCAATCAGTTTAGATGGGGAAATATTAGCAATTGCGGACAATGATCAAGTAATCAAACTCTTTGATATTTCATCTGGAAAAGTGTTAAAAACATTCGCCGGGACAACTTATTTCTACGGTGTTTCTTTTAATCATGATGGAACTAAACTGATTGGTGGAGACGAAAAGGGATATGTCACCATATGGGATGTAGAAAATGGAAGGGAAGTAAAAAAATGGAACAGCGAGTTGGAGACAGTATTTAAAATCTGTCACAGCCGGAATCAATCCTGCTTTTTGGCTACTGGAAGCATAACAAGAGATAAAAATATAGCACACTGTTGGGATAGTGAAACAGGAAAATCAGTCTTTTCTTTTCATTATGAATTCAGTCTTTCAATAAGCTACAATCATAAAGAAGACAGGTTTGCTGTGGGAGATACTAATAACCTGATTAAATTATTTGACGCGAAATCAGGGGAACTAATTCATGAGATTAAGGTTGGAACCGGGACAGATGCACTTGCCTTCAGCCCGGATGACCGTTTCCTGGCAAGTGGACATGATGATAGCACTCTTCGCATCTGGAATGTGGATGAAAACAGCCCTGATTTTGGCAAGTGTGTTAAAATCATCGATGTCAAAACCAATTGCAGAGGTATGCAGATTGCCGGAGCTAAAGGATTGGAACAAAAGATGGAGTGGCGAAAGAATGGAAAACCTTACCAAGGCACACTCCTGGAGTACTTCGCGGAATGCGGGGCGGTGTTGGACGAGGAGCAGAAGAAGCTATTGAAAAAGATAAAGAAGTTGAGAAGTTGAGAGGTTGAGAGGTTGGGAGGTTGAGCACAAAACTAGCTTGTTCACTTCTTATTAATCGTTTTTCGAGGCAAAAAAATCATTGGGAGCACTTCCCAATCGTTTCTCGAAGCCAAAAAATCATTGGGAGCACTTCCCAATCATTTTTCGAAGTAAAAAAATCATTGGGAGCACTTCCCAATCGTTTTTCGAGACAAAAAAATCATTGGGAGCGCCTCCCAATCGTTTTTCGAAGTAAAAAAATCATTGGGAGCACCTCCCAATCATTTTTCAAGGTAAAAAAATGATACGGACACACATTTTGAAAAAAAAATTACTTTGCCTGGCAATAAAAACTTCGAGCGGAAAAGATAAAGAAGTTGAGGGGGTGATAGAATTGCAGGACGACGTGAATGGTTTTTATAGACAAAAAGTTGCGAACATATCATTCCTTATTGGGGCTTGAAAAATTGTATTTCGTCTCCCTCAATCCGTCAACAGTAAACAAAAATTTTTTTTCGCTGAAAAGAATAAGAAAAAAAATTTTTGCGGGCTTCGCCCGCTGTTGACTGATTGAGTGAGCCAAAATCTTTCCCAGTTAAGCCCCAAAAAGGAAAAAAATATTTGAGCATCAAATATTTTTGCCTATTAAGATTCTTGATAGTTCTCTTTCTGCCTGTCACTAAATAAAATCTCCCATGCCTTTGCTAAATAAGCGATAATCTCTTTAATTGTTTTCGGTTCAATAATAAGATGATCGTCCGGGTTTTCCACGGGATGCAAATGCCATCCTCGAATAGAATCAAAATCTATCCCCCATTTTCTTTTTTCTTCTTCGATTAGTGCAAAAGCAGTGGTTTCGGTGCTGGCATTGAAGTAGACCTGGAGAAAAAAATTGTTTTCCAGTAAGACTCTTCCTTTGATAACAAATACTTCTGTATTAAGATCGACGTTTTTAACAAAGTGGAGGCGGGATAATTCTTCCAGTAATTGATGGAGGAACCGGTCTACATCCATTGGCTTTTGATGCTGTCATAATGCTTTTTTAAAGTTTCTGCTTCTTCCCACTGCCAAAAGTCATTCTCGACGCTGTAAGAATGAGAATCTTCTTTTAATTTATTTTCCTGTATATTTTTTTTAAATTCCTCGAAAGTTGAGTCCCATTTTTTTTGAAAACCTTTGATGGTCAAGTCCAGTTTATTTAATTTAAGGTCCAGAAATTCTGTAAATACCTTGTTAAAGGCATCGTTGATATCTCTGGCCAGTGTTGCTTTCACCAGGGCTTCGCTTAATTTGGCTGACATAACCGGCATTTCAGATACCTCCTAATTACTGTTTTTCCAGGATTTTTTTATCATGCATTTATTATAAAACCAATCGACAGTAATTTCAACTCCAGGGAAAAATTACTTTGCCTGGCAATAAAAACTTCCATACAATAATTGAAACTATTACTTCAGATGTTGGAGAAATTACCTCAGAAGTTGGGGGAATTCCCTCAACGGTTGGGGTAATTGTATATGGAGCAAAGTCATCTGTATATGGAGCAGAGCCAACTGTATATGGAGCAAAGTCAACTGCATATGGAGCAAAGCCATCTGTATTTGGAGCAGAGTTAACTGTATATGGAGCAAAATCACTTGCATTTGGAGCAAAGCCAACTGTATATGGAGCAGAATCATTTGTATATGGAGCAAAAACAACTGCATATGGAGCGAGATTGTCCGGATTTGGAGCAAAAACTCTTGCATTTAGAGCAGAGTTAGGTGTATAATAATACCTGGTAAAACCAGCAGTTGCTAGCACCAGCGCCAGCCTCAAGCTCCAGCAGTTGTTAGCTCCAGCGCCAGCCTCAAGCTCCAGCTTTTAGCTTTAGCTGGTGCTTGCGACTTGTGGCTGGAGCTTTTCTTTTAAAAGGAGCCTGAAATGAACAGAGCACAGATAGTAAAAGAAACCGGTTTAAGGTTAAGGACTATACGAAAGTCACTAAAGTATACCCAGGAAAAAATGGGTTCATACCTGGGAGTGGCACGGCCCAGTTATGATAAGTACGAGCGCGGGGAAGTTTTTCCCGGTCCCAAAGCGCTGACCGTGCTGTCAAATACGTTTAAGGTGTCCCTGGATTGGCTGATTGCCAATAAAGGATCGATGCGTTATAGCGTAAAAGTGGAGCCGGAGGAACTGGAAGAAAACGCGCTACAGCCGGAAGAGATAGCCCAGCCGCAGGAAAAAACCGGACCGGATGTTGTATCGGCAGATGTGAAAGAGCTGCTGGCACACATGGAACGCATTCCCCTGCTGCGTTATGAGATTTTGACTATGTTTCATAAATTTAAACTGAAAAATAAAGACCTGGTGGAATCGTCCATGAAAGACATGGATATGGATACAGATGTGGATAAGGAAAGATAAAAAGAACCAGGAGAAAAAACTCCTGGTAATAATGGAATGATGGGTAATAACCTGATCTATTGATCCTTTTTTTCCAAGGAAGGCAGCCATACCTCAATTTTACCACGAGATACATTTTTATATCTTCCACCAATATTTAACAGTTTAATATCTTGAATCTTGTATGAGCCTTTCAGTCTTTTTAGGATTAATCCTTTTATGAAAATTGCATGAATTTCATCCTCTTCATAGTAAAAACGTATATCTCCTTCCGTTTTTTGTGTCACTTTTTCTATGCCTTCTGCTTTGTATCCTGCCTTACTTATTTCGTCAGATATAGATTCTAGGGTAGACTTATCTTTTGGATCCTTATAATGTAAGAATACTCTTATTTTATTTGCAGAGACACGAGCGAGTGTTTGCATCCCATCCCGCCATGTCTTCTTTCCTTTTTCTGTGTCTACGGTTTCTTTTAACTTTATAAATAAAGGACCTGTAATCTCTTCCGGGAAAGTTGCCAGCATTATATCACGCATACGATTCGCATCAACTTCATTATTCGAAAATATTTTACCCCAATTATTTGAAACATATTCTACAGTTTTTAGCTTCCATTCGCGTTCTATATGCAATCTATTCAACTCCATTTCCTTATCCTTATTAACGGTGGCAATGTAAACCTGAGCAGCAGAAACGATTAATGCAGCCACGGAAATAAGAGCCGTTATTATGGTGCCCAAATGCTTACTAGTAAATCTTTTCTCAGCTTTAATTTTTTCTCTTTCTACATCCAATCGCAGACGTTCGAGTTCTAATTTTTCTTTCTCAATATCATTCTTTGTTCCCATTTCATTAAGCCTCCCTAAATTCAATTTTTTTTAATTAGCAATGATAAACCTCGTCTGGTGAATTTATTAATGAATTTCCAATGCCTAACATAACTTCAAATCTCATTGCAAGACAATCGTAGCACTTTATAATCTGAAAGTCAACAAAATAATGAAACTTCGTGTACCTTCGTGTACCTTCGTGGCTCCCTAGCTTAATCATCATGTAAACCTTCCAAGGCATCGTAAATGGATTCGATTTCCGACTCGTCCGGCTTCTCCCTTTCATCCACCACCCAGGAAAGAGTTAAATCACTGAAGGTTTTTTCAGTTTCCCCTTTTTTGACACAGTGCTTAATAATTTCCAACAAATTGGCTTTATAAGTATTCACCAGGCGCTCAATCGTTTGTGGTTCATATTGGTACCGGTTATAGGTAAAAGAAAGCTCCAGTCTCATACCTATAACCTCTCCATCGATATCAATGAGAGAAGAAGAGATGCGGTCCGGGCTGATTGTATCCCCGGTTTCCATGCCGGATACTTCTAAAAGGTCTGCTTCCACTCCATTCACACCTTCGAACTGCCCCAGGTAATTGAAACGGATTTGCGGTGCGCATTGGAATTTGACTCCCTGCTTCTTCCCTTGCGGCGTCAAATACTTCAAGATGCCCCAACCAATACCTTTGGCAGGAACAGCCCGTAAGGTCTCTTTCACGGTTTTGATGTCCCGTGAAATAGTAGAGGAAGAGGTTGAAGTTATAGGCAGAATCACGGGGTACAGAGAGGTAAACCAGCCCACAGTACGGCTGACATCTACATCTTCCTTTTCCCCCAGCTTTTCCCTGCCGTGGCCTTCCAGTTCCACTGCCACTTTTTCGATTCCTGCCCATTGATGAACGGCACGGCCAAGAGCAGTTAACAAGATATCGTTGACTTCTGTATTGTAAGCACGGTTAACCTCTTTCAACAGCTTACCTGTTTCTATTTCATTCAACTCCAGGGTGACGGTTTCACTATATTTCAGCTTAAGCCTTTTTGGTTCCACGTCGTGGTCCCTGGGCAGCGGTTTGATCTCTGTCTCCTCTATTCTCTGCCAGTATTCCAGTTCTGCCAACAAACCAGGACATTGGCAATATTTCATCAACTTCTCAGCCCAATACTTAAAAGCATCGGTTTTTGCCGGAAAGCGGATTTCTTCATTGTTCAGATAGGAGCTGTACCCAGCGGCAAAGTCTTCCCCCAGGATCCTCCAGGAAACCCCATCTATCACCAGGTGGTGAATGATAATGATCAAATGATCCCCTTCAGCAGTTTTAAACAATCCCAGTTTTACCAATGGACCGTTGGTTAAATCCATGCTGCGTTGAAGCCGATTGATCTCCTGTTCCATCCTATCTTCCACTTCTTTTTCATCAAAGGAGTTCAAATCCACAACGTTCATGTCAAATAAAGGTTGGGAAACACCGCGGTTGAACTGGATGATGCGGCTCCCTTGTTTTTTAAATACCATGCGCAAAGCATCATGATGAATAGTAATCCTGGTAAATACTTCAGCCACAGCAGTCTCATCAAAGCCATCACTGCTGTAAAGCATCACTACCTGGTTAAAATGCCGGATTGTATCGCGGTTTATATCCAGCCCCTTTCCTTCATGCGAATCAAGAAAAAACCACTGCTGGATAGGAGTCAACGGCACTTCCCCTTCCGCTGCCCCTTGAAAAACAGTACGCTTCACCGGCTGGATACATTGGGCCAGGTCTTTTAATACAGGATTTGAGAATACATCGGTAACTTCCAGTTTCAAGTCCATGCCGCGTAATCGCGCGGATAGTTGGATCGCTTTAATGGAATCTCCACCAATATGAAAAAAATTATCTCCGCGTCTAACCTGATGAATGGGTAGGATTTCCAACACACAGTTGACCAGTTGCTCCTCCACCGGGTTCCGTGGATATTGATCAGATATGGTTTCATCCCTGTCCACTGGCATTTGCTGCGGTTCGGGCAATGCGTTTCGGTTTATTTTGTGACCGGGTGTTAACGGGAATTTCTCCATAAATACAAAATAAGAAGGTATCATATAAACAGGCAGTGTATGAGATAGATGCTCTTTTAACTCTTCTGTCAATGGAGCCGTTTTTTCAACCGCCTCTACAGTAATAACATAAGCACACAGATATCTATCGCCGTTCTCATCTTCCTTGGACAATACCACGGTCTCTTGTACTACCTGATGAGCCAACAAATGATTCTCTATTTCTCCTAATTCGATGCGAAATCCCCTGATTTTAACCTGTTGATCGATTCGACCCAAAAATTCAATATTTCCATCCACCAACCAACGAGCCAGGTCACCGGTCCGGTATAGCTTTTGCCTTCGGCGACCATGGGGGCTCTTTTTATAAAAACCGCCCCCCTGGACCCCCCGCAAAAATTTTTTATTTTTTTTCTCATCCTGGTAATCCTGAAAATCCCATAAATCCTGGTCAAACTTCTCTGCGGTTAATTCCGGATTGTTTAAATAACCATAAGCCACCCCTTTGCCACCAATGCCTATCTCACCGGGAATTCCTAGAGGCAGCAGGCGAAAACTCCTGTCCACCACATAAAGGGTCATATTGGGCATGGGCTTACCAATGGGTACATTACCAAACTTCGGCAGGTTTTCCAGAGGTTCTTCATAATAACTGGTGTCAATAGTGGCTTCTGTTACACCATAACTGTTGATAATCCGCATTTTATCCCCGAAACGGGAAAGAAGCCGCTTAAAATCATCCGTTTTACAACTGTCAGAACCAAGAATTAACAATTGGAAATGGTCTGGGGATAAACGGTTTTCATAGACGTAATCCATAAAAGGAAGAATTAACGACGGAGTGGATTCAAAAAGGGTAATGCGAAAGTTGCAAATCCATCGATAAAGAACAGGAGGATTTGCCTTGACCTCATCCGGGCAAATCACCAACTTACCCCCGGTAGTTAAAGCCCTGGCCAGGTCCCCGGCAAAAACATCAAAGGAGAATCCTGCCATTTGCAGCAGGTTGACCTCCATCTCTTTAAGGTTGTATTCCTTTTGCCACGCAAAGGTAGCATTGACCCACTGCTTGTGACCCACTGCCACACCCTTGGATTTGCCTGTAGTACCAGAAGTATAGATAAGGTAGCATAGGTGAGTCGGGTGAGTAAGGTGAGTAACCACCTCAGTTCCCTCACTTACCTTACTCACCTCACTCAACTCACTCAACAAAATCTTTGTTCCACTATCAACCAGCATGTAATGGATTCGCTCTTCAGGGAGAGACGAATCAATAGGTAAATAAGCACCGCCAGCTTTTAACACCCCCAGAACCGCAATAATCATATCTGGAGAACGGTCCATCATTATACCTACAATGGAATTGATTGTCACTCCCTTCTGCTGTAAACAACAAGCCAATTGATTGGATTTTTTGTTTAATTCATGGTATGTTAATTCTACGTCATGGAAAGGCACAACATGTTGTGCCTCTACAATCTGCTCTACGCTCTCTGCTCTATGCTCTACACCAACTACAGCAACGCTGTCCGGCGTCCTGGCTGCCTGTTCTTCAAACAATTGGTGAAAGGTTTTATCCGTGGAAAAATCTTCCTGCGTATTATTAAATTCCTTCAATAACTGGCGCTTTTCATCCTTGCTGATTATCTCAATCTCAGATAATCGTATGTCCGGTTGGGCATTCACAGTCTCCAATATCCGTAAAAAATAATCGGCCAATCTCTCCATTCGGGAACGGCTAAATATATCTACAGAGTATTCAAAGGTAAAACGAATATCTTTTTTAATTTCCGCGGCTTCCAGGGTGAGGTCCAGGTCTGCCAGCCTCAAATCATATTCCAGCGGTTTCCATATCAATTTTCCCGGGACTGCTTCAATCCCAGGAGATGGAAAGGGAGAAATCGGTCCATAGTAGTTCTGCATAATAAAAAGGGTATTAAAAAGACGATTACGACGGAAAAATTGTGCGGTTGTTTTCGAAGAGGTCTTCCTCAATAATTCCTCAATGGGATAGGACTGACACCTGAAGGCCTCCAGTACGTTTTCTCGAACGTTCGCCAGGAAGGTTTTAAAAGTAAGTTGACCCCGGGGTTGATTTCGCAGGGCCAGTGTATTGATAAATACGCCAATAATGGGTTCAAGAGCCACATGTCCACGGTCGGCGGCAATGGTCCCCACCACCACGTCTTCCTGGCCGGTGCAGCAGTACAGCAGCGTATAATAAGACGCCAGCAATACCATATATAGTGTGACGTCATGGTTATCTGCCAGCAGCTTTATTCGTCCCGTTAACTCTTGCCCGGCAAAAAATTTCACCTGATCTTTTTCACTTTTTGACGTTCGATCCCCAGATACGGCAGCAGAATAAGGATAATCATTATCAGTAGGCATATTCAATGCCGGTACCTCATCACTGTAGAGTGCAAGCCAATACGCTTCCTGTTGTTTCATCTCCGCTGTGTGCATGAAACGCTGCTGCCACTGGGAAAAATCCGTGTACTGAATACTCAATTCCGGCAGTTCTTTGCCTTCATAAAGGTCCATCAATTCCTGTATCAGTATTCCCATGGATATTCCATCAGATACGATATGATGGATATCAATCACCAGGATATAATTGTTTTCCGCGACATTTGTCAACCCCACCCGCAGTAGAGGTGCCTTCGATAAATCGAACGGACGACATGGCGGAGTGTCAGATTCCTCAACCTTAAACTCCACCTGATCATGTATCTTCTGCACCGGCTCTCCGTTCACCACATGAAAGGAGATGCGCAAACTATCATGCCGGTGGACTAATCTTCCGAAAGCAGCGGCTAAACGCCTGGTGTCCAGTGGCCCCTCGACAGCCAGAGGTATGGTGATATTATAATCAGTGGTGCTGCTGCTTCCACTTCCTTCTGCCATCTCATGGAATAAATACATCCGCTGCTGCGAGGCTGACAGGGGATAAAACTCCTTGCGTTCAGCAGGTTTTATAAAGTAACGGGATTCCTCCTCAACCTTACTACGAAAGGGAAGACCCTTTAAACGATCAATCTCAGCCGCCATTTCCCGGATCGTTGGTTTTTTAAACACCAGGCCCGGTTCCACGTCCTCGTAAAGGTGAAACTCACGGGATACCGCAGCAGCTATGACATAGGCATTTAATGAATTTCCCCCCCGCTCAAAAAAATTATCCGTGACTCCAACGGAATCCCAATGAAGATGTTTCTCAAAAATTTCCCATAATTTTTCCTCGGTGGCGGTGGCAGGAGGGGTAGTCTCTCGATCGCTGACTCTCTCTTCCAATGCCTGATCAACCGCAGCCACCACTTCATCAAACGCACCTTCCAGGAATTTCACCACCAGCTTGTACCGCTGGAACTTACCGCTGGTGGTTTTGGGTAACCGTCTCACCGGTATAACATGGGTAGGTGAGAAACCAACGGTTTTATTGATATGCCTTTTCAATTCCAGGGCCAGGGGGGTAAACGCCTCTACATGCCTCCTGGACACCACAAAAATCACCATCTCATCGCTTCCGGTTGAAGGGTTAAATAAACCGGCAGCAGCGACTTTCCCCGCCTTTATACCTAGAACTTCTTCTGCCACCCGCTCAATATCATGGGGGTAGTAGTTTTGACCATGCACAAATATGATATCTTTGGCCCTGCCAGTGACCACCAGGTTTCCCTTTCGCAAGAAACCCAGGTCACCGGTGTCCAGCCAACCTTCTGCATCAATAACATCAGCTGTGGCTGTTTCATCCCGGTAATAACCGGATGTAACATTGTCCCCTCTCACCTGGATATGACCGATAATATCATCCCCCACCACCACACCACTGTCATCCACAATCCGAATATGGCAATTTTCCACGGCTTTGCCAATTGATGCAAAAGCGACAGCGTGTTTCTCACGTTTATAATCAATATCATTGAGATCGTGAATCTTCTCACCGATTCCCAGGCGGCGTCTGTCCAGTTTTACACCTTGCAAAGGCTCTCCAGGGCTCGACGTTGCCACCGCCAGGGTGGCTTCTGCCAGTCCATAGGCAGGAAACATGATATGAGGCCTGAGTTTCAACGGTGCCAAACACCTGGAAAAATTATGGCACAATTCCACTGATATGGGTTCCGCCCCATTCACCATGAGCCGAAGGGAGGAAAGATCAAGGTCCTTGTTCTCTCCCGGCTTAAAAGATTGGAGAAGATATTTATAACCAAAATTTGGAGAGGACGTAATGGTGATATTGTGTTCCGAAATCTTCCGCACCCACAATCCCGGGTGTCTTACAAAAAGAGAAGGGGGCAAAAGATAGTGATCCCACCCGGCTGCCAGGGGCACCAGGTGAAAACCGATAAGTCCCATGTCATGGGTCAGGGGCATCCAACTAAGATACCTATCGCCTCCCATATCCGCATCCGGCCAACCAAACGCATGAATGATGGCTTTTATATTGGTTAATAGATTTTTATGGGTCAATACCACACCTTTGGGTGCTCCGGTGGAACCAGACGAAAACTGGATATAGGCAATATCTGATTCCAGGGGCGCGGAAATTTCACCCCTCTCTTCCGGCTTCAATTCCCGCCTGCCTAGATCGTCCCCATAATCTTGACGATAATCATCGATATAAATAGTACGAATGCAAATCTCCTTAAATTCATCATCCAGATGACGGCCCCCGGCAAATGCTTCCAACCGATGGATTTCATTTCTCAGGGTAATTAGATGAGGCTGCTTTAAAACGTTCCAGATGTGAAATAGTTTTAAACAATGCTCATCATTGCTGGCAATTGTCACGGGAACCGGGATAATCTTTCCCAGTAAACAGGCCCAGAATATAGTAATAAAATCCTTGTTATCACCCACCTGGAGAACAAGTTCATTTCCCGGGCCCAAACCCTTTTGCTGCAAATAATTTAGTACATGCAGCGCTCTCTCATAAAGTTCCCGATAAGAGAAAAAAGACTCATCAGCAGGAGTAGATACAAAGGTAATACCCTGCGCTGCTGACTGAAAATGCCTTTCTATAATCGCTTCAACCAGTGTCTTATAATTTAGAAAATCCTTTTGGTTTTTCATTCTTTTTTTCTCATTTGGTCAAAACCGTGCTTCTTCCGACCTGCCGGTTTTCTTCCTCAAAATATCTAATAGCCGTGTGCCACGCCACCAGCAAACTGCCTAAACATATAACCGTGGGACCGGGTACCTGCCCTCTAAGTACCCGTCTTACCCGGTTCCATATTTTTCAACTTCAGGGTTGTATGCTTTATACGTATACAGCATACTATATACCGCAAACTACATGGCATACCCTTTAGGCCAGATGACCGGACAAGAATGAGTGGTTGTTTTAGTCCTTTTATTATTATAAGGATGGCAATGGCCAGGGGAGACGATACAAAACCTATGATTATGATGATCCCGGATTGAATTCTCCGGATAAACTAACACACCCCGGTCGCCTGGCATTTCAGTTTTCATTTATTTAGCCTCTTCAAACCTAATTTAAACCCAAAAAGGGCAAATGAACATCATAATCTATTATATCACATCTACATCTTTAAAGACACCCTTCACGCCAATTTCTTGCAAATAATTCTACTAATTTTAACTTTCTTTAGGAATTTCCTTTTCGCCCCCCTCGGCGAAGTCAGTGAAGGAATTAATATTTTCCTAACTTTTTAATATTTTTTTTAATTCCAACAGGTTTTTAACTGCTTTTCCTTTGTAATGGTTGTTACCTGAGATAAATATCTTTTTGGCAAGGGCAACTAATTCTTTTATTTTCCGGGCAATTTGATTTAATTCCAGGGCATTGTAATCATAATTGTAACGCGCATCACGACCTTCATCGGCAAACCAGGATTTCCGATTCCTGCCGTGAAGCCTGAAATAGGTAATATCAGGATGCGTCAAGACAGACGTCAATGGCAGATTGAGGGACATCATGGGCTGGTCAATGTTAACCCAGATAAGATGCTTTTCCCTGAAGACCTCAAATAATTCTTCCCGGTTCCAGGTGTTGTGACGAAACTCAATGGCCAGGGGATACTCCTGGAAAATACGGGCCAGAGCCAGGACATATTTTAAATGACCGGTGTTTAATTTGAAAGAATAGGGAAACTGCACCAGCAAACCCGCTAATTTTGACGATAGCTGAAGGGGTTCCAATGCCATTTTGAAATCAGAGACATCCTGCCTGGATACCTTACGCTGGTGAGTAAACTGCTGGTACATCTTGATCCAAAAAGTAAAATCCGGGAGAGCCTCGGTCTTCCTAACCCAACCACTGGTTAATTTTACAGGGGGAATGCGATAAAAACTGGTGTTCACTTCTACGAAATCAAAACTCCGGGAAAGGAAGTCAAGGTGATTAAACGTCCGGGGTTTTTTCCCAGGATAAACGGTTCCCTCCCAATCCCTATAACTCCACCCGGCAGGACCGAAAAGGTAAGCTGCTTCACTCATGGTAAAACCTTTTTAACCAGCCGCTTTTGCAATGTAAGCATTTCTCCGCTATCATTTTCTGCTTCGTGGTCGTACCCGGCAAGATGCAAAAGGCCGTGAATCATAAGGATTAATAATTCTTCTTCCAGGGATATGTGATTCTCCTTGGCCTGCTCTTCTGCGATGGGATAACACACAAATATATCCCCCAGGTAAAAGCCATCCGGCAGTTCCTCGTTAAAGGTAAAGCTTAACACGTCTGTAGGATAATCTCTCTGGAGAAAATCTCGATTCAACTGCTGTGATTCATCCTTATCTCCCACCTTGATGACTATGTTCCCGTTGATGTTTAACTCATTCGTAATTTTTTGAAGTATATCTATATAAAACGCGTGATCCAGGTGGTAATCGTCACTCATCATTTCAATCATATTCTTATTTCTCAAGAAACCGTTTTGAGACGGTCTGTGGTTGACCGTGCTGCCCGCCCACCCGGTTGTGCCTGTTGGTCAGTGGTCTCCTTTTCCTTTTTTTCTTTGAAATCGAATCCTGGGTATGATATCCGCATGTGATAAATGGAAGAGAGTTTTTTCAAGAAACTGTTGGCAATAGCATTCAGGGCCTTGAAGGTTAACCCTTCACACTCCTCGAATTGCCCCTCTTCAATATTGGCATCGATGATTTTCTGGATGACATTCTTAATTTCTTCATCAGTAGGTGCTGACAGGCTTTTGGAAGCAGCCTCCACCTGGTCTGCCAGCATAATGATGGCATTTTCGATATTCTTGGGTTTTTCTCCCTGGTAGCGAAACACATTATCGTCAAATCCATCACTGGCAATGGATGACATTTCCCGGGCTTTGTCGAAGAAGTAATGGACTCGTTTTGTTCCATGATGCTGAATGATGGAAGACTTAATCATTGGGGGGAGTTTTAATTTTTCAGCTCGTTCCATGCCGTCTGAGATGTGAGAGGTAATATTTTTAGCGCTGTCCCGGGGAGGGAGCTTGGGGTGGGGATTTTGGTAAATGGTATGATTCTCTGTAAAAAAATGAGGATTATCGATTTTTCCAATGTCATGATAAAGGGCCATGGCCCGCTGCAGCAGCGGGGAAAGTCCCAGGTCCTGCGCAGCCGCTTCTGACAATGAGGACACCATCTGGGAATGATGGTACGTTCCCGGGGCTTTCTCCAGCATCTCCCTGAATATCGGCAGATTCAAGTTAGTCAACTCGATCAGCTTTAATTCCGTTACCAGGTTAAAAAACACCTCCCATATAGGGATAATAAAATTGGCCAGGATAGGCGATATCAACGCTGAAAAAATACCCATTAGCACACTCACAGAAAGATGCATCAGGGTGAAATCAGACTGGGTTAAGTGGAAAAGAGATATGGTGATCAAATTGACCGGCAGCAGCCACAATACCGCCGCTTTTATAGTGGGAGAACGTTTGATCCGCTCATAATATTCAATACCATAACTGACTGCCAGGTTCCCCAGAAGCACGTACAAAAAAATGTTAAAGTCCCAACCGCAGACAATGCCTCCCACAAGAGCATTGGCAAATGAAAAAATAACAGCACTTTGGAGATTAAAGATAAAGGCAATAACCAGTACACCGAATCCAAAGGGAATAGCATAAAATATACTGTAGATATCATATTGAATATCCAGGGTAATGTTGCTTAATATGAGTGGGAATAAAAAGAGCGATGCCCGGTATACAATCACACTGACCAGAAGGGTGGCACCGGTAACGGTAAAGAGTTTGTCCTTGTTAATGCCGCTGGATGACCATATTTTAAAAAATTTCCCACCAAAAAGGGTCAAAAAACCTAAAACCAGGAAAATCAAGTAAAAATCAGATAATTTACGCTCCCGCCTTTTATCTTCAAAAGCAATAAGTTTTAGGATTTTGATATCTTCGGGCTTCACCTCATCCCCCCTTCTTAATATGACTTTACCTGCTTTGAGCTTGATTAAAACCGGGTTAACAGCCGCAGCAGCTTTTTGTTTTGCCTCCTGAGTAAGGTTCAGGGAATAGAAAATATTTGGCTCGATAAATTGCATCAAGACGGAGACAATAAATTCTTCAGATGTCGTCCGAAATGGCTGCTGTTTGATAAAACGAAGCAGGTGGGTTTTTGCTTTCTTTAGATCGTAAAGTAGGTCAATTTTCAGAATCACCGGTTCCCGGCTCGTTTCACCACCCTCAACGGTCCGGGAAAATAGTTGGATGCTGCCGTCCTTGCCCTGATCTGCTCCTGTCAACGACGTTAAAATTCTCGTATCATAAAAAGATTTTACAACGCCCAGCATCTGATCTAAATCGACTTTATTGAAGAACCGGGATTCCAGTATCACCCGGATTTCGTTTTCCGAAAATTCCAGACCCAATTGGCTTTCAATTAGAGTTTTTATCCGTTTCAATTCTTCCCTGGTCTTTTTGTTTTTTATGTAATCTTTCCTGGCTTCCCGGATAAAACGGAACCACCGGGTAATGGAGTCCCTGGCTCTCTTTTGATTTTCAGGATAATCTCTGTAGACAGGGGTTACATTTTCAGCGGCCTGTCTGCGATTTTTTTCGGTGCTTTCTTTGTCTTCGACAGTAATGGATTTGTTAATGATAATATCATCTTTGACGATATCACCTGCTTCTAAAGAAAAATCAATGACGGTTTTTTGTTGAGGGATATATAACAAATAGGCGGTGATCAGGATAAATAAAAATCCCACCAACAGGGAAACCCAAAAAGGTCTCCGCCGACTTATACCGGAGGAGGAATGTGGGAATTTCAGGAAATTTAATTTAAACGGCATCTCCTTTCCTCTCATAGGCTTCAATAATCCGCTGCACCAACGGATGCCGGACAACATCCTTTTCATTCAGATATACGATTTGAATGCCCTTGATGTCTTTCAAAATTTTTATGGCCTTGAAGATTCCTGATTTTTTTGGCTCCGGCAGATCAATCTGAGAGATATCAGCAGTAATGACTACTTTTGAGTTCTGGCCGAACCGGGTCAGGAACATTTTCATCTGGGAATTGAGGGTATTCTGGCCTTCGTCCAACAAGATAAAGGCATTATCAATCGTTCTGCCTCTCATATAGGCGAGGGGAGCGATTTCAATGATCTCTTTTTCGATCAGGTCCGAGGTTCGATCAAATCCGATCAAATGGTAGAGAGCATCGTATATGGGACGAAAGTAGGGATTGACTTTTTGCTGGATATCCCCGGGTAAAAATCCCAGTTTTTCTCCGGCCTCTACCACCGGCCGGGTCAGTACAATACGTTCAACCGTTTTGTTAAACAACAAACTCAACCCCACCGTAATCGCCAAATAAGTCTTGCCAGTTCCTGCAGGGCCAATACCGAAAATAAGATCATGCTTTTGAATGGATTTAATATATATCTTTTGGTTAAAGGTTTTGGGATAAACCAATTTCCCATTGATATTGATCTTAATTTTTTGACTTAATTCATCTTTTATCGCATCGATCTTACCATCATCAATCATGTTCAGGCTCATGGTGAAATCGTTTTGATTCCAATCGCCATTTTCTTTTGCCAGGTGCAGCATTTGTTTCAGGTATTTTTTAAACTTCCTGGTATTGGGGGATTCGCCTTCAAACATGATCTTATTGCCTCTCAGGGCCACAGCAATGTGGAAGGTGGATTCGATCTTTTCCACATTATTTTGAATCAGGAATAGGAGTTTATTTTGGATATTTTCGGGATAGATTATTTCTTCCATAATTTTAATGGCACGGTTGACGCTGTTTGTTTTTTGGAAATTTTAATCATGGGGAAATTATAACGTTCCCGGGAGAAAAAGTCAAATGTGAATGGAACTTTTCAGGAAATCAGCCACAAAAAAACGCATCTCCTCTTTCTAGGGTAACTTGACTATTTATAAAGATACAGCTCAAATGGTGGGATATCGAGGATTTTGGAACCGCGAGCCCGGCCCGCGGCCGCTATATCCAACACTCCCAGATCAACAGATGCATTAAGCCGCGTACCCAAAGCCGCCATAATGGCCGCCCCGGTGGGCGTAAAAAGCTCCATCTCAACAGGACCCTTTTTCCATTCCATTTGATACTCCTCCAATATAACAGACGTGGCAGGCGCGGGAATAGAGAGTTTACCATGGGAACAAAACACATGCCCGCCGCCCACTGAAATAGGACACAATAACTCCGCTTGCGGCTCGATATCCAACTGCTGCATGCCAATCACCGCACCCATTATGTCAATAACAATGTCCTGGGCTTCATGTAAAAACGACTCTTGATAAGAATGATGACGGTGATGATTAAAATCGTGAGCATGACCATGGTCATGGTTATGATGAGAGTGATGGCCCTTATCTCCTTCTATTACAATGTTAAATAGACGATGTGCCCGCTGTTCGGCTTTTACCAGGATTTCCAGGATATCCATCCCGAAATTCCTATATTTTTTATGGATTCCAAAACCAGCAAATAATTCCAATAAGATAACTTTTGCTTCGCTTGCGCCTAAGTGGTGCCGGTTCGACTCCAGGCGGATGGCAAGCTGCGAAGAGCCGTCAGTGGTTTGATTTAAACTGATTTCAACAGACCCCAGTTTTTCACCTGCTGCCTGCATAGCCCTTTGGATTAAATTAAAGTCAGCACCGGCCGATACCAATGCCGCCGCAAACATATCACCCGCCATTCCACCTTCCGGGTTAATCAATAATCTCATTTATTCTCCTTTACTTCCTCCACCAGTCGGTTCATTATTTCCGTTGCTTTTCCCTGGAGGAAAATATCCGTTACCCAGGGGGTAAAGTTAGATGGTTCCAAATTAATTTCAATAATCCGTGCACCGTTATCTTTTGCCTGGAGGGGGACCTGGCAGGCAGGCATGACTTCACCGGTGGTACCGATCACCAGGAAGAGATCCGCAATCTGCGCCTCGTAAAAAGACAACATACTGGCCTCTTTAGGAATGCCTTCCCCAAAAAAGATGAAATCCGGTTTCAGTATTCCCATGCACCCGGAACACCGGGGAGGCATGACCTGGTAAGATATTCGCCTGGCATCGTACTGACTGCCGCAGATCATGCAGGACAACGTCCGGGACGTGCCATGAAACTCATAAACCGTTTTACTACCTGCATCCTGGTGCAAGTGGTCCACGTTTTGAGTAATCACCGCTTTGACATACCCCATTTTCTCCAGTTCGGCAATTCCCTTATGGGCATCGTTGGGCTCGGCCTGACCAAAAAAATCGTAAATAATTTCCTTTATGATTGACCAGGATTTTTCCGGATGCGCCCGAAAGAAGCGAAGCTCAAGCAAATTCGGATCATATTTATTCCATATACCACCTTTACCACGAAAGGGCGGGATACCGCTTTCAACCGAGATTCCCGCACCGGTAAATACCGTGGTGTGCCGGGAATTCTTTATCCATTCTGCTGCACGCTTGATTTTGTCATCTATGTCCATTGGATGTTACTCTAAATAAAATTAAAAGAGATAGTACCAGATTTAACAGCCATTGTCAAAGGGGGCCCCCGCAGCCGTTGACTTAAAAAATCCGAAATTCGAATATCGAAATCCGAAACAAATTCAAATGACCGAAATTCAAATGACCAAAACGAAAAGAAAACCGAAAGCATCGTACCATGCTGCTTTTGTTTTGGATTTTGAACATTTGAATTTTGAATTTGTTTCGGATTTCGTGCTTCGTGCTTCGGATTTAGGGCGATTTTGACGTCGTCCTAATTGACGATGCCCTTGCTATTGAAAAATCTCTAATATTTTGGTATAAATAGGGCATGGAAGACATAAAAATACTGGTTATCGATGATGAGAAAAATATCCTGGAATCTATCAAGATGGTTTTAACTTATGAGAATTACAAGGTTGAGACCGCCAGCAGCGGCCTGGACGGCATTGACCTTTTCAAGGTCCTCAACCCGGACATTGTGCTGCTGGATGTTAAAATGCCTGGTTTTAACGGCATTGAAGTACTAAAAAACCTTAAAGAGCTTAACCAATTTTCAGAAGTGATTATGATTTCAGGACATTCCGGCATTGAAGAAGCCGTGGAAGCGGCCAAGTTAGGGGCGTTTGATTTTCTTGAAAAACCTATTGCCAGGGATAAACTGATCTTGACCGTGCGAAATGCAGCAGAAAAAATCAACCTTTTAAAGGAAAATTTTACGCTAAAAACCATCAGTGAAAGCAAATATCAATTGGTGGGCGAATCTCCCCCTATGCTGGAGTTAAGGCAGACCGTTGCCAAAGTGGCAAAGACCAATTCCACTATTCTGATCACGGGTGAAAGCGGGACCGGTAAGGAATTAATTGCCCGTCAAATCTACATGTTTTCTTCACGTAATAAAAAGAAATTCGTCCAGGTCAACTGTGCGGCGATCCCGGATGAGTTAATAGAAAGTGAATTGTTCGGACATGAAAAGGGTTCTTTTACCGGTGCCTATGAGAAAAAGATCGGGAAGTTCGACAATGCCCACAACGGAACTATATTCCTGGATGAAGTGGGTGATTTAAGTTTGAAAGCCCAGGCCAAAGTGCTTCGTGTATTGGAGGAAGGAGAAATCCAGCGAGTGGGTTCGGCAGAAATACGCAAGATCGATGTCCGGGTGATTGCTGCCACCAATAAAGATTTAAAAGAAGAGATAAAAAAAAGCACGTTCCGGGAAGACCTGTATTTCCGGTTGAATGTGGTACCGGTTCACTCCCCTCCGCTGCGAGCCCGGAGAGAGGATATTCCTTATTTAGTTGAGCACTTTGTCAACTATTTCTCCGAAGAAAACAATTTCAGAAAGAAAAAATTTTCACCCCGGGTTATTGAACTGTTTAAGCAGTACGATTGGAAAGGCAATGTGCGTGAGCTTAGAAACCTGGTAGAGCGCCTTTTGATTATGAGTCCCGCCAGCGTCGTCAGGGAACATGATCTCCCGGCTAATATGAGAGTCGAGGATAAAAAAGCCGCCTTTTCTTTTGTAGATATTAAATTATGGAAAGAGTTTAAACATAAGTCAGAAAAGCTGTTTTTAGAGGAAAAACTGAAGCAGTTCAACTTCAATATTGCCAGGACGGCACGGGAAATTCAATTACCCAGGAGCAATCTCTACAAAAAAATCGAAGCCAGTGGTATAATTATACCTGGCAGTTCGGAAACAGATGAAGAATCGCTCCATTCGGATGGTTAAGAATGGGGAGGAAAGTCCGGGCTCCACAGGGCAGGATGGTTCCTAACAGGAACTGCTCACCAAAAAAAGGTGAGTAAGGAAAGTGCCGCAGAGACTAGACTGCCTTCCATGATATGGAGGGTAACGGTGAAAAGGTGAGGTAAGAGCTCACCGTCCCGGTTGGTGACAACCGAGACTAAGGCAAACCCCATCCGGAGCAAGGCCAGATAAAAGGTGCTTGAGGCTGGCCCGGCCGATACCTTTGGGTTAGCCGCTTGAGCAATTAAGCAATTAATTGCCCAGACAAATGATTCTTCACGACAGAACCCGGCTTACAGTCTGTTTCCGAGCTGCTTCATTTCTTTATTCGAACTCTTTGAGGCATTCGTCGGTGGTCATATATTCGATGCCGATATCTTTGCAAACCCGTGCAGATGCCTGGCGGGACTGGTCTGCGGTCTCGTAGCCCAATCCAATGCCATACAAGGGAGTGGTGGCATCGGAGATATTAATAATGCGATCAAAAGGGAACATTTGCCGCAAGCCAATGGACGTGTGCAGCCGGCATATTCCTTCCACCACACCGGTATTGATGAAGACCAGCTCGTACTTATCCGGGGGAAACTTTATTTTCAGCAGCGAATAGATGTTAAAGTTTTTTGGAGGAACGCCGTTAATGTCATCCTGGGGCAGTGAGATATCGCTGTCCAACCGGGTGGCATCAAAGTATTGTTTAGGGGCGGTAATATAGTCATAATTGCCTTCCAGGAATTCTTCTTTGGTAATGATTCTTTTTTTAAAGGTTTCTTCGATATCCCGGGGTGTACAGAAAGGGGTATGACTTTCACCCTGGAAGTAAACACCGCGAGGAACAATGATGCCCTCTTTTCCTCCGGCCGCAGCATCGCTCAATATACCGGTCAATTCCGGACTTACGGTTTTATCTCCCAATTGCAATTCTTCTCCTTCCGGCGTGATCATGTAGACAAAATCAGGCCCGTACTCCCAGGGTTTAACCGCATTGTGAACCGGGTAGAGACCTCCGTTAACAGCATGTTCCGGCGCTGTTACCGGGTGCAGGTCCATGTTGTTGATCACCAGGTCAGCTCGTTCAATGATTTCCACTGCATTTTGTTTCTGCTCTTCATTGGTTCCACAGTAAAAAGACCCATTCTCATCCACAAAGGATTTTGACCAATCAATCAAATTGCATATGCGTATGACCTTTTTTTGATTATGATTATTATGTCTCATGTGTTACTCCTTAAAACCTTATACGACTCGTTTCATTGCCGAATAATCGATATCGCCGGGGTTTATTTCACGTCCTGTTTTTGCTAAGGGTTTCCCATTCACTTCAAATAAATCTGCTGTACAGAACCTGGCTGTTGAGATTTCCCCGATGCCCACACCTGAAAAAAGACTGTAACCGGTTGTCTCCTTGTATTCATTATTGGCCTTGACGAATTCTTTTGCCTTGGCTTCGTTGCCAAAACCACTGGACAGGAAAATTTCCGTATTGTCACCGTAACCGTTTTGGATCAGCATATTTTTTACATTGGTGACCAATACAATGGTAACACCGGTACCTGTTTTGAATCCCGGGTCTTGTGTTTCCCAGCCGTTATAGGGCGCCCCACCTTCGCCGACGTTTTCGCCGCACGTATCCACCCGGAGGGCATTCTTCCGGATGCCAAAGTAACGGGCCACGGCCAGACTGTCAGTCAATTCCCTATTAAAGGTATCCACCAGGGTAACCCTGGGAATTTCCAGGGGCATATGCTTATCAAATAGTTCTGCTGTTTTCAACGTGGCATTTTCTTTTCCATAGATAGAAGCCAGGATAATGGTTAATACGTGGGGAGTTGTGCCCACTCCTTTTTGGCCGATGGTAGAGGAACCGATATCCGTACTGGTTTGAGCGGCTCCCCCTTTTAATGCAGCCCCAGCAATTTCTTTGTCCAGCGACCAGTGGTAATGCCGGGCACCGAAGTAGATGATGGGAATATCCATGTAGATATCTTTAAGCCGCTTCATCTTATCGCTCACCTGCTTTGGCTCCGGTGGTTCAATGCCCACAGCCTCGGAAATGGCACTGGAGAGCACGCCCAGATACATGGTTTCCAGTTCAACAAAACTTTGCGCAAGCCCCTTAATAATCATCAAAGATTCGTTATGGGAAAATTCTTGCTTAGTGGTTACCCAGACTTCGCCGCCGGTTTGCTCCAGGTCAGAGTACGTGGTCAAAATCTCCACGGCATCATCCAGCCCGGTCACAGGTAACGGCCCTTCACCCCGGCAAAACACCTTCATAGAAATGACAGGGTTAAGGCCTTCTTTCATCAGGATCTCATTGGTTCTGAGAAAATACTTGTCTATGTAGGGTTTGTGGCTTTTTGGCAGTTCTTTTTTTTCTATTTTCATCTGGCACTCGCACGTTTCTCCTGTTGGCGTATTGACGTTGACAGGCGTAAAATATTATTACATATGTATGGCTCATTTTCCAGCATTTGTCAACCCCTTTTAGTATTTTATTTTCAGACTTCGTTAAAGGTATTGAAATTTGGAAAGATTTTCTGTCATGATTATGTCATCAACGGTTGAATTTTACTTCATATTACGTATAAATAAACCGTGTAAAGTAGATTTGTAAAGTAATGCTGTGGGCGCGGTAAATAAAATAAATGGAAGGTAGTTAACTCCAATGCCTTCCAATTGTTTATCGTTCATCAAAGAGACCTCTGGAGACTACTTAAGGGGCACGGCATTCTATGCCGTGCCCATCTCCTTTTACCCTTATTTTTCATCACTCTAAGTCAAAATTACTATTTCTTTATTTTTTTCTTGAAATACCCTGCCATTTCCAATAGAATATAATACTAAACGTATGAGAACGAAAGCAAAAACGAAACATACAAATACAGGATTGCCTGCTATAATGTATATGGGTATCTAGTATGGGAAAAACATTGGAAATCCGTGGTTACAAGGTAAAAAAGGAACTGGGAACAGGAGGCATGGCCCGGGTTTACCTGGCCCTTGACACCAAACTGGAACGGCCGGTAGCGCTGAAAGTTCTATTTCCTTCTATTGCAGAAAACCCGCGAATCACACGCCGGTTTATCAAAGAAGCCAAAATAGCGGCTCAACTTCAACACTCCAATATTGTTTCCATTTTTGATGTGGGAAAACACGATTGTTATTACTACATCGCCATGGAATATCTAAAGGAGTCGTTGAAAGACCGGATGAAACGTGTGCCGGGTATTAAGCCCAGGGAGGCGTTGTTTATTATAAAAGAGATAGCAAAAGCGCTTTCTTATGCTCACAAACGGGGATATGTGCATCGGGATGTCAAACCCGAAAACATTATGTTCCGAAAAGATGGGGCAGTGGTGTTGGTGGACTTTGGTATTGTCAAGGCGGTGAATGAAAAAGAAAGAACCAGGCTCACCCGGACCGGTATATCTATAGGTACGCCCCAGTACATGAGCCCGGAGCAGATCAAAGCGCGAAAAGTGGACGGCCGTTCCGACATTTACAGCCTGGGGATTGTTTTGTATGAAATATTAACCGGTCGTGTGCCTTACGATGCCGACGATGTAGTTACACTGGCGCTCCAGCACACCGGGGACCCTGTACCTACACTCCCGGGTCGATTAAAAAACTTCCAACCTCTAATTGACAAAATGCTGGCCAAAAAACCCAGTGAACGGGTAAAAAACACGGAAGGGCTTATCCGTTTAATTGATGCCCTTGATCTTAAGTTGAAAAAGGAAACCACTACCGTCTTCAAGAAAGCACCATCGCCACCTGTAAAGAAGCGAAAAGCTCTGCCTGTTTTTGCACTTTTGGCAGTGGTTGTGCTCATTATCGGCTCATATTTACTGATTATGGAATCACAACAAAAGCATGAACGGTCTGCTTGGCAAAATGCGCAGCGTGCTCATACCATTGCTTCTTACCAGGAGTACTTAGAAGATTTTCCTGGAGGTCGGCATCAAGAAGAAGCAATGAAAGCAATACAAAGGATAAAAGCGGACAGTGATTTTGATCGTGCATTCCAGCAGGCCAGGGAGTATTTCAAAAAGGGGAATTACGAAGAAGCCTTGAAAAAGGTGGGTGCTGCAAAAAAAATTAAATCAACCCGGCAGTTGCAATCACTGGAGCAGCAGATAAGAAAAGCAATGAGGGAAAACTGATCACATTTAGAAAAAATTACAAATTCCAAATCACAAATTACAAACAATATACAATATACAAATTCCAAATTACAAACGGCACTCCCAGGAGCAGGGATTTGAAAGGCTGTCCGAGAATAGCAAAAATCAATCGAATTGGAATAAGGGCGAATACAAAATCCCGACCGAGCCCCTACCTAATGCAGCGCTGATCAGCCTTTGTAGGGGTGAACCTCGTGTTCACCCAAAAAAAGACAAAATTGAATTCTTGGAATTTTCTTTTTGTCATCACTCTGTCATTTGGAGTTGTGGTTTCTTTAAAAGGATGTATATATAAAGTAATAATGTTTTCCTCTTCTGTTCATAGGAAAGTATGATACCTCCTGTGAGGAATCAGAAGGGCACGTTGAATATCGAATATCACGTGCCCTTCCCCCTCACACTTCCACTTTCGCTTCCAAACTATTAAAATGTCTCGGAGCTTATACAAATCGTTTATAATAGGGGATTGCCAGCGATGTGTTTTACTACTCCATAAACAGGAATAATGGAATAGTGGAATGATGGAATAGTATCATTTCAATCTTTATTTGTTAATACATTCATCGGAAAAACGAAAAAACCATTGTTCCATTACCCCACTATTCCAAAACCCAATATTCCAGTATTCCAACATTCCAGTATTCCCTGTCTGCGTGCGGGCACGCACAGGCAGGCAATCAATTGTGAGCGAAGCGAACTAAGTTCATTATATCTTCGCTTCTTTTTGTGCCTTTTCCGGAAAAATGATTGATTCCACTGTTGTTTGATTGGGGAAAAATTGATAAAATGTAAGTCTATGGAGATACAATATAATGAAAACGATTGAGATTCGTCATTTTAAGTCGATTGAACAGCTAAAGATCAATGCCAAACGGATCAATGTTTTCATCGGAGAACCAAATACGGGAAAATCCAATATCCTTGAGGCTATTGGTGTTTTTTCACTGCCCTATTCAGGCAGTTTAAAGGGGCTGGTTCGATTCGAGAATATGAGCGATCTTTTTTTTGAAAAGGAGATAGAAGACAAAATTTCAGTTCAGACCGATGAAGCTGAGTACTCTATTTCCCATGAAGGGGGAAAGATAAAAATAGAACTGGATTATAATGGAGGAGTGCATATTAGCTGCGTGACGGATAATGAAGGATTGAAATTGAAATGGCACCCCGCAAAAAAGCAGGCTGATGTGGGTTTCAAGTTCTATAAATTTAAGACACTTGAACAATACAAATTCCTGGATACCGGGTACTTAATCCCTCCCTATGGAGAAAACCTGTTGAGTGTGCTGAAATCAAATGAAGAACTCCAGGAAGTATGCTCCGGTATTTTTCAGCCGCTGGGGTACAAATTATGGCTGAGACCGCATGAAGGAAAGATCGACATTGTTAAGGCTTCAGATGAAACCAATGCCGGCTCCATGGAGGTTGTGGTTTCACACCCGTATGCATTGATATCGGATACATTTCAACGCCTTGTTTTCTATATGGCGGCAATTGAAACCAATCAAAATTCTTTTCTTATTTTTGAAGAGCCTGAAGTTAAATCATTTCCTTTTTATTCAAAGTTCCTGGCAGAAAGGATTGCTCTAGATCCAAACAACAACCAATATTTTTTATCGACGCATAATCCATACTTCTTGCTCTCCTTGCTAGAGAAGTCTAAAATAAATGAAATCGGGGTTTTCATTACTTATAATGAAAATTATAAAACCAGGCTCAGGCAGCTAAGCGAAGAAGAAATGGCAGAGGTCCTGGAATACGGAATCGATGTGTTTTTTAATATTTTAAGGTACATAGAGAACGAGGGATGATATTTGCCTCGAAATTTCACAAGAGAATCAATTTAAACCTCCATAAATATGAAAGGCTTTTGGATCGGCTGGTAAAATCAAAAAGAATGACTGATTTAAAGTCGATAATAACAGGAAAGCAATCAAGGGGTTAACCCGTTCCGGATTGACTGAAAGAAAAGAGAGCAGACAAATATTTATCTTCAACTTTGTCAGCCCGGCGACGTTCTCACCTAATGTCGTTTGCCTCTACTACCTACTACCTACTTCCTACTTAGCTATCCTAATCCTTCTACTTCTTTTTCTTCTTCTTTCTCTTTCCCGATGGAATCGCCCCCATACCTTTTCTCTTTTCTTTGTTGATAATTTTCTTTAACGCTTCAAGTTCTTTGTAATTCTCATGGTCTTCGGGCAGTTGATCTAAATATTCGTTAAGGCGATCCGATGCCTCATCAAATTTTTTGAGCTTTGTTAAACATCTAATTAAACCATCAAGTGAATCTGCTGTCTTTGGATGCTGCTCTCCAAGCAACTTCTGTCGAATGTTAAAGGACTTCTCAACATAATTGTAAGCTTCTATATAACTCCCCAATTCAAAATATGCACGCCCAATGTTTTTTAGGGAACTAGCAGTATCAGGGTGTTGTTCTCCAAAAAGTTGGGATAATATTTCCAGGGCGCGCTGGTAAAACTTCAACGCTTCGAGATGGTCTCCTACTGGATCATTGTAGATAACTCCAATATCATTAAATGAAGTCGCAGTATCTGGATGTTGATCTCCAAAGAGTTGACGTCGAATTTTCAAAGCACGCTTTTCATAATCTAACGCTTTTCGGTGGTTTCCCAATTCACCATATGTTCTTCCAACACTAGCCAATGAAGTCGCTGTATCAGGATGCTGTTCTCCAAAAAGTTGGAGTCGTATTTCAAGGGCGCGCTGTTTACACTCTAACGCTTTGCGGTCGTCCCCTAAATGACCATAGACGGTTCCAACATTAACAAGTGATAATGCAGTATCAGCATGAAATTCTCCTAAGTTTTCAAGTTGAATGTCTAAAGCTTGTTTATAATAGTCTAGAGAATCTCCCAGGTTCCCCCAACTCCCGTAAGTGGTACCGAGGTCATTCAAGATATTTGCTTTCAATTTGGGATCTAATTCCGCAGCCTTTTCCAGCAAAGAAAAAGCGGATTGAACCAAATGGTGAGATTCCTTATACCTCCCCCAATGATACGGTGGATAAGCTTGAAGCCATGTCAGACGGCTAGCATGATGTAAAGAATGGGGTTTTATATGTTCTAACCACTCTTTCAAATGATCGATTTCCACCTCAAAGAATGGTAAATTTGTAAATTCTTGCCTTCTTTCTTCAAACCAATCTCCCAGTCTTTGGCATACATCTTTAACCCATTCAATTTTATCTGTAATAGGAAATTGCTCCTGACGAACCCGGCGGACCAACCGGTGAATGTCATAACGTTTCTCATCCTCGGCTTTTTGAATAAGTCGAAGTGAGATCCCTAAATCCAACGAGTGATACAAATCCACCTCCTTTTTATCTAGGATAGCAGACATCAATGAAATTCCCATAAAAGAAGTCCCACTCCAGGTCAAGAGTTCAATTATATCATTCAATAAAGGTGCCTGCTCCAAAACCGCCTTGCTGACCTGCAAAGTGACAAATAGATTTTTTTCCTCATGCCTGGTGAAACTGGACCAATACTCAACTTTCATGGCATCTTTGAAATTCTCTTCCAGCATCGTATAGTAATCTTTAAACGTGCAGCCTGAAATATGTTTCAAATAGCCCCCTGCAATTTCGAAAGCAAGTGGCAAACCGCCAAGGAAGCGCGCAATCTCTTTTGCCGCTTTTTGTTCCTCTTCCGGTAGGGAGCCGAAATCCCGCCTGGATTCTTTTATCAGAAGCGTGAGGGATAATTCATCATCCAATAGATAAATATCGATGGGATCAAAATCCTTTTGTGGTGCACGACTGGTAAGCAGCAAATGGGGTTCTGCTTTCACTTCCGGCAAATAGGGTTCAATGGCCTCCCGGCTTTCAACGTTATCAAAAATAATCAGGCAATCCGACCTTGATTTTAACCGTGTTTTGGCTATATCTAAAATATCCGAGTGTTTGGATTCCGGGTGTATCCACTTCGCATGTTTGGCGATTTGAATCAACTGCGGATCGATCTCCTGGTCCGCATTGATCCATATCACGCCTTTTGGATATTCATTGCGGAAGCAATGGGCATATTCAACAGCTAATTGGGTTTTGCCCAGGCCGCCCAGTCCCTGGAAGGCAGCGGTGTGACCGATAGCGGTTCGTTTGCCTTCGGTTAATTGCTGCCGTACCTTTTCTAAGGCATCCTCCCGACCCACCATACCTTCTCCTTTGGCACGAAACGGAACATTAAACACCGGGTTATCTAAATCATAGATTTCAGCGGCAGGTGAAATCGGTACATCTGTTTCTTTGAAATCCTCTCCAATTTCATGAACGGATGGTTCTTTCAAATCTAGGACTGAGCTTATACCTTCGGGAAGGGGAAACTCAAATCTTCCATCTTTATGGGCATCTATATCTTCTCGCCATTTATTTGTTCGCTCGCTCCAGCAGCGGAGGTAAGCCACACCTTTATTATCTTTAAAATCCAGGTGGACAAAATTATATGCATTGGTATAGCGTGGATCGGAAGCCTTGCGGCGATCATAAGCCGCACCGGCCGGTATTACTATGCAATCTCCTTCGGTACTTTTGTCTATTTTTACTTTTGGCATATGTTGATGCCCGCACAAAATAAAATGAGCACCCTCTTTCAACCGGCTCTCAACAATAGCGCAATCGTTTTCTGTCAACCATTCAAAAGGATGATGCATGACCACAATCAGAACATCAGCATCAGCGTTATCTTTCAATGTATCGTAAATTTGCGGCTCCCCTAAAATTAACTTATTTTTATCATCAATCTCATTCTTTTCATCTTTGTGCCGCCCACACATCAGGGCAGAATTGAAGCCCAGCAAAGCAACCTTTTTATCATCACTTAATAACTGATAACTCCATGCATATCCGGATAAATTCCCATCAGCATAGGCTTTTATGAATTCATTATAAGCCTCGAAAGGTTCCAGCATATGGCTTCGCTTTTTATCATCATCCAACCACTTCTTAATTTCATCATCTCCTATTAAAGGCTTTTTTAGGTCTTCAGGCAGTAGATAAAACAAGTCACAGTCCAGGTCGTGGTTTCCAGGTACAATAAAGAGGCGGCTTTTATCTAAACCCGCTGCATCCAGCACGGGTTCAAACAAATACTCCTTGGCTGCTTCATATTCCTCCTTTTTACCGCTGAAGGCCACATCCCCGCTAAACACGATAAAATCCACCTTTTCGAGACTCGTATGGATTTTGGCGCGTTCTTTGATATCTTTTATCAATTCGTCGCGAACGACTCTGCGGTCGAACTCTTCGCCCTTTTGATGCCAATCCGAAAGATGCAGCCAGGTCAACCCCGCCATCCATAAACCTCCTAAGAATAAAGTAAAAATAGGAAATAAAATTATAACATATTCAGAATACAAATATAAGCAAGATAATTTACTGCCTATGAATATAGCCACGAAGACACAAAGACACAAAGTTATACAAAAGGTTTTATTATAAATGAATCCTTTGTGCCTTCGTGCCTTTGTGGCTGAATTTTCATTCGTCTTTGGTGAGGCTTGCATCTTGATTGAGGAAGGAATTTTTGGGAATCACCTGGAAAGCCACTTGATTCACCAGGAAATCCTTTGGAATCATCCAAAAAGATTTTAGAATCACGAAGAAATCGTTTGGATGCATGCAAAAATCTTTTGGAATCATCCAAAACGTTTTTGGATGCACATAAAAAATTTTTGGAATCATCCAAAAATTTTTTGGAATCATTCAAAACGTTTTTGGATGCACGTAAAAAATTTTTGGAATAATCCAAAACGATTTTGGATTCATTCAAAAATTTTTTAGAATCATTCAAAACGATTTTGAGTTCATCAAGAAATTTTCTTGAATAATCCAAAATGATTTTGGATTCACCACGAAATCTTTTGGAATCATCCAAAACGATTTTAGATTCATCAAGAAATTTTCTAGAATCATCCAAAACACCTTTGGATTCATCAAGAAATCTTTCAGAATGATCCAAAACGCCTTTTGAATCATTCAAAAAGCTTTTAGAATCACGCAGAACATTTTTGGAGAAAAGTTGACAGGCAAGGTGCCGCATTCTTCCCAGGCAAGTCTTACCCCCTTTATACCAAATAGCTGTGAAAAAAGGTGTTAATCAATAATGTCTCCTGGGCGCCGCAACTCCATTTCTAGGTGTCGCGACTTCATTTCTAGACGCCGCAACTCCTTTTCTAGGTGCCATAACTTCATTTCTAGATGCAGTCCTGCTAGAATAGTGGGAAGAACGCAAAACCTTGCTAACTCCTGATGAAAATTAATGTCAGGGACCTGGTCCCGGTGATACTTTCAAATCAAAACTATGACAGGGACCTGGTCCCAATGATACTTTCAAATTAAAACTATGTCAGGGACCTGGTCCCGATGATACTTTCAAATTAAAACTATGTCAGGGACCTGGTCCCGATGATACTTTCAAATTAAAACTAT